>Ga0209986_10004150_pt1 | contig 12391 bp, 8 predicted proteins | sample BlataG_FD_183168 | JGI IMG/M metagenome (GOLD analysis project Ga0209986, IMG submission 183168) | Deep subsurface microbial communities from Black Sea to uncover new lineages of life (NeLLi) - Black_00105 metaG (SPAdes) (version 2) | ecosystem: Environmental > Aquatic > Marine > Oceanic >...
GGAGGGTACGCGCGTGCACATTCCGCCACACATCATCCAGGACGCCGTCGCCGCCAACCCGCGGTCTTTCACCCTGTGGGGTAGGGATGGTAAGCATCCGATGCAAGTCGTACCTGATCGGGTCTACTTCGGCCCCGGCCTCACCAATACTTACTTCGTGGACCCGGAGACGGGCGAGCGGCGCAAGGTTCGCCGAGGTGATCCCGGCCTCACGGCCCTGGTCTGCGATGCGCTGGAGAACATTGATTACGTAATGGGCCTGGGGCTGATCAGCGACGTGACCCCCACCCTGGCGCCCGTCTACGAGTACGCGGAGATGGTAGCTAACACCGGCAAGCCGATCCTCCCCTGGGCCTACTCCGCCGCGCATGTCTCCGATATCTATCGGATGGCGGTGGCGGTCTCTGGCAGCGAGGCGGCCTTCCGCCAACGGCCCCACTTCGCTATCTTCGCCACCTTTCAATCGCCGCTGATGCACACTGACGAGGACCTGGCCAAGGTGCTCTGGGTCGCCGAGCGAGATGTTCCCATCGTCTACCTGGGCGGCGGCACGGCCGGGTCCACTGCGCCGGTCACTGGAGCGGGTACGTTGGTCATCACCCTGGCCGGGGCGTTGAGCGGTCTGGCCATCATCCAGCTCAAGCGGCGAGGGGCAGCGGTGTGCATCGGGGGCGTGCCGCAGGCCATGGACCTGCGCACGTGCCGACCAGCCTACGGCGCGCCGGAGATGAGCCTCTACAGCGTGGCCATGGCCGACGTCTGCCGCTGGCTGGGCATTCCCTTCATGGGCACCGCCGGCGCTTCCGAGGCCAAAGGGCTGGATTTGCAGGCCGCCATCGAATCCACGATCCAGGTGGTGCTCTCTGGCCTGAGCGGAGCGACGCTGGTCCACGACGTGGGCTTCTTGGACTGCGCCGACATCGGCTCGCTGGAGTCGCTGGTGATGAACGACGAGATCATCGCTATGACTCGGCGCATCATGCGCGGCATCGAGGTCAGCGACGACACGCTGCTGCTGGATCTGATAGATAAAGTTGGGCCGGGCGGAGAGTTCATGTCCGAGCGGCACACCGCCAAGCACTGCCGGGCCGAGATCTGGACGCCCACGCTCATGGACCGGGAGCCGTGGGTCAACTGGCAGGCGGCCGGTGCACAGACGATGCTCGACCGCGTCAGGGCGAAGTTGCGGGACATCCTGGCCGCCCACCGGCCGCCGCCGTTGCCCGATGGCGCGGCGGAGAAGATCGAGGCGATCCTGCAGGCGGCTGAGGCGCGTGAGGGGAGAGGTAAGAGCTGAGGTTTAGGCCCGACGATGCAGGGAGCGCACTCCAAGCTCGTTCGGGATACCACCCTCAATGAGTTGAGGACTCCGGTATTAGCACGTCGGACTCCCGAACTTGTTCGGGGTTCGGGGTATCATTCTCAACGGAGTGCCAGAAGTGAAGAGACGAGGATTTCATCCACCCCACATCTACGAGGACAACGCCTGTTACTTCCTTACGGCCAGCATCGTGCACCGCCAATGGCTTCTGGACACAGATGCCAAGCGCATACTGGTGCGAGATGTACTGAAAGAAGCCACCACGCAGTATGGCATCAGGTTGTATGCCGGGGTCATTCTGGCAGATCACTATCACTTGCTGCTCAAGACCAGCGATGTCGCTCCCATCTACAAATTCATCAAGCGACTGCACGGTGACAGCGCCATACAGTTGAACAAGCTGGACAATACACCAGGGAGGCAAGTCTGGTACCAGTACTGGGATAGATTCCCGCGTAACGAATGCGATTTCTGGGGGTATTTCAACTACACCCACATCAACCCCATCAAACATGGCTACGTGCGAGTCTCAGATGGCGTCTTGGTGGTCGAAGGTAAGAAGGTGAAGATCGCACCCGGCCATGCATTGGATGTGCATCAATGCCTCGCGCAGTACCCACATTCCAGTTACCATTACTACCTGCGCGAGCATGGCGAGGAGTCTCTGACGGATGCTTGGATGCGTTACCCAATCCCGGATTATCTTGAACATGATGACTTTTGACTGGACTGATCTTGGAGTCCCGAACTTGTTCGGGTTCGTTGCATCACAGCCCCAACAAGTTGGGGAATCCAAGATTCTTGGAGGCAGCAATGAAAGCAGTTCGTTTGATCAAGCCAGGGCAGCCTCTGGAAATGCAGGAGGTTCCCATGCCCCCTGTGGGCGCGAAGTACGTGCTGGTCAGGGTCAAGGCGGCGGGTATTTGCCGCTCGGATATGCATTACCGCGCTGGCACCTCGCCGGTCCACCCCCTGCCCATGACGCTGGGGCACGAGGTGGCAGGCGTGATCGAGGAAGCCGGCACTGAGGTCAAAAACGTCAAGGTGGGCGACCGGGTGTGTCTGCACTACCTGGTCACCTGCGGTGATTGCCGGTACTGCGCCATGGGCAGCGAGCAGTTTTGTACCTCAGGCTCGATGATCGGCAAATATCAGGACGGCGGCTACGCGGAATACATCGTCGTGCCCTCACGCAACGCCATCCCCTTGCCTGAAGAGATCCCCTTCGAGCAAGGCGCTATCATGATGTGCTCCTCGGCAACGTCGCTCCATGCACTGTACAAGGCGAAGCTGAAGCCAGGCGAGAGCGTAGCGGTCTTCGGCGTCGGCGGGCTGGGCATCTCGGCGGTGCAATTGGCGCGGGCCTTCGGCGCACTGGACGTGTACGCCGTGGACATCAACGCCGATAAGCTGAAGCTGGCAGAAAGCTACGGCGCTATCCCGGTGAACGCCGGGACTGCCGACCCGGTGGCAGAGATCAGGCAACTGACCGGCGGGCAAGGCGTGGACGTGGCGCTGGAGCTGGTCGGCTTGCGGCAAACGATAGAGCAGGCGGTGCACTCACTGGGGGTGTTCGGGAGAGCGGCACTGGTTGGCATCGCCGAACAACCTTTCGAGCTCCATTCCTACCACGACATCATTCCGAAAGAAGCCCAGATCATCGGCTGCTCCGACCATCTCCTACAAGAGCTGCCCTTGCTCGTCGAGTTGGTCGGCCGGGGCGCGCTGGACCTGTCGTCGGTGATCACCCGCACCGTGCCTCTGGACGCCGAGGCCATCAACGAGGCGCTGGACCGCCTGGAGGCGTTTGGGCCCGACGTCCGCACCGTGATCACGCCCTGGCCTGAGTGAGCTAGGGTCGGCCTTTCCAGGCCGCCGACGGTGGCCATCCAGCCGATGGTGCGGGACTTCTACGCCGCCATGGGCTGGGACGCCGACGGCCAGCCCACGCTGGACAGGCTCAAGAAATTGGGGCTGGAGCAGCAGCCTTAGACCCTTTAGCAACTCAGCCTCTTGACATCCTGGCCTCTATCCTGTATAGTCTCAATAAGAAAGGAAGGTGGCCCTGGCTGAAGTCGTGCTGATTATGTGCCAGGCGCCGTCAACGACTCAGCCATGATGCGTCCAGTGGTGACTCCATGAAACCACTTCTCGAGGTTAGGAACCTCCGGGTGTACTATCATACGCTGCGAGGCCCGGTAAAGGCGGTCGACGGCGTCAACTTCGGTCTCAAGGCTGGGGAGAGGTTCAGTCTGGTCGGGGAGTCCGGGTCAGGCAAGTCGACCATAGCCCTCTCGATTATGCGACTCATCAAGCCGCCTGGCCGTATCGAATCGGGAGAGGTTTTGCTGGACGGTGTCAATGTGATGACCCTCCCCGAAGAACAGATGCGGCAGCTACGCCTGGCAGGGATCGCGCTGATCAGTCAGGGTGCGATGAACTCCCTCAATCCGGTGATGCGCATCAAGCATCAGATCGTTGACGGCCTGCGGAGCCACGGCGTGCAGATATCCAAGCGGGAGTGGGATGACCGTGTTGGTGAGCTTCTCGAGTGGGTGGGCCTCCGGCGGGAAGTCGCTGACATGTTCCCCCACGAGCTAAGCGGTGGCATGAAACAACGAGTCTGTATCGCCATCGCCATCAGCTTGCGCCCGAGGGTGATTATTGCCGACGAGCCTACCAGTGCCCTGGACGTGGTGGTGCAACGTCAGGTGAAGGAGGTGAGGTATCGAAACTTGCTGAGTTAATGGGGGATGCTCCGTGAAGGAAGCGTCCCAAAGCCAAATCATATCAAGAAAGAGGAGGAAACAAGTGTTTAAGAGAACGACTGTCAATTTGTTCTTAGTGTTTGTAGTACTGCTTACCTTGGGCGTGAGCGCGGCCAGCGCTGCCCCTCCGGCGCAGGAGGAGGAGCAGACCTACACCGTGAAGCTGGGCGACAACCTGTGGACCCTGGCCGAGAAGTACCTGGGCACTGGGGCGGCCTACTGGGCCATCGTCCAGGCCACGAATGCAAAGGCTGAGGAGGACGCCACCTTCGCCACCATCGCTAATGCCAACCTGATCCACCCCGGCTGGAAGCTCGCCATCCCCAGCGCAGAGACGGCCGAAGCACTCGTGGACAACCTGACGGCAGCGCGCCTGGGAACGGAAGTGACCGTGATCGGGCCGTGGGCCGGGCCGGAAGCGGACCCGCTCATGCCGGTTTTTGAGGCCTTCGAGGAAAAGACCGGCATCAAGACGGACTACCGAACCTTGCGAGGGGAGGACCTTGGTCCGATCCTGCCTGCTCAGTTTAAGGCCGGGCAAGCCCCTGGGGACATCATCTTCATGTGGAAGTGGTGGATCGAGGCAAACCCCGAGCACGCCGTTGACCTCACCGATTTGGTCGAGGGGATCGAGTTCCTCGCCCCTTCGGCGACCGCGGAGGGGAAGGTCTACGGTCCTCCCTACGTGATAGGCGTGAAACCAGGCTTCTGGTACAAGAAGTCCTTCTTCGAGGCGAATGGCCTGGAGGCGCCCACCACCTGGGATGAGCTCCTGGCACTGGTGGATAAACTGGCTACCATCGAAGGGATGAAGAACCCCATCGTCACCGGAGATGAAGTCGGCTGGCCTATCAGCGATGTCACCGAGCACTTCCTGGCCACCTTCGGCGGACCGGACCTGATCCAAGACATCATTGACGGGAAGGTCAAGTGGACCGATCCCGAGGTGCGAGCTGTCTTCGAGGATTACCTGGTCCCCTTGCTGGAGAAGGACGCTTTCAGCGACCCCATCGAATGGACCTCAGCCCTTGAACTGTGGTGGGGTGGGGAATATGGCCTCTACTTCATGGGTAGCTGGATCACCGGGATGGTTGAGGACCCCGATGATCTCGGCGTCTTCACCCTGCCGGGAGCGCAGGCCGTGGTGGGCTCGCCGGACTGGATGTTCATCCCCAAGTACAGCGGGCGCATCGAAGAAGCCAAGCAGTTGCTTGCCTTCATGCTCAGCAAGGAGGGGATGGAGATCCGCTGCCAGGGAGGCGGCAAGCTTTCCGCCGTAGCCGGCATCTCCCCCGATGTTTATCCGGGGGCTGACCGTGCTGTCGCTGAAGCTGCGGGTAAGCTCAAGACTCTGGTGGACCTGGACGACACCATCGGCGGCGACTGGCAGGTCGCTTTCTGGGACCAGCTCAAGCTGCTGTGGGTCCAGCCGGATGCTCTGGATGAGGTACTGACAGTTCTGCAGGAGAAGATGCCCTAACCAGGCAAACGGGTAAGCCCTGACAGGCGTATCGGGATTACCCCTTCCAGGGCGGCAAAACTGGGGCGGGGGCTACCTAGATAGCCCCCGCCCTACCTGGTAAACTGGATATTGGCGTTTTGGTTCGTAGTGACGATTTCAGTCGTTAGTATCGGGGAAAAGCGACTGAAGTCGCAACTACCGGACTAATAGAGTGGGTTGAAGGGATTCATCATGCGGGTTCAAATCAGGCGGTGGTTTGAGGTGATAGTCTTCGTCTCTCCGGCCCTTGTCCTAATCGGCTTCCTCGTCGTCATGCCGGCTGTCCGCACCCTGGCGTTAAGTGTCTTGAATGAAGAAGGGCAATTCGTAGGGCTTCAGAATTTCTCTGAAGTCCTTTTGAGCCGGGATACCCTGAACCGGGACCGGTTCCCTCTTCGCTCCCCGCCGTGGGGATCCGTACCTCACAACGCCGTTTGGGTTCTGCTTCATTTGCCGCTCGTCGTTATGCTGGGGATGATTCTGGCCGTGCTGCTGAAGGATGTGACGGGTGCCTCGTTCATCAAATCCGCCATTTTCCTGGGGATGGTTACCCCTATGGTCATCGGTGGGGGGGTTATTCGTTTCATTTTCGATGAGAACACCGGAGTGATCAATGCCATTTTCCGGCTCGTTGGGCTGACCGAACTCACGCGGTCGTGGACGGCTTATCCCGATACCGCCTTGCTGGCTCTGATCCTGGGATCCATCTGGCTATGGACAGGCTTTAGCATGGTACTCTATTCAGCCGGTTTGGCGACCATCCCACAGGAGATCTATGAGGCGGCTCAGGTGGATGGAGCCAACGCATTGCAGAAATTCTTCTACATCACCATTCCCTCCCTGCGGCCGGTCACCATCACCGTAGTGGCCATGACTATCCTCTGGGAACTGAAAATCTTCGATCTCGTTTATACCGCGACTCTAGGTGGGCCAGGGGGGTCCTCCATGGTCCTGGCTTTGCAGATGTATTTCCTGGCCTTTCGTAGCCTCGATCCCAATCGTTCAGCCGTTATCGCCACTTTCCTGACGGCTTTGACGCTAATCATCGGAGTTTGGTTTGTACGGTCTGCCCGAAGAGTGGAGGGGTGAGCGATGCGTATAAGATGGGGACGTTTGGCTATCCATCTGATTGCCTGGGCTGTTGGCCTGATTTGGATCGTTCCCTTCATGGGGATTCTTGTGGCTTCGATTCGGCCACACAGCGAGCTCGTCCATGGGTGGTGGAACCTCTCCGAAGTTAACCTCTCTTTTGATAACTACCTGAAGGCCTGGAGTCACGCTACTGCCCCCATCGGGGAAGGTCTGAAAAACTCTCTGATCGTCACCATCCCGGCCACGCTCCTTCCCTTGCTAATCGGTACCCTCGCCGCCTACGGATTCCTGCGGCTCCGCTTCCCCGGCCGTAATATTCTCTTTCTCGGCATCGTGCTCCTCTTATCCATCCCTCAGCAGATGGTGGCTGTTCCCCTCTTTCAAACCTTGCTGGACATAAAACTCTTGAACACTTTTGCCGGACTGATCCTGACGCATACCGCCTGGGGGCTTCCCTGGATCACAATGTTTATGCGGAATTATATGAGCACATTGCCCGTGGAAGTGGAAGAAGCAGCCAGCCTGGATGGCGCCAGCCGGTTTCAGATTTTCTACAAAATAACCCTGCCCCTGACCTTGCCGGCCCTGGCCTCCGTAGCCGCTCTCCAGCTCACGTGGGTGTGGAACGATTTCTTTATGGCTCTGATCCTTCTTTACGAACCGAGTATGCAGGTCGCTACCCAGCGCATCCCCTTGCTAAGGGGCCAGTATCACATTGACTGGGGCATCTTATCGGCTGCCTCAATGTTGATAACGGCGGTGCCTGTTCTCGTCTTCGTACTATTGCAAAAGTATTATATCCGGGGCTTGATCGGGTGGACCCAAAAGTAAACTGGTATCGGCTTCTGGTCATCTGTAGTCCTTGAAGCTGAGAAAGGCTGTTGGAATGACGAAGGCGGTCCCCAACAGCCTTTTTCGGTTCGGGGACAAGAACTATGCCCAGAACCAATCATCCTCCTCCAAGTGTAATCCTAGGCAAAACACACGCCAGACCGACGCGGTACTGTGAATGTCACGTTTTTCAATCTCCCTTTTCGTGCCGTAGAGTGCGATCCGTATGAAAACGAAATTGACAAAGCTGAGGTCGTTTCCGGCTCTTTACGCTTTGACATCAAACCATTCGAAGTAAGAACGTTTAAGCTATATTTTGAGAGGTAGTGGAATGCTCAGTTTTCGTGAAATGAGCCCGGCCATTTTTCGAGGGGAGGACCCAGGCGGTGTACTCTGGCAACCAAGATTAGAGTACTGGTACGACGTGAACAAAAAGCGGGGAACTTTGCCGGAGCATTTGAAGGAGGCCAGTCTCCTCGACGTCTACGATTATTGCCACGCTTCGGTTCGATACTTCACGAACCCTTTGCGCGGGCGATACAAAAACGTGCGAGCTACCCAGCAGCGGTGTCCCGAGCCCTTTGTCCCTGGGCCCTGTACTTGTCGTCCAGGACAAGTGCCAAAGGACCAGGGGCTTGCCGAAGGGTGGGAAGATGTGAAGCAACTGCGGCGCACTTGGGAAACCCCTGTGGGGACTTTAACTGAGGCCATGCGCTATGACGAGTGGGGCCTGTCTGTCTACAACACCGAATACAAACTGAAGAAGCCAGAGGATTTCAAGGTTCCGGAATTCATGCTGCAAGATGAGGAGTGGTACTGGGATCAGGCTGCGTATGAACGGGATCTACAGCGAGTGGGCGAGCGTGGCAGCCCTCAGTTTTTCTTTCGCCGTTCACCGATACAAGGACTGTTCATCGAACACGTGGGGTTTGAAAAAACCGTCTACATGATGTATGACCATCCAGCGCTGATTCAACACTATGTCGAGGTAGCATCGGAGGCAGATAACACCCTGTATGAAGTCCTATACCAATCTCCCGTCCAGATTCTCAATCTGGGTGAGAACATTGATGCCACTATGGACCCGCCTCCCCTCTGGAGTGAGCATCTGGTTCCCTATTACTGCCAGCGGGTTGAGCAGTTGCACGCTGCCGGCAAGTTCGTGCACATTCACGTGGATGGGACGATGAAGCCGCTCCTGCCATACTTAATGGATTGCCCCTGGGATGGGATTGAAGCAGCCACGCCTGTTCCCCAGGGGGATGTCACGCTTGAGGAGATCAAAGGGGCACTGGGGGATCGGGTGCTTCTGGATGGCATCCCCGCCCTGTATTTTCTCCCCTCTTTCTCTACGGAAACGCTGATCGAATGCGTAAAACGAGTGGTGGAGTTGTTTTACCCTCGCCTGGTGCTGGGAATATCGGATGAAATACCCCCAGATGGCGATATCGAACGAGTGCGGCTTGTTGGCGAGTTGGTGCAAGAATTAGTTTAACTCGACAACCAGAAAGGACACTTTATGCCTTATCAAGCTTACATTGTTTCCCATACCCACTGGGACCGCGAGTGGTACCAGCCCTTCCAGGAGTTCAGAATTCGTCTGGTTACCCTGGTGGACAGGTTGCTGGATATCCTGGCAAGCGATCCCAGCTACCGCCACTTCATGCTGGATGGGCACTCCATCGTAGTCGAAGATTACTTGCAGATTCGACCCGAACGTGAGCCCGACATCCGGGAACAGATTCAAAAGGGCCGGCTGCTCATCGGTCCCTGGTACGTTCTGCCAGATGAGTTCCTGGTGAGCCCTGAGGCCCTCATCCGAAATCTGATGCTGGGCGACCGGGTGGCCCGGCGCTTCGGCGAGCCGATGCCGGTCGGTTATATCCCGGACTCATTCGGACACATGAGCCAGTTGCCCCAGATTCTGGCTGGCTTCGGCATCCGTGACGCGGCCATCTGGCGTGGCGTGCCCGACCTGCCGACGGAGTTTCTGTGGCAGTCGCCTGACGGAACGGCTGTCCTGACCATATACATACGCGACGGCTATAGCAACCTGGCCTGGACGCCACGGGATCCAGATGGCTTCTCTAAGATCATACGCCAAGCGGTGGATAGCCTGGCCCCTCACGCTACCACCCATGCCATCCTCTTGATGAACGGCACGGACCACACGGAGCCCTTCGCTGGCCTGCCGGGCCTCATGACTGCTGCGGAAGAGCGTCTGCCGGACCTGAAACTCGTACACGGCACCCTGCCCCAGTACGTCGCCGCCGTGCGCGCCGCGAATCCCGCCCTGCAAACGGTTCAAGGTGAATTCCGGAGTTCACAGCGTTCCAGTATCATCCCCGGCGTGCTGTCGGCCCGTATGTGGATAAAGCAGCGCAACCGGGCCAGTGAGACGTTGCTGGAGGGTTGGGCCGAACCGTTCAGTGCCTTTGCGGCGTGGGTGGATTTACAAACCGATGCTCCGCTCTACGAGGCTAACCATGCCTTGGTGCGCCATGCCTGGAGCCTGTTGCTCCAAAACCACCCTCACGACTCCATCTGTGGTTGCAGCGTGGATCAAGTCCACGAGGAAATGCGGGTTCGCTTCGACCAGGTGGAGCAAATCGCCGAGGAGATCACGCGGCGCAGCCTGGCGAGCCTGGTACGGCACATCACGACCAAGAGCCCTAAGCTCAGTGACCCGCAGGAAGTCCTTGCTAGCGAAGCTGGTGGAAGCGCGACTCATGGTCAGCTTCCGGCGCTCAGCACCCAGGCTCCAGCCGCCGACCCTTCGGGCAGAGCCCTTCGGCTACGCTCAGGACAGGCCTCAGGGCAAAGCCTGGTCGAGCCTGCCCCGTACGTGCCCATCGTCGTCTTCAACCCAACTGATGGACCTCGCACGGACCTGGTCCACGTCAAGGTGCAGATACCGTCTGTCTGGCCAGGCTATGAACTGGTAGACGGGGAAGATCAGCCTTTGCCGTGGCAGAAGCTGAGCGAAGAGAAGCTTGATTTCTCTCTCCTGGGCATTGATCGTGAGGACCTGTTGAGTCGGCTGACGCAGGAACACCCTGAACGGGTGGGGGGACAGGGGATCGTGAGGCTCAGGTATCACGAGGGCCAAGCTGGCCCGGTGGTGGTAATGACCCTGAGCGCTCATGGTCAGCCCAGTCCGATCCAGGTGGAGGCAGCCCTCACTGATATCCATCGGCGCCCTGGTGCTAGAGGGCATCCGGCGCTAGAGGTGGAAGTGACTCCACAGACGGCACTGGCCTTCGTGGCGCGGGACGTGCCGGGCCATGGCTACCGTGCCTACTTCCTCCAGCCTGGACCCGCGTGCCTGCCGCGAGAGGCGAGAACCGGAGCGTTGAGCATAGAGAACGACTTCTTTCACATCGAAGCCGACCCTGTGAACGGGAGCATCATCCTGCGTGACAAGACAACCGGCATCGTTTATCGAGGGCTCAATCGCTTCGTGGACGAGGGCGATCGGGGAGACGTGTACAATCACTGTCCGGTGGAGCAGAACGTGGTGGTTGATGAGCCGGCCCGACCACCGGTGGTGAAGCTGTTGGAAGCAGGCCCGGCCCGCCAGACGCTGGAAATCTCTCTGCGCTATCGCGTGCCTGCACAGCTTACCGCCTCCCGCCGCGCCCGGTTGGCGAGACGGGTCACTCTCCCTATAACCACCCGGGTCAGCCTGGTCTCCGGCGTTCGCCGAGTGAACTTCGAGACTACGGTCAACAACACGGCCAGGGATCATCGGCTGCGCGTCTGCTTTCCTACGCCTGTCAAGACCGATTGTTTCCGCACCGAGACACCCTTCGACGTGGTAGAGCGACCCCTGGACCTGCCGACGGATACGAGTGGATGGCCGGAGCAGCCAGCTCCCACTCACCCCCAACGCACCTTCGCCGATGTGAGTGATGAACGGGCCGGGCTGACCCTCATCAACCGTGGCCTGCCGGAGGTGGAAGCACGACGTGAGCCCGACGGCACGGGGCTGCTGCTCACATTGCTGCGCTGCGTGGGCTGGCTCTCCCGGGATGACATGCCGGTCCGACCCGGGCACGCCGGCCCAGGTGTCCCCCTGCCTGGCGCTCAATGCCCGGGCGTGCATACCTTCCGCTACGCTCTGGTCCCGCATGGCGGCGACCGGGAGGGGCACGGCTGGCTCTCAACCTTCCCCCAGGCCTATGCGTTCAACGCCCCCATGCGCGCCATCGTGGCCGATCCGCATGATGGGCCGCTGCCGGCAGCCCTGAGTTTCGTAGAAGTGAGCCCCACCAGCGTTGCCCTCAGCGCCATCAAGCTGGCTGAGGAAGGCGCTGGGCTGATCGTTCGCGTCTGGAACGTCGGCCCCGTACCGGTTGAGGCCCGGGTACGGCTTAATTTGCCTTTCAGCAGGGCATTTCTGACCGACCTGAACGAGTGTCCCGGCGAAGGACTAAATCCGGACGCGGACAACGTCGTTCGACTCTCCCTGCACCCGCGCCAGGTCAAGACAATGGGGTTTGAACGGTAAGGGTGTAGGTAGTGACGGCTTTAGCCGTTCCTGGCGACTGAAGTCGCTACTACGCTCCACAGCTCTCGTAAGGAGTTCTTCGATGGTGGAACTATCCCGTACGCTGACAGGCACCGCCACCCTGGCGGACAAAGCAAATGACGACTACCTTCTCCTCCCCTTTGAGGTGCCACCAGGGATCGAACGGCTGACCGTTCGCTACACCTACAGTCATGCCGTCCACGCCGGGGCGCCAGCCGGCAGCGGCAACGTCGTGGACATCGGGGTGTTCGATCCGCGCGGCGCCAGGGTGTTCCAGGGGCAGGGCTTCCGTGGCTGGAGCGGGAGCGACCGCTCCGAATTCACCATCGGGCTGGCGGACACCACCC
>Ga0209986_10004151_pt1 | contig 12391 bp, 10 predicted proteins | sample BlataG_FD_183168 | JGI IMG/M metagenome (GOLD analysis project Ga0209986, IMG submission 183168) | Deep subsurface microbial communities from Black Sea to uncover new lineages of life (NeLLi) - Black_00105 metaG (SPAdes) (version 2) | ecosystem: Environmental > Aquatic > Marine > Oceanic >...
CAAGAAATACCTTGCACTAAAAGCTGATATCATTTCTCCTGAAGAAAAGAAAAAAATAGAAGATCTTATCCAAAAGTGCAAATTATAAAAAATTGTTCTTTTATCTTTTCAGGATATAAAAATCCCTCTTGCTCTTATCTTTTTTTACGAGTCTGAAATCAATAATCTTATACTTTCTCTCAAATAGAGTCTTGAAAACCTGCCTTGTCTTCATCCTCCATTCAAGGGGGATACTCCTGACTTTGTTCTCAACGACATCTGTCTCGCGGAGCATGTGATAAAAATCAACGGGAATTTCAACCAGAAGGAGTTCATGGTCTAGATCAAGGTTTAAATCTTTGACTACTTCAAGCTTTAGAACTCCACTCCGGCCTTTGACTTCCTCGATGCCAGCCTCGAGCGCAATATACCCTGAGTCAATCAAGCGCTCTAAATCGTATTCAGGCCTTTGAATATCTTTCTTGAGATCCCAGAAGACAAGAAACCTGTCGCAGGGAATATCTACTCTATTCAGCAATCCAATAAAGTCTTCATAAAAAGCATCCCTGTATTCAACCACATCCATTCCGAAGTGATGGATATTCCTATAAGCATTGATTCCTGTTAAAGGATCAAAAGTATTGGTAACAGTATAAATTCCGAAGATCTCCATCAACTTTTCTTTCTGAAACTGCTTTATTAGAGTCCCAAGACCATAAAGCTGAAAATCTTGCCTGACCGCTACATACTGAGAATAAAATAGGAGATTATCAGGTTCTCTGAAGGCAACTTTTTTGTCCTTTATTCCGACAAATCCGTAAGAAAAGCCGACAAGGTACTCTCTATCCTGCTTGAATACTCCGCTCTTGCTTTCCATATAAACGGCTATAAATAAGCTGCTTCCATCATACAGAAAATTTGTGCACATCATGTTTCTAGCACCAGGTAGGTCATCCTCTGGATCGCCCCAAATTTCATTCCTTAACTCTTCATATTTCACGTAGTCGCGTGGGTGACCTGAACTTTCCACGTTGAATAAAAAATTTTTTCCTTTGATCTTATAAATCTTTTCAAATTCTTTCATTTTTAACAAAGTCAGTTTAATAAAATCTTGCTTAAAATTATAATGATTTTATCCAAACGCTCTTTCCATTGCAAATTCCTTTTGGGGTCAGGTCTTGCTTTTTGCTTTTTGCCCTTTTTTATGACCCTTTATAGATTTGAATTCCGCTTTTTTTTGGTATATGGTAATTATCTTTGTTGGAAGATATATATCTAAAAAGACTCTATTCGACTTTAAAGGAGAGATAGAATGAAAGCCTTCAAAAAAATAATGATCATGGTTTTTTTGCTCCTTATTCCCTTTCTTCTCCAGGCAGCAGAATTTCAGGTCAAAGTCATAAAAAGCGAAGATGATCTACCTGAAAAATTTTGCAGTCACTGGGAAAAGGGAGACTTTCTTATTTTTGACGGAAAGAACCTGACCTTAATCGGCGGAGCCAAGAGGCGTCTGAAAGACCTGACTAACTATCCGGAAGGCGACGCCATGGGGAGTATTATCAGTTTCGTCCCTGCCGGAAAAAAAATAGCAAGCAACCTGAATATCGGATCACCGTACATCAGGATAAAGAGAAAAAGAGAATATTTAACCTACTCTTCAGTTAAACCTTTAAAAGAGACTGCCCAAAAAGAGGCTATTGCTTTCGAAGCCACTGTTCTTTACGAAGGGAAAAAAGGTGAAAAAGCCCGGATCAGGACTCGCTATCATTTTTCGCCTCTCGAAGGAAGAATTGAAATCACTTCGACCATAACTAACACAGGAAAGAAAGAGTTCGAAGACCTGGACTATGATCTCTATTTTTATGCATTTCACAGTTACTACTTCAGCCCCTTTCACAGAGAAAAACATCCTGACTTAAGATTCAGAGTTTACCAGAAAAAAGGACATTATTTAGGCTGGCTTAATATGAATCCTCTCACCGAGGAAGAAAAAGTTCTTCAAGATGACGAAGAACCTCCTCCCATACCCGGAACACTAGCTCCTAAGGAAGTATTTGAAGTTCGCCACATCCTGCTGGTGGATACTAAACATGAAAAATTACTCCGGAAGATCTATCAAATTTTTAACGTTGAGCCAGAAGAAGCGCTCATTCATTTTGAGGATTTCGGTGGCGGCTCCATGGAAGTTATTGTCAGAGATGCTTTTTCCTCTTCTGTCTTTTTCCGTTCATTTCTGGAAAATCCTTTTTCCATCAAAGTTCCTCTTCCCAAGGGAGCCTACAGGGCAAGAGCAAATTTCTTCCCGGCCGTCTGCGAAGAACTCTTTGTTGTCGGATTAGAAGAGGAAAGCTCATGCGTTCTTCAAAATCCCCCGCAAGGAAAGGTGAAAGTGAAAATTATAAACAGCAAGGGAGAATTTGTGCCCGGCAAGGTTATCTTTATCGGTCTTTCCCCGACTAAAACTCCCTATTTTAAACCCGAAAACCCTGTAAAGAGCGGAAGAGGATGGGAATCTTACAAAAACTCATGTTTTCCTCAAGAAGAAGGGAAGGAAGTGATACTACCTGTGGGAATCTATCTCATCACTGCTTCAAGAGGACCAGAATATTCCATAGACAAAAAGGCCGTCGAAATTTTAATGAATGAACGCCAAGAATTGATCTTTCGCCTAGATAGAGTGTTGAAGACTCCAAATCTCATCTCAGTCGATCCCCATATGCACACCCAAAAATCAGATGGAAGAATGCGCATTCCCGAAAGAATAAAATCCGTTGTAGCCGAGGGAGTCGAGGTGGCTGTGGCTACTGACCACAATTACATCGCTGATTATTTTCCAACGCTTAAGAAACTTGGCCTGAACAAATACCTAGCTGTTATAGCTGGGAATGAGGTGACCGTCTCAGGCTTAATCCATTATAACACTTATCCATTAAAATACAGGCCTGGGGAGGAGGGCAACGGAGCAATCTACCCTGTCTCTGATGAAGTATCCCCCCTTTTTGATAGGAGTCGGAAAAAAGACCCTGAAGCCATCCTGCAAGTGAATCATCCTAGATCCGGGACCTTAGGCTATTTCAATATGTATCTACTTGATCTCGAATCCGCATCTTTTGCTCGAGAGCACTTCGATACATCCTTCGATTTGCTGGAAGTAATGAACGGCCCCTATTATTATTCCTCCAATTCTGTGGCTGTCGAAGACTGGCTTCATCTTTTAAATAGGGGTTACTACTTCCCTCTCATCGGCTCTTCTGACTCCCATTCAATAGACAGGGGAGAACCGGGTTACTCTCGAACATATGTTATGTATGAGGGAGAAGAGGGCGATAACCTGAATTGGAAAGCCCTTGCTCTTTCCTTAAAGAAAGGACGCTCCTTTGCAACCAACGGTCCCCTAGTGGAGTTTAAAGTTAACAACAGATATACTTCAGGCGATTCCTTTACATCCTCGGATGGAGAAGCTGAGATTTGGATAAAGGTTCAAAGCGCACCCTGGGTCGCAGTGGATGAAGTGAGATTAATCGTGAACGGAGAAAGGGAGATTATCTCCCCGGTTGAAGCTTCGAAAGAAATCATTCAGAAATTCGAAACGCAAATCAGTTTGAAACTGAAGAGGGATTCCTACATAGCGGTAGAGGTTCTGGGCAAGAAGTCTCTCTACCCTGTTTTACAACAATATTCCAGAAAAGGGCTCCTAAAGGATGCAGCCCTCCCTTACGCCCTGACAAACCCGGTGTTTATCGATGTGGACGGAAATGGGAAGTTTGATCCCCCTCAACCAGGAAAAATCAAATTGCGCTCCGACATCCCAGAACCAGAAAAATTAATACAGCGTTATGAATGAGAGGAGTAAAAAGTTAAAAATCTAGAAGACATCATCATTCGGAAAGAATAGCGCAGCAACCCTCTGCTCAGTGGTAATGCATATTTTCCCTCTACTCGATTGAATGAAAAACAATAATAATATTTCAGGCCCTTCCCCTGTAAAGCCCCGTGAAATACGTTCTAAAATCAGGACATTAATATTTGCTCTCCAGATTATTGTAGTTGCTGCCCTCCTGGTGCTCTGGCTTAGTTCCGAATCTATTCAGAAAAGCAAAGATTTGTGGGTTCTCTTCATCTATAGTTTTCCTTCTCAATTTTTGATTCCTATTGTCCCTCACGAACCTGTTCTCCTTTATTTTGGCAAATTTTATTCTCCTCTAACAGTTGCCCTGGTAGACATAGCTGGCACATTGCTGACTGAGGCTCTCAACTATTCAGTATTCAAGTTTATCATTGATACAAACTTTTTCCAGAAAATGCACCATACAAAATCTGCTGCCAAAGTAGTTGAACTATTCAACAAAGCTCCTTTCGTTGCTCTTTTGGTAGCAGGGCTCACTCCCGTGCCATTCTATCCTTTCCGCTTCTTAGTTGTCATGGCGCATTACCCCATCTGGAAATACCTTCTGGCTGTTTTTCTCTCAAGAACTCCCCGGTTTTATGTCCTTGCCCTTATAGGCCGAGCGATCAAAATTCCAGATTATTTGATAATCGTAATATTCATAATTCTTATTGTCTCAGTCAATGGTCCCATTCTGAGAAGATTTTTGAAAAAAAGACAAAGAAACAAAACATATGCCTCTTAAGGCCTTAGTTACTGGAGCGACTGGTTTTATCGGGAGTCATCTGGTTCAAATCCTGGTCGGAGAAAATTGGGATGTGACCTGTCTTATAAGGTCCAAAAGCAGGACTGATTTTCTCCAAAAATTCCCTGTTCGTTTTGTCGAAGGCTCTGCGAATGACGTAGATAGCTTAGGGGAGGCGGTCAAAGGTCAGGATTACGTTTTCCATCTAGCAGGGCGAATTCGTCCAGCCAGCCGCACAGTTTATGATACTGCCAATCATCAACTGACCAGGAATCTAGTTCAGGCATGCCTCAGGAAAAATACATCCCTCAAGCGTTTTGTCTATATCTCTTCCATATCCGCGGCTGGTCCCTCTCTTCCGAATTTTTACTCTGAAGAAAACCAGGCTCCTTCTCCCATTTCAGAATACGGTCGCACCAAACTCAAGGGCGAAGAATCCGTCCGCGAGGTATGGGATCTCATCCCGGCCACCATTATTCGCCCTCCCAGTGTATACGGTCCAAGGCAGCAGGAAACTGAACACCTGATAAAACTTATCAGTAAAAGGATTGTCCCTCTGCTCAAAGAAAAAAAAGAAACAACCAGCCTCATTTATGTCAAAGACCTCATCCAAGGCATACTCCAGGCAGCTCTCTCACCAAAAACTAAAAACCAGGTTTATTATTTAACAGACGGAAATGGCTATTCCTGGCGAAATATCATTCTCACTGTAAAAAAGGTTGTTTTAGGAGAGTCGTTCTTTTTTCCTCTTCCTGAGGAATTAATTTCTTTTGTAGCCTGGCTCGTTGATATGTTAAAAAAGACAGGGCTTATAAAATCCTATTTCGGGCGAAAGCTCTGGCGCGCTATGACCCAAACTCCGTGGCTTTTCCCTTCATCCAAAGCAGAGAAAGATTTCGGTTTCCGCGCCAGATACAGCCTGGAAAATGGAATCAAAGAAACAGTGGATTACTATCGAAAGTGACTCGATTAGTTTTTGACTTAAATATATCGAGATGCTATAAGTTCAAAGTCAGGCTGAGAATGAACGAAAACATTTTTTCCTCGCAAGAAATTTCCTGCATCGTCAACCCGCAGGCAGCAAACAAAAAGTGGCAGAGAAGAAAGAAGCTTAAAGGCTATCTCCAGAAAAACCTGCCATGTCAGATCATTGATTTTCAAGGGAGCAAAGAAGAAACCATTGAAATAGCCAGGAAACAAAGTCTGACCCAAAAAATCATAGTGGCTGTGGGTGGAGATGGGACAGTTGCCGATGTCATCCAAGGCATCATCGAAGCCCGAAGAGAGAAGGATGTCATCTTAGGAATCGTACCTTTTGGTAGTGGTAACGCTTTCCGAAAATCCCTGGGCATTCCGAAGAGTATAAAAAAAGCCATAAAGCTCCTCAAAGAAGGCGAAACAAGAGAAATCGATCTTATCGATATCGAAGGAAAAGTGACCGGAATTGCCAGTATCGGAGCAACAGCCAAAGTCACCCAGGAAAAACTTCAACATAATATTCAAGGCGTCTTAGGTCATATCTTAGCCTCAAGGACCATGCCCTCCTTACCCAAAACAGAACAGCAAATAGAGCTTTTCGATGGTATTAGCGATAACGGAGAGCATTTTGATAAAAAAATATTAAACCTAAGCCTTTATGAATGTGTAATAGGGAAAACATCCTATTTTGGTTATAGCTGGAAAGTTGCTCCCAGAGCCAAAATCGATGACGGATTTCTCGATATTACTCTGTTTGAAACAAGTGGATTAAAATACTTATTGTTTTTTCCTCTCATCTATTTCGGTCTATATCAAAAAACACAGAAACATTTTAAAGCAAAAAAAATAATCGTTCGGGGTAAAGATCTTCCTGTCCAGTACAACGGTGAATTTCTGGGAATGAAGGATAGGTTTGAATTCAGAGTTCTCCCTCGAGCTCTGAAAATAATCGGTCCCAGAAACGATAAACAGTAATCATCGTTCATCAAGGATTTTATAAATTAAATCTTTATAAAAAATGTTAGTCTTACGGGTCATGGTCAAAAGAAAAGTCCCCCTTTCTTTTCTCCTTTTTTTTATGGCCGGACACTCTTTTATTTTCGCCTCTGACCTCGAGACATTCGGCTATTATGAGAACCGTTTTTTTATACTCAGCAATGTCAAGCTGAGCCTCCAAGATATCAGTGAGAATCTTTCCTTAGGCGATTACAACCGTCTCCGCCTCCAATTCAGGTCTTCGGTATCAGAGAACATCTCATTGAATCTTGCAGTGGATTTTTTCACTTTCCACGGAATTATCAGCAGCCCCTTGGGGGTGTACGAGAACTCCGATCAGTCAGGCACGACTCATACTCAGTTAGACAGGGCGTATATCGATCTTTACTTTCCTGGATTCGACATCACTATCGGAAAACAGCGAGTCGCCATAGGCATCTCCCATCTCTGGGCACCACTGGACCTGTTCAACAGGGTAAATATCTTAGAGCCCGCTGAGGAAAAGCCAGGAGTGAATGCCATCAAGGTTTACGTTCCAATCGGGCAAACATCGAGTCTAACTGGAGTTTTTTCGCCGGAAGATAATTTTAACTCTTCAAAATCGGGCCTCAGAGCACAAACCCAAATTGCAGGTGTGGATGCCGCTTTGACTTTTATCCATTGGGGAAGGCAAAATCAGACCATTTACGGCATAGACCTCCGAGGTGAAAACTTCATCGGCTGGTGGGTAGAGGGAGGCTATTTTTCATCTCCCGGAGAGAAAAACATGAAACTTGTTGTCGGGTTCGATTATACTTTTCCGATTAAAAGCGGCATCTACTGGCTGAATGAATTCTTCTATGATGAGAGCGGGGAAAAAGACAGCGCCCTGTATGACTTAGATCGGCTTTTTACAGGAGAGAGTTTTACTCTCGCTCGAGAATATTATTTTTCCGCTCTGCAGTTTCCTTTGACCGGCTTTCTTTCCTTAAGCACAACTTATATCGGGAACTGGACAGACGGCTCCTATATTCTCAGCCCTGGCCTTCGGTACGAGCTCAGCCAAAATGTAGCCTTAAATCTGGGCATATTCTTTTTAATGGGCAGAAAAGGAGGAGAATTTAGCAGGGAAGGGGCAAATGATGTATTCTATATCTGGCTTAAAATGAATTTTTAATAAATGGAGCGAGACATGTCTATCGCTAAACTAGAAAATATCCACAAAGTTTACCATATCGGAAAAATCGACTTCCCAGCCCTGAGAGGAATCTCTTTCTCTATCGAGGAAGGAGAATTTCTCTCGATTGCCGGTCCTTCAGGCTCAGGAAAAACCACTGTCCTCAACCTTCTCGGCTGTCTGGACAAGCCCAGCCAGGGCAAAATCTTCTTGGAGGATAAAGACGTCACCGCCCTTCCGACAGCAAAACTGGCGGATGTGCGACGGAAGAATATCGGGTTTGTCTTCCAGACTTTCAACCTTATTCCCGTTCTGACCGCCATGGAGAACGTAGAATTCCCGTTGATCCTGGAAGGTAAGCACGACCCCAAAGAGCGACACCGCTTAACGGAGAAGATTCTCACACAAGTCGGGTTGAAAGATTTCCTACACCGTCGTCCCAACGAGATGAGCGGTGGCCAGCAGCAGAGAGTAGCTGTGGCCAGGGCATTGGTCAAAAAACCCAAACTGGTTCTGGCGGATGAGCCGTCCGCCAATCTGGATTCTGTGACAGGCAAAGAGATACTCCAACTGATGCTCGAGCTAAACCAGAAGACATCCACCACTTTTGTCTTCTCCACTCACGATAAGATGGTCATGGATTTTGCCCGCCGGATCATCAGGCTCCGGGACGGGAAAATCGAATCTGACCAGAAGGCCAGCACAAAATGAAGATGCTGCTCAAGCTCGCTTTCCGGAATGTCTTCCGGTACAAAAAACGGACGATCATAACCTTCTCCGCCATCTCCTATGGTCTCGGCTTGATGGCCGTAGGAATCTCCCTTTATAACGGTGTCAACACACATGCCATGGACAACATCATCAACAACCAAACAGCCCATCTCAAGATCTTGGCCGCCGGATACTTTGAGGATAAAGACGAGGTCCCTCTTGAATTCACCATCGATGAACCTCAGGAAATTAGAAGCTTACTGAAAGACAATCAGAATATTCAAGGTATCGAGAGCCGCATCCTCTTCCAGGCCAGCATCATCTCCGGCATGGATGAGCTTCCCTGCCTGGGCGTGGCCATCGAGCCTGAAGTCGACCCGCTGGTGTTTAAGATCAAAGACTCCATTAAAGACGGACGCTTCCTGGAACCTTCGGAATCAAAGATCATCCTGGGCAGCGGTCTGGCCCGGGATCTAGGCCTGAAAGTCGGAGACGACTGCGTTTTGAGGCTGTTTCTCTCCACAGAAGATTTTATCTGGAATGCGCTCGATCTGGAAATCACAGGGATAGCTAAAACCGAAAACCCGATGGTCAACCGGCAGACCGTCTTCATCCCCCTTTCTCTCGCCCAGGAAGCCTTAAGCCTGGAAAACAAGGTGACAGAGCTCGCAGTTCGGATTGAAGACAGGAGTAAGCTTCCCGAGGTAAGGAACTCCATCGAGAGTCGGCTGGCCACCTTGAACAAAGACTATGAGGTCGTAAGTTTCGAAGAATACGCTTCTGACTTCAAAGAGCTGATGAGGTTAAGAAGCCGGATCCAGGTCCTCATCCCTCTGATGATGATCTTGATCGCTACCCTGGGAATCGTGAACACTATGCTCATGGCAGTCATGGAGCGGACACGTGAGATCGGGATGCTGGCCGCGATGGGCATGAGGAAATTGGAAATCATGCTGGTTTTTGTTTTCGAGGGCGCGCTTATCGGTGTTTTTGGTTCTCTTACGGCCTGCGTTATCGGAGGTCTGGGAGGCTGGTACCTGGAAACCAAAGGATTCAGCATGTCTTTTCTGGGAAAGGAGATGTCCGATATGGTGTCCTTTCTTCCGATGGAGGTGTTTAAGGGAGATTTGACAGTGGGAATATTAATCTTCACTCTTGTCTTGGGAATTGTTATCTCTATCCTGGCCAGTCTTTACCCGGCCTATAAGGCTGTCAAACTCGACCCGATTCAGGCACTGAGGCACGTAGGATGAAAAAGCTCATTAAATTAGCATGGCGGAACATTTGGAGAAATTGGCGCAGGACAATTCTGACCTCCCTGGCTGTGGCCTTTGGAATGATCTCTATCATCTTCACCTACAGCTATATCAAAGGTATGAGCGAAAGTATCTATCAAAACCTTATAGATACAGAACTCGGGCATGTGAAAATCGTCTCCAGAGAGTTCTTAAGGCTGGAAAGAATCATGCCCAGGGAACACCTCGTTTACAACGCTCAAAGCATAGAAACCGGCATCTCCTCGCTTCCGGGGATATCCGCCATGACGGAAAGAATCAAATTCCGTCTCATTCTCTCCTCCGAAGATGAAAATGAACCGTGCTTGGGCATCGGTATCAACACTGAGCAGGAGAAAAACTTTTTTGACCTGAGAAAGCATTTGATTCAAGGGGGCTATTTTCAGGAGTCAGCGGCGGAAATGCTCATCGGTGACGGTCTGGCTCAAAAATTAGGAGTCCATCTCGGTGATGAGCTCCTGGCTGTGACCACGGACATCAATTACTCCACCTATGCGTTGACCTTCACGGTGGCCGGGATCTTTAAGACTGGATTTTCCTTCATGGACAAAAACTTTTTCTACATTCCCATCGAAAAAGCCCAGGAGCTTCTCGACTGTCACGGAGCCGCACACGAAATCCTCCTGTTGCTCAATGACGCAGAGAAAGCCACGGAAATCTCTTCAGAAATCCTTACTTTCCTCGAAGAAAACGGCCTGGAGGATACGATCACCGCTGTCCCCTGGCAGGATAGTTTCTTTATCAAATATTTACCCTTTGCGAACATCATGGTGGGCAGCATCCTGTTGATCATCATGCTCATCGCTGCTCTGGTCATCCTGAATACCATGCTCATGGCTGTCCTGGAAAGAACCCACGAGATCGGAATCATCAAATCCATGGGGATGAGGAATGGAGGGATTATGGCTTTGATCCTGGTGGAGTCTACGATCATAGGCCTTCTGGGCGTATTCATCGGCGGATTGATCGGCAGCGGTCTGTCACTTTTCGCCCAGAGCACCGGGCTGGATTTTACCAGGATGATGGAAAAAATGGAATTCGAATTCGCCTTCGTTTCTCCCATCATCTACCCCAAATTCACCCTGGGGATTCTTCTTGGCGCGGCGGTGTTCTGCTTGGTGACCACAATCGTCGCCACTATATATCCGGCCCGGAAAGCCTCGCGGATGGAGCAGGTGGATGCTCTGCGAACAAGCATGAAATAATAATCTATATAAATGTAGGGGCTTGATTCATCAAGCCCACCTGCTTATTTGAATGAAGAAAAACATGTGTTTTATAAATCAAACACCTGCAGAATATAAATAAAATGCGACATGCCAAATATGCGATTCAAGAGATAAAATCTATTGGAAAAGGTAGCTTGCCATGAATAAAGTAGTTTTATTCCTATTAATCATTTGTATCGCGCTAACTTGTGGGAGAGCCGGAGAGGATTTAACGGCAGAAGAGATACTGGTCATGAGAGATAAAAACATGGTCTTCAAAACCGCTTATTCTGAAATCGACATGATCATCACCATAGGAAAGAGGGTTATCGAAAAAAAACTCACGAGCTACACAGAAGGAACAGAAAAATCCTTTGTTGAATTCCTGAGTCCTGCAAGAGACCGGGGAACAAAAATGCTGAAAATCGGAAAGGTTCTTAAAATATATTTCCCTTCTGCAGAAAGGGTGATGCGCCTTTCAGGCCACATGCTGCGGCAAAGCATGATGGGCTCAGACTTCTCCTACGAGGACATGACAGAAACAGCCGAAGAGCTGAGAAAAGAATATGATGTCAAAATTCTAGGAGAAGAAGTCTTTGCTGGCGCTCAATGTTACATTTTGGAGCTTGAGTCCAAAATTGAAAATAAAACTTATTTTTTCATAAAAATCTGGGTAGACAAGGAAAAATTTATCGGACACAAGATCGAGTTCTCCGCGAAAAGCGGCAAATTACTGAAAGTCATGACTGTGGGAAACATCCAGTCCTTCAAGAACAGGTACTATCCGACACGGGTCACGATGGAGGACAAGCTGAGAAAAAACTCTAAAACCGAGATGGTGATCAAAACCATCCAGTTCGATATTCTGATTCCTCGAGGGACATTCACTGAAAGAAACTTGATGCGGAGATAGGAGTAATCCCCACAGCTCAGGAAAGATACTTGCCATCGAGATAATCACCTAGCCTGGATTATTCATAAATCAGGCTGGGTAATATGGTATAATTACTTAAGATTTGAATCTTAGAGCCCAGGAGGAGAGATGAAAAAGAATCTTGTCTTAATCATTTCCATTTCTTTGTTGTTATCCGGTTGTGCTCCTCACATTCACCTCGATTTTCTTGGGGAAGAGAAAGTTCAGGAAGTCATCCTTGTTAAAAGTCCGGCCAAAGAAAAAATCCTCATCCTTGATGTCGCGGGCCTCATCAGCACCACCCTTAATCCCGGTTTATTCGAAAGAGAAGGAGATATCCTCTCGAGAGTTTATTACAGACTGGAGAAAGCCTCTGAAGATAAGAGCGTTAAAGCATTAATCCTCCGCCTGGATACTCCGGGAGGGGAAGTCACAGCAAGCGATATTCTTTACAACGAAATTTTAAGATTCAAAGAAAAAACCGGCATCCCTGTCGTGGGCCTAATGATGGGGCTGGCCACTTC
>Ga0209986_10004152_pt1 | contig 12390 bp, 16 predicted proteins | sample BlataG_FD_183168 | JGI IMG/M metagenome (GOLD analysis project Ga0209986, IMG submission 183168) | Deep subsurface microbial communities from Black Sea to uncover new lineages of life (NeLLi) - Black_00105 metaG (SPAdes) (version 2) | ecosystem: Environmental > Aquatic > Marine > Oceanic >...
TCATTTAATTACGGGATGGGTAGGACCTGGAAGTCCATTTAATCTGTCGGATATTCGTTTGTATATTCCCGCCTAAAATTCGATGAAAAAAATGGTTGCGATTGTGAGAATTATATCGGTACAACTTGTATCGAGCCCAGTTTCTCTTGCGGTGTAAGTATAGATAGCTCCTCCACTCTCAGCAGGCAAATTTATAATAAGCATGGCTGATCCTATACATAACACGAAAAGTGCTATTATCGCAATCACCAATATTTTTTTCATATTTTCACCTATGGGGTGTTACCACCACGAGATGTGTAGAGTACTCGCTAACCGGTGAAGTCGGTAGGTTCAGCTTAAAGGGAGAAGAGATCTTGACAACCTCTTTACTCTCTAAATCCACGTATATAATTGTAGGAAGGACTCCGGGATCTGGATCCACGTTTATACGAACCGCTGGATATGCATGAAAAGAGCGTTTTTCCTCATTGAACGTTCTCCAGTAGTCAACCCTTACGCCCTGTATCTCGTATTCTTTATCCTCTATCAGTTCTAAGACTTCGGGATCGGCTAAAGCTATTCTCACTACCTCCTCCTTTTGCGTCTCCGTCAAAGAAGCCAATTTCAAATAGAAATCAAACCCATACACCTTCTCCTGATTCCAATCTACAAACACTTCAAGGGTAATACCAGGAACCCATGGTGGCTTTTGCTCATTGGTGAGGATATAAACCATGCACATACGAATGCCTTCGTATTCTGTAGGAAAAAGAACCACTTCGTAAATCTCGTATCCCTTACCCAGCCATTCCTTCACCTCCGGGTCGTTTATAGCCAATTCAATTGCCTTTGTCCTCTCCTCTTCTGTTAGTGTTTGCCCACCAGAATGAGGTAGGTTAACTGGTATCGGTGGCTGTGGCTCAACTTCATTTGGACTCGATTTAAAAACCTCGTCAGATAGAAGAACCACGTAGCTCACTGCCCCTATGAGGGCAACTACTAAAGCTAAACTCACTGCTACTAAACCAAATCCTTGTATTTGTCTCTTCTTCATTTTTTTATGGTGGTGGTATTTCACTCACACATCCGATAAAAAGCGCAATACGCTCAATATCCTCTCTATACTTTAAGTGCAGCTCGAAATCCCTTGTTTGCCCGCTCTTAACATAAGGAGCAATGACGCCACATATAGGTCCCCTACTATCAATACTGTGTCCAATTTTCTCCCCTTCCGAATTAAAAGCGTGTGCCGCCATACATATGTAATAATCTCTATCGTACTCATTTTTAATAGTTCCAGTGATTACAATACCAGGATCACCTACGTTAGCTTCGTCAGGAGGGCAAATATCTTTTAGTTCTAGAAAACAATATATTTCATAATATATTATTCTCCTTATTTTATTTGAACAACCGAATGACTTACCCCCGTTCTCACACTGATACTAAATAGGAGGGTGATAACAAAGACCAACACATACCCTAAGATCAATCCTCCAATAAATAAATTCCATCCATCTTCTTTTTTTCGTTTGATTAAGGCGTAGATTATAAAACCCAAAAAGAAAAGCACTGAAACTGCAAGATGGATAAAGATTGCGATCATCCCGCAGAGTATTCCGGCAAGTATACCTGAAATTAGATAGTTTTTTGTTTTTGCTTTCATCATAAGCATAAGATAAGCAAATTTGAGTATTTTAAACTTTTGATAGCTACGAATCAAGTTGAAGTTATAAATGCGAGCGGAGAATTCACGAAGTCACACTATAAGGCGATAAGGAGAAATACACCAGGACCGAGATTATTAGCGAAACAATAAGTTGTGCGACTATTCCAAACGAATATAACGCCTCGTATCCCAGAAATAAAAAGTCAAAAGAACGAATAAAATAAATATTATCGCGGGTGAATAGCGTGGAATTAACTCCGATGCCAAGACATATAAAATAAAGATACCAAAAAATCCGGTGAGAAAATCGCCTACCTTTTCTGATCGCTTCTTAAATGGATATGCGTATCCACTTACTGGTCATCAACTTTGTCTGCATTTTTTCTCCCATTTAACTGACCGATTAAATGTTTATAAAACTTTTGTTAACTTCAATTATGAGGTTTTTCAGTAACATTTATTTCTTTTTGCAATCCAATTACCTCCTGGATCATTCTTAATTGTTCTTCATCTTTCACTTCTTCCACGGACTTCACTGTTTCATTATTTAAATATATGGCAATTTTGTATGGTTTTCCGCCCACCATAACAAATGCTTCTCCATAATTTTTGCTCGTTCTACTCACAATTACCACCTCGTATGATTTCCCTTCAATTAATTCCCTCACGCGCTCATCCTTTTCTGCTAACGCAGACAACAAACCTACCCACTCCACCCTATCAACTTCCAAAAACTCCTTTACCCTCGGCAGTTCCGACCACCTCGAAACCGCATATTTTACTTTGTCCCATATCATTACCTTATTGAAGTCTTCTCTGCTCACGGAGTATCCATAAGTATATCCTTTTTCAAGGTTGTTAACCGGGTCGCGGGAGTCAACCGTGATTTCGACATAATAATTAAGGTTTGAGTAATCCGCTTTCAGTTTATCCTCTAACGCTTTATTGACCTCAGCATTCCCTATATCGCGGAAGAACCCTTCATAATTCTTATCTTCTACTAAAATTCGGTATTCGCCATCAATTGGTCTGTTTCTCATGATTTCAGTATGGGTATTATCTTTCACGCCTGTTATTCCCTTCCATTCAACCACGCCTTCAACAATAACGGGTGTAAAGGCGAGTTCGTAAACCAATGCGGATATTACGATTAAGATTGCAACTGCTATTAAACCAAGTGCTTGTATTTGTCTCTTCTTCATTTTTTACCTCTTATTTACCTCCGATATATTTAAAACTTTCAATATCATTTTCATTTTTTTTATCATAATTTAATCTTTTTGGAAGAAACCAAAAATTCCAACTATCAGCCCTATCAAAACTATTAAGAACTCAAGACCGCCTAAACTACTTGACGGGTCTGCCATAATAAATCCACCAAGTAGCATTATCATAGTTCCTAAAATCATTGTCTTAATTGTTTTAAGATTCATTTTTTCTGTCTTTCACCTCCTATTTTTTTCTTCAAAACAAAACCCACAATCCCTACTATTAACGCAATTATGACAATAACTCCAACGGTAAGAGCCTTTTCATGATAAGCAATGGTCACGACGCCGGAGAATGGTAGCTGATTATCAGGAACAGACTCATAAGGAGCAGGCACACCCCCTGGAACCTCTTCAGGTAACAGCCCCGCAGGAAAACCGCCACAATCAATACCTGCTCTTAACATATAGACCCCCGTTTCTTCTGACATCTCTTCTGTAATTCCCTGCACCCACTCACCCTTAAAATATCTGATTTTTGAGTTCCAGCCTGCCGTTCCTTTATCCGCTACTTTTATTATTCCGTATATATCGTCATCAGTTAAACCGCTAATAACGCTATTACTCCGCAACCATTCTAACTCTACCATTAATGCAGTTTTCCAATCAAAACCTTCTGGGTCAATATCCATAGCGGACTCTAAATCCTCCCACTCATTTATTTTTTGCTCTGCATTATTCTTTACTATCTGTAACGCTTCCTCTATATCTTTAGAAAAGCCTATCTTAACCAAGACCTCTGCAATTTGATAACCAACTTCTTTTTTACAATTTGCTTCACATTCTTCTTGAGTTTTGAATGGAATTATTTCTGGAATATATTTGCAACCACTTACAGCACAACACCCATCATATTTTACATCGTAATAATATCCAATTACCATCTCACAAAGACCCAACTCTAAAGGTTTTTGACAAGCAGAAACACTCATTGGATTGTTTTCAAAAAATGCTTTGCACTTTTCACTTAAAGGTTGAGCAGTGCTAAACTTTCCACACATTGCCATTTCCTGTCCTACGTCAATGGCACTTTTGCTAAAAGCCTTATCACATTCAAAACAACAGCTATATTTTAATTCAGGACTAACCCAGCTACATTTTTCATTGAAATACATTTCAGTTTTGATTGCTCTGGTATTATCAACAGTTATCCTAACTTCTGTTTTTTCAGTTGATACCCTTCCTTCACTCGTCAAATAGATATGAGCGTCACCTTTATCAAGCCGGTAAGAATCTCTACAAATCTCTTTATCAAGCTGTTCATTATAGTAACAGCCACCACCACTAACTTTAGAACTCCAGCCCAATTCTTCAGAAGCGTTTATATCGAGACTGGCAATGTCAACATCAGCTATTGAAACAATTTCAACGTAATCCATCCTTTTATGAACCCTCTTTGTCGGCACCTGTATTTTAACATCCAAATATTTCTGACCTTCCCATTCTTCTTCCATTAAAGCAACTGCAACGTCTTTATTGTAATGAGACCGATAGATTATAGCGTTAGTTTCTATGTAATCTTCAAAAGAAGGTTCTTCACTTCTTTGTGGTTTTTCTTCACCTTCGTCTTCTATTGTTATTATTTCAATCGGTTTTGGGACAACTTCTTCTCTATGCACCTCTTCAACGACATCATCGGGACTTTCTTCTTTCTCCTTTTCTATAACCGTAACATCTTTTGATTGCTTTATCCCGCTCAAGTCATAGGTTATAGAAGGTTTGTTTAAAGCTACTTCTGTGGCAAAACTATCCGTCGGGTTAAAACAAGCCATGCCTATATTCGTGAAAATTAGCAGGCTAAATATCAGCAAAATGCTTATTCCGAATAATTTGGTTTGGTTTTTCATCATAATTACCTCCTGTATTTATCAGTTAAATATCCTACTACGGCACCGATTAGCGTCCCAAAAATCGCTGACAAGAGCAGGTAATAATATACCCCCAAAGAGTATAAAGAGGGAGTTGGAGGAATAAAACTTACAATGTGCCTTCCACCATACCACCACAGAATGGGAATATACGAACTTATAAGCCCCAAAACCGCCCCAACTATCGCACCAATTTTCCATTTTTTCATCGCATCATCTCTTAACTTTACCTTCTCTCTTCCTTCTCAATCCTGGCATCAACTTCGATTTGACGAGCCACCCGAGACCGACCAGAATTAATAGTGGCAATGCGTATCCAACGAGGATTATAAGTCCTCGTATCACCGACACAAACCCACCGAAGGCAGCACGGAGCGCATCCCGTATCCCCCAGCTATGCGTTATCGGCTCCGGCTCATTCAATGAAACGGAGACTGTTGCAAGTTCGACACGGTTTTCAAGATATTTTATCCGCCCGGTAAGCCGTTCGATTTCACCCCTCACACGCCATATTTCGCGTTCAACTTCAAGAACTTCCTTTGTATTATTAGCCATGTCCAGAATCTCCAGTAACCTCCGCTCCTGTCGCTCAGAATTGTTAAGCCTCGCCGTAAAATCAATATATTCTTCCGTAACGTCTTCTCCTGATATGCTTTTTGATTTTACATCGCCAACGTGCTCTATCTCTGCGATAACCGCGAGAAACTTATCCGTTGGCACTCTGATAGTAATACCACCCCTCTTACGCCCTGTACCTGTACCTGTGACATACGAGTGAGAATCAGAAATAAACCCATTATATCGCTCTACAATATCAATAACTGAATCAGAACTCGACTGAAAGTCTTCTACTTCAATGCTCAACGAAGCCGTTTGTATTATCTTCCTCTCGGTATCATCTGTATCGGTATATTGTGATTCAGATGTTCCTCTTCCTGCCGGTGCAGGTATCGGTGCTACTTCCGGTATTGGAAATCCTTTACCTCCTCCTATGGCTGTTTTTTCTATCCCCATCTCCGGATACACCGGATATGGCTCTGGTTGTGAATAATCGGTCGGTCCCTTTGAACCCAGCGGTAATGAGGCGACCATAAAACCCGCTGAAGCTGCTAATACGCAGAGCAGAACGACAGCCGCTATTTTGGTATATTTTTCCATTTTTATCACCTACGAATCCGGTTTGTTTTTTTCGCTTATAAGATTTTCGATAGCTACGAATCAAGTTGAAGTTATAGATTGTTTTAAAAAGGGAAAAAACAAAAATAGAATTGATGATTTCGAATAATAGCAAAAACAATATCAATAACGGAATGGATGAAAATGCCAATGCCGAAGATGAAAAATTGCTAATCCTCCCTTTAAACGATAAAAACTCCAAAAAAATCACTCAAATTATTTCAAGTGACACTGCGCGGAATATTTTAGAGGCGGTAGCATCCGAACCACTTTCAACATCCGAGATTGCAGAGAAACTCGACATTCCTTTAAGCACCGTTCAGTACAATCTTGATAAGCTTAACGATGCGGGATTGGTGAAGGTAGAGCGAACGAAATATAGCGAGAAGATGAAACCCGTGAAGATATACGCACCACAGCGTAAATTTGTGGTCATCGTTCCTGAAAAGACGGATAGGAAGAACGTTATCGCAACGTTGAAGCGTTATTTGACGGTGATATTCTTTGCGGTGGCTGGCTCCGGCATGATAGAATTTTTAACAGCGAAGATGAAGATGAAGGGTCCTGGGTGGGAAGAAGTCACCGGGGGAATAGCTGAGAGAGGAGGTGGAGACTATGCACCAATACCTGCACCTACAATAATACCATCGCCAGAAAAGGCATTAGACGTAGCTTTGGGATTCGATATTTTCGCTCACCCCGGTTTATGGTTTCTCTTTGGGAGTCTGTTCGTAATACTTGTTGCATTCCTCATAGAGTATCTTGGAAGGAAAAAATAAAGAAAGGATTGAACTGAAATTGAGTGGATCTGATAACTACGAATTGATTCGTAGCTATGGAAAATCTTATATAACCACTCCTATCAACTACACATTAGCGTCGAGTTGGGCGCTAAAAAGGAGGTAAAATAAAAAGATGAAGAGAAGGGAAAAGATAGGTTTAAAAAATTTAGGAGGTGATATGAAAAGATGAAAACGAGAAAGATATTGGCGATTGGTACATTGGTAATACTGGTATGCAGTGTTGGAGTAGTTATAGCTCAAGAAAATCTTGTAAAAAACAAAAAAATACAAATAAAGGGATATAACAACAGTGAACTCGCAGAAATTCTGGAAAGTCATGGAATGGTACAAGATCCAGAGACAGGACTGTTCAAAGTAAAAACAGAAGGAGGAATACCCGAGGCAGGAATATCTGGGGCAGAGCTAAAAGAAATGATAGCGGAGGCGAATCTTAAAAACTTCAGAGAGCCCGTAACTGGAGAAATAAACTACACAAAACTCGCTAACTTCACAGACCCAGTGACGAAGATAGTAAGGAGATTGAAAGAAAGAGGATATGATGACAACGCGATCATAGAAATTTTAAGAAAACATGGAATGGTATGGAATCCCGAGACAGGGGGTACAGGGATAGGTTTGACTTCAGAGGATCTGGGATTTAAACACTTGCCAAAGCTTTACAATCCGGGGGATAATGAAACCTTTGTTGAATCTCTCGATAGCACTCAGAAATACCAATTAATGGAAGTTACAGATGATGTGTATAGAGGTGTTTGTAACCTAATGAAATCCGGGAGTTGTGCAGCAGAAGAAGGAGGGACTACTACGCATGTGGTTACTACTCATATGGGTGCCGAAGGACATTGGACAGAAGCTGGCGTTTACAAAGATACTGGCCCAACTTTGTGGTTATTTTCATATGACGATGACGAAATATTTGAGGGAGGAAGTTATTGAGGGTGGCATGGTACTACAAGCGCGGGAGTTTACAACAAATTTGATATCCATGTTACAACTCTCACGCCCGATTGGGAATGGGAATATGATATTTACATTAATGACGATTGGAAAAGAAGTGAACATCTGCCTGCGATACCTCCGGGGATGTGGCCGTATTATGATGTTAATCAGGCAAATGAGATTTGGTATGACACTGGTTGGACTCCAGATACTACCAGAGCCATCTTTAAATGCCCACGGCTAATTGATCAATACAACACTGAAATATGGTGGAATGAGAATGTGGGGACTGTCTGGAGGCGCAATTTCTGGCCACCCTATCCTGTAAAAGAACATCATGAGATAAGCGGAGATGCATACAAATACGAGACATGGGTAGAGTAGATGAGTAAGGGGGTAACAAAGATGAAAGCAGACAAAAAATTGCGATTTTTTTATTTTTTGTAATGAAATGGAAATGAGTATCTTGGAAGGAAAAAGAAGAGATTTAAAAAATTTAGGAGGTGATAAAAAGATGAAAGCGAAAATAGTAGCAGGTACAATAATAGCACTTATAGCAGTAGCAGGTATAGCTTTAGTTGTCAGTTCTACACAACTATATCCAAAAACTCCAGAAGCAGTCGAAGTAGAATGTGAAGGATGTGAGACAATCGATAGACCTTCAGATATTGAGCCTTTAGATGTTTATAACGGGCGTATAGAAGACTATTCAAGTGGTCAATCTGATTGCGAGGGAAGGACGGAAGACTGGAATACAGCGGTATGTCTACATAATAACTGGCGGTTCTTTCAGTATAATGATGGCGATATCAACCCTGATGAGTGGCAGATGCCCTGTGGTACCAATAATGAGAATACAAAAGTTCGTGTTAAGAGCGTTTTTTCCATCAGTTGCAGGAGCGGTGGTAGTGAGCCAGTCATTGCTGCTTGGGAAATAGACAAAAACTGTGATGTATCAAGTCGTGTGGTCGGTTTACCAAGTGATACGAAAGATGAAGATACAACTTGGATTAACGCTGAAATAGAAGATTTAGAAAAAGTGCCTGAAATGCAAATTGCTGCGTGGATGATAGACATAGGAGAAAAGGAAGTCGATATTTGGGTTTACGAGCTTACACCGGAGAACCAGCAATTGGATGACACAATGATTGGTGAATGGAAAGTCAATGTGTGGGAAGACCAAAAGCCACCAGAATAAAAAGATACAGAGAAATGACCTTTGCTAACCTTATCTGAAGGTTAGCCCTTTTCTTTTTTTATGTATTGCTCGAGTATTCAAAAAGCTCATCTAAATTATTGATGGAATATCCCGAATTAATTTTACTCATCAACATAATCATTTGATCTTTTTGATATTCAATCTATGTCTAACGACACTGCAAGGAATGTTTTAGAAGCTATCGCATCCAATCCTCTTTCAGCATCACAAATTGCAGAAAAACTCGACATTCCTTTAAGCACCGTTCAGTACAATCTTGATAAGCTTAACGATGCGGGATTGGTGAAGGTAGCGCGAACGAAACATAGCGAGAAGATGAAACCCGTGAAGATATACGCACCACAGCGTAAATTCGTTGTCATCGTTCCTGAAAAGACGGATAGGAAGAACGTTATCGCAACGTTGAAGCGTTATTTGACGGTGATATTCTTTGCGGTGGCTGGCTCCGGCATGATAGAATTTTTGGCAATAAAGATGAAAGGTCCAATAGGGGAAGTCACAAGGTCAGTAACACCCGTGGAAGAAGGGAGACCCCTTGGACCAGTACCTGCACCCACACCAATGCCTGAAATAGTGCCATCGCCAATACCAGCACCAAAAGGAATTGGTCTTGATTTTGGATTTGATATTTTCGCTCATCCCGGTTTATGGTTCCTCTTTGGTTGTCTGTTTGTAATACTGGCTGTATTTCTCATAGATTATCTTGGAAGGAAAAAGGAAAGAAAAGATTGAAATGGATAACTACGAATCAATTCGTAGCTATGGAAAAGCTTATATAACCCCTCCTCAACTATATTTAAGCGCCAAGTTGGGCGCTAAAAAGAAGGTAATATAAAAAGATGAAAAAAAGTTTGAAACAAGAGGGCACAGCAGTATTTCTAGTGTTGCTTATAGGGATGGTGTTAGCGGTAGGCGCAGTGAATGCACATGAGAATATAAAAGAATCAGGGATTGGAGAAGAAATAGCCGTATCAAATCCAGAAATAAACATGTCACTAAAGCCTGTTTTTGACTTGACAACTGAGCAAGCAACAGTGTTAACAGAAAAAGGCATAATAAAATATTACCCGGATGGAACAAGAATGATAAATCTCTACGAGGCGTTAAAAGAAATCAAAGGGAATCAATCTCTGACCATAAGTGATATAGAAGCGGAAATAAAATCGGGAGAATATAGACATGCTTATATGAGAACAGTTTGGCCCCAGACTTATAACTACCAAGGACACAAAGTGTATGTAAAAATACCAGCAAACGTAAATCTCAATCCACAGACATCTTTCAACCTATACAATACTCATATGGTTCTACCAAGCGGGAAGTTCTTTGAGAGCGGTGTAGGATGGTTTAATTCATGGGGATTAACAGGCCTACATATCTATACCTACGACAACTATACTGGTGATATGTATTCTAAAGCAATACCAAGTGGCACATCGAGAGATATTTTCTTACGAGTATTATCAATTTACCAATACGGTCAAAACAGAGGGTATATGTGGGCTGAGGATCCCCAATCTGGTCAAATTCTGAATACCTTTACAATTATAGACGGACTGGATCATAAGGTAGATGAAACACAGGAACAACATAGCTCTTCGCAAGTGTGGACAAGCACACCGCAAGCAAAGCACCATGACAACATAATAAAAAACCAAAACAACCAATGGGTAAATTGGAACAGTGCGATACCAACATTTTTTGGGGCAAACTCTCCAATGAAACAAACACATGGGACAGAGAATAGCAGGTATTACATAACAACCTGGTGTCAGCCCTGAGAGGTGATGAGATGAGAAGTATTAAGACCTTGTTACTAGCAATTGCACTAATAGCAGCATTACTTACTACGCTATTTATTTTTTCCCTCAATGTGATAGACCCTGAGATATTGTCAGCAATCACAGTAATATCAGCATTACTTGCTGCTTTTTTATTTTCGTTCCTTATTTTAATCTATACGCAGCTACCAGGCGTGCCAGAAAAAAGACCAGTATTCAGGATAGAAGACGAGACAGTCAAAGAAGACTTGATCAGAAGAGGGTTGATGGAAGAATATCCAAATGGAACAAGATACGTGAATTTAGGTGGGATAGAAGAGTTAATCAAAAAAGGGGTATATGCATATAGGATAAATGCAAATGGAACAATAGAACTGGTGTCAGTCCCCTCTGAGTAAGTAATATGGTGCTTTGTCGGATAGAGAGCTGCATTGTAAAAGAACATCATGAGATAGGCAAAAACGCACGGATATATGGGACATAGATAGAGTAAATAGTTAAAAGAGGCAATAAACATAGAAGTGAACAAAATAGGAAAAAGATTTTTATTTTTTATTTAGGAAGAAGCTACAAGGTCAGTACCTGAGAGAGGGGGTGGAGTCTCTGCACCAATACCCGCACCTCCAATGGGGCCATCGCCGATGCCAGCACCAGTATCCCCCGAAAGAGCGATTGATAGTGTAGCTTTGGGATTTGATGTTTTCGCTCATCCCGGTTTATGGTTCCTCTTTGGGTGTCTGTTCGTAATATTGGTTGTATTCCTTATAGAGTATCAGGGAAGGAAAAAGAAAGTTTTAAAAAGTTTAGGAGGTGATAAAAAAAAGATGAAAGCGAAAAAGATATTGGCAATAGGCATAATAGCAATGTTGGTATGCGGTGCTGGATTGGCTGCGGTATCCGCCGGGAATATAAAAGATCGGAAAGATCAAACAACAAAAGAAAATATTAATGATGGTGAATCTCAGACGATAAACATCGTTTTACGTCCACAGGAAGATGGATCGATATTAACCGAAAGGATCGATATTAGCGAAATATCCGTGCCAGAGGGAGTTGAGATACCGGAATCTTGGAAAAATATAGAGGTAGAGTGGCAAAAGCTATCAGAAGGAGATTGGGCTTTTATCGAGAGTGCTATGACCGACCTCTCAGAAGAAGAGAGGGACAGACTTATTAGCGAGGCTAAGAAGATATGGGAAGGTAATTCAACGCTTTCTGAAGAAGAGCAGAAGGAGCTTCTCCAAAAACTGGGATACTACATCGTCAAAGCAACAGAGGGAGATGGCGTTGCACCACTGTGGGCTAATCCTCCTTGCCATTACGATATGTCAACAAAGATTGGAGAGACCTGGGGCTGGGTAACACCAGAGCATAACAGTACTTTAGGAGACTATTGTGTGTGGGCAGATGACCATCGAGATGAACCAGCCTAGATTATGCCGCCGCCTGTGCCTCCGTTTTGGTACTGGATAAACCGCCATTCATGGGTGATAGGCATTGATATCCCGGTGCCACCCCCATTTCTAGATAATTATGGACCAGCTTCTTTACAATACTACCTAGTGTAGCGTTTCCAAAATAATATGGCAACATTTATATAGAGACGGTACCATACCAGATCATATGCCATTCGTTAGCAAGAAGCCAAAATTAAAATTGAGCGGAGGGGATCTTAAAATTTTAAG
>Ga0209986_10004153_pt1 | contig 12389 bp, 9 predicted proteins | sample BlataG_FD_183168 | JGI IMG/M metagenome (GOLD analysis project Ga0209986, IMG submission 183168) | Deep subsurface microbial communities from Black Sea to uncover new lineages of life (NeLLi) - Black_00105 metaG (SPAdes) (version 2) | ecosystem: Environmental > Aquatic > Marine > Oceanic >...
CTCCTCGCAATGACACATTGTAAAATTATATTTTCGTCATTGCGAGCGTAAGCGAAGCAATCTCATATTTTAATCTCGCAATGACAAGATATTATTAATTATATGTTAAATTATTTTTGTTTAGTCTCTAAATTCGATAGTGCTTTAAAAACTAAATCTTTAATGACTTTTCCATCAGCTCTACCAGTCACTTGAGGCATAATTTTACCCATCACTTTACCAAGATCTCTTACAGTTTTTGCTTCAACTTCTTCAATAATTGAATTAATCATAGTTTTTAACTCATCTTATATCCTTTCTTATCTTTTCCTTATACATTTTATTGCCTTATTCCTTCTATTCTTAAATCTTTAACTTTTTGTAATAATACATCGACTATTTCGCCCTTTTTCGAAGTTCTATCTTCAAAAAATACTTTGATATAATTTTCAGAAGTCCCTATTTTCTGATAATTATTTTTACCATTATTTTCTATCAAAACTTTTACTTTTTCTCCGATATTACTTTTTAGATAGTTAATTCGAAGTTTATCAGCAAGTTCTAATGCTTTTTCACTTCTTTCTTTAATTATATCTGAGGATAGTTTATTATCCATTCCTGCTGCTAATGTTAAAGGTCTTTCTGAATATTTAAATACATGTACCTTACTAAAATTTAGTCTTTTCATCATTTTTAAACTTGTTTTAAAATCTTTTTCCTCCTCCCCAGGAAATCCAACTATTAAATCAGTGGTTATAGCAATTTTTGGTATTTTTAATCTTATTTTAGTTATCTTTTCCTGAAATTGCTTTATATTATATCCTCTTCTCATCATTTTTAGTATTCTGTCACTCCCACTCTGTAATGAAATATGTAAATGAGGACATAATCTATTGTTTTCAGATAATAAATCAATCAGTGAGGATGAAATGTTGTTGACATCTATAGAACTCAGTCTCACCCGAAAAATATTAGTTTTTTTCAATATCTCCTCAATCAAACTTGTTAAATCCGTTTCATTTTCTAATTCTTTGCCATAAATACCGATGTTTATTCCAGTTAAAACTACCTCTTTAACTCCTTCTGAAACTAAATACTTTATCTCATTTATTATCTCTTTTTTATTTCTGCTTATAGGTTTTCCCCTTACATATGGAACAATACAGTATGAACAAAAATTATCACAACCATCTTCTATTTTTACTAAAGCCCTAGTATGGGAGGAGTAATTTAAAAATTCTGGCTTTGTTCTACCTAATTTTATATTACTTAACCTTGTTCTGTTTATATTAAAATTTGAACTTTTTGATATTCGTAAAATATCATCCAAAATATCTGGAAGATCTGCTTTTTTTTCATTAGGAAACACACCAAAAATCCCATTTATATCTTTCAGTTCTTCTTTGTCTCTATTTACATAACAACCCATTGCAATTACTTTACTATCTGGATTTTTTGAAATAAGTTTCCTTAACATCTGTCTTGATTTTCTGTCTGCTTGTTTTGTAACTGTACATGTATTTACTAAACAAATATCTGGATTATCTTTTTCTGATACCTTATCCCATCCTCTTAGGATGAGTTCTTTTGCCAATCTATCTGATTCATATTGATTTGTTTTGCAACCTAAAGTTTTTATATAAAATCTCAAATAATTCTTCCTTTAAAAGATTAACACTTTTAGTATTTTATTCTTTGAAAATTTAATGTTATTTGTCATTGTAAGTAAAATTATTACTCAGTTGTTATTGCGAGCATCTCCTGGTTGTCATTGCGAGCGATAGCGAAGCAATCCCGATAGGAATAAACTATACAATCTCCTATTAGAGCAAATTTAATAGTATGTCTTATATGAGATTGCCACGTCGCTATCGCTCCTCGCAATGACAATGTTTATATTTACATTAAAGAATGACAAATACTTTTATTACATTACATTACTTTTTCAAAGAGTAAACTGTTAACCTATCTTGTTAATAGTACATATAAATGGTAGCATAAATTAACTTATAAATATCATTATTTTTTGCAATTATAATTGGCATTTCGTTAGAAATGATGAAGAATTTATTTGAAGGCTTTTTTTAGTTTGGTTATGAAATTTGATGTTCCATTTCCGACTTTTAATCCTTTTGCTTTTGCTATTTCTTGAATAAGTTTTATCTCCTTTTTAGTCATCTTCTTTGGGGTTTCAACCACAATCTCTATTATATGATCCCCTCTCATATTTCTACCTAAATGCTGGATTCCTTTATTTTTTAATTTGATTCTCTCTCCGCTTTGAATACCTGGAACTATCTTTATCTCATCCTTACCATCAAGGGTTTCAACCATAACTTTAGACCCCAATGCAGCTTCATAAAAAGTGATTTTCTTCTTAGAAAATATATTATAACCATCACGAACAAATTGTTTATGAGGTGTTACTTCAATCTGAACATATAAATCTCCATAAGCTCCGCCTCTAATTCCAGCATTACCTTTTCCAGATATTTTCAATCTTGTCCCAGTGGATACTCCAGCAGGAATATCCATTGCAAATTTACTCTTTTTATAAACTCTTCCCTCTCCATTACATTGACTACACGGTTTTGCTATAACCTTACCCCTCCCCCTACATTTAGAGCATATTGTAGATGAAATCATAGTACCCAAGATAGTTTGACGAGTGGTTCTTATTTCACCTACACCATTGCACGTAGGACAATTTTTTAGCTCCTCATTTTCCGAACCAGAACCACCACAATTATCACAAGCTTCATATCTATCATATTCCAAATCTTTTTTTACACCAAATGCAGCTTGCTTAAAGGAAATCTTAATTCTCTCTAAAATGTTATCACCCATAATAGACCATGTTTCAGGTCTTGTTCTAACTCTTGTTCCAAAAGAGGGTTCCCCGAAAAAATCAAATATATTTTTCAGGAAAAAATCACCAAAACCAAATTCTCTAAATATTGATGAAACAGAAGAATAATCTGGTCTATATGAATCTCCAAAAACTTTATGACCAAACATATCATATCGATTTCTCTTTTCAGAATTACTCAAAACCTCATAAGCTTCAGTTGCTTCTTTAAATTTATCCTCAGCTTTTGGGTCATCCGGATTTACATCAGGATGATACTTTCGAGCAAGTCTTCTATAAACTTTCTTTATTTGATTATTATCCGCATTTCTTGGAACTCCAAGAACTTCATAATAATCTCTTTTAGTCAATTTAGCTCACCTTAAAATAAATATTAAAATTTTTATAGGAAATTTAGCAATAATTTAATCTATCTTATAATTAGATTGCTTCGGGACTTTGTCCCTCGCAATGACAGAAATATAAATCTTTAATTATAAAATATTTTTATTCTATTTTAAAGAGGGATTTGAAAATTTCTGACGGAACTTCAACTTTTCCAAACCTTTTTAACTTTTTCTTCCCAGCTTTTTGTTTCTCAAGTAACTTTCTCTTCCTGGTGACATCCCCCCCATATAGCTTGGCTGTGACATCTTTTCTTCTTGCTGGAATGGTCTCACGAGCTATTACTTTTTTTCCGATAGCTACTTGTATTGCAACTTCAAAAAGTTGTCTTGGGATTAGCTCTTTTAACCTTTTTGCGAGTTCTCTCCCCCTATTATAAGCTTTATCTCTATGAATCATAAATGAGAAGGCATCAACAATTTCACCTGCCAATTTTATATCCAACTTAACAATATCACTCTCTTTATATCCAATAAGTTTATAGTCAAGTGAGCCATAACCTTTAGTTTTGGATTTAAGCAAGTCAAAAAAATCAACTATAATTTCAGAAAGTGGAATTTCATATTCCAAATGAACTTGTGCTGGTGAAGGATAAGACATATTTAAAAATTCTCCTCTCTTTTCTGTGCATAAATCCATTATTGCTCCGATATATTCAGCTGGAGCATAAATTATAGCTTTTACATAAGGTTCCTCTATCTTATTTATTTGAACATTAATGGGAAAATCTGCAGGATTCTTTACAACAATGTCTCCCCCAGTTCCAGTTGTTATCTTATATGCAACTTGTGGAATAGTTGCTAATAGATCAAGATCGTATTCTCTTCTCAACCTTTCCATCACAATATCTATGTGAAGCGATCCCAAAAATCCACATCTGAAACCAAATCCTAAGTTAGGTGAGGTCTCAGGAGTAAAATAAAGTGCAGCATCATTTAATTTTAATTTTAAAATTGAATCTTTAAGCAGCTCATATTGTCCTCCATCAACAGGGTAAAGACCACAATAAACCATCGGTTTTGGTTCTCTATATCCTGAAAGAGGTGATGATGCTCTAAAAGCCTTATCAGTAATTGTATCTCCAACTCCCACCTTTTGAACATCTTTAAATCCAGTTATTATATATCCGACTTCTCCAGCTGATAGCTTATTTAGCGGAAACATTTTTGGAGTAAATATTCCTATCTCCTCCACCTGAGTTGATACATTTTTTACCATCATCTCAATTACAGTTCCATTTTTAATAGAACCGTTTATTATCCTTGTAAATGCAACTACTCCTCTATAAGGATTAAAGTCTGAATCAAAGATTAAAGCTTGAAGTGGCTTATTGATATCCCCTTTTGGTGGGGGAATGTTTTTTACTATATTCTCCATAAGTTGTGGTACTCCCTCACCAGTTTTAGCTGAAACAAAAGATATATCGTCACTTTTCACACCTAAAATATCTATAAGTTGTTGACTGACCTCTTTTGGTCTTGCTCGGGATAAATCTATTTTGTTAATTACAGGTATAATCTTTAATCTATTTTCTAAAGCTAAGTATATATTAGCCAGAGTCTGTGCTTGAACACCCTGAGCAGCATCAACAACAAGTAATGCTCCCTCACAAGCAGCTAAGCTTCTTGAAACCTCATAAGTGAAATCAACATGACCGGGAGTATCTATCAGATTAAAAATGTAAAAATTGCCATCCTTGTAATGATACAATATTCTAACAGCATGAGCTTTTATAGTTATACCTTTCTCGCGCTCCAAATCCATATCATCTAAGTACTGCTCAGCCATTTCCCTCTCTGGAACTGTTTTTGTTATTTCCAAAAATCTATCAGCCAAAGTGGATTTTCCATGATCAATATGGGCAATTATTGAAAAATTTCTTATAAACTTAATTCTGTCCATTTTTCATCTAAAAATAATAAAGTATTTAATGTATTGCTAATTTTACTTTAATAAAAGTCTAAAATCTAAAAATAGCTTTGGATATATTATATATTGGATTAATTTAGGGGGTTTTAAATCTCTCTTTTATAACCTGCAGAAAGCTATTCACCTCTTCTATTTTCAATATAAAGCATAATGCAATATAGACCATTAAAGCAAGGATTATAGAGATTAATATAGAAAAAAGTAAACCTAATTTATATGAGGAAAGCAGGTTATAAATATAGTTATGTGCAAAATTGGCAAATACAGCCATTATACAGGAGGCTAAAAATATTTTTAAATTAGAATATAAAATCTTTGTTCCTCCTAATCTTCCTATCTTTTTTCTAAGTAGTAAAAATAATAGTAAAAAATTAATAGAAATAACTAAAGATGTTGATAAAGCCAAACCTGCTGTTTTTAAAAATCTTATCAAAATCATGTTAAAAAATAATGTACAAAAAATAGAGAAAATTGCAACCTTTAATGGAGTTTTTGAATCTTTTAATGCAAAAAATGTTCTATTTAGAATAAGCACCATTCCATAAGGAACTAAAGACAAAGCAAGGTATGAGAGGATTACAGCTGTTGAAAAAGTATTATTTAAAGTAAATTCTCCCCTTTCAAATAGAAGTTTTACAATTGGATGAGCCAAAGAAATAATACCCATAGATGATGGGATTAATAAAAAATTGGTTAATTTTGTTCCTGATAAAAAGGAGGCTTTTAAATCTTCTATTTGATTTTTTGCTGCTTGTTTTGAAATACGTGGAAAGATAATTGTAGAAACAGCTACAGCAAAAATCCCCACTGGAAAGAACCATAAATATGAAGCATATTCTAAAATTGTTGTCTCACCGCTACCTATTGAAAGTGCAAAAACCTTATTTATCACATTATTCAACTGAGCGCTTCCTAAGCTTAATATAATCGGAAAAGAAAGTAACATTACATCTTTTACACCTGGGTGATTTAAATCAATATCTAGTTCATAATGAAAATCTTTATTTCTTAAGAATGGTAAAAGAAATAGAAATTGACCTATTGTTCCAATTACAATACCAACAGCAAAACTTAAAATTCCATATTTTCTATAAAGTAGAAGAACTACTAATATTATTAATATATTCCATATAACAGTTGAGAATGCGGGGGGTACAAAACTTTCATATGAATTTAAAAGAGCACTTACTATTGCAGTTAAACCCATAAAAAGAAGAGAGAGAAACATAATTCTTGTTAATAAGATTGCTAAAGACCGCTGACTTAAATCATCCTTAAGACCAGGAAGAATTCTATATATTGAAGGAATTGTGATAAATACTATGATAATTATTAAAATAAAAATAATAATAAGAAGGTTTATAAGTGTATTAGCTAATTTTTTTGCATCCCTTTTTTTACCAAGAGCAAGATATGAAGAAAAGACAGGTATAAATGCAGCTGATAGTATTGCATCTGCTAATAATTGCCTAAACTGATTGGGTATCAAAAATGAAATTCTAAATGCATCTGTTTCCCAGTTTGCTCCAAAGAAATAAGCAAATATCTGTTCTCTTAAAAGACCAGTTATTTTGGATAAAAGAATACAAATCGTGACAATAATAACTGTGCTGGTGAACTTTACTTTAGATTTGTTTATATCTGATGTTAAATCTTTTTTCTCTTTCAATTAATCATTCCTTAAAGTTTTTTTACTAATTAATTTTAGCATTTAGTTTGAGTAACAATAGTATTCAAAAATTATATAGTATTTTTGATAACCTTGTATTATAATATTGCTACTTTACTGAAAAAAATAAAAAAAATAAACATAGGGAGGTAAATTGGCAAAACAAAGTTCTCTAAAAAGAGTTAGAACTTCAGCAAAAGTAAGACTAAGGAACAGGAAGAAGAAAGCAACTATAAAAACAGCAATAAAAGAGTTTGATAAAGTAATCAAGGAAAAGGATTTAGAGAATGCAAAGCAATTACTTATAAATTGTATTTCTTTACTTGATAAGGCAAAAAGTAAGAAAATATTTCATAAAACAAAGGTAAATAGAATTAAGTCTAAACTTAGTGAGAAATTAAATACCTTATCACAGAGTTTATAACTATTTTTTTGATAATCACATTACAAAATTAATTTTAAAAAAATTGTAAAAATCAATCTCAAATATTCTAAATATTCAGTATTTTAGAAACTAAGGTCTCTAATATTATCTCAGCTTTTTGTTTTCCTCTCTTTATCCCTTCATCTGCCTCCAACAAATAGAAAAGGCAATTTCTTAAATCCTTTTTAGAAAAATTCTTTTGTTGATTTTTAAGTTTTTTAATAGCAAAATTTTTCGCAGATAAAATTTGCTCCATTTGTTTTATATCTATCTTCTTTTCAATTAAAGATTTGATTTTTAAGAGTCTTTTAAAATACCATCTCATTGTCCCCAAAATTCTTAAACTCTCAATTTGAAGTTTTCCAGGTTTGGTTTTAAAAAAAATAGATCTTAAAGAACTATATGCTTCACTTTCTTTCTTCTCACTTAAATAATCTAAAAATTTAAAAATATTTATATCGGGATTTCCAGCAACAAGTAATTGTACAGTTTTTTGGTCTATGACTTCTCCTTTTCCAACATAAATTGCAAGTTTTTCTACCTCGCTTTCTAAATTCCATAGATCATTACCTAAAAAATTTGTGAGTAAATAGACAGCAGCAGGATTTATCCTGACTTCTCTCTCCCTACATCTCTCTCTAACCCAACTTTCCAAGCCTCTAAATGAAATTGGTTTAAAATCATAAACTTTGCCCATCTTTCCAATAAAATTTTTCAATTTATCCCTAATTTTTCTGGTTGAATTTTTTAGATTTGAATTATCCCAAACAGTTTCTGCTATTAAGACTAAACAACAGTATGGAGATGGTGATTTTGCATATTCAATAATCTTTTCTAATTCATCATTAGATAATTTATGAATATTCCTTGCTATAACAAGTCTTTTTGGTGATAAGAAGGGTAAAGTCTTGCAAACATTCAATATATCATCTACTGATACCTCTAAAAAATCGAATTGCTGGAAGTTGAGTTCTCTTTCACTATCATCGCCAAATCTCATTTTAAGTCGAGATATTGACTTCTCAATTTTCCAATTATTTTCCCCAGTCAATAGATATATTGGAAGTAAAGACTCTATGCTCTTTTTATTAGAATTTTTAAAACTATTATTTTTAATCATAACTTTAATAATTATAATATCTTTCGGTTAGGATTTTCCAATTTTCATTTTCTACAATTATATCTATGTCTCCTAACTTATCTGTACGGAGAATATTAGAGTTAATCTTTTTTAAAGAATTGATTGTTTCTTCTGACGGATGATCGTATTTATTATTTAATCCAACTGATATTATAGCTATCTTAGGTGAGACAGCTCTTAAAAATTGGTAAAAATTAGCATCTTTGCTTCCCTGATGAGGTACTTTTAAGATATCAGCTTTTATTAAATAGTTGTTAATATCATTATATACATCATTATTTATTGATATATCTTTTAAACTATTTGATTTATTCATTGATGGATTTTTTAGGCTACTTAATATCTCTCTTTGAGCCTGAGTTTCAATGTCACCAGTAAAAAGTATCTTTTTATTCTCATATTCTAATAAAAGAACTAATGATTGATTATTTATATTCTCTCTTAGATAGATAATATCATCAGGTTCTGGCCAGATTGGAATTAAATTCAACTTGGAAGATATTCTCAGAATATTTTTTGACTTTACAATAAATAGAGGTATCTGTTTAGTATTAATTATTTCTAAGAATAGATTATGTTTTTCAATGATAGATTGGTCGCTTTCAGAAAGATCTAAGTTACCAATTAAAACTGAATTAATCGGAATCTCATTTAATACCTCTATTAATCCACCTATATGATCTGAATGTGGATGAGATAGAATAACTAAATCTAATTTTTTAACACCTCTTAGATAAAGTTTTTTTACAATATCTTTACCTTCAGGACCCCCGTCTATAAGAATATTAATTCCTTCCGGCGTTCTAATTAAACAGGCATCACCATTACCAACATCAAAAAAAGTAAGAGATAGATTCTTTGGTGGAAGGTATAAAAAAACCTGGTAAGCAAATACAAGTACTGTTAAAAAGATTATTAAATATATTATAAACTTTTTATTGAATTTTTGATCTATATTATTTTTTTTTAAGAAACTAACTGTAAATAATAGAAATAGATAATACAAAAATACAAAATGGATAGAAAATTTTGAAAAATATAACTGACCATATGGAATATTAGAACAGACTTTACTTATAAAAAATAGATAACCTGTTGCTTTGTCTAAAACCCACAAAAAAGGATAGATCATTTTTTCAAATAACAAAGAGAGCCAGACACATAACATACCCAAACTCATTATCAAGGTTGATACGGGAAGAGCCAGGAAATTACTTAATATTGAAACTATCGAGAATTGCTTAAAATGATAAAGAGTGATGGGAGCTATAGCAAGAAGCACTGAAAATGTAACCGAGAAAGTATTAGTTAGAAAATTTGATTTATTGCCAAAGAGTTCATCAATTATAGGTGAAATCAAAAGAATTCCAGCAACAGATAGAAAAGAAAGCTGAAAACCTATATCATATATTGAGAATGGATCATGTAGAGTAATTAATAGTCCTGATGTTAAAAGAAGAGCTACTGAATCCCTTTTTCTTCCCAAAATTAATGCCAGCATTGTTAGTATTGTAATGATTGAGGCTCTTATAATTGATGCTTCATAACCAACAAGATAAGTATAAGATAGAATAATCACTATTATTATAAGAATTTTTTTAAAAAATGAGAGTCTAATGAGCTTTGAGATAAACATTATAGAAGAAGCAATGACTACCATGTTAGCACCTGAAATTGCCAATATGTGGAGTAGGCCCGATTTGGTAAAGTGATCAGTTGTTTCTGGTAAGATTTCACTTCTATCACCCAAAATTGTACCAATCAAGAAAGGAGCGTATTTATGATTCATATACTTTTTAAAAATTGCTTTAGCCTTATCAGTTATATGTTTTCTAACCCTGGATAAAAGAGGTGTTGAAGTCTTTAGAATTTTATTGGTATTTGTTATAAGTTTTGTTTGAATCCTTTTATTATATAAATACTTTTCCCATGAAAATTTTACAGAATCTTTTATTTCAATCTTATTTAATTTTCCCAGGACGGTAATGCCCTGACCTAAAAATATAGTGTCTTCTAAATCATTTTTTGGATTTGATTTTTCTAAAACTTTGCTAATTTCATTTAGATTATTTTCATACTTATTAAAAAAGATTGATACCTGAGTTCTTTCATTTACTTTCCACTTATTTCCTTCAAATTCTAAATATTTAACATCCAAAAAGAATGACACAGAATTTTTAAAAAACATTGGTCTTGAACAAACAGTTCCCTCTAATGTAACATCCAAATTCCTCTCTGAAAATTTCAATAGAATGCTATTTGACATTCTATTTATAACCAGAGTAACTACTAAAATTCCAATTAGGAAAAATAATGTTACTATCAGATACTTAATAGATTTTGTCCTATATACGCTATAAGAAATAAGTATTAATAAAAAAATTGTGAGGATAATTAGAAGCAATGATAAGGAGAATTTATAATTAAAACCTATTATTATTCCTATTAAATAAGAAGGTGTGATCCAATATATCCATGCTTGTAGGTTCTTCTTTTTCAAATCAAAAACCTTAAAAAATATTATATTTGTACTTTATCCTTTATCTCTTCAAATTTAGAGGATCCTATTCCTTTCACATTCAATAGTTGTTCAATGCTCTTAAATCTTCCAATTTTTTTACGATAATCAATTATCCTTTGAGCCAATGTAGGTCCTATTCCCGATAATTTCTGCAAGGTTGATGAATCTGCATTATTTATATTTATTTTTTGATTTAACATTGAGTCTGAATAAAAACTATCTGATGAAACAACGTCTCCTTTCTTTGGAACATATATTCTCGCCTCATCAGATAATATCTGAGCCAAGTTTAAAAGATGAATATCAGCCTCTTCTGTAACACCGCCGGCTTTTTGAATTGCATCATAAATTCTTTGTCCATTCTGAAGATAATATACTCCTGGATATTTAACTTCACCACAAACATGAACAACAATTTTTAAATTATCTAATCTATCACCTTCATTTTCACCTGAAAAATTACTATCATATTTATTTTCTTCACTTCCATTATTTTCAATCTCATTTTGGTTTTTATAAATTGATGATAGATTTTGATTATTCTGACTGTTATCTATTGGGACAAGTAGTTTTGGTTTTGAATTAAAATACAAATAAACACCTGCAATAATCATAACTATTGCCAGAAAAATCACAGCCAAAATCTGCCATTTCTCATATGTCAAGTTTTTAAAATTATAAAATTTTGATTTTGTTACATTCTTTACTATATCTAAGTAGTAATTTGCTTTTTCCTTAATCAATTCCATAATATTAATTCCTGTTCTTTTGTTAAAAATATTCTTATTTTTTATAAAGTTGTATTTTTACTTTTTACCCCTCTCCCTTCCCTCTCCCACAAGGGGAGAGGGTTTATGAGGAATACCAATAATTTTTCTAACCAATATTTATTAAATTATAGCATAAATATATATTTATGTAAATATATAAAATAATTATTAACAATAAAGATTTAGAAAAAATTACAGAAATATTTATGAATACTTGGTTGTTTTTTGGATTTTAGAATACTTGAGTGTTTTTTGGATTTTAGAAAATGTTTAGTGTATTAAAAGGAAGGTAAAGAAGATTAATATATTTCTAAGGGTTCTAATGCCTGGATTTATGATAAATTATTAAATTTATTAATACTTTTTAAAACAAATTTAGTGAGTTAAGAATTTATAATTACTTAGCTACTATACATTTATAGACTTTATAATTACTTAACTACTATATTTATTAGTTTATTTGGAACCGTTACAAATTTTATTATCTTTTTATTTTTTATAAATTTTTGGACTTTTTGTGATTTTAATGCTATTTCTTTTATTTCTTCTTCTGATATTGAAATTGGTACTTCTACTTTATCTCTTAATTTACCATTTACCTGAATAATCAGTGTGAACTTTTCCTCAAAAACTAATTTTTCATCCCACTCTGGCCAGGATTGCATATGAATACTGCCCTTATGGCCTGTTATTTCCCAGAGTT
>Ga0209986_10004154_pt1 | contig 12383 bp, 15 predicted proteins | sample BlataG_FD_183168 | JGI IMG/M metagenome (GOLD analysis project Ga0209986, IMG submission 183168) | Deep subsurface microbial communities from Black Sea to uncover new lineages of life (NeLLi) - Black_00105 metaG (SPAdes) (version 2) | ecosystem: Environmental > Aquatic > Marine > Oceanic >...
AATATAGGCAAAACCCAATTGGGTTGATACTCAAAGACCATTGCTAATATTTCGACCGGAATTTCCTGAATAGACGCCATTACTTTGGAAACGATAGTGTATTATTCTAAAAATTTATACAAAAAAATCAATCTTTCAACTTTGTTATTTCTAATATTCGGGCCGGGTTTATATTTTAAGATTTTAAGATTGTAAGATTGTAAGTTTGTAAGTTTAATAGATATATCATCATGGCTCCTGAGAATATTTTTTGTATGATATTTTCAGAACATCTCCAAATATCCTTCTCTAGCAGCCCAACTACGCGTCAAATAATCCCAAGGACAAGGTGGATCTTGACTCCTTAACCATTTTAAAACCTCCAGATGTCCTCTTTCAGCAGCCTTATGACATGTCAAATAATCCCAAGGGCAAGGTGGATCTTGACTCCTTAACCATTTTAACACCTCCAGATGTCCTCTTTCAGCAGCCCCCCTACATGTCCGCTCATCCCTTATAATGTGCAAAATACTTTCGATAAAATTCTTCTTTTCCCTCATATTCTTTTTTCTTGAAGTGATCTGAGTTTTGCATTATAGAGACAGCCTCTTTGGCTAATGAAGCATATCCATCAAAGATCGGAGACCAAGGTTCTATTCGCTTATACTTCACTCCACCAGTTGAAGGCAATGGTACACCGAAATCTAAAAGGTTTTGGATGGCTTTGTTATCCCCGAATTTTACAGCCTTTTTCATCGCTTCAAGGGCATAATCAAAAAATTCGTCATATTTCCCAACCATGTCTCCCCCTCTTGTAACGCGACCTCTAAAGTTGGTAAATCACGCCTAAATTTTTCTTCCCAGAAACCTTCATTTGTGCATATATCAGCAGTAGGATTATTTTTACACACGGTAAGAACGTCTAAATATTGTCCACGCAATAGTTCTTCCCTACTAACTTGCATTTTATAAAATTTATAAAATGTATGGAAATAAGTTTGTCTAAAAATGATAGTGATGTTATTTATTCGATAACATAACCGTGATCGTGATCTCTGGCACCAGGAAATAACTTCTTTACTACGTTTATGTAACAACCATCTGATGCGATATCAGTACAATTAAGATTCTTCTGACGAAGAATCTTCATGGTCTCATAGAAGGTACGACAAGTAAAACCAACTAGAGATCGATACCATTCAGGTAAACACCCGAAGATAATGACTAGTATAGTGGAAAAAACGCCTGTACAACCGACAATTTTTGAGATCACGTGAACATACCATACAAAAATTTCTTTTTAAAACTGATTCGAGAATAAAGGTGTTTCTTTTTAAAGTGAATTTTAAGAAGAAACGAAGAGACATAAAACAGATTAACTTTGTGAGAAAACTATGACTTCAACGATTGAAAATTTCGAGGATTCTCTCAAGAATTATGTATATTCTCTATTGAATGGGAGTATATTACCACAAATTTCGCACTATTTAAGCCAAGAAAAAGATATTGAGGTTAGTGTAGAGGAATTGCTCAAAGCGCTTGATCTTCCCGTTCAAGAAGGTTCTCCTAGTTTTATTCCTCCAGTCATTAAGAGTGGTTCGAGACGAAGGACTGTGGGTGATGATGGTTTATCTGAAAAGCCTGAAGAAGGCGTAAGATGTGTCTATCAATTCCAACGTGGGAAAAAGAAGGACAAATTTTGCGGGAAACCCTGCGCTCCTGGGTTAAATTACTGTAAATATTGTAAAGGTAAACGATCCAGGAAGAGTAACCCATCAACTAAGACTAGCTCAAAAAGTACCGATCAAGAAACTGGATTAGTTTCTAAGAAAGAAGAGGCTGAGGAGGATATGGCACTAACTGTAGAATCTTATTATGGAATTGTTGGGCACTTTAGGCATCCAGAATCTAATTTTATTCTTATAGACGATGATAATGTTGTATGTGCTATCGCCAAAGAACTGGAAACCGGGGAACTTAGAAGTCTTACAGAAGAAGAAAAGATATATGCACGCAAATTTACTTTGGTAACAATAGATGATAAAGATAAAGAAGAAAGAGTGCTAGAAACATTGATATGCGACGTCAAAAAAGCCAAGGCGCTTGATGAATCCTCGTTAAAAACAGATGGTTCGTCCATTCCAACATTCGAAGCCCCGTTAATTTCTCAAAAATCTGCTATTCCGATTCTTCCTGGTATCCCCGATGTTCCTTCTATCTAATATATTCTACTTGTTCTATTTTCCTCCAGAAAATAGAACCTATTGAAGCAAACAATTATTTTCCTTGTTGTGAAAAATGCACATTCTTGTACTTCCCGTTTCTGGAAATTTCTTTCCTGCACAGTTGGGAATGTTATTACAACTTATTGAGATAGGATATGATCCTAAACTGATATTAGGAACTTCGGGAGGGGCTGTATGTTCTGTATTAGGTCTTGGGGCAGATTGGTCTGTTGAAGGTATTCATCGAATGATAAGGAAACTCAAACCCTCGTTATTCTTGAAAAACTGGTGGCCTAAACCTTTATCTTTCCTTCCTTCGTGGAGTTTAGGGGTTTTCCGCGGCTCTGTGTATAATAGAGGTCACGAATCTGAAGCGCTGTTCCAAACCTATTTCTCTAAAGATGCACTTACACAAAAAGAAGTATGGATTGGTGTGACCAATCAAAGCCAAGAACGTGCTCAACTTTTCTGTAATTTGAGCAGAGAAAACAGTTGTATTGATAGTAAATGCTTTGAATCTCGTCTGAAGATGGGACAAACGCCATTATGTAAGTCTCTTCAATTTTTGGATGGAGATGTTAGTAAACTCGAAAAGGTCACTGTGGCTTCCGCTTCTATTCCTACTTTAGTACCTCCAAAACAGATTGATGAAGATTTGTTTGCTGATGGTGGTATATTCTTTGCTTCCCCATTAACTCCAATGAAAGACTGCTTAAGAGAATTGGAGGACGAAAATGGATTACATATCACCTACGTCAACACTTATGATATCGAAGATCAAAAGATCACTACGAGTGTAGATTTCTATCCAGGCATTTTCCGTACAGGTGCTATCGCTTTTGCAACCATGGTATTTAGTATTCTATCTCAAGATAGGTTAAATGGCTTGAAAATGCTTCATCCAGATATTGGAGAATTACATCGCGTGACTATTAAAGGCAACAAAACTATTCTTAAGCAAATCTTTGCATTCCGTAAAAAATGCAAACGAAGTTTCTTAGAATTATATACTAGATCCACAGAAACCATAGATCTTACAGAATTTGGACCAGATGATGTGATGAATGTTGTAAATACTGTGAAAAATGATTATTACTGTAGATTTTGGTGGGTAGGAGATCAAGTATTTACACTTTCTTTATAGTACTGAGAAAATATGTATATTTTTGTAATTATGAAAAGCCTGACATATATAAATAATATATATGTTATGGATTTGGATTTGAATGATTCGCAGCACCAAACAAACCCAAAATCTTCGGATGTACTCAAGAGATGGTTGGATGGTAATCAAATTTATAGAATTGAGAAAAAGGAAAATTTTACATTTGGTCCTTCCATTCGATCGCAACATTTTACTTTAGACATTCACCGTTTTCAGGATTGGTTTACTAACGCTTCAACATTTATTGGAAGATGGGATTGTTTCCAAGACACAGAATTTGCTGACGAAAAACGTTTAAATATTGTTTCCAGATTAATTGTGGTAGCTTTTGTATTATTAATTATTGTAGGACTAAGAGATTGGTTAACAGCGCTGATTGGTATAGCATTATTACTTCTAGTATTATGGTTTACTATGATTCCTACAACATTAGGAGCAACTAAAAGTAAAAAACCTCAACGTCAAGTAATTTTATATGAATAAGTTTATACAAATGATATAAAATTTTGTATGCGGTGATAAAATGGTACAGGAAATTCAAAATTGGAGTGAATTCGAAAATATGTTGGTAGCTTTACCAAAAAATCAACTGGTTGTACTGGATTGTTATGCATCTTGGTGTGGACCATGCAAGAGTATAGCTCCATACTTTGAAGAATTAGCCAGAAAATATCCGGATTGTATTCTACTAAAAGCAAACGTGGAAGAAATAGATGAATTGACTACGCAATTCAAGGTAAGTGCTATGCCCACATTTATTTTCATCAAGGGTGTCAAAGTTATAGATAGGCTAGAGGGCGGGAGTCAAAGTAAGCTTGAGCATTATATCGAAAAACATGCCTAAATAAAAAAAGTGAATTTCCATCATACTTATTTCAATATATAGTGAAATAAGTAATTATAACAGCATCATAATATAATCATGCCGCAAGCTATATTTTTCTTGATAATTGAAGGTGAACGATATAGATTAAGCGGAAATACAGAGGAAATGGTACAAAAAGAAGTTTTAGAAGGTATATATTCTCCTATAGAACTACTTATACATGGAGAAACTATATTCAGTTTATATGCACCGCCAGTATTTGATGATCGAGATGAGGATGGTTTGAATCTAGGTGAATATGGTGATCAATCTATTCGGAAAAGGAAATGGATTGAAAGTGGAGAACTATATATTTTAAGAGTATAATGTCAAGAATATTTTACCAACAAATTAAAATAAACTAAACTACAATGGGAGCTGTATATTCGGGAGCTGCAGATTTTGGTAAGTTCTCAGCGATTATTAGCGCAATATTTGCAACGCTGATAGCTTTATTTATTGGTGGCATTGGAGTATATTTCATTGTTGAGGGATTTAGGCGGTCCAAAAACACTACAGGAACTATTACAGATTCAGATTGCAAGAGCAAAAATGATAAAAAGACGTGTAAAATTACTGTAGACTACACTAGCGGTCAGTCTAGCAAGATGTGTAAGCAAAAATTTACCGTTCAAGATGAAAGCAAATTCACTAAAGGTAAAAAGGTAAAAGTATTTTTTGACCCGAAAGACCCATGTGATTCAGGAAGTTTAGAAACTCACAAAGAAACGCTTATTATTGGAGCCATATTGATTGGCGTTGCAGGAATTATATTATTGATTAGTTGGGTAGTAGTTTATCTTACATTCAAATTCAAATTCTTTGCAGCAGCAGAAGGTGCCGGAACTATATTGGACGCGGTTACTCCTCAATTATAAATAATCTACGATAACTTATTTACGATAAATAAGTTATATTTTAATTTACGAACCGCTTCAATGTTTCTATTACTGAGGCGAATCGTCTTGGACCACGCACATGTCCTCTAGATTTCAATCTATTTCGAGTCTCTGCAAGACTATTGTATGGTCTATACCAAGGTATCATGTTATTCCGTGAAGTAATAGGAGGAGGTAATGTAAATCGTGGGGATAGTGTTCTTCTACTTAAGGGTACTAATTCTCGCGGTAAAATATCTACTTCTGATACTTTTATACTTGGAGAGGGAACGATACCCAACACATCAATAAATTCATCTTCACGATTCAAGTGTTTCATGATCCTATAAATTTGTATTTCTTTTGCTTCATTTGTATATACGGGATTCATTTCTTCCTCATTCTCTACGGATTCTGTACCATTCTCTTCCACAATTTCATCTTTCGCGGTTAGTTCTTTAAGTTTACTCACAAAGGAAGCTTTAATAAGTTTTATTTGTTGCAGTAAACGCATTGCAAAAGATAGAGAGGGAGGAGTGAAAACCCCGTAGGTCAATACTGCATTTTGCCACTCCATTTTCATCACCCACGGAAAAAGATAAATCAGATTATGATACACTGATTGCCAACGGTGTTATTAAAAAATTTGTGTGTATAACTTATACATACAAATAAGCATTGCATTGCTTTAATATATGATAAAAATCTGACATCGTATGTTATCTGAATCACAATATCCATTAAAAATCAATGTTTATCATACTTTAGTTGTTTAGAACAGGTAATGCAGCATGAGAACTATACATGCACATATGCTGTTCGCGTTTCTTACGAGTTTTGTGAACATATGTGTCTATATGTTGCTTCAAAAATCCCAGACCAGACGATAAATCTTCTTTATTAAGAATGGACAAGAGATATTCAAAGAAAAATCGAGTAAATAAAGACCCGTTATCTGAAGAAGATGCGGTTTCATCATTTTTCGAAGAACAAAATAGATAGATACTTTGCTCAGGAGATGAAGCATATAGATTCTGCAATCTAAATCTATTTTTACGCCATATATAAGGAAGATTAAATTTGGGTGCATAACAACAATCAAGTACAAAATGTATTTCCATAGCTGACGACGCGGTTAAAACCTGTTTATAAAAACTTTGCCATTTCATTGTAAAAGTACTTGGTAATATTAAATTCTCACCACACGGCGAACCGTGTCCTGAAAAATACACAAAGAGTGTATCGCCACAATTTTGTAAATGATGTTTGAGTGCTTGTTTAAACTGATATTTGGTCGTCACATTCGTAATTATAGATTCATAATCTCTACAAAAATCCAAGATATCTACATCTACATAACCGTTCAAAATAGCCTTATTCACATTTTTTGGTGTAGGTTCATTAAGAAAATCGCCTATGATATTCACATCATAGTCTAAAGCCTTACAATATGTATAAGCTTGGTATATATCAATCAATGCTCCCGATAGGGTACGATAATGTTCATAGTATGATGTATGTTGATAATAAAAGCCAATAATAAGAGCGGTTTTACCCATAAATATTTATATATGTAAATATTTAAGCTTTTAGCAGAAAGAATCTTGTAGAGATAATAATGTTTACTCCGGACAACCGTTATCCCTTAACCATTTCAACGCCTCCAGATGTCCTTGTTGAGCAGCCCAACTACATGCTGCTTGATCCCAAGGGCAAGGTGGGTATTGCTTCCTTAACAATTCTTTTCTGGGTTTATTTAGTTAATCTTTGTTTAATCTGTGGTAGATATGGTTTCCATAGTCGGTGTAAAGGTGCTTTCCGTATATTCACCTGTAGAAGCGTCAATTTTCTCAAAAACAGGTGATGTGACGCGGGCTACCCGAATTTCCTCTATAGTATCTTGTTTGGTGTCTTTAGCAGCAACTTTGATGGATTGATCTAATAATCTACCCCATTCATCGCAAAAATCTACGGCTTTTTCTTTGTTAAAAGAGATATGTCGTGGGAGGGGAGACGGTTCTATTTTCTTGGCTTTAGAAGACGATTTACTAGTTTTAGGTTTCAAAGGCTCTTCTGTAGTAAATTGTTTTGAAGATGGATCGAATACTAAACCTTCAATATTGGCAATCATGCCTTCTTCTAGAATAATATTATCCTTGTTGAAATGGTTATATAAAATCCCAATAGTAATAAGATCTTCTAATCTTTTAGTAGCATCAACTGAAAGTTGATATTGTTCCCTAAGTTCCTGAATATACAATTCTACTAACACTTCTTTTTGACGCTTAAGTGTTTTAGCCCACGTACGTTCTTTGAGTTGTTCTTGAAGTTGCATGAGCTTTTCCTCTTCATCAATGCGTTTCCGATCTAGATCGGAATAGATCTTAGCTGAAGATTGAAAGAAAAATACACATACCGAATATGCTTCATGAGGAGTGCTGGGTATAACGACCCAATCGTTCTTTGTTCCCCGTTTATAGATAAGAGAATCTTTGTTAACGGTAAAGCCGCGAGGAAGTTTACCAAAACTTGCTTTTTCGAACTTATCTCTCCAAAATAGATCTGTAGCAATCTTTGCACATTCTTCAAAAATAGGATGTAAAACCTTCTTTTTCCTTCTTCTTGAGGTTTTTCTTGAAATAGTCTTTTTAGATGATGTGTTTGACCATGGTCTTGAGTTTTGAGACGATGTTTGAGCATAGCTTCCCACTTTTGGGGTATTGGTTTTTACACTTACAAAGGAACCATTTTGACCGAGTGTTGCGATACGTTTCATTTATTGTAAAATACGAATGTAAATTTTACGATTAATTTTGTGTATAATTTCAAAAATTTGTGTTATGGCAATATACTTGTCAAAAATACTGTTAACATATATCTAAGATTGTTCAATATTTAAATTAAATATTTTTTATTAAATAAGAACGTCGAGAAATTTCAAACTTAAAAATTTATTATCTGCATTGCCATCGATAGATATTATTTCAATTGATCATCCACCAGATCCTAAAAGTCTACGTTTTACATGGAATGAATATAATCCTAAATTAGTAGAAAAATTAGTTTCTGAGAAATTATTTATTGTAGATCCTGGTATTTTAAATCTGCATTTTTCAGATTTATCGTCTGAACAAAAACGAGGCGTTCCAGCAATCCATTTATTGTATGAAGAAAAGAAAGAATTTTTATATAAATCTGGTCTAATTTCTGAAAAAGAATCTACAATAAGTTGGAAAGATCTATCTGAAGAAAGAAAAATTTCTATATCAAGAGAATCTCTTTTACCTTCACTTAAAGGACTTAAAAAATGCAAAGCTATAGGTTGTGGGCAATTCAATAAATCACAACTTAAAAACATTATACAATACATTCACTCACACGAAAATCACATTAAAGCTGTTGAATTGCAAAAATTAGAAGATTTGGATTACAATATAGCTCTTAATAAAATACAAAATATGAGAGAAAAAGGTATAATAACCACCCCAATAACTATTGTAGATCATAGAGAAGAGCCACATTTACATATCGAAGCTTATAAAGCTACTAAAAATGGAAAATATGGTTTAGTAGTCAAAGAAGATATAGATTATTTACCTATTAGTCTATATTCTCCTGGAGATTTTTTTAATAAAGGTCAAAGTAATTTAATGGTTGAATTTGTAGAAAATAAAGTTATACATAGAATACAAAGCCACGACATAATTACACTATCTTTAGTTAAAGACAAAGCTCACGGCTTGATCAAGAATGTAGATCTAGAAAGTTTTGAGATTAAAAATGCTTATAGTGAACAGAAATTAGCTAAAAATTTAGGATTAGGATATGTGAGAATACCAATAACGGATCATAGTGCAATGGAAGAGGAAGATGCAGATTCTATGCGTGTATATTTTGATTCTTTATCTCCTGAAGTATATGTAATACATCATTGTAGAGGAGGTAAAGGTCGAACCCAAACTGGATTATTAACCCGGGATATGATGTTAAATTGTAAGGAAAATATAACGTTTTTAGAATTTATAATTAGACATTATCTTATAGGAGGTAGTAATTTGTTATCACCTTTAGAAGGAAATGAATCAAAAGATTGGAAATATGAATTAGCTTTTGAAAGAGCAATAGTTATTTCGGATTTTTATAAGTATACGAAAGAATCAAAAGATGGATTGAGATTGTTATATAAACACTGGATAAATTTTGAAAGCAAATAAAGAAGTTTATATTAAATTGAATATAAGATAATGAATACACCAGCAAAACCATATAAATTAACATAACTTTCATAAAATGCAAGTATGTATAATAACATCAAGTCCAGATGTTAGTACAAATGAGTTATGTAAGACATTAGAATCGTTAAAAAAGCACAAAATTAAATACTGTTCTTTCGTAGAAAACGAAAATGCTTTTAAGTTGTATCCAGGTGAGATTATTGAATCGTTAACCGATAATGGTGAAACTATAGTATGTTTTGGAAAATTGCATGTTACAACAAAACGTAGTAAACATGATCAAAACGGTATGGTGATTATGGCTAGTTCTAATACACCTAAATCAGATTTCGTTCAACAAATATTTTCTGAAGACGAAAAAACATTAGAAATTTTAGTGGAAACATATCCTAAACTTCTAGAATCTTATTATAAATTAGCACAATATTTATTGAATCAAAAGCGGTTTAAGGAAGCATTTGCAACATTTAGACGGGCGCGTTTGTATAGAAATAATATTGATAAGAGTTTGGGATATGTAGAGGAATGGCATGATTATGTTCTTGACTTTGAATCTGGATTGTGTGCTTATTATGCAGGGGAAATGGATCTGGGTAGAAGATATACAGATCGAGTACTTTTAAACAGAAACGTTCCTCTTCCTATTCTTCAGAGAGCATATCAAAACTACGAATTTTATGTTCAACCCTTAAAGACATTGTGGAATCAAGACTATGTGGTGAGCGATATGGAAGTTATACCTGAATCTATCAGTGCATACAAATCATTAAATCCAAGTTTAGTACGTAAAGATAATACAAGCTTCTATCTGAATATACGCATTGTTAATTGGCATGTTAATCCTGTAGGCTACAATCAGTATTTCTCTCCTCATCCCAAGGGTAAATTTAAGACTAAAAATCTCTTGGCTGTTGTAGATCATAAGGGGCAATACCTCCAAAAACCTCAACTTATCACTAAAGATGATTTAGACCTAAAGAAATTACGGGCACATCATATTGATGGATTTGAGGATTGCCGACTTTTCCACTATGAAAAGCCAGGTACTCTACGCTTCATTACTAATTACACGAAAAACAATCCTAAAGGACAAATGCGACTATCCATCGGAACTATAGATGTGAATGGCGATAACCCAGTTTATACATCTTTAACTCCAATTATGGGATATAACGATCATTTGACCCAGAAAAATTGGCTGATTTATAAAGTAGAGGGAGACAACGCGTTTGGGGTATATGGACATGACCCATTTACCATAATCCAAATCGATTTACAAACGGGGCAGGCAACACCTATATCTGAAGTTAGAATGCCTATTCGCAGTGGGGAATTTCGTGGTAGCGCAGGACCTGTTCCCTTTGAAGATGGATATCTTGTAGTGATTCATCAAGTCTACTTTAAAAATCATCGCGGTAGACGTTATTTGCATCGATTTGTTCAATTAGACAAAGATTACTTACCTATAGGATTAAGTAATGCATGGTATTTAGAAAGCAAAGACATAGAATATGTAAGTACCATGATAGCATTAAAGCGTGAGATATTAATTGGCTACGGTTTGTGTGATAAATGCGCTCGTATTAGTAGTATATCTAAAACAACTATCTCCAGGATGATTCGACCAATAGAAGACTTTATGTAAAAATAACAGAATATGTTCATGAACATATTATGTGAAATATTTATTGACTTAAGTAAATACGGTAATGTCAAAAGAACTTTGTTCACGTAAAAGCTATCATCGTAGAAAAAAACACAAAAAATGTTGCAAATGCAAATGTTGTCGTCCAATAATCATCAAGAAAAAATGTCCTATATGCCCTATATGCCCTTTAAGTGTAGAAATTATCGGTCCTTATCTAAAACTAATCGTCGAAGTTCTTTTCTCGCCAGGTGGAACTCCGTTGTTCCCAGATTTCTATCTTAACATTCAATATTACAATCAAGGTAATTATTATTCAACTTATGAACATCTATTTTCTGATCTCATAAATGGTCCTTACGGTATGACTCAATCTTCAACGGTGAATGCCATTCAACAATATTTCGAAAGTAAATATAACAATAATGTGCCACAAGTAGTCAAAGATAGTATAGTTGTAGGAAAATTACTCACGATGGCAGCTGGAACTGACTCCTACGTAGATTTGAATACGTTAGCGAGTTGGTTTACTACAGCGCAAAGTGCATCTATACTTACTGGTGGGTATATGTTTTGGAGTGCTGGATACTTTAACACCACATATCCTTCTGATACTTTGGTATCAGGTACTTTTAGTGGTGTCACTGCCAAACATAAGGTGATGTATATCGGTGCTGGAGGTCCAGGTTTTGTTTGGTTAGCTGACGGTAGTGGGATGAGAACTGCTCAAGGATCCGATCCAGATGGAAGTAACGCACTTGACGTGTTGGAATCGTATGCTTCAGCTGGATTTACCGATCTTATTTTAGCTTTTTGGAATTATCCAGGCACTCCAACATCCAATAGCGATTGGGTAATTGATTGGGCGTCAATCCCAGACTCATTTCAACAAAGCAATATTGCCGCGTTGCGAGCTATTAACCCAGATGTGAAAGTTTTGGTGAGTGCAGGTGGTGCATATGGCAATGTGGGTCCATCCTCAAATATAGATCCCGTTGATTATGGTACTGCATTATACAATTTCACTGTTGACAATAATTTAGATGGTATAGATTTAGATTTCGAAGGATCACTGTTAGGTTTGTGGTGGTCTTTTGAACAATATGGTTGGGTTGAAACTGTAGTTAAAACTATTGCCTCGTTGGATGTAAGTAATAGTTTGACCATGAGTTTTGCACCTGTTGGACCATTATGTGCTGTACCCTTGGTATAGATTATTATACCTGCTATGATATAGATTATTATACCTGCTATGATATAGATTATTATACCTGCTATGATATAAATCATTATACCTGCTATGATATAATAGATTACCCATCCATATCCAATACAATATTCATAATCAAAACAGATTTGATTATGCAATAAAAAATTAAAATTCATATTTT
>Ga0209986_10004155_pt1 | contig 12379 bp, 13 predicted proteins | sample BlataG_FD_183168 | JGI IMG/M metagenome (GOLD analysis project Ga0209986, IMG submission 183168) | Deep subsurface microbial communities from Black Sea to uncover new lineages of life (NeLLi) - Black_00105 metaG (SPAdes) (version 2) | ecosystem: Environmental > Aquatic > Marine > Oceanic >...
ATGGACGTAGGGGCGCTGGCTAAAACATTTAAGGAGGCGTTTCATATAGCTAGGACTGGTCGACCCGGACCGGTGCTCATTGATATACCACGAGATATCCAAATAGATCAGACTGAATTTCACTATCCAAGCCAGGTGGACCTGCCTGGCTATAGACCAACCATCCACGGGCACCCGGCACAGATTAAGAAAGCAGCCAAACTCATAAATGAGGCTCAGCAACCGGTTATCATTGCTGGTAGGGGAGTAAATATATCTGGAGCTCACGCTGAGCTTAAGCACCTAGCTGAGACAGCGCAAATACCCGTGGTTACTACTTTACTGGGCATTAGTTGTTTTCCTGAGTCCCATGTCCTAAGTCTGGGTATGCTGGGTATGCACGGTACGGCTTATGCCAATATGGCAGTTAGCGCTGCTGACCTCATTATCGCTATCGGGATGAGGTTTGATGATAGGGCAACGGGTAAGGTAAGTGGCTTTGCTCCTCACGCCCATATTATCCATATTGATATCGACCCAGCCGAAATTGGCAAAAATGTGCGTGTGGATGTGCCTATAGTGGGAGACGTGAAGAACGTTCTAGGCGCACTAAATAAACTGATTACCCCTAACGACCATATTGATTGGATTCGCCAGATTGATGATTGGCGAAAGGAACACCCGTCAATAGAAATCAGAGACTGTGAAGGGCTCTTGCCCCAGTTTGTCATTCGCAAAATATATGAGGTAACGCAGGGTGAGGCGATTATTGTTACCGGCGTGGGTCAGAACCAGATGTGGGCAGCTCAGCATTACTGGTATAATAAGCCCAACACCCTGCTCTCAGCCGGCGGATTGGGGGCTATGGGATTTGAGCTGCCAGCAGCTATGGGGGCTAAGGTAGGACGCCCCGATGAAATTGTTTGGTGTATTGCTGGTGACGGTGGTTTTCAGATGACGATACAGGAATTAGCCACCATAGTTCAGGAAAAAATAGCCGTTAAGATAGCTATTATCAATAATGGCTTTTTCGGGATGATAAGGCAATGGCAAGAAATGTTCTACAAAAAACACTATGTAGCTGCAGTGCTGAATAACCCTGACTTTGTTAAGATTGCCGAGGCATATGGTCTCCCGGCACTGAGGGTCAAGCACAAGGAAGAAGTAGTTCCGGCTATTGAGCAAGCGATGGCTGAGCCAGGTCCTTTCCTGATAGATTTTATGGTGGAGCCAGAGGAGAATGTTTATCCTATGGTGGTGCCGGGGACAGCTTTAAACGAGGTTATTGAAGAACCAAGCAAAGAGGAGGCAAAATGGCCACGACGAAGCACACCCTAGTTGCTCTGGTAGAGGATAAGCCCGGAGTGCTTAACCGCATGGCGAGCCTCTTCCGAAGGCGCGGCTTTAATATTGAGAGCATTACTGTCGGGCATAGCGAACTGCCTCACTTATCACGCATGACCATTGTTGTTGATGGACCGACTACCATGGTGGAACAGGTTAGGAAACAACTGGATAAGGTCGTAGACGTGCTCAAGGTGTCCGATATTACCGAAGAAGATATAATTACTCGGGAGTTGGCACTGATTAAGGTAAACGCAACCTCCTCCACCAGAAGTGAGATTATTCAGATTGTGGACATTTTTAGGGCGAATATAGTGAATGTTGCCCCTAATTCAGTAACAATTGAGGTTACCGGGGATGAAGACAAGATTTCTTCCCTACTTAATTTGCTTCGGAGTTTTGGCATCAAGGAGATAACCAGGACTGGTCGTATAGCTATGACCAGAGGGTAATCCGGGCTAAGCACGGGTGAAAAGAAGTCATAAGCACAGGTACCAGTAGGTAAAAACCGCCTTAAAGGTCGTTTATAAGGCTTTGCCAATAAAAAATGGAGGTGATAACTATGGCAAAAATATACTATGACAAGGATTGTAACCTGAAACTGCTTGAGGGAAAGGTGATTGGCATTATCGGCTACGGGAGTCAGGGGCATGCCCAGGCTCAAAACCTCAGGGACAGCGGCTGCCAGGTGCTAGTAGCCGAGGCTAAGGGAAGTCAGGGCTGGAAAGATGCTCAAGCCGCCGGTTTCAAGGTACTACTGGCCGACGAGGTGGCAAAGCAGGCCGATATTATTATGCTGCTGGCTCCCGACCAGCTACACCGGGAAATCTATCAGCAGTCAATCGAAAAAGGGCTAGTCCGGGGAAATACCCTGATGTTTGCCCACGGTTTCAACATCCACTATGGGCAGGTCATCCCACCACCCGACGTTGATGTTTCAATGGTAGCGCCCAAGGGTCCGGGGCATCTCTTGAGGCAACTTTATACTGAAGGCATAGGAATTCCGGCAATAGTTGCCATTCACCAGGATGCTTCAGGTAAGGCAAAGGACAACGCCCTTGCCTTTGCCAAGGGCATCGGTTGCAGCCGGGCCGGGGTTATAGAGACGACCTTCGCTGAAGAGACAGAGACTGACCTCTTCGGTGAGCAGACAGTGCTGTGTGGGGGAGTTACTTCTCTGATAAAGGCTGGCTTTGAGATACTGGTTGAGGCCGGCTATCAGCCAGAGATAGCCTACTTTGAAGTCCTCCACGAGCTCAAGCTTATTGTTGACATGATTTATCAGGGTGGCTTCGGCTATATGCGCTACTCCATCAGCGATACCGCCGAGTATGGCGATTACTCCCGTGGTCCACGAGTAATTGATGACATGGTTAAAGATGAGATGAGGCAGATCCTGGCTGAAATTCAAGATGGCAGCTTTGCTAAAGAGTGGATTCTGGAAAACCAGGCGGCTCGTCCCGTTTTTAATGCGTTAAGGCGCATGGAAAAAGAACACCCCATAGAAATTGTCGGCAAAGAGCTACGAAAGATGATGCCGTGGCTGAAGGGGAAGTAAAGAACTGGAGTATGTAAAAAGTGGCTATTCCTTCGGAAAAAGAAATAGAGATACCACTACTTCAAGAAATAGAAGCTGCGGGCGGAGAGGCTAAACCAGCAGCCCTATACGATAAGGTGGCAAAGCATTTTCCTCACCTTACCTCTGCTGACCAGAAAGCGAGACATCCCAAGAGCGGTATCTTAATATGGACAAATAGAGTCCAATGGACGAGGCAACATCTAGTTAATAAAGGTGAGATTGACGCCTCTGTTTATGGAATATGGAAAATTACTGAAAGGGGAAGAGCAAGACTAGGGAAAGGAGTAGTACGTCCTTCAATACATAAACCACCTCAGCTTTCGACAATTGGAGAGTTATTAGATATAGAGCGGCAGCAAGCTCGTATACATTTACATGAATTGTTGATGAATTTACATCCGCAGCAATTTGAAGAATTTGCAGCAAAACTTCTTGAGAGTGTTGGATTTACAGATGTTGAGGTTACTAACTATATAGGAGATGGAGGAATTGATGGCTACGGAAATCTGGAAATGGGTGTAGTGAAGGTAAGAGCTGCTTTTCAGGTTAAGCGTTGGCAGCAAAATGTGTCTCGTCCAAATATAGACCAGTTCCGTGGTGCTATCCAGGGGAAATTCGACCAAGGAATTTACATTACTACCTCGGACTTTTCAGATGATGCAAAGAAAGTATCTAGTGTAGCAGGAGCAGTTCCTATAGTCTTGATTAATGGCGATAGGGTTGTGGATATTATGCTTGAGGAGGGACTAGGAGTCAGACAAGAACCATTAACCGTAACTAGGATTGATGAAGAATTTTTTACAGCATTTAGTGCTGCTGAGGAGTAAGTTACAAGACAAAGGCTTTATATGGCTAACATAAGTTCCTTTTTAGGGAGAAATAAGCTCATCCTTACCAGCCCCTCTCCTGACATTACGGAGAGGGGAAGAACCTGTCTGCATTCAAAATATTTCTCCCAAGGAGGGAACTATGGATAAGGTAATTGTCTTTGATACTACCTTGCGGGATGGGGAGCAGGCAGCAGGGGGGACGCTAAACATTCAGGAAAAACTGGAGATAGCCAGGCAACTGGAAAAGCTTGGGGTGGACATTATTGAGGCCGGCTTCCCCATTGCCTCACCGGGTGACTTTGAGGCGGTAAGAGCTATCGCTAAAGAGGTTCGCACCCCTACTATCTGTGGCTTGGCTCGGGCTCACCCTGAGGATATAGACCGGGCTTGGGAGGCGGTTAAAGACGCCAAGCACCCACGAATACATGTGTTTCTATCGGCTTCAGACATACACCGTGTTTACCAACTGAAGAAGAGCCGCGAGGAGATTTTGCAGACCTCTCGGGATATGGTAGTCCGGGCAAAGAAATATACCGATGATGTTGAGTTTTCCCCGATGGATGCCAGCCGAACTGAGCCTGAATATATCTATCAAATCCTGGAAGCAGTTATTGACGCTGGAGCGACGACGGTAAATATCCCAGATACCGTTGGCTATGCCATCCCTGATGAGTTTGGCAGACTTATTGAAGGAATCTTCAACAATGTGCCCAATATTAGTCGGGCTGTAGTTAGCGTTCATTGCCACAATGACCTAGGTCTGGCGGTGGCTAATAGCCTGGAATCGCTCAGACAAGGGGCAAGACAGATTGAGTGCACCATTAATGGCATTGGAGAAAGAGCGGGCAACGCCTCGCTTGAGGAGATTATAATGGCGGTTAAGACCCGCAAGGACTTCTTTAACCTGACTACTAGTATTGACACTACACAAATCTACAGAACTAGCCGACTGGTAAGCGAGCTAACCGGTTTCATGGTTCAACCGAATAAGGCAATTGTTGGCGCCAATGCCTTTCGTCATGAGTCAGGTATTCACCAGGACGGTGTAATCAAGATGCCGATAACCTACGAAATAATGAACCCCAGAACCGTCGGCATACCAGCTAGCAGCTTGGTGCTGGGTAAGCTTAGCGGGCGGCACGCCTTTAAAGAGCGCCTGACCGAGTTAGGCTATAGCTTGAGTGAGGAAGACTTCAATCGTGCCTTTTCCGCATTCAAAGAGCTAGCTGATAAAAAGAAGAAAATTACAGATAGGGACATTGAATCCTTGATTGCCCAGGAGCTGCGTACCGTCTCTGAGGTCTATCACCTTGACCGCGTCCAAGTGTCTTGCGGAGATAGGGGCATTCCCACCGCCTCAGTTAAGCTTATTGCCCCTGACGGTCAGGTTGTAGCTGATGCTGCCCTAGGCGCGGGTCCCGTGGATGCGGTATATAAGGCAATTAACCGGCTGGTAGGGGTACCCAATGTGCTCACTGAATTTACCGTTAAATCAGTAACCGAGGGCATTGATGCTATCGGTGAGGTGATGATAAGGATAGAGAGTGAGGGTATAACCTATACCGGACGGGGTGCTGATACCGACATTATCGTCGCCAGTGCCAAAGCCTATATGAATGCCCTTAATAGGTTACTGGCGGCTAGAAAAGTAGCCGGTAGTTCCTGAACTGGGGGCTAAGGTGGGAATCGAGGTAGAGATGCTTCTGCGCCTTCTGCTGGCGGCAGCACTGGGAGCAGTTATTGGCTATCAGCGAGAGAGAGCCGGCAAACCGGCTGGACTAAGGACTCACGTTCTCATCTGTGTTGGTGCCGCCCTATTTACCATAGCTTCTCTTTACGGGTTTGGGGCTGGCGCTGATCCAGCTAGAGTGGCTGCGGGAATAGTGGCCGGTATCGGTTTCCTTGGTGCCGGGGCTATTATGCGCACCGGCGAAGGCATTGTGGCTGGACTGACCACTGCGGCTACTATATGGGCAGTGGCTGCTATCGGTCTAGCTGTCGGTGCCGGTTTGTACTTGGCTTCAGCGGTTGCCACCGCCCTGACACTGATCGTTCTATTTCTGCCTCATCCTATCCGCTGACTGCCTATTTCAAGGAGGAGTGCACTAGGGGGTAAGGCTCAATGTCTAAAACATACAAAACCTGGCGGGAGAAACTAGAAAAAGAGCAAGAGCCCAAGGTGGTTAATATCCCGCCAAAGATGGCAAAAAGGTTTGGCACCGGTAAGATGCTCATTGCCACACCGCTTCTTGTCGACGGTTTAGTCCGCAAAGTAGAGAGGGGAAAACTGGTTACGATAAATCAAATCAGGGAGCGGCTGGCAAAGGATTTTAAGGTTGATTCCACCTGTCCCCTCACCACCGGGATTTTCCTCCGCATCGCTGCCGAAACCGCCGAGGAGGATTTACAGACGGGAAGGCAAGAGATAACAGCCTACTGGCGAGTGGTCAGGGATGATGGTAGTCTAAATGAGAAATTCCCCGGTGGTATAGCCACCCAAGCCGCCCATCTGGAAAAAGAAGGACACATTATTGAGTTGGGCAGAGGCAAAAAACCACCAAAAGTAAAAGATTTTGAGAAGGCTTTGGTGGAGATTTAGTAATTGGTAGGGTAACAATTGAAGTTTGAAAACATTGTAAAAAGAATAAGCCTCTCTAGAGAATCTAAAAGAGAAAATATCATGCCGTTTGATAATTTCTATGCCAAAGTGATGTCTGCTGGTGATTTACTAGACTTTGTGGAAGACGAAAAAGCGGATATAAAAATTAGATACGAGGCTAGAAAATATGTGTTAGTAACCCTTGCCAGTAGTATGGAGACCTATTTTAAGAGGATGGTACAAGTATTTATTGACGCTGAATGGGTAAATGAAGAATTTCGTGAAATATTAAGGCGTGAAAAGATTTCGCTTGCTGACCTAGCTGATATTAAAAAAGAAGGAGCTAAGCCTCGGTGAAATAATATCTGTTTCGTATTCGCTACAGGATTTAGACACAGTAAATTATTTTTTTAGCAAAATGTTAGGTGTAAATGATTTCCTAAAGAAGCTTGAGAATATTGAAATAGTGCCTGAAAGCGGAAAGAAATATGTTTTAAAAAGTAAATATCCAGATTTCCGAGGGAAGATTGGAGAGTTGCTAGACTTAAGACATCTTATAATACATCATGAGGGTTTTAAAGGAATTCTAGGATTTAAAAGATTAATAGGGATGGCTCAACGTGTATTTGCTTTGGTCTCTGCAGCAGATGAGTATCTCATGGAAAAGATACCCGAAGATTAGGCAGTAAGGAGGATTAAAAGGGGCGAAGCCCCTTTAAAAAATAATCTTCCCTCTCCCCTTATGAAGGGGAGAGGGATAAAGGGTGAGGGGTTGGCAGAAACTGATGTGATTATACCGGCGCGCCCGGTGGGCTTATTGAGTATACTAAAAAGTGATTAGCTAGCAGGAGGTCATAGAATGCAATTTAGTCTGGCGGTTTTACCCGGTGATGGCGTTGGACCTGAGGTTGCTGGTGAAGCCATCAAGGTCTTGCAGGCGATAGGCAAACGGTTTGGGCACAGTTTCAACCTAGACTATGGCTTGGTGGGCGGGGTGGCTATTGATGAGACGGGAACAGCATTACCCGCAGATACCTTGAAAATGTGCCGACACAGTGATGCGGTGCTGCTTGGTGCCGTGGGTGGACCCAAGTGGGATGACCCCAAAGCAAAGGTCCATCCTGAAGATGGTCTGCTGGCATTGAGAAAGGGACTGGGGCTGTTTGCCAACCTGCGCCCAGTTAAGGTCTTCTCTATGCTTGCCGACTCCACCAACCTGAAGCCGCCAGTCATAAAAGGGGTGGATTTCATATTTGTTCGCGAGCTTACCGGCGGTCTCTACTTCGGCCGACCCAAAAAACAGTGGCAGACGCCCCGGGGCAGGCGGGCTATTGATACGCTAACCTACTCAGAACAGGAAATTGAGCGTATTGTCAGGGTCGGCTTTGAGCTGGCGCGGGGGCGGCGCCAGAAACTGATCTCAGTGGATAAAGCTAATGTGCTGCAATCATCCCGCCTGTGGCGACAGGTAGCCACCGAGGTGGCTGAGAAGTACCCTGATGTAGAGCTGGAGCATATGCTGGTAGATTCTTGCGCTATGCGGATAATCCAGAATCCTGCTTACTTTGATGTGCTGGTTACCGAGAACACCTTTGGTGATATCCTTACCGATGAGGCATCAATGCTGGCCGGCTCAATGGGGATGCTGCCTTCAGCCAGTCTGGCCGGGGTACCGCAGGCAGGGGTCAACATATTTGGTATGTATGAACCGATTCATGGCAGTGCCCCACGGCGTGCCGGACTGGATATGGCTAACCCTATTGCCACCATTCTCAGCATGGCTATGATGCTGCGTTACTCCTTTGGTTTAAACAAAGAGGCTCAGACTGTTGAGGCTGCGGTTAATGAGGTGCTGCAAGAAGGCTATCGTACCTATGATATAATGGATGAAGGCAAAACAAAAGTGGGGACGAAGGAGATGGGGGACTTAATTGCCGCAAAGATAGGAGGCTAGAGATTGTCACCAGTTCAACTCTATGACACCACTCTCCGGGATGGGACGCAGCGAGAGGGTATTTCCTTCTCGGTGGTTGATAAGCTCAATATTGCCCAGAAACTTGATGAGCTGGGCATCCACTTCATAGAAGGCGGCTGGCCTGGCTCCAATCCCAAGGATGTTGAGTTCTTCGACAAGTCTCGGAACTTAATCCTTCCTCACTCCAAACTGGTTGCCTTTGGCAGCACTAGACGACCTGGGGCTAAGGCAGAAACAGATGCCAACCTTTTGGCTTTGGCTGATGCCGGGGTGAGAGTGGTTACTATTGTTGGTAAGAGCTCAGAGCTACAGGTTACCCAGGTACTGGAAGCTACCTTGGACGAAAATCTCGGCATGATTGCTGATTCAATAGGCTATCTTAAGGCAAAAGGGCTTACCGTTTTCTTTGATGCTGAGCACTTCTTTGACGGCTTTAAAGCTAACCCCAACTATAGTTTGCGTTGCTTGGCAACTGCTGCCGAAGCTGGGGCTGACTGCCTTGTGCTCTGTGATACTAACGGGGGCACACTGCCTGATGAGATAACAGGCGCCATTGAGGCGGTTAGAGAGGTAACTGATGTCCCCTTAGGTATTCACGCTCATAATGATAGCGAACTGGCAGTGGCTAATACCCTGGCGGCGGTAAAGGCTGGGGTCACCCAGGTTCAGGGCACGATTAACGGATATGGTGAGCGCTGTGGCAATGCTAACCTTTGTTCGGTTATCCCCGATTTGAAGCTCAAAATGGGTATTGATTGCATTACTGATGAGCAGTTAGCCAAACTAACTGAAGTATCCCGCTATGTATCGGAGGTGGCTAATCTTGTCCCTGATGCCTTCTCGCCCTATGTCGGCACCAGTGCCTTTAGTCACAAAGGTGGGTTTCATGTTTCCGGTATGAGCAAATGGGCGGCAAGCTACCAGCATGTAGACCCAACTCAGATAGGCAATCAGCCGAGGGCTGTGGTATCTGAGCTGTCAGGAAAGAGGAATATTCTATACAAGGCAAAGGAAATGGGCTTGGATTTACCGGTAAAAGGTAGGGAGGCACAGAAGCTGCTGGAGCAGGTTAAATTGCTGGAGAGCCGGGGGTTCCAGTATGACAACGCCGAAGCATCCTTTGAGTTACTCCTACACCGGGCCAAGCCGGATTACCAACCACCCTTTGAGCTGGTTGACTTTATGGTGGTAGTAGAGAAGAGACGGCGCTCGCCTACCAAAAAGAACCTAGAGGAGATGCTATCCGAGGCAATGCTAAAGGTTAGGGTAGGCACCGAAGTAATGCACACTGCGGCTGAGGGTAATGGTCCGGTTAACGCTTTAGACCAGGCGCTACGCAAGGCTCTATTACAATTCTATCCCAGCTTAGCTCAGGTCAGGTTAGTTGACTATAAGGTTCGCATCCTTGAGGAAAGTGTCGGCACCGAGTCTCAGGTTCGTGTCCTTATTGAGTCCAGTGATGGGGTTGAGGAGTGGCGAACAGTAGGCAGCTCAACCAACATCATTGAGGCTAGCTGGCTGGCTCTGGCCGACAGCTTAGAATACTGGCTACTCAGGCAAAAAGGAGGGGAGTAAATGGAGGAGGTTAGAGTAACTTGGCGTCTGGCTTGGGGCTTGTGGTGGAGAATGATGCTCATCACCCTGGGAATCTATGCCATAATTGGGGCTATCGGTGTCATTATTGCCTTCATAATAGGAGCCACAGCCCTTTTGCCTCTCCTACCGAGCTGGTAAGCATTACAGTGTAGATGGAGAGTCTCTCGGCTACTCAGCTAATATAGTTGAGCCTAGCTGGTTGACAATCTAAAATACCGGCTGCTGACGCAAAAGACATCGGGTAATTCTAAAGTAATTGAACTTAATCTCAAGCCGGCTTACCTACTGGCATAATGTATAGAGGCTTGTATCGCTTATCCAGCCGCAACACTTCTCTCACCAGTTCGTCGTCAAAGGCACCTATGGCAAAGGTTGCCAGACCAAGAGCAGTTGCCTGAAGATAGATATTCTGCCCGGTATGTCCCACCTCTATATGGACATACCTTTCCCCTCGGCTACCATATCTGCCAAGTGTTCGCTCATATAGGGCGCAAATGACTATATCTACCGGGGCTCCATAAATACCTTCTTCATCCCGTGCTGCTCTGGCTAGGGCTAATCTTACATCGCCGTCGCAGTGCCGACTCAACGAGTGGCTAGCTATATTGTAATGGTATATACCAGCGTCTATTTCCTCAACGCCATCCCTGCCACAAACTACAAAAATTTCCAGCGGGTAGGTAGACCCAGCGCTAGGCACAGCCCTATACCGCCCCAGGGTATCAGTAATACCCTGGGCAGCCCAAAGTATTTGTGATAGTTGTAATTGGGAGATAGGTTGGGGGGTAAAGTCTCTTATCGACCTTCGCCGGGCAATGGCTTCTTCTAACGGCGTGTCCCCCTTTTGGCTTGGCGAAGGCAGCTGAATTGGCATCCGTTTACCCCTTGATTACACCCATGGGCGTTGCCCTGGCTACCTTGCGGGAGATGCCCACATTGTGGGTTACATCGACCACATCAGTAACATCCTTATACGCTTCAGAAGCCTCCTCAGCCAATGAACCCATACTACCTGTCTTAACCGTGATTCCCCTGGCTGCCAGCGCTTTGGCAACATCAGCACCTCTGAGGCTACGCTTAGCCGCCGCCCGACTCTGCACCCGGCCGGCACCATGACAGGTAGAGCCAAAGGACTCCTTCATAGCTGTTTCCGTGCCAAGTAATATGTAGGAACAGCGCCCCATATCCCCAGGAATCAGAACCGGCTGGCCTATACTCCGGTAGATATCAGGGATATCGGGGTGTCCTGCGGGGAAGGCTCTGGTGGCTCCCTTGCGGTGAACACAAAGGGTATGCTTCTTGCCATCAATAGTATATTCCTCTATCTTGGCAATATTGTGGGCCACATCATAAACCTGCTGCAGTCCCAGTTCACCCAGGCTCTTGCCAAAGACCTTAATGAAGGACTCTCTAGTCCAGTGAGTGATGCACTGGCGGTTAGTCCAGGCGTAATTAGCGGCGCATGCCATAGCCGCCAGGTAATCCCGCCCTTCACCAGACTCAACTGGGGCGCAGGCAAGCTGGCGGTCAGGCAGGTTGATATTGTATCTCTTAGTTGCTTCACCAAGCAGCCTTACATAATCACTACAGACCTGGTGCCCAAAGCCACGGGAACCGGTGTGAATCAGAACCAGCACCTGCCCGATATCACTGATACCCATAACCTTAGCTGCCTCTTGGTCATAAATCTCATCCACTACTTGCACTTCCAGAAAGTGATTACCAGAACCTAAGGTTCCCAATTGCGGAATACCACGCTCCTTAGCCTTACCACTTACCTTATCCGGGTTAGCCCCTTTCATACGGCCTGATTCTTCAGTAACCACAATGTCCTCCGCCTGACCATAGCCTTTTTCCACCGCCCACTGGCTACCTCTTATCAGGACTTCATCCAGCTCCTTTTTATTCACCCTTATCTTACCTTTGGAACCCAACCCTGATGGGATATTGATAAAAAGCTCGTTAATTAGCCGCTCAATCTTGGGTCTTACCTCATTCTCAGTAAGATTGGTCCGTAGCAGCCTGACGCCGCAATTAATATCAAAGCCGACGCCCCCGGGTGATACCACGCCATCCTTTATTCTAGTGGCAGCTACCCCACCTATAGGGAAACCATAGCCCCAGTGAATATCAGGCATGGCTAGGGAATGGCCAACAATGCCCGGTAGGAAAGCCACATTAGCTACTTGTTGAAAGACCTGCTCCTCCCAGATATGGTTGAGCATGGATTCGCTGGCGAAGATTAAACCAGGCACATACATACCTTGCTTATAGCTCTGTGGAATCTCCCACCGATAGTCATCTATCTTACGCACTACCTCTTTCCAGGGTGCTGACATTTCCCCTCCATCAAATATCAAATAATACCTGAACCTTGCAGCCGTCACCTTTGCTAATCTTTAGCATATGGTAGGTGGCTGCTTTGACCCCCGTTTTTAGTTTATGCTTGGCGCTATCTACCTTCTCCCCGTAGCTTC
>Ga0209986_10004156_pt1 | contig 12379 bp, 11 predicted proteins | sample BlataG_FD_183168 | JGI IMG/M metagenome (GOLD analysis project Ga0209986, IMG submission 183168) | Deep subsurface microbial communities from Black Sea to uncover new lineages of life (NeLLi) - Black_00105 metaG (SPAdes) (version 2) | ecosystem: Environmental > Aquatic > Marine > Oceanic >...
GAATAGAGGTATGTCCGCAATACTCCAATCCCGATAGAAATCAGGAGGAAAAGAAGAAAGTAAAAGAAAAGGATTTAGAAGAAGTCGCGAGGACCTCTTCAACATAGAGGTTTGTATACGCTCTCCCAACTCAATTCCCCGTGATTGAATTTGAGCCAGTGATTTGATAACGGGTCCGACCTACCTCACTCCCCCGAAGAAAACGCATCCTTTCCAGTGGAACCAGTCGTCGATGGAGGTTCGAATCCTCACAAAAAAAAAGCTAAACTAGAATTGCTATCCGCCACGGACAGTGTCCGAAGTCCGCGTCTGTGAATCAACTGCACTGAAGGCTCTCTTAACTTTTTTTGAGTTTAAGTACTTCAAAACAATAAGTGAGATTATTACAATGAGTATCATTGGGACAAGGCCCAGCAGAAAGAGGAATATTGAGAATACCAAAATGATTTTCGAATATAGAACAAGTCTTCGTCTTGCCTTTTCATTTAGTTTGAAGAGATTGATCGCAAGAGATAGCCCCCAGACACCTATTGCAATACCGATAATTTGAACAATTATTAGAATTTCCTTGTTTATCTCAGCCTCTACATTGGCAATTTCTGGGATTGAACTAATCTCGAAAATGGAATTTATGCTTCCCAAAATCAATGCAAGGCTATGTAAGAATTGATAAGTCGCAAAAAGAGAAATTCCAACTGGTATCTTTCTTTTATTTGACATACTATTCAAACCATTTACTGGCAACCCACGCCCTGAAATGACATCTATCTTGGTTGGGAATATCGTAGAGAATAATGAAACTTATGCAACTGAAATACGAAAATTTTCTTATTCTCAATCAGAAGGAAGAGATATATCATATGGTGAAAAAACGCATCCTTTCTGGGGTCCAGTTGTCGATGCAGATTCGAATCTCAACGGGGTTATATTTCCGAAGAAAAACCTTTTTGTACATTAGAATTCTGAAATGACAAGATTGGTATGCATAAAGAGAAGAAGGAATTAACTGAGGAAGGAGCAAAATCATTCATCATCATGAGGCTGACATTCCTTGTAGTGGGTACTTCTTTCCTTGGAGTCATTGGGATTGGGAGTGCGGGCTTAGCAGTTCTTGGTCTTATCTTTTTCTTGGTTGGTTTATCTTCTTATCAGAAACATAAGAAGATGAGAAAGTGAATAGGTTTCTCCACTCCTTTTTCAATCGCAATTGATCTAACTTAGAAAGAGGAGATGTTCGCAGGGCCAACATATTGGTAATTTGAATTTTGTAGAAACCATTAAAAGCTCGCGATAAAATACAATGTTAGGTAATTTCTGAATATATAAAAAAAAGGAGGTGAGAAAATTAAGGATGAGCTGAGAGTTGTCCTTGTAACAATCCTCTCAACAGGAGTACTGATTTTGCTGGGGTTCGTATATTTCGCATTGACTCTCTTTGTAATTAAAATTGCGAGCGATGCCGTTTTCGCAAGTAGTGTGGATACCAACTTTGCTGTATTGGCAGCTGCTTTAATCACTCTAGGTTCAATGATGGGAGGAGCGTTGGAAAAGAAGCGCATTAGCACTTAAGCCTAATGCTGCTTTTTTTCTTTTTTTCGATGAATCATATCGGTGATACGAATTTGAGTATCTCAGCAATCTATTTCCTGATCCGCCTATCACCAGAGTAGATGTTCATTCTCTGACCCCTAGCGAAGCCGATTAGGGTCATATTGATTTTCTTTGCTATCTTGACACCAAGGTCCGTCGGTGCAGTTCTCGAGATCACTATTGGGATGTTTCCAGCCGCCGCCTTCGTTACGATATCTGATGATAGTCTACCGCTAGTGACCAGGATCCGATCGGATGTCCGGATATTCTCCAGAAGGCACTTACCAAGTATTTTGTCTATCACATTGTGCCGACCAATGTCTTCACTGAAAACAATAATGTTCTTCTCATCACACAATGCCGTGCTATGCACTCCACCAGTCCGTCTGTAGATTTCAGAACGGTTGTTGAATTGCTTGATCAGATTTCGTATTTCGTTTGAGGAGATTGTGAAGGCCGATTCTATCTTTTTCAAACTCGCAACTCTCTCACCCCACTGAAAAGTAATCCCTTGGCCGCATCCCGTCGTTATAGTTCGTCTTTTCATGATTTCTCCCGAGATTTTAATCTTGCTTTTTGTTCTCACCCAGACAATACCACGCCTTTTATCTTCAACAATTTCCTTGATATCGTCGATGCTTGCTATGAGTCCCTCGGAAAAAAGAAAACCTATCGCAAGATGCTTCTGTTCCGCAGGAAAGCAGATCAGAGTTACTAACACATCGTCATTAAGGACAATGGTGAGAGGGAATTCCTTCACAATAACATCATTAATATTCTCTATCTCATTTCCAGAGATGCGTTTCACATGCAATTGTCGCAATCCTCTTTTCATGGGTTACCACTGGTGAAGTGTGCAGGATCAATAGTGAATGGAGGTATCTATCCCATTATTAAAGATTCTCTGGGAAAATGTATGTCTAAGCGCCACAACACTCATAGCCATTGCATGTAGATACATACAGGCTTATTACGGCCTTCTGCAGTGCTTAGAGGAATGACGCACGGGCGGGGGTAACTATATGGACCGATCGAAATCTGGCGACAGAATTGTGATAACAAGTTGTGGTATGTGCTACGGCACCTGTACTATCCGAGCGCGAATCTGTGACGATATCCTTGTGGGAATCGAAGGGGAACCAGATTCCCCTCAAGGCTATGGCCATGTCTGTGCTAAAGGAATCTCAAGCATTATGATGCTTTACGATCCGAATCGAATCGATTATCCCCTGCTGAGAACAAACCCTGAGAAGGGCCTTGATGTCGATCCGAAGTTCAAGCGAATAAGCTGGGACGAAGCGTTGGACATCATGACTGAAAAGCTTGGGGAATGCATGAAAAGAGATCGAAGAGGGCTTTATACAGTCGGAACACCGACCTTCCCATCTGAAAGGGCTTTCAATGTTATCTGCTTTCAAAAGGCATTCGGCACCCCGAACTATTATGTTGCTGGTGGAGGTCTGCATTGCGGCAACGGCGCACACATGGTCGCAGGGATGTATCACGCCTCATGGTCAGTAATTCCTGACTTCAGGTACTGCAATTACGCGATTTATTGGGGATGCTCAAAAGGCCACGGTGCAGGTCATGCAGCTCTGGTCGCAATGAAACAGGCTGCTGATGCCAGAGAAAGAGGAATGCGGCTCATAGTTTTCGACCCGTTCATGAGTTCGCAGGCTTCCGCAGCAGAAGAATGGATTCCGATCAAAGTGGGCACTGATACGGCCGTCGCGCTAGCGATGACGAATCTTCTTCTTAATAAATACGAGCTATATGATAGCCAGTATCTCAAATGGAAGACGAATGCTCCCTATCTTATCGGCCCTGACGGTCTATATGTTCGAGATAATCAAACAGGGCTACCACTCATTTGGAATTCTGAGATGAACAATGCTGAACCTTTTAACAGCAAGAATGTCAAAGATCCACTAATACTTGGAGAAGTCGAAGTGAACGGCATCAAGTGTAAGACCTCTCTTCAGATGCTCAAAGAGCATCTCACGAAATACACGCCTCAACATTCTTCGAAGATTTCAGGTGTTCCCGCGAATACAATAGAAAGAGTGGCTAAGGAGTTTGGCGAGGAGGCACGGATTGGAAGCACTATTATGATAGATGGGAAGGAATTGCCTTACAGACCTGTCGCATCCATCTATTTTAGGGGCGCACAAGGCCATTACAACCAAGCCTGGCAATGCGTCTCCCTCGTGCTACTCAACCATATAATGGGATCGGCAGATGTTCCTGGTGGCGCGCTTGCCTTTGGCCCGCCCGTTCACCTTGGATATCCGAGTACAGGAAGACTTCGCTATACGGTCGGGACTGATAAGGATGGTCTACTGGTTGCAAAAAATTGGCCTTATTCGCATCTGCCTTATCCACCCAACGAGCCAAAGGATCCGCCGGAAAGGCTTGATCTGCAGGACCTCTTCTATGTGCCGACCTACACGACGATAATGATGTGGAAGAACAATGAGGAGCTCTGGACCAAGTTCAAGATACCGTATAGACCTGATGTCATGGTCAATTTTGCATGCAATCAGATAATGTCAGTCGGAAACCCGCATACAGTTTTTGAGAACTTCCTGAAGAAGTTCCGATTCATCATTTCATTCAATATCTATCTATCCGAGTTTGAAGAGGCGGTGGCAGATCTCGTATTGCCTGACACGAGCTTCCTTGAGAGATACACGGTTTCGACTACCTTCCCAACTGTTGGAGTGTCATGTCATGCTGCCGGTCTTGGAGAATGGATTTGGGCGATAAGGCAACCCGTTGTCGAGCCCAAGCCAGAGAGAAGACCGATGATTGATATAATTCTTGAAATCTGCGAGCGGCTTGGCCTCAGAGAGCGCTATTACGAGGCACTCAATGAATGGATAAGAAGGGCGTATGGAGGGGATCTCGCCCCCGAAAACAGGTTCGATGTCAATGAGAAATTGACCTTCGAGAAAATCATGGACAGGATACTCAAGGACCGGCTTGGAAATAACAAGGGGCTCGAATATTTCAAGGAGCACGGATATCTGAAATGGCCGAAGAGAGTCGAAGAAGTCTACTGGCGAGCGTTCAATGATGTCAGAGTGCCAGTCTATCTTGAATGGATAATTCGTGCAGGAAGAAAAAGCAAAGCAATAGCTGAAAAGTACGGAGTTCCAGATCTCGTGGACTGGAACTTCCATGTCGCAATGCCCGATTATCATCCCTGCCCCGCGCACATCGAGGAGGATCCAGAATACGACCTGCACGCATTCTATTGGCGCTCGGCGATACATACCTATTCTATGACAATGGAGAACCCATGGCTCAACGAGCTATCTGAGAACGATCCATATACATACGCAATCCAGTTGCATCCTGAGACTGCCAAGAAAAAGGGAATGAAGACAGGAGATATTGTCTGGCTCGAGAATCCCAAAGGGCACAAAACGAAAGGAAGATTATTCCTTACTGAGGGCATCAGGCCAGATCATGTTGCCATAGCTGCATGTGCGGGCCATTGGGCGAAGGGGCAGCCAATTGCGAGAGGAAAGGGGGTTTTCTTTAATGAACTAATAGAAGTGGACAGAGAACACACCTGTCCCCTGAGCCTTGGGCAGGATATCTGCGTCAAGGTAAAGCTGTATAAGCAGGGATGAGAGCGATGGTCAGAAGGGGCATGGTAATCGATCTGAAGAGATGCGTCGGATGCTTCGCTTGCGTCATCGCCTGCAAGGCTGAGCACAATACGCCAATGGGCGTATTCTGGGCAAAGGTCATGAGGGCGGAAAGCGGTGAATATCCGATTGTAGCAAGGCAGTCCGTTCCTGTTCTCTGCATGCACTGTGATGAGCCAGAATGTGAAAAAGTTTGTCCGACCGGAGCCACCAAGAAAAGAGAAGACGGAGTGGTGACTATCGACTATAGGCTCTGCGTAGGTTGCAGATATTGTGTTGTCGCATGTCCATATGGTGCGAGATATTTCGCTGGCAATTGGGTCGATTATTTCACTGGCGAAGACAAACCGTCATCGGAATATGCAGAATATTCAAGAAAGAAATGGCTGAAAGAATGTGACAAAGGCGTCGTCACGAAATGCAACTTCTGTGCAGAACGGTTGGAAAAGGATCTGAAACCAGCATGTGTGGAAGCGTGCCCAGCGGAAGCGAGAACTTTTGGTGATCTTGAAGATCCTAACAGTGAGGTTTCACAGCTAATTAGAAAAAAGCGCGGCTTTAGGCTTCGACAGGAGTATGGCACAGAACCTTGTGTATATTATTTACCTTCGAGGTGATTGAAGTTCAATTGTCGAGGGAAGAGAAGTCCGAAATGCAAACGAAGGAATTCATAATGGGTCCCCGGACGCAACTGGAGTGGGGATTTGGCGGTCGACGAAAGTCACGGGATGGCGCACTTCTTCTTGCATTATTTATTGGTGGTATTGGAGCTGGACAATTCGTTGCTTCAACATGGCTGATTGATTATCCGCTATCCGCGCTTTTTGGTCTTGTCCTTGTGGCAGTGGGGAAGACTACGGCCCACCTTATCTATCTAGGGCGCCCATCACGGTTCTATCGCCTTTTCCTGAGACCTCATTCCTCTTGGATTAGTAGAGGACTGATCTTTATGGTCATCTTCGTTGTGGTCGGCTTGGGATATCTTGCCCCCGCATTCGGATTCACCTGGCTTCCTTGGACCACAGGTGATCCCTTCGGACAGATGCTCTGGGCTATCGCGACTATTGCTGCTTTTATAGTAATGATCTATGATGGATTCGTATTGGCCTCCTGTAAGTCTATTTCTTCATGGCACACCATGCTCTTGCCTGTGATGTTTTTCACATACGCACTCGCCGGAGGGGTTGCGATGACCTCCTTGACAGCTATCGCTGCTCGGACGACTTCATTGAGCGTGGATACGATGGTAACTCTCGATACATTTCTTCTCGCGGCAATGCTCACGCTTGTTATTTTCTACGTGCTCCACCTGGCAAGCTCTGACACTACAGCAAAGGAATCACTTCGACGATTGCTCATGAGCAAAATGGCAGTTATCTTCATCGGGCTTGCAATCGTAGCCGGTTTGTTGATCCCGTTGATCCTAACATTCGTACACCAGGCAGCTGCGCAAGAAACAATGGCGTCGGCGATGCTGGTGGCGTCAGCAATGTTGGAGTTGGCGGGAGATCTTTCGGTTAGACATTCAATACTAAGAGCAGGGCTGCATATTCCGATATATCAAATCAAATGAAGTCATACCGGAATTCTGATTCCTCGAATCATACAGCAATGAATATTCCGACTTCCAAGATGAATATGAAAATTAATAGATTTGTATACGCTCTCCCAACCTCAATTCCTCTTGATTGACTTCGAGTCTGTAATTTGAAAATGGGTTCGACCTACTCCACTTCAAGCATTTTATCGGCCTTTTCACTTCTTTCCGATCCAAAATACTATCGATAGCAGATCACTTTCGACCAATGTTCTTACAATATAGTTTCAAAGCTCTTTCACTCGTGTGCCAATCACCCTTATTCTTTACTGCAGGAAGCAGTCCCTGGCCAGCTCTGAGAGCTAAATATTTGGCGGAATAATGTGCATTTTTTTCGAGATCTTTTAAAGGGCGTTTCTCATCCAATTTTGTACCAACTTGATCAAGCAGATCAATTAGAGAGCTGCCCATTAATACTCGGAAAAAATCGTAAAGACCCGAAAGATTACCCTTATTCCCCTCCTCAAGATAATGGAGATACAACTTTCGATTCTCGGGCAGTATATGTAATGGAGGCCAATTATGCCTGATAAAATGCAGATTGAGTAGCAGTCTTCCTACTCTCCCATTTCCATCACTAAAAGGGTGTATTGTTTCAAACTCATGATGCATCCAAGCAGCAGTCATGAAAACTGGCTCTCCCTCAATGTCTTTCCGATTGTAGGCACTCTCCCACTCCTCCATGAGAGGCAGCACCTTTTCCATTCTCGGTGGGCGATGTTTCGATCCGTGTATGAATACATTCACTCTGCGTAACTGCCCCGCATCTGGCTTGATTCCTTGAAATACGGCTTCATGCAACTCCAAGACGGTCATTAATGTGATTGTTTTAGTCTTGCGGTGAATAAGATCTCTAAACGCATCCTGATGGCGAATAGTCTCTAGCACATCACGCATAGGCTTATTGCTCACACTTAGATCTTCCAGAAGCAGTTTTTCAACATCTGATCTACTCAGCGTATTACCTTCTATTGCATTTGTGCCCCATGTGTTAATCGCTCCGATCCTTTTCCATATATCTTCAGGAAGATCTTCAAGTGAGGTTCTGCTAAGAAATACACCTCTTAGCGATTCAAGTATGTCTTCATTCATATTATCATAATAAGACATATTAACTATTTAAGTATGTATGTGATGTGCCAAATATGTTCATTACATCATATAAATAATATTGATAACCAGCCAGTGAAATAAGATATAGGAAAAGAGATTCAAGATTCAGTCAGTTATGAACAGGTTAGATTCACTCCATTTTTCAATTGAATATGAGAGCTGATTTAGTATGAACGGAGTTTTATCGTTTAAGGAGATAAAAACTCAATTCATACCCTACTCCTCAAATAGCGCCGTGCTAAGATATCGCTCACCAGTATCCGGCAGAATGACCACTATCAGCTTTCCCTTTGATTCTGGTCTTTTTGCAACCCGCACCGCAGCATATGTCGCAGCACCTGAGGAGATACCACATAGAATTCCTTCTTCTTTTGCCAATCTTCTTGTAAATTCTATTGCGTCTTCATCCTGGACCTGAATGATCTCATCAATTATGTCCACATTTAGCACTTCTGGTACAAACCCCGCACCGATACCTTGTATTTTGTGAGGACCAGGTTGCCCTCCTGATAGCACTGGCGATTTTGCCGGCTCAACGGCGATCGCGCGAAAAGTCGGTTTTCTGGGCTTTATGACCTCAGCCACACCCGTGATTGTGCCTCCGGTGCCAACGCCCGATACCAAGATGTCTACTTCACCGTCTGTATCCTCCCAGATTTCTTCCGCCGTTGTAAGTCTGTGTATTTCCGGATTTGCCTCGTTTATGAACTGTTGAAGGATGAGATATCGATTATCGCTCGCAGCGAGCTCCTCGGCTTTGCGAATCGCACCCTTCATTCCTTCAGCCCCTGGTGTCAATACCAGATTCGCACCGAACGCTTTGAGTAGCTTTCTTCGCTCTATACTCATCGTATCAGGCATGGTCAGAACCAACTGATAACCGCGTGCCGCTGAGATGAATGCAAGAGAAATACCCGTGTTCCCTGAAGTAGGCTCAATAAGTATTGTGTCTTTTTTAATTGCATTTGCCTTTTCGGCCGCTTCTATCATTTTGAACCCAATTCGGTCCTTAACACTTCCCAGCGAATTCCTTGATTCAAGCTTGGCGACTACCGTTGCATTCGTATCATCCGTAATACGATTAAGCTTCACCAAAGGCGTATTACCAATCGTTCTCGAATTGTCTTGAAAAATTTTCTTCATTTTTCATACCTCCTTCATTTTCTTTTTCACTTTTTCTAATTATTTGATAACCCCTCAATTGCTTCAATAAACCGATCTATTTCCTGAGCGTTATTATAGAAATACAGCGACGCTCTTGCGCATCCGTTAATATCTCTGGCATGGAACCAGGAATGGCAACAATGCTGTCCTGAACGGATTAATACGTTATTCGATAGATCTAGTATATTAGCGATATCATGTGAATCATATCCATTTATATTGAAACTGAAAATACCGATCTTCTTTGTTGGTTCGCCTGGAGGTAGCACATTGATGTTTTCCAAATCACGAGTTTTATCCGCAAGACGCTTGCTGAGATAAGTTTCATGCTCCTCAACCTCTTCCATGCCAATCTGCTGTAAATATTTCACGGCTGCTCCAGCTCCAATAATTCCCGCATAGTTCTGCAGCCCGGCTTCAAATCTATATGGAGCTGAAACAAACTCTACAGAATCATATGTGGTATCGCTGACTGTCATACCTCCGTAGATTATCGGTTCTAATTGTTCCAATAAATTTGAGCGACCATAGAGTATACCCATTCCTGAAGGACCGCACATTTTATGCGCCGAAAATGAAAGATAATCTGCTCCAATATGCTCAACATCGATTTTCATATGAGGAACGCTCTGCGCAGCATCTAATAAGAGCTCCGCACCGTGATCATGAGCGATCTCTGCCACCTCGCGGGCTGGTATTGTGCAGCTAGTCACATTAGATTTATGACACATCACCACAAGTTTGGTTTCATCATTGATGAGGTTCTTCAGTCGCTCTAAGTCAAATTCGTCATCCGACCGTGATTCAACACGTTTTATCTTCACGCCTTGTTTTTCCGCGAGTTTGATTAGGGGTATGAGAACAGAATTATGCTCTCGATCGCTGCATACGATTTCGTCGCCTTTGCTCCATTTCTTACCAAACAGGACGATGTTTATGCCTTCTGTAGTGTTTTTTGTGAAGACTATCTCCTTGCTGTCCCTTGCTTGAATGAAGTTCGCGAATCTGTCCCGGGCCTCTTCACAGCTCTGAAGTACTCTTGATGCCATTCGATACAGGCTTCTGCCGCTGCAGACAGGATATTCTTCATAATACTCGAGTATCGCATCGATAACTTGTCGCGGTCTCAATGTCTGGCAGGCGCTGTCAAGAAAAATTGGCGGATCCTCTTTGTTATAGAGCGAAAAATCTGTTCTGACTCTTTTAGTGTCGATCAATAGTATCACCTCTCATATCACATTTTTCCAGGAAAAGACCGCCGGAATTATCCACCTGAAACCGCGGGAAGAAACAAAACCTCCGAAGATTCTTTCACTTCGGTTTTGAGTCCATTTAGGAACCGTATGTCTTTCCCGTCCAAATACACATTTACGTATCTCTTCGGAGAGCCGTTTTCGAAAATTCGATGCTCAAAAGTCTCTCCGTAATTTGATTTTAGAATGTCGAAAAGTGATGATATATTTCCTGAGAACTCTATTTCGAACTCTGACTCGCCATTGGTAACGGATCGAAGAGCTGACGAAAATACCACCTTCACCATTCATGTCACCTCTAAAAACCTCTCCACTGCCTCAAGATTTGAGGGGACCTTCGGAAACGAAGCTTCCTCTGGAACGAAGGTGTTTATAGTCTTCAACCCACTCCCAGTGATAAGAAGGAGAATCCTCTCGTCCTTGTCTATATCTCCGGATTCCAATCTTCTAATTAGAGATGCGACTACTGTGCCACCTGCCGGTTCTGCAAAAATTCCCTCAGTCTTTGCAAGTAGGTACTGTCCATTCAATATTTCGTTATCAGTTGTGGCATCCGCAAAGCCTCCGGTCTCCCTGATTATCTTCAGCGCTTCAAGTCCAGAGGCAGGATCCCCAATCGCAAGTGATTCTGCATATATCTCTGGACTCTCGACCGGAATAATTTCATTAGATCCAGTTGAGAAAGCCGTTGCTATTGGAGAACAGTTCTCGGGTTGAGAACCGCTAATTCGCGCTCCTGAAATATCTGTAAATCCGATTGTTTCGAATTCTCTATACGCCTTATAGACAGCAGATAGAAGTGCTCCAGATCCAAGTGGTATCAGAATATGGTCCGGAGAAGTCCAACCGAACTGCTCTAAAATCTCTAATCCGATTGTCTTAGACCCTTCGATATAGTATGGACGAACATTGATGTTGACAAGTCCATACCCAAACTTATCAGCGACTAAATTCGCAATGCGATTAGCATCATCATAAGATCCCTCTATACCTATGATCTTAGCTCCGTAAGCTTGACTGACTACAATTTTCGGTCCAGAAAGAGATGCTGGAACGAAAATATAACACGGAAGCTCGGCCTTGGCAGCTGCGGCTGCCGTTGCAGTTGCCAAATTCCCTGTTGAAGCACAGCCAACAGCGGGAAGCTTCCATTCTTTGCTCTTGAGAACGCCTATTGTAGCTGATCTGTCTTTGAAAGAATATGTCGGATTCACAGTCTCATCTTTAACAAATAGCTCTTTCAAATCGAGCCGTTCTTCCAGGTTCCTGCACCGTCTGATAGGAGTGAAGCCTATCGTAGGATCAAACCCATCGACTGGCTCATTTACTGGAAGCAATTCAGCATAGCGCCAAAAATTGTTATTCCTTTTCTTGATCAAATCTTTTGTGAGTTTTTCTCGAATGGCATCATAATCATAGGCCAATCCAACAGGCCCAAAACACTCTTCACATGCCAATCGAATACCAGCGGGATATTCCTCACCACATACTTTGCATCGGATATATTTCGTTTCTATTGCTAGTTCAGACACCTCCGTAACTATGTTAAGATGTTTATATCACAGCGTTATTATGGGACTTATATTTAACTTTTTCCTATGATGGGATACATTAATCCCCTATATACTTAGAAAAAATGGTTTTCGCCCTAACGGGGTCTTCGGTTCCCTTGACTATTGTGCGACAGTCTTCAAAAATTACTAACTCAATATTATCTGTGCGAAAAAATAATACTCCTGGCTTTGTTTCAATATCACCTATATTCCGTAGCTTATCGGCAAGGTGAGTCAAAGATATCTTACGTGATTTTTCCGGAACTATTTGAATGGCATTCCTGCCACAGAGAGATGTAAAAAGTTTCTTTGCTACTGGTTGGAGAAATTCATATTTTTCAGCAGAACATGCAGGACATCCTTCATGCTTTGTAACATCTACTTTATGAATTTCATGAGTCCAGAGATCGATCGTGAGCATTTTTCCAGAGGGTTTTTCCCCCAATATTACCT
>Ga0209986_10004157_pt1 | contig 12377 bp, 12 predicted proteins | sample BlataG_FD_183168 | JGI IMG/M metagenome (GOLD analysis project Ga0209986, IMG submission 183168) | Deep subsurface microbial communities from Black Sea to uncover new lineages of life (NeLLi) - Black_00105 metaG (SPAdes) (version 2) | ecosystem: Environmental > Aquatic > Marine > Oceanic >...
CTAACTATCTTAGAGATCAATAAAGGAGGCTTACCATGCGCATTGGTGTATTTTCTGTTCTTTACCAAAACCTGCCCTTTGAAGAGGCACTGGATATAATTGCTGAATCGGGTGCAACAGCGGTCGAAATCGGGAGTGGTGGTTATCCGGGGAGTCACCACTGTCCGGTGGACGATCTGTTGGAAAGCAAAAATAAACGTAATGAATATCTGAAAGCGGTTGAATTACGCGGCTTGATCATCAGCGCCTTGAGCTGTCATTATGAGCCCCTGCACCCCGATAAAAAGCTAGCTCATGTATCGGATTTGATTTTCCGTAAGTCAGTACGTTTGGCGGAAATGCTGGGCGTACCGGTGGTAAACGTGCTCTCCAGCCTGCCAGCCGGTTCGGAGAGTGACACAAAACCGAATTGGGTGACATGCCCATGGCCGCCCCATTTTCTGGAAATCTTGGACTACCAGTGGAATCAAGTTGGGATTCCTTACTGGAGAGAGGCAGCCAAATTTGCAGCAGCGCATGATGTAAAAATCGGTGTTGAGATGCATCCCGGCATGCTTATTTACAACGTTGAGACGCTGCTACGCATGCGGGAAGCCGCCGGACCGGCTTTGGGCTGCAATTTTGACCCCAGCCACCTCTTCTGGAACGGCGTGGACCCAGTGCTGGCTATCCGCAATTTAGGTGACGCTGTAGTCCACGTGCATGGTAAAGACAGCTACGTCGATCCGTACAATACCGCAGTCAACGGTTGCAACGATCATAAACCATACAGCCAGATTCCAGACCGCTCTTGGACTTTCCGCTCCATCGGCTACGGTCATGATACCAAGTTCTGGAAGGATTTTGTCAGCGCCCTAAGGTTGGTGGGATATAACCACGTTATCTCTATTGAACACGAAGACATCATGATGTCAATGGACGAAGGTCTCGCCAAAGGAATCGCCGTTTTGAAAGAAGCCGTCACATTCGAAGAACCGGGTGAATTATTTTGGGCCTGAAAGTCCCTTACATGGATGAGGTGCCTGGCACTTCTTTCAAGTGCCAGGCACCTATCTAATAAAGTGGGAAATATGTCCAACCCGATTATATGTTTTGACCTAGATGGAACCCTGTTCGACCCTCAAGGCAGGATACACCCGCGTGATCTTGCAATCCTGACTAGGGAATCTGAGGTCAATTTCATTATTGCTACCGGTCGGTCACTCCAGAGCGTGCGTGCCATGTTTATAAAAAACGGTCTTTTTACAGACGTCCGTATCCCTTTCCCTCTTGTATTACAAAACGGCTCAGTGATTTACGAGCATAACGAAAAAATGGCTGGTTATTTTCCTTTTACCTATGATACGCAGCATCAAATTATCGAAATCATCCAAAATTTTCCCCAGATCTCATTCTACCTGTTTGAAGTTAAAGAAACTCATCTGCTGTGGCCTACCGCCTTTGGTTTAGACTCAGCAGAGCGTTTTGGAATGCAGTCCAGACCATATAAAAACGATGGTATCAACTACAATTTCAGTAAGATAATGTGTGTTTCTGAAGATAATGACCTGTTGCAAAAAATCGCTCAAATCATCCAAGACCTCGAGATAGAAATCTCGTTCAGTATGGAAACGCTTCTCGAGATCACTCCGCAAGGCATAGACAAAGGCAGCGGGTTGGGGCAACTTCTGTCTCTTCTGAATAAAACAACTGTAAATTTATTCGTTGCCGGAGATGGTGAGAATGACCTACCTCTTTTCGATAAGGCTCAATATTCATTTGCTCCGGCAAACAGCCCAGAACCTGTGCGTGAACACGCAGATGACATTGTAGACACTAGTATAAGCGGGTTGCTGACTCCCATATTGGAAAAAGCTGGATATATGTGATTTAAGTCAATTAACGAGATAACACTACACGTCTATGCGCAATAATTCCGCTTTCCACCCCCCTAATATAAGATCAATTAATAGTACATCGGACTTATTTTAATCCAACATCTGCGATCGAATTAACAATCCAAGTCGGGCGATACGGATATCGCTCTACTTCCTTACGATTTGTCACCCCGGTTAGTACCAAAATCGTATCCAACCCACTTTCTACGCCCGCGATGATGTCTGTATCCATACGGTCGCCCACCATCACGGTGTCTTCTGAGTGAACGTTTAGGAAATTGAGTGCCGCCCGCATCATAAATGGGTTAGGTTTTCCAACGAAGAATGGAGTTTTGGAGGTAGCTTTCTCAATTAATGAAGCCATGGCCCCACACCCCGGTACAGTTCCTTTTTCACTTGGACCTGAAACATCAGGATTGGTTGCGATAAAGCGCGCCCCTGCTTCAATCAACCGAATAGCTTTAGTGATCGCTTCATAATTATAGGCTTCTGTCTCACCAAGGACGACATAATCAGGATCAATATCCGTAATGATATAACCAACATCATGAATAGCTTGAGTTAACCCGGTCTCGCCGATGACATAGGCTGTCCCTTCCGGTCGCTGGCGTTTCATGAAACGAGCAGTTGCTATAGCAGATGTGAATATGCGTTCAACCGGGATCTCCATCCCAATCGAATTTAATCTATGCGCAAGATCGCGGGGAGTATAGATCGAGTTGTTGGTTAGAACCAGGTATTCTTTGTCCAACTTCTGCAGTCGCGAAATAAATTTTTCTGCGCCAGGTATTATTTTGGCGCCCTTAATAAGCACGCCGTCCATGTCTGTGATAACATTCTTAGTAATTTGCATAATTCTCCTAAAAATTTTAAGCAGGCATTGTTTTAGGCATTACCCACCCCGGTTATTCTACACTCAGTGTTACAATTATACTCTTAACAATCTGTAAATTCTCAAAGAAATCCGGGTACGCATTGGTCCCTACACCAAAAATATCTGAAATATGGGCAATTTCTGGGTCTAATCCCCACAAATCATATAGATGCTGATATGGTGATATGGATTAATTTTCATTTTCTAATTACTTGGCGGTAGATTGCGTTTCAAATTCTTTGTGATGTTATTAATCGTGTCCTGTTCACGGACACGAACGAGCTCGACCTCAAAACGAGAACGGTCTCCCCGATGCAGGGCATGGTAATATTCGATCGGCGTGCCATCCTCAAGGTAGCTTACGCTGTTCAATAATATCAGGGGGGCACCGATATCAATTTCCAGCAACCGGGCTTCGGTCTCGTTCGCGAGTACCGCTTCGATGAATCTACGCCCATAGGCAATGAAGATGCTGCACTCTTCTTCCAAAAAGGCATACAACGACCTGTCGCTTATATCAGTATCTTCCAGTTGAGGACACAATTCGTATGGAAGATAAGTGGTAACGAGCAGGATCGGTTCTTCGTTGACATAACGGAGGCGTGAAATCTCATAAACCAATGTGCCAGGTTCAATCTCTAAATAGTCAGCGATTTTTTTATTTGCCGGCACAATATCATGGCGTAGCACCTTGGTTACAGGTTCCAGACCACGTTCGACCATGTCTTGATAAAAACCGGTCAGCTTCTGGGCTAGACTTTCGCTGATCTTAGGTTCTGCGATGAAAGTGCCTTTGCCTTTGCGACGGGTGATTAAACCTTCAAGCTCAATTTCTCTAAGCGCCTGCCGAACGACTGTCCTGCTGACACCATAAAGTTCACATAATTCCGGTTCGCTAGGAAGTTGATCCCCCACCTTCCACTCTCCCAGGCTGATTTTTTCTTTTAATGCCTCGATCAGTTGGATGTAATATGGGATATGACTGTTAAAATCGATGTTTGTTTTCGAATTAATCATGTCAGCCCTCCTAAATTGCCGGTGTTTAATCAATCCGGCTTGTAATTATGTAATTACAATTGATTATATAATACAAGAATGTACGGGTCAAGACTTTAATGGATCGTTAATGGTCGTCCACAAACAAAACAGAACATTTTTATGGTTTTTTCAAGGCTATAATACATCAAGTAGCGAGACGGACGATATTGAAATAGTTTCGCAGATCAACGCAAGATGTTAAAGGTATTGCACAACAAGTTGCAAATCGAGTACCTCCAGCACGGCAAATCTTTCAGTAAAAGGAAAATTTATTATGAGACACCTGCAAGACAAACCACTGCCAGACCAAATTGTTTATATCTGCCGCCTGATGTTCAAGCGCAAATTGACAGACATCGCAGGCGGAAACGTAAGTGCCAGATTGGGTGATCAATTATTCATCACCCCAAAATATGCTGGAAGCAAGTGGCACTGGCATCTGGAACCGCAAGACATCATTACCGGTCCAATTAATTCAGATGAATTAGTAGAAAATCCATCATTTTCACGCGAAGGACTTTCGCACATCAGCGTCTACCGCGCATTTCCAGAAGTGAAGGCAATCATACATGCCCACCCACGAGATGTGCTTCCGTTCTGCAGTCTCGAAATGCCTATTCAGCCGGTCCTGCGCGCCACTCAAGAGTATGAGGTTTTGGAATTTATAGATCAAACTCCGGAATACTCTCAAGAACAGGCTGACAACATCGTCGACCATTTAAAGGGAAAAGAAGAATTGATGAATGATACTGCAGCAGCCGTATTAATGCCCCAACATGGAATCTTCATTGCTGGGAAGGATTTGTGGGAGGCAGTCGATAATTTAGAACGCATCAACACGAACGCCTGGTGCCTCATCGCCCGTAAGATTTTGCTGGATGATTGATCTCAGCAATCTTTCCTATTATTGAACGCATAAATAATGATCCTTACTGTCATGCCTCACTCTGCGCTCGATAAAGTCCTTTTCATCGAAAGCTTTACCCCAGGTTCAGTCCACCGCACGGATGATATCGTATACTCGATTGGCGGAAAGGGACTTGATTCATCCGTTACCCTGCGCTGCCTTGGTGTCGATACGGTAGGTCTGGTATTTGTGGCTGCTGATACCGGTAAGAAGCTGATTGAACTGGTTGAAGGCTTCGGAATTATCCCGGAACCGGTTTGGGTAGATGGGGAAACCCGGGTCGCCCACGTGATATCTGAAACGCAGGTCGGGCGGCATTCCCATGTGATCTCTGGTAAATTGCTGATCAATCAAGAACAACTGAACGAATTCTATTCACGTTTCTCGATACTTGTCAGGCAGGCTACCTATGTGATCTGCGCTGGTTCAGTTCCCCCTGTGATCACGACTGCGGTATACCGGGAAATCACAGAAATTGCTCATCAACACAAAACTCCGGTGCTAATAGATTCATCAGGCAAAATAGTAATTGAGGCATTTTCCGCCAATCCGGATATTATCAAAATGAATTGGGATGAATTCGAAGTTACATTCAACCGCAGAGCACAAACGCTTGATGAACTTGAAGTTCAAGCCTCAGAAGTGTATAAAAATCTTCAACTCAAATCTCTGGTGCTCACATGTGGAGTAGACGGGATAATATCCTACTCCCCCGAAGGAGCGTTTCGCACGATTGTCCCCAAGTTGAAAGCGGTGAATGCCGCTGGCGCAGGGGATGCGGTTTCATCCGCGCTTGCCTGGCGCTTTTCCGAAGGGGATACCTGGCATGACGCCTTAAAGTTGGCAGGGGCGGTTTCTGCAGCAGTTGTGCTCACCCAGGGAACTGCTGAATGCCGCATGGAGGACGTAGAGGAGCTGCTCAAACAGGTGAGAGTAAATCCTATATAAACAGGTTACATCTCTAGCTGCATCTCCTATTGAATGAAATTACAGACTAAGAAAGTCACCTTACCAATAAAATGATCTACACAATAACCCTGAACCCAAGCATAGACTTGCAGTACTTAATCCAAGCATTTGCTTTCAACGAGGTATTGCACGCTCATGTAGTGCGACGGGATCTCGGCGGAAAAGGTTTCAACGTGTCCCATGCTTTGTCTCGCTTGAATATCGAGAACGTTGCGCTCGGGTTTGTGGGTGGAAAGACTGGTGAATTCCTGGTGGAAAAACTCTCCGAACGGAGTCTCGAGAACGATCTAATCTGGATTTCCGGTGAATCTCGGACTAACACCACAATCGTCCAAACGGTTTCAACAGAACATTTGAAAGTTAACGAACCTGGTCCAAGGATCTCTCCGCTTGAGCAAACCGACCTGCTTAAGAAAGTCGAAAAGAGGGCCAATGAAGGAGATTGGTTCGTATTATCGGGCAGTTTGCCTCCAGGAGTACCAATAAATTTCTATGCAGACCTGATTCGTATAATCCAATCAAAAGGGGCCAGAGCGGCACTCGATACAAGCGGTGCTCCCCTAAAGCTGGGGATTAAGTCCTCTCCATTTCTAATCAAACCCAACCGAATTGAAATGCAGGAATTGACCGGTCTCTCCTTGGATACCCCCACAAAATATCCACAAGCGGTAACCGTAGCCCATGAAATGGGTGCTAAGAATATGTGTTTGTCGCTTGGTGAGGAAGGAGCTATTTATTCTGACGGCGTGAAAACCTGGAAGGCTACTCCACCTTCGATCATTGAACGCAATCCCATCGCAGCTGGGGACGCTTTGCTGGCTGGACTGGTCGCTGCCCTGTCGGGTGGACAATCCTGCGACCAGGCTTTAGCATGGGGCGTCGCCTGCGGTGCAGCCGCAGCCAGCCTAGAAGGCACTGCTTTTGCTTCAATAGATGAAGTTGATGCCTTGCTTGATCAGGTCTCAATAACTTGATATGCCATTATCCAATTCTATAAATCCATCGCTTAATATAGCCTGCCATTTGATATGCTGCCCAACGAGCAGTCTGTATAAAGTGTGCGTATCTACATCCGGTTCTAAAGGCGCTCCAGCAGGAAGGGCGTGTTTATAAGCAATTTCTGTCAGGTCGTCAAATACACCGGCAGCCTTACCAGCGATCATGGCAGAACCCCAGGTCCCAAATTCATTCCCCTCCAGCGGTTGGTAAGGCACTCCAAGTACGTCGGCTTTAATCTGATTCCAAACCGGACTGCGTGCTCCCCCACCAACAACTCGAGCCTCAAACAATTCCAGATCAGGAATGAGTTCTTGCATGATGCGTAGATAAAAAGCGTATTCGTAAGCCACACTCTCTAACACAGCGCGCGTAAAATGCGCCTGGGTATGTCCCCAGGAGAATCCCAACCAGGCACCTCGCATTTCAGGTGTTGCCGGGCATATACGACCTCCCAGATGGGGTGAGAAGAATAACCCCTCAGAGCCGGGCTGTATATCAGCGGCTTGGGCAATCATAGTAGTGTATAAGTCGTCTGGTAAATCCTGCGGTTCACCTCGGAAATTGTTGAAGAACTGGTCGCGGAACCAGCGCAGCGCGATGCCGCCCCCGGCAATATAAGCCAGTGGGTTCCATAATCCGGGGATCACAGAGCGCATGGTGAGAAGAGCACGGTTTTTCACATCCGCTACAAATCTATCGGTACACCCCGCCAGGACAGCGGCTGTGCCTGCCACATCGAACACCATTCCTGCCTTTACAATGCCGCCACCCAGGGCACCTGCTGCTGTATCACCACACCCGGCTGCCACGATCGTTCCAGGAGCCAACCCAAACTCTACAGCAACTTTGTCCGTTACTTCTCCCACCACGTGCCAGGGTTCGACGATGCGAGGTAGCTTTTCCTTATCGACTCCCATCAATTCACATAATTCGTCCGACCAGCGACCGTTCTGCGCATCGCTGAATCCTGAAAAATGGATGAAAGTGTAATCCATAAAAGCATCTTCGCCTTTCAAGCCCACCATTTTGCCCGCTACGTAGCCGGCAGGCGTGACAAATTTAGCAATACGTTTATATGCTTCCGGCTGCTCCTCCTTCCACCATAATATCTTGGGACCGTGATCGCAGGTCGGCGGACAGCCGGTAAGCCGAGTTACCAAGTCGCCGTAATTTGTGTCAACGTACTCAATATACGGTTGGCAGCGCATATCCAGCCACGAATCGAAGCGCGTCGCAGGGTTGAAATCCTCATCTACGGTACCGATACCTGCCATCTGGCTATCAAAAGCAATGGCGGCAACTTTTCCAGGATCTATACCGCTATCCTGTAAACATCTTTTAACTGTTTGGGCAGCAGTTTGGTAGAAGTCATCGTTCTCTTGTTCCACAACGCCCGGCTTGGGATAATAAATCGGGGTTTCAGCTGCAGCATCCGTAACTAAATTGCCATCCGACGTGTAGAGGGCAGATTTAGTGCTGCTTGTACCTAAATCAACACCTAATAGATACGTTTTGGGCATGTCTTTATCTCCTCATCTTGCCGGAAGGTTCTGTTTTGAATCTATGCAGAATTAGTACAATTATTTCTTAAGAATTTACAAGGTCGACCGAGTAACTTTCTTCAGTTCACAATATCAGGAACCCGCGGATCATAAACAAGAGGCGGACGTAGTTCTTCTGCGATGTCTGCCAAGCGGTTGAACGTCACTTCGTCAATATCAATGTGCAGGACTTCAGCGATCACCTGTGTCCAACCGTGCAAGAAGTACAGCCAGCCATCCTCCACAAATACACCCCGGCTTTCCACCTGAGCCATGGCTTGATGCCAGAAGTCCAGTTCGCCGCGATAATTTATCTCCCAGGCAATTCCATTGCGTGGGAATAATCCTGCATCTGTGACCGGAGAACCAGGGGTATCCTTTCCCATACCTGTGGCGTTGATAACAACGCTCCCTAACGGCAGGGTCGATATAATCTCATCATTCCTTTTTGGATCGGCGTTCTGAATGTATATGAATTCGATATCCGTTTCTAAGTTTTCGACCATCGCCTGTAAGCCATTCAGGCGACCTTGCGAGCGGTTTACGACCACAATCCTCTCAGGTCTGTCGGCAGGGTTTTTCTTGTTGATCAGATGCAGCGATATTGCTTTGCCCGAGCCGCCGGCTCCGAAGCACAAGACATGACCACCAGTTCGCCCAAAGTACCCTTGATCTAAAAATGCATCCATACTCAAACCCGAAGTCAGGGGATCCTTAGCATGCCCGATCAGCTTGCCGTCGCGCTTGGAGATACTCGACACCTCACCAGTAAGCTGAGCCGAGGTATGAAGTTCGTCAAACATATCCCTTGCTGCTTCAAGCAGGTCGATTTTATGAGTTGTCACAAGCGCACCCAAAGACAGAGGATCAAATTTCATCTGAGCAACTGTGGCACGATAGGCTTCTGGATCATCATGAATCTTGGAATCGATGCCCTCGATGACAGTCTCTGGTTGTCCAATGGCCGCCATCCACCTGGGAAAGACCTTCATTATGGAAGATTTGCTTGTAGTAACGCCCACAAAATAAAAGGTAGGGATAGTTTTTGTGATGATATGATAGTTGATGTTCCCTGTCATCCGCACACTCCTTATTCAAGACTTAATCTGGTCCTCGCTTTATCCATTACTTGTATTCATTATTCTTACGTGCATCCTCCACTGCCTTTACAAATGCTTCAGCACGCGCTGTGATTTCACCATATCGACCTTCTCTAGCTAAGGCTTCAGGGCAGAGCTTGCTACCTGCCCCGACAGCTACTGCCCCAGCTGCAAACCAATCAGCGAGATTATCAGCACTTACACCACCGGTCGGCATCATTGGGATATCGGGAAATGGACCCCGCAAAGCTTTCATGTAAGCTGGTCCTCCCAACGAACCCGGGAAAATCTTGACAACATCCGACCCCAGACGATAAGCTTGCATAACCTCGGAAGGCGTGAACGCGCCTACCATGACCCCCAATCCACTGGAAGTCATTACCTCCACAAGTTCGACATCACAGTGCGGGCTGACTATAAAATTCGCACCCGCCCGCTTCGCCCCCTCTACCTGGCTGGGATTTACCAATGTACCCATACCAAGCAAGATGCTGTCACCAAATTTTTTATCCAATCTCTTGACGACCGCTTCGGCACCCGGTGTGGTGTAGGTTATTTCAATACCTAGAACACCTCCAGCCACCAGGGCTTCAACCATTTCGAGAGTAAGTTCCTGGGAGGAACCACGAATAACTGCCAGCAGTCCCAATTCACGAACTCTATCAAGTGTTTCCTTTTTACTCATAATCACCTTTTCATAAAAGATTTAAGCAACACGGTGTTTGGGTTTCTCGCCTCGCAGGACAGCCAAGCAATCATTCAAAGCCCTCCACCCCATGGCGTTGGTAGCGCCGTCGGTGTGGGCACCCATATGGGGAGTAGCAATAACCTGTGGAAGCGTTAGCAGTGGATTTTCCGCATCTGGGGGCTGCTGGGTAAAAACATCTAATGCCGCGCCGCCCAAGTGCCCACTCTGTATAGCCGCATATAATGCCAGTTCGTCGACGAGTTCACCACGCGATGTATTTATCAGAAACGCGCCAGGCTTCATCTTTTGTAGGAAGGTACCGTCGACCAAGTCCTGTGTTTCCTGCGATAACGGTAAGTGCAATGAGAGGAAATCAGACTTACCAATAACTTCGTCGCGAGAAAAGAGTTCGACAGCGGTCGTCTGCGCGTATTCCCGATCAGGATAAGGGTCATAAGCTAGTATGCTGCAGTTAAATCCGACCAACCTGCGAGCGACCTGTCTGCCAATCGCTCCAAAACCTAATAGACCGATTACTTTTCCCTCCAAAGATAAGCCTGATAAGCGCGGCCAATGACCGGATTTTGTCTCCTGGGCAGCAACTGGAATGTCCCGAGCCAAGGATAAAATTAAACCGACTGTTAACTCCGCCACCGAGGCAGAATTGGCACCAGGGGTATTAGTGACCACGATACCAATTTCTTTGGCAGCATTAAGATCAACACCATCAACACCCACACCGTAGCGGGCGATTACTTTCAAACGACTGGCAGCCCCAATGACAGCACGATCTATCTTATCCAGACCCGCAATGAAGCCATCTATTTGAGGGATGACCTGCACAAGCTCATCGGAGGTCAATGGACGCCCTTTTGTGTTGTAAACAACTTCGCCAACCTGTGCTTCCAGCTCTGTGCGCAACTTTGGATCATTCCTTGCGTACGAAGTAGGCGTCACCAGAACACGATATGATTTCAGGTCATTCATCTGCGTTCCTCTGGCGGTAGCCAGCGCGGGTTATCAACGATTTGCGGTGTTCCACCACGTTGAAGGACAAGTTTTCTAAATCCTTGCAACTCGATTGAGCCGTAATCGTGACCAGCGTCCCCAGGATATACAAAAAAAGTAACCAGATCCTCAGTCATGCTGGTATTAACAGAACGGTGCGACCAACGGGGTGGCACATAAAGGACCGATTGAGGGCGTAGAGGCTCGACAGCCCAATCACCTTCTGGTGTCTCCATGACCATATAACCTCTTCCTCTCAAACAGTAATACACCTCTGCAGTGTCCAGTATCGTATGAAAATGTCCTTTGGTCATGAAGTATTCATCCCCTACTTTTCCAGGATGTAGGACTGATAGACCATGCAGCAGTTCTCCTGCCACCTCGGGTCGCTCGATTTCATAGACCTCGTACAGAATAGTATCATCCACTGACAGCATATCTTCATAGTTGTCTTGATCTAGAAATTGACCCTTCATCGCTGAGAGGTGTCGAATAATGTGATTATCATACTCACTTAATATGACCTGCTCGTCTTGAAGGACATCAAATGTATACGGTAAATCAATCATGGATAAAGCTCCTGGATAATGTAATGACTATGTATCGGGACGAGCTAAAGCTTGTGCTATATTCTCACCGGTCAGTTTACGGATAGTTTCAGGCTCAAAACCTATAACAACCATGCTTGGGATGATTTTAGTTATCAGCCCCGTCAGACCAGGTCCATCTCCCATCCGAGACCACATCTCTGCCTCAGCCATATCCGTCGCGATAGCTACCTGGGATTCGTAACCTGCCCCCACCATGCGCTCCAATAAAGACCAGACGTTTTGGTCAGGCTGGTATTTCTGACGGTAGAAGGTATCGTATTCCAGCAAAATTCCCTCTTGAGCCATGCTGGAATGGAAGCCAAAATCCGGGAGCTTATCCACGTGGCAAAGGACCAACTTCTGAGGAGTTAACCCAAAATCAAACATGGTCTGAGCAATACGCTCAGCACCCGCGCCTCTTTCCGTGTGGACTTCGATCCCTGCGCCCGTCTCAACGCTCGCAGCAACCGCCGCTTCGATAAGGTGCAGAGGTGACTTATCCAGGCTTTCTTCGCATGCGATTTTGATCAATCCTGCCCGAACGGTCTCGGACCCCTCGCGCATCTCTTCTATTCCCTCTTGAAGTTCCTGGATGAAATGTTCGCTGGCTTTCTCAGCCCCCTCACGAAACAGCCAATAACCTGGTGGATAATATCTCTTTAAATGAAAACCGGTGCTAGCCATGATGTTCACACCGCTGGCATTAGCTAGGTCACGCAATACATTTCCATCGCGCCCGCAGCCTCCGGGCTGGCAGTCGACGATCGTACCGCCGCCTGCTTGACG
>Ga0209986_10004158_pt1 | contig 12367 bp, 17 predicted proteins | sample BlataG_FD_183168 | JGI IMG/M metagenome (GOLD analysis project Ga0209986, IMG submission 183168) | Deep subsurface microbial communities from Black Sea to uncover new lineages of life (NeLLi) - Black_00105 metaG (SPAdes) (version 2) | ecosystem: Environmental > Aquatic > Marine > Oceanic >...
ATTGGGGAAGAACATGAATCAAGTCTGTGTGTCGTCCACCTTTGGCGAACCGTGCGCGTATTTCTACGCCCGGCTCAGATTCGATCCCGGCGCCGGGCGAACCGGCGCCTTTCACCTGGCCGCCGATCAATGGGCGATGGCGTGGCTGAACGGCCGCTTCCTGGGGCGGACCTTCGTCCAGGCGCATGCGGACGAGTGCCGATATCAGAGCTTTCCGCTGGACCCGCACCTGCAAGCCGGCGAAAACGTGTTGGCGTTGTTGCTCCACGCCTGGCGGCCGCCGGCAATCGAGATTGCCGGCGTGCCGCCGGTCATGCCGGTGACGTTCGCCTGCGCCGGTCACGCCGGCGCAAGTGCACTGGACGATCTTGCGGCCTGGCGCGTGGCGCCGGCGGCGGAATACCGGCCAGCCGCCCGGCACAACGATCTGATCGGCCACGAGGAAGCCCGCGACCTGCGGCTGGAGCCGCAAGGGTGGAAGGAAGCCGGGTTCGACGACTCCGGCTGGAAGGTGCCACTCGTGCGGCCGCTCAACGACCGCCGTTTTCTGCCTTCCCCGCTTCGCTCGTTGAAAGAGGAGGCGGTATACCCGGCCCGGATCGTGCAGCAGGGCGCGCCGGCGGAGGGCATGGCTTTGGAGTCGCCGGCACCGGCGTCGTACGGCTGGTGGCGGATGGAAATCCGGGCTGATGGCCACGAACAGCTCTTCTTCCACATGGCAAAGCCGGGGTCGCGGTTCTTCGTGGATGGTGAGGAATGGTTCTATCCTGTCGAGCCGCCTTGCGAGTGGGTTGGCCTTTATCAGCCGGTTCGTCTGTGCCTGTCGGCCGGGCCGCACGTGCTTTCCGGCTTTCGGCCTGTTCCGGCCGCGGCGGGCGAGGCGGAGAAGCCATTCCCATTCGGGTGGCGCCCCCTGCCGGAGGGAGGAGATCGCCTGGAGTGGAGCCGGACGGAAGCGGGCCCGTATGTTCCGGCGGCGAAGCCGTGTCGCCCCGACGTGGAACACCGGCTGCTCGTGGATGGCATCGCGCCGGCATCGCGAGCCGCACTCGACGCCGACGGACATCTGGACATCGAGGCGCGCGACGAAGACTATACGGTGATCCTGGAACTCCCACGCAACATGACCGTGCTGCCGCGCCTGGAAATTGCCGACGCGAGCGCCGGCAGCCGCATCGAGATTCTCTACAGCGAGCGCCTTAGCGGCGTGGAAGGGCTCATCCTCCCGGCAGCCTATGTGGATCGCGTGACCCTGCGCGGCGGCCCCCAGGTTTACGAAGTCGCGTTCCAGTACAAGTCGGCGCGCATCCTCGTCCTGCGGCTGCGGGCAAAAGGCGGATTCATCCGACTGCGCCGGGCCTGGGCCACGTTCCGCCACTACGACTACCGGGGGGAAGCGACCTTCAAGAGCAGCGATCTGCGCCTGAACCGGATCTGGGAGATCTGCCGTAACACGATGGAGGCCGGTTCCCAGGATTACATCATGGACGGGCCCTGGCGCGAGCAGATGCTCTACATCGGCGACAACCAGGTTCACAACCGCGCCGGCTATCTTCTGTTCGGCGACCACGAACTGGTCGAGTGGCAGCACACGCTCTACGCACAGGGGCAGATGCCCGACGGCCTATTCCAGCCGAACCAGCCGTGCCGGACTCCGCCGGAAGCCTACCGCCTGCTCGACCAGGTCATCCTCTGGCCGCAGCAGATCGAACATCACGCGCTCTACACCGGCCGCACCGATTTCGTCCGCGCGCTGCAGCCGAACATGATTCGCCTGCTGGATGGATTTCAAACCGGCTTCGGCCAAGCCAAAGCCGGCGACGTGCGCTTGCGGAATCTGACCGGCTGGAACTGGGTGGACCATCCCGGCCTCGAAGACGGTCGGGTCCGGAGCATCCGGCACGATGGCATTCCGACCGCAATCAACCTGCTGTACCTGCTCTCCCTGCAGGCGGCCGTGCGGCTGTTGACCGCCTATGACTGCCCGGATGACGCCGCGCGGTTCGCGGGCGTGGCCGATACCCTGGGCGAACGCCTGCGCGACGAACACTGGCACCGCGGCTGGCGCATGTTTTCCGATTGCGTGGTCAACGGCGCACCAAGCCCGGAGCGCAGCGTGCACGTGAACCTGCTGGCCATCGAGGCGGGGCTTGCGGACGAGCCCGGGCGGCTGCTGGATCGGACATGGAAGCGGCCCGGCGTCCTGCAAATACAGGGCGTCTTCTTCAGGCAGCGCCTGTTCGAAGTGCTGCATCGGCTGGGACGGACCCAGGAGATCCTGAACGAGATCCGCGACTTCTGGGGCGGGATGGTGGATTCAGGACTGACTACCACGGCGGAGTATATGCCCATCAGCGGAGACTGGGGATCGAGCGTTGGGCATCCCTGGGGCGCTTCGCCGGTGATCTACCTTGTAAGAAACGTGGCGGGCCTGGATCCGCTCGAACCCGGCTGGCGGCGAGTCGCTTTCCGGCCCCGGCTGGCGGATCTCAAGGAGGTGCATTTGACGGTACCGACGCCGCTCGGCGATGTGGTCGCGGATCTGCATCAGGACGGCAACGGGATCGGCGGGACATTGTCGTGCCCCGCCGGGATGGATATTATTTCAACGGATGCGGGCGCGGTCCGCGTGGTGTAAAGGGCGGAGCAAAACCGCGGCGGGTGGCGGGGCGGCGACGTCCGCCAGCGGGAATTTCGCCAGCACCTGCTCGTAGGCGGCCATCGCCTCGGGCAGTTTGCCGTCGGCCCGCAACGTGTCGGCGGCGCGCCCGTCCGGTCGGATATTTGAACATATCATCAACTGCTGCCGGTGTCAGCAAAGCCCCCATTGAATGACCTCCACGTTTGGCGCGTCCATTGAAGTCTATGGGCGATGCGCCAGAGCGCCGAGGCCCTAATGCGCAGTGGCCGGGACTTTGTGCAAGTGAACGGGACTTTGTGCGAGTGAACGCCGCTGGTAGCGGGGCGGCTACGGCTTCGGCAGCGCCAAGGGCGGACGTACCCCGGAGTGGTCGAGCGTCAGGACGGGTATCGTGGCCTCAATCTTACGGTTTGGCCGTGCCCTCCACACGCGCGCAGATTCTTAGGCATCGTGTCAAGGCGGACCTGATACGACTGGCGGGATACTTTCTCAAGGCCATACTTTTTCTTGACCCAGTTCTTGAACGTGCGGGCGTCCATGTTCTCGCAGTCCATGCGCTTCATCATAACCCTGAGAGGCAGCGGGGCCGACCATTCACCCGACTGGCCCTTTGGCTTGTCGGCGTCGCGGTGGGCGGATAGGTCCGCCCAGTCGCCATCAGACCGGGCGACTCTAGGCCCGACGGGCAAGCGGAAAGGGGTGGCCACATGGCTGTGCCTCGCAGGGGATTAAGAGACGTCCGCACGATGTCGGACTTGCTCACGGAGACAAGCAACCCCCAACGCAAGTTCCTCAAACTCGCAATGCTAGCGATGGAAGAGGTCCGCCGAGGCAAGGAGAGGAAAAGCGCGAGCGACCGCATTGAAGACATTGACGGACGCCTGGCGGAGATCGAAACCCAGACCGGGGACCTCTTGGAGGTGGTGACCGCGGGAAGGAACGCGGCACTCGAGCGCCCAGGCAACGGAAGCCAGGCTCCCAGGTCGCCCAACGGGCCGAGGGCTGCCCCTCGCAGAAGCGGGCGCGGGCTTAGGCTCAGGTACTGAACAAGGGGATGGCTCATGTTGACCATAAAGGGCATGAAACACGTTCGCACCGGCCGAAACGTCAAGGGCTTTCGCTCCTGCCCGCAGGCCACGGGAGTGTCGCAGGCGCCTCTCCTGGTAATGGGGAATACTTCTGACGCCGCACGCCTCGCCCGCGAAAAAAAGAGGCTGCTCGCGCGGGAAGCGCGGCGACTCTGGCTCGAGGACCAGTGGACCAGACACTTTGATGCCGCGGTACCGCCCTTGACGCGATCCCGGCAAACGAAAGGGAAGTAACGATGGAATACGGCCAAGAGATCCTCGCCAGGTCCGGGAAGATGAATGGGAGACGGACCCGGACCAAGCGTTTCACGGACTCGGTCCCCTGCGCTTATTGCCGGGGCAGCGGCGTGGACCCGAAGTTCGGGGCCGGCAGCAGGTGCCCGGTCTGCGGCGCGGCCGGCAAGATCAAGGTCGCTCCGCCGGTGGTCACCTGCCTGAAGTGTCGCGGAACCGGGCGCGAGCGCGGGAACCTGACCTGCCTCGCGTGCCGGGGGGCGGGGGTCGTGTCGGTCCGCAAGGACGCCGCCACCTGCCCGAAGTGCAAGGGCACAGGCAAAGATGGGGTCTTTTACTGCACCCCGTGCAAGGGCCAGGGCGTCGCTTGACCCGGCCTCTAACCGGAAGGCGGTCAGATGGCGAGCATTCTGGATAACGTTAGGATGGCCGAGCGGGTGTCACCTGCGAGCGGTCCGCAAGCGGAGCGGAAGGTGCTCCCGATTGAAAATGCCAGAGACGCCGTGATCGGCTTCTTATCGAAGATGCTGCCGGACGCCAGGCACACGAACATCATCAAACTGGCGCTCATGGACCCCGAACAGGGAGGATGGGAGGCCGAGGCGGAGGTCCAGGTGCCGAATGCGACCGTAAAGGCTTTGGGCCTGCCGACACGCAGGCCGGTGCTCGATCGCAAGGCCTACCTGCTGAGACTGGACGACGAAGGAAACGTTACGGCTTACGGACTTAGGGACTCCGTAGAGGAAAGAGGAAAGTGACATGAAGATCAACTGTCTTTCGTGCGGCCACAAGGTGGACCTGGACCATGCTTACGACGACTACGAGGGCGCGGTCAAATGCTTCGTTTGCGGTGAGATCCTGATCATCAAGACGCAGGAGGGCCAGCTGAAGTCGGTCAGTCTGGTCACGGCCGTGCCGCGCCGTTCGTTGGAACGCGTTTAGTAGAAGTGCACGCGCGAACTTTGCGCGGCGGGTCGGGCCTGCCCGCCGTAGCCTTGGCGAAGGCGGGAGACCCACCGCGCAAAGTGGAAGAGGAAACTGACATGAAGATCGACAGTCTTTCCGGCGGCGACAAACATGTGGTGCTTCTGTACTCGTCAGCGTGCCTTGCTCGCAGAACGAGAGGCGACAGGCTCCGCCGGAATCCGATCTTCGTTTTATTCCGTACGCTGGCCCGATGCATGGGCCTTCCGATTCTGCTCCGCGTGGCCCGGCTCTTCGCTGCGCCCGAGCCCGCCGACCCGGCGCTCGTGCGTCTCGGCCCCGGCGGCGACTTCACGCGGTACTGGCCCCAGCAGCCGCCCCGGAAAGGGATCGTGCAATGGCACAATCGCCGTCAACGCACCGCCTGGTCCGCCAAAGGAGTCTTAGACCCATGGCCCCACAAACAGAAACCCCCGGCACCGCCGGGGGATCCCCGCGCGTTGCGCGGGGCTGCAATTATGTTTATGCCATTGTGACCTGCTCAGGGCCGGGCGGCCGTTATGGCCCAATCGGCATTGAGGGGGGCGAAGTCTCTCTCATATCGGAGGGGCCCCTGGCGGCCGTGGTCAGCGACGTCCCGGGCGAGAAGATCCGCCCCGAGCGCCGGCATCTGGCGGCCCATCATGGAGTCCACAAGCAACTCATGGAGCGCGGCAACATGCTCCCGATGTCGTTCGGGACCATGGCCGATGGATCCGACGCCATCCGCCGCATCCTGAGGATGAACCAGGCGGCGTTCCTCGATCAACTCCGGCGCGTCGAGGGCAAGGCGGAAATGTCGCTCCGCGCGGTCTGGGACGTTACGAACATCTTCGAGTATTTCGTCCTCATCCACACGGAACTGAGAAGGCTGCGGGACGAACTTTTCGGCGGCGCCCGCGAGCCGTCTCAGGACGGCAAAATCGAACTTGGCAGACTCTTCGACCGTATCCTCAGCCAAGACCGGGCCGCTTGCACCCAGCGGGTGCTCGATGTCCTGGCCCCGCGGTGTTCCGAAATAAAGGAAACCCCGCCCCGCACCGAACGCGAGGTGATGAACCTGGCTTGCCTGGTTGCCCGGGACGGCATGAAGGGCTTCGAGGCGGGCGTCTTCGAGGCCGCCAAGCAGTTCGACGACAACTACTCGTTCGACTACACGGGCCCGTGGCCGCCCTACAACTTCGCGGACGTGAGCCTGCAAACGTGATTCATCCAGGGGAGGACAATGCACATGTTTATCCTTGACGACATTCTGCTCGCTCCGGCAAAAGGCGTCGGGTGGATCGTGAACCAGGTCCGCCAGGCGGCTACGCACGAGTTTGAAAACGAGGCGGACGCCGTCCGCAACGAACTCCGTGAGTTGTACATGATGCTCGAGGCGGGCAGAATATCGGAGCAAGAGTTCGACGCACGGGAGAGACCTCTGCTGGAGCATCTCGACCGGATAGAGTCGGGCAATGGGGATGCCGACGATGGTTCTGAGACAGACGGCTAGCGCGACCCAGGGCACGGCGGAAAGCGCCGGCCAATCTCCCGCCCGGCAGGCGACCTGCGTGGGCGAGGTGCCCGCGTTTCTGCGGACGCTGGGCGCCGAGTTGCTCCTTTTCGGCGGCAAAGGAGGCGTGGGAAAGACCACCTGTGCCGCCGCCACCGCCTTGTATCTGGCCACCCATTTTCCGGACGGGACTTTCCTGGTCGTCTCAATCGATCCGGCCCACTCGCTCCAGGATTGCTTCGCCCGCAGTCCGCTGCCTCCCAACCTGAAGTTGCTCGAGATCGACTCCCAGGAGTGTCTGAGGCAGTTTAAGGAGGCCCACTCGCGGCACCTTCGGCAGATCGCTTTGCACGGCACACTTCTTGACGATGACGACGTGTCGCGGCTCCTGGACTTGTCCGTCCCTGGGCTTGACGAGGTGATGGCGTTCGATGAGATCTCGCTTCTGCTGAAGGCCCGGACGTACGATTGCATTGTCGTCGACACGGCCCCGACGGGACATACCCTTCGGTTCCTCGAACTTCCGGAGATGCTGCATGCGTGGTTCGCCGCGATCGACGCCATGTTGGCGAAGCATCACTACCTGGCCAAACTGTACCGCGCGTCCGATGACAAGGACGAGACCGACCTGTTTCTGGAACGGCTCCGGCAGCCGATCGAACACCTGGCGTCGCTCCTCAGCGATCAGACGAGATGTCTTTTTGTGCCGGTCATGCTTGCTGAACCCCTGAGTCTGGACGAGACGAGGCGGCTGGTAGATCGGCTTGAGCGGATGCGGGTTCCCGTCCGGGATATTCTCGTCAACCGCCTCTATCCGCTGGCCGGTGACTGCCCGACTTGCCTCGATATCTGCCGCCAACAATTTTCGGTGCTGGAGAGACTTCGGCCCCAGTTTCGGAGGTATGCGCTCTGGGAGGTCCCGATCCAGGGGGAGGAGGTCCGAGGCGCCGAACACCTCCTCCAACTATGGACCGGGGTTCAGCGACTCGCCGGTCGCGTTGAGCCGGCGCCGACGACATCGCCCACGCCTCGCGCGGACCACCCGCCAAGGCTGCCGGGGCCCGAAGTGTCTCTCGTACTGTTCTCAGGCAAAGGAGGCGTCGGCAAGACGACGCTCGCCAGTGCCACAGCGTTCAGCCTGGCCGAGGCGTACCCCGACAGGGACGTTTTTCTGGTCTCGACGGACCCGGCTCGTTCGCTTTCGGACTGTCTCGCAGTGCCCGTCGGACCCGAAGGAACGCGCGTGCGGGGGCGCCTGACCGTCTTGGAGATAGACGCCGAAGCGGAGTTCCAGGAACTCAAAGGCCGGTATGCCGATGAAGTGGCAGAGTTCTTCGACCGGCTCCTCTCGGGGCACAAGATGGTCGATCTGGAGTTCGAGCGAGAGGCCATGGAGCACTTTCTCGATCTCTCGCCGCCCGGTTTGGACGAACTGATGGCCGTCGCGCGGGTCGTCTCGCTCCTGGGGACCGCGAACGATCGAATCGTGGTCCTCGACACCGCCCCAACCGGGCACCTGGTCCGACTGCTGGAACTGCCCGGACTGATTCAGGACTGGCTCAAGGTGATGATCGGCCTCTTGCTAAAATACAAGGACCTGTGCTGGCTCCCTGCCACCTCGGACTATTTGACCGCCATGTCGAGGAAGGTCAGGTTTCTGCGATCCGTGCTGGAAGACCCGGCGAAAGGACGCCTTTATGCCGTGAGCGCCTTGACCCAGATGACACTGGAAGAGACGCGGGATCTGTTCCAGGCGTGCCGCCGGCTGGGGATCCATGTGCCGGTCCTGTTCCTTAACCAGGTTACACCCGACAACCCATGTCCGCTGTGCCAAAGCCAGTTTCGGGCGGAATCCGGGGTCCGCCGGGAGTTTGAGAAAATCTTCAAGGATGTACACCAGTGCGTGGTATATCATTGTGGCGAACTGCGAGGATGTGACCGACTGGCCGAACTCGGCCGCGCGCTGTATCGAACCTAGGCCCCTTTCTTGGTGGAGGCGAGTACAATGGATACTGACACCCCAGGCGGCGCGGAAAGTCGCGCGACAGCCGTAGAAGACGCAAGCCACAGTCAGGCTCAGGCTACGATCACGGCCACAAGGCCGCGGACCGTGATCGTGTCGGCCGGCCCATCGCGGACACAGTCGCGAGTGCTCGCGCACCTTCTGAAGATGGCCGATGGCTACCTCGCCGCGCGCGCGGTGCACCAAGCCATGGCAATCTATTTCGAGGTCTTTGAGAAGCACGGCGGCACGCAAGAGGCCGGCCGAGCGCACGAACGCCTACTGGAAATCGCCGATCACTACGAAAAGGCCGGTGAGTTCCACCAGGCGCGAAGCATCTACGAGCGGATGTTGTGAGATGAGCACGACCGCAGCATCCGGGCAGCCGGCCCTCCGCGATGAGCAGCATGTTTCCTTGTGCGAGACCTTGGACCGTGTCCTCAACAAGGGGGTTGTCGTCGTGGGGGAGGTGGTGATTTCGGTCGCGGACATTGATCTGATATACCTTGGCCTGCAACTTGTGTTGACGTCGGTGGAGACGGCCCGCGAGAGGGGGGTCAAACTGGCACAATCCGAGGCCGTCCCTGGAGAGTGAAATATGATAGCTCATGAGATGCCGAGAATGCAGTCCCACGATTTGGGGGACTTCGCGAGGCTTATGAACCCTGCCCGACCCCTGACGCCACCCCGGATCGCCTTGAAACAGGATGAGGTCAAGAATGGCCTGGGCAAACTCGTCCTCACGCTCGTCGAGTTGCTCCGCGAACTGCTGGAGCGCCAGGCGATCCGACGCATCGAGGGCGGGTCGTTGACCGACGAGGAAATCGAGCGACTCGGCAGCACCTTTATGCGCCTGTCGGAACAGGTGGAAAGACTCAAGAAACACTTCGGCCTGGCAGACGCCGACCTGAACATCGACCTGGGTCCACTGGGCAGGCTCTTGTGAAAGGAAATCGTAGTGATCTCCGAGGGGCGGGTCATGCCGCATGCGGTTCAGAGCACCACGCTCGCTGATGTGCTCGAACGCGTGCTCGACAAAGGGGTGGTCATTGCCGGAGACATCAAGTCAAACTCGTCGACATCAAACTTCTCACGATCCAGATTCGCCTCATGATCGCCTCCGTGGACAAGGCCAAGGAATTGGGCATCGACTGGTGGACGCGTGATCCCAACCTCTGCTCACTGGCAAGCGGCCGGCACGAGGATGGCGAACTCGCTGATCTGAGAAAGCGAGTCGAGGGGCTTGAGATGAGAACTCCTGTCAGAAGAGTACCGCCGCCAAGCCAAAGAAAACAAGAACCCTAAGATACGCGACATACAGACATCCTTTCCGCTGTGCTGGGCCGGGTGCGCCGTGAAAAGGTGCGTTGTTCCAGCCCGTACGGGCCCCGGCAAGGGTCGTCCCGGCCGGCATGGGAGCGAGGAGCGTTGACTACCCCCCGGAGTTCCGTAAATGCTTGCGCCCATCCAGTTCCGCAGTTGCGACATTGCTTTTTCGCCCAACGCAGAAGACTCGAACCGCCCGAACCGCGCGTAAGTCCTTGCGCGGCAAGGGCATACAGATCAGAGAGCGCCGAGGCGAATTCCGAAAAGAGTTACGTCCGGGGAGCCAGACGAAAATCCGCGAGCAATTCGCGGCTCGGACGTTAACGCGAAGCCCCGCGGGCGCGCCCCTCGGGGCTTTCGCCGTAAGTGCGGCCGGTCAAAGGCTTACGACGAATCCGCCCGATCCACTCGGCAAGTTTATCCTCCCGATAGAGATAGTCGTATCTGGCATCGCGGTCGGCCTTGGCGTCGAACCATGCCTGGCGATTGCGGCCGTGCAGCCGCACATAGCCCACCGGCGAGGTCACAAGGCTCATCGGCGGCAGCCCTGAGCGGCTCGCGGGCTGATCGATGTTGGCAAAGCCGAAGCCGTTGTCGCGAATGACTTTCAGCGCCTCCTCGGCCATCCAGGAGACGTGCCGCATCTCGACCACGAGCGGCAACTGGCCGAAGTCGCCTTTGATGGCCTCCAGGTGCCGAAACGCATCCTCGTCGGCCTGAAAAGACCAAGGGAACTGGACGAGCACCGCGCCCAGGCGCCCGGCCTCCAAGATCGGTTCGATGCCGCGCTGATACTCGGCCACTTCATCAGCCGACCACGGCCGGTCCCTCTCGTGCGTAAAGCGCTGGTAGAGTTTGAACGTGAACTCGAAGTCCTCGGACGTCCTCTGGAGCCATGAGGTGGCGGCCCGCGGGCTCGGTGGGCGGTAAAACGACGAGTTCACCTCCACGCAGTCGAAAAACCGCGCCAGGTAGGCCAACTCATCAAAGCCGCGCGGCCTTTTTTGCGGATAGAAACGGCCGACCCAGTCCTCGTAGGACCAGCCCAAGGTCCCAACACGTACCGATCCGGCCACTTGGCCGTCTGCGGATCCTTTGGCCACGAAGCGCTCATCCTCGGTGCTGCCGGTGCGCATCGTCCACAGAGCGACTTGAGCAGGATGGCGCGTTTCGGGACCGGTGTCAAGATTCGGCGCGGTCAGGACCCTCTGGCCTGAACCTCGTGGAGGCGGCGGCCTTCGGCAAAAAGTTCCAGCAGATCCGCAGAAACGGGGTTTTTCCCTGATGCCCCCCCTTTGCCAGCCAGGGGCGCGTTGGCACCTTGCGGCCCGGGGCTGCCGCCAAGACGTAATCAATCCCCCGGTAGGCTACGGCGGACCGTCACCCTGCCCGCTGGTCATACAAGGCCCTCGGGATGGCCTTGGAAAAATTTTCGAGGGTGGCAAGGTAGTTATTAACTCGCGGCTGGGGGAATGGGGTCTCCCCCCGCCTCTTGCGCCTGCCTACATCGCGCCTGCACTGCCTCTGATTGCCCTGGCTTGGCCGGCAGTCCCCATCCTGCTTTAGCAAAAGCCGCGCACGAGACTTGGCAGGAAGGCAAACTCTACCACATGCAACGGGGGGGTTGCTGCCCAAGGCGTAGCCTAACGTCCAGCGGGCTATTCAGCGGGGCTGTCACTCCTGCTTACCGGCCCCTGGGGCAGAGCGCCTGTAAAAAACAGGGAAAAAAGAGGGCCGCGCCCTGCCCCGAGGCGCCCGGAGAGCGCCGAATACCCTGCGGGGGCGTGACGAGCGCGAGGGTATCATGGATTGTGGCAGGGGGGCCTTGGGGTGATGCCTAGGCCTTCTGTGGCCCTTCGTCGCGCCGCTGGCGTCCGCCGCGACGCACGGGCGGGGAAGCCACCTGCCGGACACCGAATCCCCGCCGTGCATCAGGGCGGCGTGGGAGTATCCCAAGGCTCTCAGATTTACTTACTACTACTTGGGACGACCCGGGCCGTTGTCGGAAAGGCTATGGGGGCGCCCGGATGAGCGCAGGGTTCGACCTGTTTGAAACCGAAATTCCAAATCTCGGCGAAAGCAAGGTTGTTGAATAGCCTGAGGGCCAGTGGGGGGCGGGCCCCTGTCTCAGGTCGTTTTCGCCGCCCGGACCGCGGTCGGCTATGCACGCACGAGAAACACAGCACCCAAACCGTAACTCCAACTGGACAGCGACTGCCTTTGCAGGCCAAGCCGTTGTTGTCACCACAGGCCAAGCCGGTGGGCCTGCTGGACCGTGTGGATTCCCATGCGGGTCATGAACCTCGGAGGCCGCAGGCGGCCGGGCTTGTGGGTTGACGGCGGGGTGGTGCACCGGAAATGCGGCGGGTCGGGCCAACGGCACAAACCTCCGCCGGGGCGGTGCGGCCAGGCGTAGGCCGCACAGGTGCAAGGTACAACTCGCGCGCGGCGGTCCCAAGTGGTGCACGTAGCGGGCAGCGGTCCGCGGTGGTGTCGCCCTGCGTGGGCCATGCACAGTTGCCGCGGATCGTCCCATAGCGCCCAAGCCTTGCACCGTCTCCCGTCAGGGTAAACGTGCTGGCAGGCCCGAAGCGCCCTCGCTCGTTCGGAGTAAGCCA
>Ga0209986_10004161_pt1 | contig 12358 bp, 9 predicted proteins | sample BlataG_FD_183168 | JGI IMG/M metagenome (GOLD analysis project Ga0209986, IMG submission 183168) | Deep subsurface microbial communities from Black Sea to uncover new lineages of life (NeLLi) - Black_00105 metaG (SPAdes) (version 2) | ecosystem: Environmental > Aquatic > Marine > Oceanic >...
ATTATTTAAAGTTCAATTTCACCTAATAAATCAATGGAGTCTGGTCTCAACATTTAACACATTATATTTTTTTAGATATGATAAAAGCGCAAAAAGGATTCTCTCGTGCTATATTCTAATTATTTAAGAAAACATCGGGAACCTGTGCGCCTAACAAAATCCTTACGAAAAATTAGAAAAAGTTACCGAATTATTGAGCTAGCATGTCTGTTCCCTGGCATTATTCATTTATTAGCTTTTCTAATTACTTCTGCATTAAGTTTTTGCATATACAAAATACATTGGATAAGATTGATTGCAATACTATGAAAATTAATTTTAAAAATATCAAATAAGCCTGTTTCTTCTCTAGACTTCCAGTCTTTGTACGTATTTCTTTTATCAATTTTAATGTGCGCTAAATCTCCATAGATAAAGGTATCTAATACATCATAATAAGTTAGTATTTTATTATTATATCTAATATTTATATTTATGTTAAGGATGTCATTGATTTTTTTCCTAGCTTGAGAAAATGATTTTTTTCCTTTTGAAAGTTATTAGGTAATTTTTCATAAATTTTGCTTATATTCTGAAAAGATATTTGATCGTTATTCTGAAGAAATAACCTAAGAGTTAACACAAAAGACTTTAACGATTCATCATTTGGTTCTATTGTTTTTATTTTTATTGCTTCTCCCTGATTTTTTGAAATAGTAGTTTTGGGTTTTTTTTCTAGGACAAATTTTGCATACCTACTATTTTTTATTTCGTCTGCTTTTTCATTAAAAAGACTTAAAACTTCTACATACTCATTTATTTTATTGTTCATTTTTTATTTTTCCTTAAAAAAATAATGTGGCAGGTGAAAGTTCTTATCACAATTCAATCCTTCCGAATTTTATCCACTCTTTTATTATCTCTCTTCTCTTTTCTTTCAGGACAACCTAAAAGTTACCGGACTATTGACTTGGTACGCCTTCCCTATTTTATAGCCGGAATTAAACCTATTAAAATTGCAATTATCCAGATCATTTTAATCAATTCTCCTTAATTTCAAATGTTGAGACCTGTCCCCGTTCGTTTCCTTTTATTTTATTTAAGTTCGGAATACAATTACAAATACGACTATGAGTATAAATAGCCCAATAAGAGTCATGAAACAACCTACAGTTTGAAGAGCACCCAACACAGTTGGTTCCCCACATTTAGGACATTTTGTTACTCCTGTTCCTAAAATATTTCCGCAGTTCTTACAAACCATTTTCCCGCACTCTGGACATTTTGTTACTCCTTCTGATAGAGAAATTCCACAGTTCCCACATGTACGCATTTTCCTCTCTTTTTCTATTTTGTTTTTTACTTTGGCCTCTTCATCTGAGATAAGTTCAAAAGGCTGGTCTTCTTCTTTTATTTTAATATAGGGATTTTCTATGGCACTAGGAATTTTGAACTTAACTAATGGCTCATTGCAATTTTTACAAAACTTACTGCCCTCTTCATTTTCAAAATCACATTGTGGACATTTTATTTTCATGCTTTTATACCTGTATTTAATTACTTGTTTAATCTCTTAGGGTTTAATTCCCCGCAGCTCTGCTGCGGTCAATAAAATATGCTAAAATGGTATAAAAAGTAGAGGAGAAAGTGATTTGAGTAAGTATATTCACAAATCACATAATGTATCTGTACTAATATATCATTTTGTATGCCCAGCAAAATATAGAAAAGTTATTTTTAGTAAAGAAGTAGATGAAACTCTCAAAGGCATATGTCTTGAAATTTCCAAGAGGTATGAGATTAGTTTTTTAGAGATAGGAACAGACAAGGATCATGTGCATTTTCTAATACAGTCAGTTCCAAAATATAGTGTGACAGAAATAATAAGAATGATAAAAAGTATCACTGCCAAAAAGATATTTGAAAAACATCCGGAAGTAAAAAAGCAGCTGTGGGGTGGGGAATTTTGGTCGGATGGATTTTTTGTAAATACTGTAAGCAAGTTTGGCAGCGAAGATACAATAAGCAAATATGTAAGAAAGCAAGGAATGGAAAAAGAATACAAAAAGTTACACTATCAGCAAATTAGTTTGCTTTAGAGAGGAATTGATACCCCGTAGCTCTGCTGCGGGGAGTTTCATTAAATTTATTTTAATTTTTAGTAATTCTTTAATATAAAAAATATTACCCATATTAATTAAACTCGATATCTTCATTTCAAAGAATTAAAATCTAGAAAGACTAAATTTATTTCTCATATTCATATTTCACCATAACATAGTCGTTACCCCATTTATTGCTTGCACGTTTAAACGCTTCTGGATTTTTATCTTTATTTCTTTCTAACCAATCGTAAGCGCTTACTTGTTCTTCGTATTCATATTTAACCATTACATAATCAACACCCCACTTCTGTTTTGCCTTCTTCATAATTTCCGGATATGCTTTTTGTTGATTAATCCAATTATATGCTTTTAATTGTTCCTCATATTCGTATTTCACCATCACATAATCATTACCCCACTTCTGTTTTGCTCTTTCTAAAATATCAGAATATTCAGCGTATTTAATAACCCAGTCATATGCTTCGGTTTGTTCCTTTATTTCATACTCCACCATTTGGGAGTCGGCGGCCCATTTTACTAAAGCATTCGCCTTAAATATATCTACCATTTTGTCTCTATTGCTATTTGTTGTTGGTGCTGGTATTGGCTTTGTTGTTGGTGGAAGTGCTACTTTAGTTTGAGGTTTAGAACCTATAGATTCCGGTTCTAATGGTGATTGAGGCTCATTAGGAATAGATTCAGGTTCAAGTGATTTTTGTGATAAACCGTCAGCTCCAAGAATCCAAATTGCATATCCGAGCTTTTCATATTTAGAAACTAAGTTTTCTTGGTTGGTAATACAGATATTGTTTTCTTCTTGGTCTTTGATAATATAAAGTGTGGCAAAAGAGCAATTAAAGAAAATTACATTTAGAAAAAATACTAAACAGACGATAAATAATAGAAATTTAATATTTTTCATAATTATAAACCCCCTTTATTTTTAATGTCTTTTTTCTAAATACCGGTAGTGTTTTTTTTACTAGCTATTTATATCTTTAATCCTTCCGGAATTAATCCACTCTTTTATTATTTCTCTCTTCTTGTTTTCCAAATCGGTGGCGAAGGGTGACAAATGACCGTCCCCTGTCCCCTATTTCAATAGTTGTTCGTCAAATACTTTTGAAAAAGTATTTTCCTCTTTCTTGTTAAACAAAGGGAGGCCGATTAATTTGTAATTTTTGCTCTCAGCCTTTAATAAATCGCCGTTGCTGTATTTATTCTTAATTTGTTGTAAAAATTCTTCTTTCCATCCTTCTTTGCTATCTTTAAACCCACCTTCTTTGTCAGCAAACTGACTGCCTTTTGGTTCAATAAATATCTGATAGTATAAATTAACTTTTTTGCCTTTCAAAAATAGTAAAAAGTCCGGTTCAAATCCGCGGCCTTGCTTAAAATCATAAAATTTATACACTTCCTCGTTTCGGAGTAAATATACCTTGTCATATTTCTCTTCCAAATTCCCGATTTTTTTCTTCATAAATTCCAGCAATTCTCTTTCTTCACTTGTTCCATTGAAACCATTTAATACATACCACATATGTTGTAATAATTCAGCCTCTAGGTTTTTACTTTCTTGATCGATAAGTACACTTTTTTCTTTTACATCTCCAAATAAGTCTTCAAAAGAAAAAGGCGAAAATTTCTCAGTTCCCAGATATGGGTTGGAAATTTCTTTAAGCTTTCTCGAAAATGCTTCAAAAAAACCTAATAATAAATTCAGTTTTTCTTCATTGCTAATATCGTCCAAATCAGTTTTATCCTTCGTAGCAACTATATTGATCTTAAAGTTACCAATAAAATTATCTTCAAAAATATCATTAATACTATTTAGACTCAGTTCATTCTGTAAGTTATCAAAACGCAAAAGTGATAAATCCTTCGTTGCTTTTTTATTGATTGCTTTTGCGACAATATGCCTTTCAAAATCTTTAAAATTTATACTTATTGTTTTGCTGTCTTTTTTCAAGCTTTCCGCAAGAACCTCATCCGTCTCTTTATCTAAAATAACTTGCTGTTCTTTCATTGTAAATTCTCTCGTTTTGTACTCAAAAACAAATTCTTTCACTAATTCTTCCAAAGTTCTTTTTCTCTTTTCCGGATTGTCTATCTTTTCATTTTTCCAAACTTTAATCTCTTTAAAAAAATCGCTTTGTTTAAATTCGTCCTTTAACCCAAACTTTTTTACAACACGATTATCTTGTATAAATCCTTTGTTTTTAAGTTCGCGCTTTAATTCATCAAGATAACGATGATTATCGTCGCTGTGATAATAGAATTCTTCCAATACTCTAAGTGGATTTTTTAGCTCATTATCAAATTTTCTCTTATTTTTTTCATGTTCATTATAAGAAAATGGGTAATATCGAACACCTCGTCCGATAAGTTGTATTTCTTGTACAGTGGCTTTCCCTGCGACTCTCTGCCCGTTTGGATGACTTTCATCGCGTCCTTCATAAAGACGAACTATGTCAAAAAGGTTTAAAACATCCCATCCTTCCGTCAATCGTTTGACCGTAAAGATCGCGCGGATATGGTTATTTTTATCTTCTAAACTATTAAGTAATTGTTCCTGTTCCTCTGTTGTCTTTTCTTTGGTAGTTGCCTTGTTGTCTTTTGAGTTAGTTATAATGCAATTTCTTTCAGTAAACTCATCTTTTATATAGTTCGCAATTTCTCTAATACCGATTTTTTCATCTTTAATATACTGGAGCATTTGCTTAACACGACTTTTGCCTTGCTCATAAACTTTAAACAAACTTAACTGATCTTGTTTTATACTATTTTCAATATTTTTTAAGAAATCAAAATCTGCCGGTTTTAAATCCTTGATGAGCGATAAAAATTTCCCATAATCTTTTTTTGATTCTTCAATAAGTTTGCTTCTAAAAAGTACTACTGGTTTAAAATTGGCAATATTGTTTTTGAGTGCAATTTGGTGGCGATACCAATTGAAAAGTAAAGCGAGTAAAATCTTTTCTTTCTTTACAAGCGATGTGGAAATGAGATTTATTTCTTTGGTATAGCCGGCTTTTAGAAAATCTACAAGTTCAAATCTGTAAATAATTTTCGTGCGATATTTTTCTATAACACCTGCATTTCTTGGTATGGTTGCCGTAAATTCCAGCAGTACATTTTTGTTTTCTGTTTCTTGTTCACTCTTACCTTTTCTCAATATTTTATTAAGCACCGTATTTTCCCAGCTTTTTTCAATATCTTTTTCGCTAGCGTTTTCTTTTAATTCCAACGGTAAATCCATTTCTATTTGTCCATTTCTTATCGTTGAGGCATTGAGATGGTGCGCTTCATCGCCAATCATCACTAAATCCTTTTTCTGTAGATCTTCAAGCGTAACCGAATTTTCTTTTGCCAAATAAACCGCATTGTGAAGTTTATGAATCGAAGTAAATTTAATTTGTATATCGTCCGTATCGTTAAAACTTTCCACCTTTTGAATATTTACTATTTTATCGTCGATCACAATATTTTGGCTAAAAAGGTACTTAGTGTGATTTTTATTGATAAAATTATTTTCAGTTTTATCAACGATATTGTTTTGATTGACGAAGAAAATAAAATGCCGGTAGCCTTTTTTGTAATAATACAGAATTAAAGCCGCCATGAGCATGGTTTTCCCGGTACCAGTAGCCATGTTGAACATAAGGTGATTCGGTTCAACTGAACTTTCTTTGTTTCTTAATTCCTCATTTGTTAAAAAAAGCTCAAGTGCTTTTTCTTGCCAGGTCCATAAAGTATATTTCAAGTTCTCTAAAATATAAGAGGGGAGTTTTGGTTTTATTACTCCATATTCATAGGCTTTTTCTCGAACGACAGAATAAAGAAAAGGTTGATCGGTTGAGTAGTTCATTTTGCTAAATAAAACTCCTCACTTAATTTAATATCTTTTTCTGAAAGATTATATTTTTTATCTGCTCTCTCGCTAAAGTTCACATACATTTGGTTCATGTCCAGCATTTCCACAAAAAGATTCTTTTGCTCATCCAAACTAAGATTTTTAAACCCTACTTCTTTTAATATTTTTTCTTTAAATTCTTTTGTTTTAACATTGTAATTCAGGAAATATCTTTCATAGAGTTCGTCAAAAAGTTTTTCCAATTCAGTTAAACTTTCTGCCTTTAATATCTTTTCTTTTGCTACCTCATTCCACCCAGCAAGTTCCACATACAAAAAATCTCCACCACCTTGCCAGTTTACAAACTTACTTATGCCGCTTTGATCTCCTCCAATGACTTTTTTTAACCTTTCTTCTGGTAAATCATGAATGTAATCCATTTGTTCAACCAAGATATATTGTCGATTTATTTTATGGGCTACTGCACCAGTTGTACCACTTCCCGCAAAGAAATCTAAGACAATATCATTTCTATTAGAAAACATACTAATAATTCTTGCAAGCAAAAACTCTGGTTTTTTCCCACTAGCCAGGGAAACCCCTCCTTCATTTTGTGAATTATTAAAATCAATATCATCCCAAAAATCACATAGTAATTTTCCAAAGTCTTCTTTTTTATAGAAATCAAAACCAACATCCCAAATACTTTTTGATAAAGGAGAGAGCCTTCTACCATTTAAAGCAAATTGACGAGTACCATCAGCTCCTTTATATTCTATTACCTGATCTTTGGTTTTTAGACTAATTTTTTTTGCATACTCTGGAATTTCTTTGGTGCTTTGGAAAATTTTATCTCTATTTTTAAAACAAAAATTTCTGAATTTATTATTTTTTAATGCTCCTTTATCAAACTTAAAATCATATTCTACAATATCATTTTCTTTTAAATATTCAATCAAAGAATATCTCTCTTTTTTCTCAGAATCTATTTCCACAAAAAAACTAAAATGTCTATCCCAATCCTCTCTGCTTTGATATAGGGGATTTAATTTAATATTTGGAGATTTTGAATAACAAATAATATGTGACTTTGTCTTTATTATTGTTTTTTCTTTGTGCGCAGTTTTTAAGCCACTAGGATGAGAATCCCTAATTGTTATGGTATTTATAAAATTCTCTCTATTAAAAATTTCATCTAATAGAATTTTCAAGTAATGAATTTCATTATCATCTAAATGGATAACAATCACTCCATCATTTCTCAATAAATCCTTAGCTATTTTCAATCTATTTTTCATAAAAGTAAGCCATGCTGAGTGATTAAAATTATCATTATATTTAAAACTATCATTTCCTGTATTATATGGTGGATCAATGTATATTAGTTTTACTTTTTCAGAAAATTGTTCCTTTATACTGTGTAGTACAAGCAAATTATTACCTTTGATAATTATATTTTCCCGAATATTGCCATCTTTATCTCTTTTGATTTCTTTAATTCTTTCCTCTCCTTTGGCGGTGTATCTTTTCCAATTCACCAATGCTTTTGGATCAAAAAGCCGGTCAATTTCATCTTTGGCCAAAATTTCATTAAAAAAAATCTCATTTCTTTTTTGATCTTCTTTGGTCATCCCGCCTTCCAGAATACAATCTTTGAAAGGCCATTCTAAAACAACCTCATCACGGTCTGAAAGTAGCTTATTTCCTACTTTCAAGCCTATTTTATTTTGATAATATTGTGTATAAGAATTATCTAGTTTGTTTTCATCAATAAAAAATTTCAGCTCTTTTTGTTTTAATACAAAAACATTTTTCACTTTTATAAAAAACTTTTTATTCGTCTCTTTATCGCTTAGCAATAACTCAATGAGTTTTTCATCACATTTATCAATTAAATCTTTTAAGCGGGTTTCGTTTAGCTCTTTATTATCTTCATCCCAAAGCCGAGAGTCGTTTTTTAGCAGGTCGTATAGTTTATTTTTAAAATCAGTTTTCATAGTATTTAACTCCAATAATTAATTTATTGTTATTATAATGTGCTATCCCCTTATAAAGAGGATCTTTTAATATATATTTAATAGTCTCAGTATATCACTTGCCATCGGGAAACAAAATAAGTAAATCCTTTCTATCTTTTTATATCCATTTTTTAATACGACAAAATGTTTATAAACTCCTTCTTTTTTTAAAATATATTTCAAACTTTCCAGTATGTAGTTATTGGTATTTACCGGTAAATCGCGGAATATCGCAAAAAATGTCCTGATAAATCAGGGAATATCAAGGAGCAGGTTAGTATTGAGACAATAAATAAACAATAAACTTATTTATTTTGGATTTCAATTTTAATGACTTATAATATTTAATGTTTGTAAATATAAATTAGGTGGTAAATATGAAAAAAAATTGAAGAATTAATTAAAGAGAAAGCTAATAATATTTACGAAAAATATTATTCTAATAATCCAGACTTTGCATCAAATGAAGAAATAAACGATAAAGCAAATTTTGTCAATAAAATTTGCATTATCTTAAAAAAAACATTAATCACTCCAAAAAGAAAAAGATATTTAGATAAAAATTATACTTTATCTGCCAACGATACTTTTGGAGCCGATTCAAATATATTTTTCTCTCCAAATTTTGAAGAATCACTAAAATATCTCTCACCTTTAAGAGCATTAGGTCTTTTTGAAGAAAAATATTTAGGCGATGTTAACAGATTTTATGCTGATGAACACCTAATTTATCAAGAAGACAACGGGATTATTCCATATTTTACCATAAAAGAATTATCTTGCTTATATAAAAATTTTGCTTTGTTTATTGAAGATAATAGTAAATCTTTAATAGAAAGGGGCTGGCCTGATTACACTTTTACTGACAGTGCATGGCTTTTTTGCAAATTAGCCCCGAACTATCCAATAGATATACCGATTTACGTTAAAAATTATAATAAATTAAAAAATCCAAGCAGTGACCCTTATTTTTTCTTAAAAAGGTATTTTTTAAATAAAACCAATCAATTTAAAAAATACAAATGTAAAAGGGTTTCATTATCGGAAATATTATCTTATAAAGAACTTAGTTTTATTGAAGATATGAGGTATAGATTTTTATGTTTAAAAAAAAACATTTTAAATGAAATTAATCAACATCTTTTTTTGGAAACAACCGATAAAGATGTTTGGTTCAAAAATTGTGCAAGAATACTTTTTAGCAGTTTCTCACAAAAAGATCTTCAAATTATAGCATCCATTGAAAAAAAATATAATAAAATTAAATTATTTAACACTATATTAAATGGGGGCTTAAATGGGTTATTAGAAAATATTTTCTTTTTATATGAAGAATGCAAATTTGGGAAAATGACCCTTGAAAAAAAAACGATGAATTCAATTTTGAAAGGATCGAAATTCAATTATCAAAGAAAATTCAGCTCGTATTATCAATTAGCCCAATTTGTAGAATATGATTACGAGAATAAACGCTTTAATAGAATGAAAAATAAATTAAATAATGAACTTGATAAAATTGAAAAAGAAATAATAAATAATAAACAATCTATGTCTGATACTTTAGACTTTATTAAAAAAGAGTGTTTGAATGTAGACTATTTATTAAAACAAAAATATTACCCCTTTGTAGATAATCTTATTAAAAGCCTTGAAAAAGGAGAAAGCTTTGAAATATGTATACCATTTTTAAACCAATTGCCAACCCCATCCCCAAAAAGAATAACTCCATTAAAACTTCCATCTGATACAAAGTGGGAACATATCACTATACAATTCCTGGATTATGATAAAGTTAGAATTCAGGCACCTAATAAATTTAATAAGGTAGTAAATTTTCGGAAAATGGGTTTTGAAAACCAAAAGAATGGGAAACCAAATACGCAATGGGAATTATTTTATAATCTTTCACGATACAGAGGAGATCTATCCTGGACAATAGCCACTTATAGAAAAAAGTTGACTCCCACCCCCTTTCCACTCCAAAAATAAGAAAACAGATTCAAAGGCTTTCAAACACCCTAAAGGAATACTTTAACATTAATGACGCTCCATTTTATGACTATATAAAAATTGGAGCATATAAAACGAAATTCTCTTTACTCCCTGACCCACTCAACACGAAAATCCTTCTGTGACGTCACACTACGATAAAAAAATATTTTCCCGTTATGAACCCTTTGTTTAAAAGGATTTTATCTTTTTTATTTCTTTCTGCGTGAAATTTCGCTAATTATTTATAGAGGTATAAATATGGCGAAAAATCAATCTTCCAAATATTCCAAAGAATTTTTAGATAAGACTATTGAAACATGGCAACCTTATAGCCCTACCCCTCTATCTTTAAATGATGCAAGGGAAATTACTGAAAACATGACTGCTTTATTTGATTTCTTAATTAATAACGATGGAAAATCAAAAGGAACAGAAGAATAATTTTATTCAAAATTATATTGGTTTCTTTGATAAACCCTGTTAAGCCTGTCCTCGACCTGATCGGGGATGAGTATCTACTAAACAGGGTAAAACTAAAAATGGGGGGGTAAGTTGAATATATTATGAGTAAGCTTTTCAACTTATGGGATAATCAAGAGAGAAGAAAAGTATCTGTTGAAGCCACTAAAAAAGAAGGTAAAAACTGGATAGCCTTATGTCCTTTTCATCCTGATCAAAATCGGCCTAATTTATGTATTAACGAAGAAAAAGAAACTTATCACTGTTTTACCTGTAAAAAAAATGGCTTTCTCTATGACCCAGATTACCAGAAATCAGGAGATAGAAACAATAAAAATATTGCTGCCACTTATAATTACAAAGATGAGCAAGGAAATTTGCTGTACCAGGTAGTCCGCTTCAATCCTAAAGGCTTCAGCCAGAGAAGGCCTGATGGGAATAATGATTGGATCTGGAATTTAAAGGATATCAATTCTGTATTGTATCACTTACCCGAATTAATCCGGTCAACTAATCCGGTTTTGATTGTGGAAGGAGAAAAAGATGTCGAAAACCTTAAAAGAATGGGATTCACTGCTACAACCAGTCCTATGGGGGCAGGGAAATGGAAAGCATCTTATAATAAATATCTAAAAGATAAAGAAGTTATCCTCATACCTGACCATGACCAGCCGGGATATCAGCACTGCCAGAGGATTGGACATTCTCTCCGGGGAATCGCCGGAAAAATCAAATGGTTAAAACTGCCGGGCTTAGAAGGAAAAGAAGATATTAGCGATTGGATCGAAAAAGGCAACACTAAAGGAAACCTTTTACGATTGATAAAAGAGGCTCCTGATTTCACCCTTAAAAAACATGAGGAAAGAAGTGGAAAACCAATAAATCCAATATTGAAAGACAGGACAAAAACTATCGTTCCTAATCTTATCCATTTAGTTGGAGACCAAGGAAGAACTAAATATCTATTCTGCGAAAACGGACAATTGCTAATTGAAGATTATTTTATTAAAGATGATAAAAGATATTCTCCCAAACAGAATCTTCCCATCAAAATACTGAATCCAAATATTCTAAAAAGATCTTTTAATTTAGATATCGCACGACTTGCTACTGAAATTGACGCTTTTATTAAAAGTTATTTGGAGATGCCGCTTGATTCAGATTACTTGATTCTTACCATGTGGGTTTTTCATACTTATTTAATCGAAATATTCAACACTACCCCTATTCTCTATTTTTATGGAGTCAAAGAAACGGGGAAATCAAGAGCCGGCGAAGTCTTGAGCGAACTGGCTTTTCGAGCTCAAAGATTAACTTCCCTGACTGAGGCAACTTTATTTCGTTCGGTTGAACTGTTTAAACCCACTCTCATCATCGATGAAATCAAACTCTTGGGGAAAGGAGGGAATCAAGGACTAGCAGATCTGATAAAGACCACCTATAAGCGAGGATTAAAAGTATCGAGAATCAATCTGAATAAAAACGGTGAAGATCAGATCGAATACTATGATACTTTCACTCCCTTGGTAATTTGTACCACTGAAAGCATTCCCGATATTATCGAAAGCCGGTGTATTCTCTTTACCATGCAAAAAAACAGTAATCCTCAAATAGAAAAAATGATTGACAAGAAATGGGCTAATGACTTAAGGGAAAGGCTAACCATTTTTCGGGCAAACTATATCACCGAAGAACTGCCTGAAGCCCAATATATTGCCCGGGGAAGGCTTAACGAAATCATGTTTCCACTATATCAATCCCTGTTGTTGGTCGGGCCGGAAAGGAAAAATGAGTTTATCGATATAGTAAAGAGAATACAAAAAGGCAAAGAGAATGAAGAAGGAATGAGCCTGGAGGCTGAGATTGTCAAGGCCATTGATGATGAATACGGAGAGAGCAAAAATAAGCAATTCTTAACTCAAGTTATTTCTAAACGCTTAAATGAGATCCGG
>Ga0209986_10004162_pt1 | contig 12358 bp, 10 predicted proteins | sample BlataG_FD_183168 | JGI IMG/M metagenome (GOLD analysis project Ga0209986, IMG submission 183168) | Deep subsurface microbial communities from Black Sea to uncover new lineages of life (NeLLi) - Black_00105 metaG (SPAdes) (version 2) | ecosystem: Environmental > Aquatic > Marine > Oceanic >...
TCTGGAACAATTATTGACAGGTTGGATTTTTATCTATCTAAAACGTTCCTTGTTTATATTCACTAATAAACGCCTCTTCCATATCCCCACAAAAAGAAATTACTCATACAGATATTCCATAGCGCACATCCTATACCCTGACTGCGATTCAATTCAGCTTAAAGGCAATAGACTTGTTGTTGGGTATAAAAATGGTAAGAAGGAAAAATTTCTTTATATAGCCCGTAAGGAAAAAAAGAAGATTAAGGCCTTGATACCAACTATATCGTTTGAAGGGACTCCGAGCGAAATACAAAAAAGAATCCACCTTTGTCCCCGTTGCACAAAAGAACTCGAAGAGGAGAAATATATATGCCCACACTGCTTTCTTGAATTCAAAGAAAAAGATAAGGCTAAAAAAATATCCCTCATTTATCCAGGTGGAGGGTATTTTTATACCAGACATACATTTCTTGGAGTCAGTGACGCAATTGTGGAAACGATCCTCCTTGTCCTTGTTATTGTATCCTTAATTGATGCAATAAAAGGTGTTGAAGGGAGTGGATATGAGCTGTTCCCATTTGCTATTCTTTTGGTAATTGAAAAACTAATAAGCGTCTACCACTCCAACCATTTTATTAAAGAATATATTCCAAAAGAAAAAGATATTGTGCCCATTGCCTAACGGTGCAAATGCAGCCAACGCCTATTAGCCGCGAATGATTTTTTAGCTTCGGTCTCAAAATAGATGAAGAAACAGCCTGACGCTAAAAAAAGTCTCCTACAATCATTTCAAGAATGCCCCGAGGGGGGGGATTGTTTATTGAGAAGCCTACCGATGAAAAGAAATTGTAATTGGCACAATTGTTTCGTAAGGCTGGGCCTATGGTGTCTTGTCCTGTTTCTCTCTCTAATGTCATGCGCAAGCAAAGACGATACAGAGGTGATTCGACAGCGTGTCAAACAAGGTGCGCTATTTGCGGAAAACCACGATATAAGGGGGCTTATGAAGCTGACTTCTGAGGATTTTCTCGCCATGCCCGGTCAGCACGATCACCGAGGCGTCAGGAGAATACTTTGGATGGCTTTTAGACACTATGGAGAATTTAAAGTCATGTACCCTAAACCGCGTGTCGAGATTGAGCCCAGCGGCCGTAGGGCTTATGCCAAAATCTATTTCATGATTGTTAAAAAGGATGTATCCTTTCCTGGGCTTACGGAACTTTACAACAATCCTCAGGGGTGGCTTGAGGAGGCAGGAAAGAATGCTGATCTGTACCGACTGAAACTCGAATTGCTGAAAAAGAATAGAGATTGGCTGGTCAAACAAGCCCATCTTGAGTTTTTCAGAGGTTTAGGATTCAGTGAATAATTGAAGCGTCGTAACTACTACCGATAAATATGAGAGAAAGATCGGTGAAAGGGTAAATGTATGGAAAAAAATAAATGGCGCCTTGAAGGTGGACAGGCTATTTTGTGGGGCTATAGCTTTTGTGTTCAGGATTGAACGTCAACGGTGTGAATCATTGTATCAGTCCCTATCGCCTGCCGCGTAAGGCATATGTTAGCTGCTGAAAGGACATCTCATGCCCACACAATATGCACATACCAATGTAATCGCTCACAACTGGAAACGGCTTGCGTCGTTTTACGAGACGGTCTTTGGATGCGTACCTATTCCACCAGAGCGTGACCTATCGGGCGACTGGCTCGACAAGGTAACTGGAATACCCGAATCACATATACGAGGAATTCATCTTCAGCTCCCTGGATACGAACAAGGCGGCCCGACGTTGGAGATCTTTCAATATAGTTCAATGCCTGAGCGATTACCGATACACCCGAATACACCTGGATTTTCACATATCGCGTTTGTCGTGGACGATGTCAAAACCACAGCGCAAAGTGTATTTGATAACGGTGGATCAGCAGTAGGTGAACTCACGGTTCGGGAGGTGCCACGGGTTGGCGTGCTTACGGTCCGTTATGTTGCCGATCCGGAAGGAAACATTATCGAGATCCAGAGCTGGAGTTAGCATATCTGGTAGAAAGGAGCTTCACCGTGCTGCGTTTTCGCAGTGCTTTAAAAGCCGCCGGTGAGCTTGAGCGCGAGCCTTATGACAATAGATGAATAAGAAAAGTAGACACTGGTAACAATTAAGTGAAGTGAGAACCATGTCTGTATTTGATAACAGCGAATATGATAACCATGAGCAGGTTCTCTTTTGTCGTGACACAGATGCTGGGTTATTTGCTATTATTGCCATCCACGATACGACATTAGGGCCGGCTGCTGGTGGCTGTCGAATGTGGCCTTATGCCTCTGTTGACGACGCCGTGACCGATGTTCTTCGTCTCTCTCAGGCTATGAGCTATAAAAATGCCCTAGCTGATTTACCCCTTGGCGGGGGTAAGTCGGTCATTATTGGGGATTCTAATAAAGATAAAAATGAGAAACTCCTGACTTCCTTCGCGCAATTTGTTCAACGTTTAGGTGGGCAGTATTACACAGCTGAGGATGTAGGCATAGGTATCAATGATGTGGAGGTACTAGCAAAGACCAGCGATTATGTCTTCGGTTTAGCTGCAACAGGTGACCCCTCACCTTTTACGGCCCGTGGTTGCTTTGAAGGCATCAGGGCTGCCGTAAAGCATAAACGTGGTCGTGATAGTCTCGAAGGGCTTACAGTGGCTGTGCAAGGTGTTGGCAATGTTGGCCGATACGTATGCAAAAATCTGTATGAAGCTGGCACTAAACTTATCGTTGCTGATGTGAATGCTGAGGCAGTAGCCTACGCTGTTGAAAAATTTGGGGCCACGGCTGTACCCCCAAATAAAATTTACGCCCAGGATATTGACATCTTTGCCCCATGTGCAATGGGTGGGACCCTGAACGATGACACCATACCACAACTCAAAGCCAGCATCGTAGCGGGTGTGGCAAACAACCAGTTGGCCGAACCGCGCCATGGCAGAATGCTTTATAATAAAGGAATTCTCTACGCGCCAGACTATGTTATTAATGCGGGTGGTATGCTCAATGCATCGGGCGATATTTTTGGACAGTATGATATCAACCAGGTGATGGAACGTGTAACGCGCCTGTACGACGCCACATTACGGATTTTTGAAATGGCCAAGCAAAAAAACCAACCCACTAATGAAGTTGCGGATGATATGGCGCGTCAGAAAATCGCGGCTGGAAGGTCATTGAAAAAGTAGTATCTTTTATCCAGACTGAATAAGGAGAAATAATGATAGATACAGGATTAAAAGGGAAAGTAGCATGACAGAATTTGCACGTCGATTAATAAAAAAATATGAATTGAGGAAGAGTTATCAATTCTAAGTTTTAATAACTTCTCAAGGAGGCAATTATGGGAGGACAAAAACAGACAGCATTGGTAACAGGGGCAAGCAGTGGAATAGGACAGGAGACGGCCATGAGATTGGCAAAAACAGGTTTTCAGGTAATAGCTGCGGCGAGACGGATGGATCGTCTCGCTAAACTAGCGGATCAGTTTCAGGGTATCACTCCCATGCAGGTGGATCTTTCACAGCCCGAGGATACAGAGACATTCTGCGGCTATATTTCGAACCTCCCAGTGCCTGTTTCCGTGCTCATAAATAATGCCGGCTATAGCATACGGGGCGTACTGGAGGATGTCTCCATAGAGGCGATCAAACGCCTATTTGAGGTCAATCTGTTTGCACTCATCCGCATTACACAGGCCTGTTTACCCGGTATGCGCAATCTGAGAAAAGGGACCATTGTAAACCTCAGCTCCATCGCTGGAAAATTTACCTTTCCCGGAAGCGCAGTCTATGCGGCAACCAAGTATGCAGTGGAAGGCATCACCGATGCATTACGATTGGAGTTAGCTCCATTTGGAATAAGGGTAGTGGCCATCCGCCCAGGCCCCATTGCTACTGAATTTAATGAAGTTGGCAATAAATTGACAGGCGATCTCATGGCCAGAACAGATCCGGATTATAAATCTTTTTATCAGACCGCTGGAGCAGCAACAGGGAAGTTGTTTGCCGGCCTGTCTATTCCCGACCCCGATCTCATCGCCGATTGTATTTTACAGGCCGTTCTCTCGGATGCCCCAAAGGCGGTCTATTCCGCAGGTCCCTTAAGTGAGGATTTCCTCGGAAAACGCGCTGATCTTGATGACGACGCATTTTACCGCTTCATGCTGGAGAAGTTTAGCTTAATCGACTTGCAGCTCTAATTGACAGAGGCAGGGAAAAACCATCATGAGAGACAGTCTTGCTCGATGAGGTTTTTATTTCTTAACAATCACAATAGAAAATTGAAATATAAAATCATTAGTCTTTAATTCTTTCTCAGAGATGAAACAGAATGCTTTTAGAGAGGAGGTATTATTATGCAAAGAATCTCTTTACAAGGGTTACTGTTATTTTCCTGTTTTTCGATCATTGTTTTTTTAGGCGTTCAGAATGTAAAGGCGAGTGATGTTGACGGAGGAAAATACAAGGTATGCAAACAATGGCAAACGAAAAATGAGCTTCGAGTCCCTGAATCGGTGCTTTATGATGAATCCAGAAACGTCCTGTATGTTTCTAACATCAACGGAAAATCGATGGAGAAAAATGGTCTAGGATTTATCTCAAAAATCTCTCTCGATGGAAAGATAGAGGTCTTGAAATGGGCAACAGGATTAAACGCCCCGAAAGGATCGGCCATGTATGGGAATAGGCTCTATGTGTCTGATATTGACCACTTGATCGAGATAGACGTAAAGACCGGAAAGATAGTAGCGAAATATCCGGCTGCCGGAGCAAAGTTTTTGAATGATGTAGCAACTGATGCTGCGGGAAATGTTTATGTTACCGATATGTCATCTGAAAACAGCGTAATCTACACAATGAGGCACGGCATTATGACCGTCTGGATGAAGGGAGCGGAAATTAGCAAACCCAATGGTCTTGACATAGAAGGAAAAAGGCTGCTAGTGGGTAACTCCGGTGACGGGTCTTTAAAGGCCATCAATCTGACTGATAAGAAGATAACCACCATAGCACGGGTGGGTTCAGGCATAGATGGACTGCGATCAGATGGGAAAGGGAATTATTTCATATCGGACTGGAGAGGCAAAACATCCCTGGTGACTGCTTCCGGTCAAATAATCGTGCTTATTGACACAACAGCCTTAAAAATCAATTCCGCTGATCTTGAGTATATCAAGAGTAGAAAGCTTTTGTGCATTCCCACATTTTTTGACAACAGAGTGGTATCCTATACAGTGGAAGAAATGCCTTAACCAAAAACGGGGTCGGGAAGAGAGCATGTGAGACTTCCATTGAGAAAATTCAAATGCAAAGGTAACTCATTTTAAGTTATGCGTATTTCATTAATTGGTATGGCGGGATCAGGGAAATCGTATTGGTCTATAAAGCTCGCTGGCCATGGTTTCAGGCGTTTCTGCTGTGATGATCTAATTACAGCGAAACTTGGCCCTGATATAATAAGGCCAGATGGAACCACCATGGAAATGGGCGAATGGATGGGGTTTCCTTATGAGCATCACCATATAAAACATGAATCCACATACCTCGCCTATGAAACCGAAGTGCTTATCGAAATCCTTGAATATCTTGAGCGTCATAACAATACTCCTGAGGAGAACATAGTTGTTGATACGACCGGGAGTGTTATTTACACAGGAGAAGAAATCTTACAAACGCTTCGCCGATATACAACCATCATTTACCTGCTGACACCACCTGAGGTTCAGGAGCACTTGCTTAAAGCATATATATCAAAGCCACATCCTATGGTATGGAGGAATTTATTTAACAAAGAGTCAACTGAAACCAATGACGAGGCATTAGCACGTTGCTACCCAAGGCTCTTGTTTGCTCGTGAACGGTTATATGATCGATATGCAGATGTGAGAATAGACTATTATAGACGAAATGAAGCGGGCTTCAGCGTGAATGACTTTTTACATGAATTGAAGAGGGGTCAAATCCGCTCCTGACTCAGGTAACACATATCATTGAGAAAAAAGATCATGGTTATATCTTAGATTCCGCGTTTATATGTGGTTTGCTTCGTATCAAGCACGATAAAACATTGAAATATACCACCATGAAGCTTTTTATATTCTGGAAACAATCCCGATCACTCAATAGTCGGGCTCATCCAAGGGATGTATATGCAATATCGCGAAGCTTTAACCAGTGATGCTAAGCGGATTGCTTTGCTACAAGCCGAAAGCTGGCGTTACACGTATCGTGGTATACTACGTGATGAATTTCTTGATAACGATGTTGTGAACAATCGCCTTGTGTATTGGCAGCAACGCCTTATGTTACCGGCGCGAAATCAATTCATTTTCCTTGCTGAAGAAGGCGAATTGACTCAGGGATTTATATGCGTATCTGGCAAAGCCGATGCACAATGGGGTGCCCTGCTTGATAATTTACATGTCCGCCCTGAAATGAAAGGGCGAGGTCTCGGTACTGAGCTTATGCATAAAGCAGGCGCCTGGGTTAAAGCGCATTTTCCTGGCTCTGGCCTGCACTTGTGGGTATTTGAGGCTAATTATACTGCACGGCGCTTCTATGAACAGCTGGGTGCCACAAACCAAGGCCGGGTAGTTGAAGAAGTCCCAGGTGGCGGTGCAGTAACTTCGTTACGCTACATATGGCCGAGTGTTGAGCCACTTCTGGAATTAAAAAAAGGCGCGCTCACAAGCACATGACTCGGGTGTTTGAACCATTAGGCGACAGCCAGCCGTGTATTAACAGAACCCGGGAAGAGAAAACGAATGAGAAAAACAAAAGGCCGTCGAATAGTTGCCAGAACTGTGGAGACAGCGATTCTGCTTGCCCTACCACTCCTTTCTCACTGCCTGCTCCCGATTATGTTCATAGTGCCCACGCCTTATACATATCTGGGGATAGCGCTGATGCTGTTGGGTTTGGCTCTCGCGATCTGGGCAGCCATGACATTTCGAAGAGCTGGAACAAGTTTTCAATTGCATGGAGAGTCATCTACCCTAACGACATCGGGGCCTTTCCGGATCAGCCGTAATCCGATGTATCTGAGCATGCTGACCTGGCTCAGTGGGCTGGCCGTGTTACTGGGTTCGTTAACCGCATTCCTGTTTCCGATTCTCCTTTTCCTGGCAGCGAACTTCCTGATCATCCCGCTTGAAGAACGAAACATGGAGAGGCTGTTCGGAGAGCGGTACACCGAATACAAACAGGGTGTGAGGCGATGGCTTTGAGGCCCCATGTTAGAGGGCATGATTTAAACCCGCCGTCATTCTGGCGGGTAAAAAAAGCCATCTCCATGCTTATGCGTCTCATCAAGGATAACTATGTGGCCTTTAATAAAGGCCAGGAGTAGTTTTCAAAGAGCTAAAATGTTACGAAACATTCTATTTCGGTTGACTTGTGAAATAAGTATTGCTATGGATACAATGTAGATTACAGCAGTATTTTATGGTTAAAAATTATTTGATGGAAGGATTTTCTCAAACAATAAGTCCCTCAACGCCTCAGCACAGCAAACACATTACAACCAACCTATTCGCCTTCCTTAAGAGGAAATGTATTTCTATATAAAGCTTGTAGCCATTATCATTTTATTACTTCTTTCAGGTTTCTTTTCTTCATCTGAGACCGCCTTTTTTTCACTCAGTAAGGTCAGGCTGCGCCGAAGGAAAATCCGAAAAGGTTCGAGTTTTAAATATATCGTAAATCTCCTAAAGGCTCCGAGCACGTTTCTCACCACAGTACTTATAGGCAATGAGATTGTGAATATATGCATCTCTGTCGTTGCCGCTGCACTTGTTTACTCTCTCACAAAGGATATAATCAGTAACCAGTTTCTTCCCTTTTTCTCCATGGCAGTGACTGTGCCTGTACTCCTGCTCTTTGGGGAGATAATACCTAAAACCATAGCTGTTAAATTTCCAGAAAAGATAGCTCGCTTTAACTCATATCCTCTATACATTTTTTCACGTGCGACAGTTCCAGTTCGACGTGTGCTCAATTTCGCTGCAAAGGTATTTATACGTGTCTTTGTGAAAGACCTGACAAAACAGCCCCTCGATTCAGTAACTATTGATGAGGGTATCTTCAAATCAATGGTAGATATTGGCAGCAGAGAGGGAACAATTGAACCTGGCGAGCGTGATCTTATTCACAGGGCATTTCATCTGGATGACATATCTATATCCGATATAATGATACCACGAGACAGGATAGTAGCAGTGCCCATGGACATCAGTGAAGAAAGCCTTATGAAAATTATCGAGACAAAAAAGTTCTCACGATACCCGGTTTTTGTAAAAAGCGTTGACCATATTACCGGCTTTGTTCATGCAAAAGATCTTCTGCGTCTTAAAAGTGCTGTGTACAGAAAAAAAATTATGACAATAAAGTCTATCCTACGAAAGCCAACCTTTGTCTTTGAAGACAGAAATGCATTGTCTGTGTTACTTCAATTTCAGAAAAACAAAAGCCATATAGGAATAGTGACCGACAGCCATGGGAAAACAGTTGGAATGGTTACCCTAGAGGATATCCTTGAGGAGCTTTTCGGTGAGATAATGGATGAAACCGATAGAGAGGGCAAAAACAATGCTTGAGCTTCTCCTTTGGATGTTTGTTATTCTCATCTGCATATTCTGCGAGGGATTTTTCTCTGGAACGGAAACTGCAATGGTTTCTGTGGACCGGGCGCGCATAAAGGCCCTTGCAGAACAGGGCTCGAAAAAACACACATTGGTGGATGCTATACTTCACACCCCGGAAAAATTCTTCTCCACAACACTGCTTGGCACCAATATATTTGAGGTGCTGAGCAATGCAATTGCAACGCTTTTGATTATTAATTACCTTGGAGAACAATATAAATATGCAACCATACTCATCATGACTCCGTTTATTCTCATCTTAGGCGAGATTGTCCCAAAAACTGTCTATCGCTACCATGCTGAACAAATAACTCCTTATCTGGTTTATCCTTTAAAGGTGATGTCCATTCTTTTCTATCCATTTGTTATAGTCCTGACATGGCTGACAACTCTTTTTATGATGCTTCTTGGCGTGAGCAGCGCTCGATTGAAACCCCACGCTACAAGAGAAGATCTTGAGAACTATTTGGACATGTGGAATATAGACAGCGGTCTACGAACAGCTGAGAAAAAGATCGTTGAGCGTATATTTGACTTTTCTGAGACCGAGGTGGAAGACATTATGATACCACTCATCAACATAGAATCATTGGAGCTACACGACCATATTGACAAGGCTATAAGTTGTGCCCAAAAAACCGGTTACTCAAGAATACCTGTATTTTCAGAGGAAGCATATAATATCATAGGCATTGTTCATGCCTTTGACCTCCTGACTGCCCAGCAAAAAACGCAGACACTCAAAGACATAATGCGTCCCGCCCCATATGTCCCCAACACCGCCCCTGTTGATGAGCTTCTCAAGCAGCTGCGAACTGAAGGGAACAGTATTGCGATAGTGGTTGACGAATATGGCGGCACTATAGGCATTGTTACCATTGAAGATATACTTGAAGAGGTTGTCGGAGAGATATACGATGAGTATGACAAGGAGGAGCATTTTTTTGTAAAAATTGGAAAAAACAAATATCTTGTAAACGCCCGCATGGAAATAGATGAGCTCAATGATCATCTCAAGCTACAACTTCCCAAGAATGATTATGAAACAGTTGCTGGCTTTCTCCTCAAACATATGGAAAGGATACCCCGAATTGGTGAAAGCTTTCAGTTTGCCAACCTGAAATTCATTATCACGGAGGCTGACAAGCGCTCTATAAAAAAAGTATCAATTACTATCTTTGATGAATCAGAAAAAGGAAAGGAAACAGGGATACAATAATGCCCAGCGGAGAAAAGGCAATGGCAGAAAAGAAATACCTTCTTATTGTAATTATTCTGCTCATATCGGTTATCAGTTGCACCACTACACAATTTTTAGGCCCCCCACTTATTGTACCCGAAACTGCTCCTCCCAGGGAATCTGATACGCTTATAAAAGCAGCGGTGGCATATTATACTGCCCCTGATGTAGCCAGAATGCGAACTGCTGTTGAAGCAGCCCGAAAAGCCGGTCCAGATACAGCTCTCTACCATGAAATTGCAGCCAGCCTTGCATATCTGGAAGATCGACGTTCAGATCGATTTACACACCTTTTTGCTTCCCTGCTGGATCCAGACAATGATACACCATTGCTGCATCTTCACTGGCTTTCCAAGATGTCCTTGACTCTTAAAGAACGTATGAGAATGGAGCATCTCTGCGAGGCCTTGCAAAACCATTCTGATCCAGAGGTAAAGGCTCTGGCAGCCTATATTTTGGGAATTTCCTTGTTCGTACGCGGCGAGATAAAACATATGCAAGAAACAACCGCGATGAACGGGTGGAATATCCCTCTATCCTTGATTGGGACATGGGACAATGATCAGAACAAAGGCTTTGATATCTCCTATCCACCAGAACAGGAAATTGACCTGGATAAAACCTATCAAGGGCAACTGGTTGAGATCGGCTGGCGGATACGGTATCCAACAGCTCTCTCAACCAACGCAATAAATTTAAAAGAGCTCCTCCATCCAAATGTCTGGGCTGTTGCTTATCTGGCATCGGTCATACGCACAACAAAAGAAGGCCCGTACGAGCTTCGCCTATCTTCAACCGATGCCATAAAGGTTTGGGTAAACAACATCCTTGTCTTTGAGAACCGCCATATTAGCCGCTGGGCATTTGACGGCATTGTCATTCCTGTTGTACTCCGCTCTGGGGTAAATCGTATCCTCATTAAAAGCGCTCAGGATAAAGGTAACTGGCAACTATGTGCACGCATAACCAAACCGGGGGGAATGCCTGTTGACCCACACAGCTTGAAATCCCTTCCTGCTGATACACCCTGTCCAACCAATGTATTAAAAATGATGAGGCCATTGACACCTGATATTTTACCGGCTCGATTTACCTCCAAGATTCAAAATGAAATCCGCAGACAATTTTTATTGATCAGGTCTGCGAGATTATTGGGCCTGAAAATTTCAGCAGTGAAATTGGCAGAAAGTTTTACCCACACATTTCCCAAAAGCCTTCCGGGACGCTTTCTGTTGTCCTTTACATTGTGGGATAATGCCGAGCGTGGCCGTACCGCTGACTTGCTCGGTGCGCTTGTTCAAGAGGCTGGAGACCAGCTCATTCAGATTTCTAACAAACAGGCACGTTTCTGGCATCAGAATAATCTTACCCAAAAAGCACGAAAACTGCTCTTTAATACGACCACCGCTCATCCAAATCGGCCAACCGCCTGGAAAAGCCTTACAAATATTTATAAACAGGATAAATGGAAAGAGGACCGTCTCAATGCCTTGAAGATAATATCAGAGCGCTGGCCGGATTGGCCTGCTGTGCAATTGCAGCTGGCCAATGCACTTGAAAGTCTCGGCTATCAGAAACCTGCAGAAGCCATTTATCGCCAACTGCTTTCTCATATCCCTAATGACCGCCTGGTATTGCAGGCAGGTTTTAGAATCTCTCGCAGTAAACAAGACTATACGTGGGCTGAGCATTATGCAAAGCAACTCACAAATTCATGGCCTCACCGCAGATCTTCCTGGAGGCAACTGGGGGAAATTCGACGTCAATCCAATGATCGCCCCGGGGCCGAAGAAGCATTTCTAAAACTTATTGAAATGGCACCTACAGCACCTGATGGATACCGTCTATATGCCGAGCAGGCTTACCTATATGGAGATAGAGACAAGGCCATACGCTTCTGGCAGAAGGCACTTGATCGGGATCCAGACAATGAACGGTTGGCAAATCGGCTGGATTTTATTGCGCCTCCGGTTTCAGGACCCTGGACAAGTGATGTCCCTGATCAGGAGACTATTAAAAAGGCAGTAGCATCACGTAACAATATTCGACTACACAGCGGCGCAGATACAGCACTGTTACTTGATGATATGGTAACAGAACTGAAAAGAGATGGAAGCACTGTTAATGTAGTTACCACCATCACTCATGTCTTAAACAAGTCCGGGCGTGATCAAATGACCAAATACACCCTGCCCAAAAGCGGTCGCTCCAGAATATTGCGAGCCTATTCTGTTGATTCAAAGGGGAAAAGATTGGAAGCCTCTTCTATTCGAGGACAGGTAATCCGGTTTAGAAAAATGGAAATTGGTTCAACGGTGGTCGTCCAATTCCGCCATGACGCCCCGCCGAACAAATACCTTGTGCAATATTACGCAAATACCTGGTGGTTTCAACAATATAAGACTCAAATATTCAATTCCCGATTTGTTCTATGGACACCTGAAGATACAAAAATATTAGA
>Ga0209986_10004163_pt1 | contig 12356 bp, 5 predicted proteins | sample BlataG_FD_183168 | JGI IMG/M metagenome (GOLD analysis project Ga0209986, IMG submission 183168) | Deep subsurface microbial communities from Black Sea to uncover new lineages of life (NeLLi) - Black_00105 metaG (SPAdes) (version 2) | ecosystem: Environmental > Aquatic > Marine > Oceanic >...
TGTCTTCAATAATTCTTTTTACTTCTTCCTCAACCTCTAATTCCTCTTTAGCGATAATTTCTCCAGATTCTTCTTCTTTATCTCTATCAACATCTACAAAAACTTCAATATCAGGAGAAATTGTAGGAAATATACCAACTTCCTGCATCAATGCATATTTAGCTTCGTTATTTAATGGCCGTTCCACCTCATCTTTTTTTGCTTCTTGAAGGATGGATAAATTTTCTAAAGATAATTCTTGATCAAGAGAGAATTGGATTTTGGAATCTTTATCTTTTATTTCATTCCATTGGAAATCTTCAATAGCATCTAAACTGTTGTCTAAAAATTCTGAAATGTATTGCATATGTTTATAATAACCCATTGAGAAGCCTACAAGTTGTCCTCTCTTCCTCATAAACCCTGCAATTGTGCCTTGCTTTATTCTACCTTCATCCTCAGAGGAAATTTGAATCACGCCTTTTCTTATTTTTATTTTAAATATCTACATTTTTATGTGTAAATTTATAAATATATCAATTAGGAATATATAAATAACCTAATTCTTTTCTATTCAATTATTTTTTCTCAATGTATTCGGTCAATCATTTTGAACAGAAATTGAATTAGTATTTAAATCTTTTCTTTAGGTGAAAAAATTTAAAAAGAAGGAGTAAGTTTATTTTGAAATTTCTCTGATTCGGTAATTTTCTAAGGCTACATCAATTATTTTAGAAGCTACATATCTTTTAGTACTCTTTTCAATATGAGTTATGTGTTTTTCTTTATTTATTATATATACCTCATTATCTTTACTATTGAACCCTATATCTTCTCGACCCACATCATTTGCAACTATTAAATCTGACTCTGATTTTAAAAGTCTATCATAAGCGCGATCAATTAGCTCACTTCGAGAAACATTTGTCTCCGCTTTAAATGCGATAATAAAAAGTTTGTAATCTTTCCTTCTTGCGATATCTAATATCTTAGGCGTTAATTTCATATTTACATTTAATTCCTTTACATTGTCTGACGAGATTTTTCCTTCAATGAGGTCCACTGGCTTATAGTCGCTAATTGCTGCTGCTGAAATAAAGAAGTCGTAATTATTATTCGAAATTTCATCCTTTATGGCTTTAATAAAATCATTTGCCGATTCCACATGATTGGTTTTTATGTATTCTGGAATCTTCACCATACATTCACCAGCAACTAATAATACATCCGCACCTCTAGCAGAGGCTTCTTTTGCTATTTCGATACCCATTCGACCTGAGGACTTATTTGATAGATACCGAACATTATCTATTGCCTCGCGACTGGGTCCAGCGGTGATTAATATTCTCTTTCCTTCAAGATCCTTTTTCGTAATCAATAAATCAATAACTCGATCGATTATATCATCCACTTTTGCAATTTTAGCCTTTCCTTCAGATATTCGAGGGCCTAGTATGTCAATACCATACTTTTTCAAAACGGAAATATTTTTTTCGATTATAGGATGATACATGCTTTCATGCATAGCAGGAACTACGACTATGGGGATAGATGAACCAAAAGCGGTTGAAATTATTGTTGTTACTGGGGTGTCGTCTATCCCGTTAGCGACTTTAGAAATTGAATTTGCTGTTGCTGGACAAACCAAAATTAAATCAGCTTTTCCAGCGGCATTAGGTCTATCACCCGCTAGAAAAACATGTTCAACTGATCCAGTTAAATGAGTAATTACAGGGTTTCCTGTAGCCCAATGCATTAAAGTTGGTTTTATTAACTCTGTAGCTGCTTTTGACATTACGGAAACTACATCCGCTCCTAAACGCATTAATTCTCTAGCAATTATCGGAGCGTTAATAACCGCAACCGAGCCAGTTAAACACATACATATAGTTTTTCCTCTTAAGATCGTTCCCTTGCTTTCTATAATGTCCTTGGATGGGTGCTGTAATCTGTCTTTTACCATTTTTCAACGATTATTTTAATTAATATACTTAATAAAGTTATATTTTTAATTTAAAAATATTGCAATCCTTTAACTCTTTTTGTAAATTGGAAGATAAATTTTTGATCTAAGTCGTTATGTTGGAAAGCTTTAACTAACGGCTGTAATGGCATTTTAAAAAAGAATAGAAAATATGTAATGCTCTTATAAAAAGCATCATTTTATGGTATGATTCCTATTTCCCCAGGCATTTATTCTCACTTTGTTTGCTATATGAATTGTTTTTAACTAACTCTTTTTTTACTCTATTTTTAAATTTGATACCGAAATGAAACGACATAGATTACATTTTGTTAAATTGTAAGATCTATTTAATTATATTAGAATATATTTTTAAACTACTCATTTTAAAAAAAGATAAGAAAGTATGTGATGCTCTTATAAAAAGCATCGTTTTATGGCGTTGCGTCTGTTTGACCAGGCATTTTTTCTCACTTTGTTTGTTATGGGAATTGTTTTTAACTAATTTCTTTTTTAAATTTGAGATCAAACTGAAATATTTTTGTTAAGTTCTTTTAAAACAATTTATTAATTGATAAAATTTATTTAAACTCCTAAAAAAAGAGAGAACTTTTATTTTTTAAAGCTAATGTTAATAAAAATTCTTTTACTGTAATTTTATGCTAAATCGGAGGGGAGAATGGGGTTGATAAGTAGGTCTCGAAAATCCTTAACCGAAGGAAATTCCCCATATTTGTTTATTATGAGTTGACTTCCTATATTATACGAGAAAGCAGTAGTTGAATGTACTGGATTTAAAAGATAATTTATTCGATTTTTTATAATTTCTTGGCTAAGGATTTCAAAACTGGTTGCGTATCGAATTAATTTCTCTTTGCTCCACCCATCAATTAGAGCATGATAAGCGAAATTATACACAAAAAGCGATTGTTTTCCTTTTACTTTGCCTTGCGCTATTAATGCTTCAATAGAAGATTCTTTTGACGAGTCTTGACAAAATTCTCTTAAGCTAATTTCTGCTTGCTCCCGATAGTCAAAAAGCATATTCACTGCTGTGTTCGCTATACCTTCGCTGATTATTAACTTGGGCGAGTTTAGTAGCAAGATTGAGTGTTCAAATTGATTTAACTCGCGATATAACCTCTGTTCTTTGACAATAAATTCTGTATGATGACCAGGGTATGCTTCGTGAGCAACAGCAGGCAAAAATAATGTCCAATACATATTATAATTCGGGTTAACTTCTATTCGGGAGCGAAAATTTCCCAGGTACCAATTGTAATAAGTCCATTTAATTTTATTATTGTTATTATTTTTTACTAACTCTAAATTAACATACTCATTTTCAGGTAAGAGATCGACAAACAATTCTTTAGTTCGCTCTCTCGTGATGTTGAGGGCCTTCTTAAATAATTCAGATACCTTACCCTCAGGAACAGTTCGTCGTACTCTTAAATCGTTCATTCGTTTTTCTAAACTTCCAAGACCACTATACGCTTCGTTAAACTCTTCTTTTAAGTTATCCAATTCAGATTCGTTAACTGGCTGTAAAGCCACATCATATAACCTTAAAAACTGTTCCTTAAAAGGAAATTTCGCTCCGTTTAATATCTCAATCGAAGTCCTCATCGCAATAAGCATTTTTTCCAAATATCGCTCGCGTTTTTTATCGTAACCTTGTTTAAACAAATCTTTCTGTAGAGTTTTGCAATCGGTTAATAGTTTGTGTGGGGAAGTTATAACCTCATTGTCAACGATTTTACGTAATTTTTTAGGACCAATATAAAAATCTACGTATCCCTTATTGTGTTTGTCTACACGAAGTGGTAAACGCAGAAATCTTTTTCCATATTCAGATAATTTCATAGATACACCAAGTAATTTCGTCTTTGAGTGTGTAAATTTAATGTTTTATTTCAATAATCTAACACTAAAGATAATTGCCTACTAATATTATTAATATAAAAAAGATTTAAAATTTATTTTTTTTTAAGAATTGAGTTAATAATTTTAATTGATGATATTAAATTGTTGGTTTGTTCTGGGGTGCGATCGCGCCTATGGTGGGTTGCAGTTTGAAGCGTAGTGGGGGTGGTTAAGTTTACTCCTCAACTATATTTAAATTTAGCTTTAATTTAGAGGCATAAAACATTATCTTATTAAAGATGTCTTGATCTATCTCGAGCTTTACGCCTAAATTCAATATATTCGAAAATTGGTTACCGTAATAGGTTTTAAACAACTCGGAGACGTTATATATGACATTTTTTTCAGAAGATTTAAGAATTTTAGATTTTTCAAATTCTTCCTTTCTTATTTTTAAGATTTCACTAGAATATTTGACAAATTGTGTGTGTCGCATTTTTTTTAGATCGAAAATCTTTGTACTTCCAAGCTCTCTTACTAAGATTACATTTTTTACGACTAAATGAATTTTATTGAGTAGTTTCGTTCTAAATTCATCCAAATTACTTACTTCATGTAATAGCTTCTGAATTATTTCAGAAAATTGTAAATCTAATCCAGCTAATTCAGTCGTTAAATTTAATAATATTAAAATTTGATCCGTTTTCTCTTCAGAATTAGATTTTAATTCTTGGTAAATAAATTCTCTTTCTATATTTATAAAATCGAATAAAAACTTTCTAAAAGCTTTTACAAATTGACGATAGTTTGGGACAAACAGTCTATTTGGGTTATTTGATATAATTTCATAAGCTTTAAAAGGACTAATCTTTTTATCGAGAACCGATTTGATAAGATATAAAGGGTAATATCCTTCAATAAATACCATTCCCTTCGAAATACTATTAATTGCGTCTTTGAACGAACATTTTGCAATTATATTGATTCTTTTAACGATATTTCCTTCAATTTTTACCGGTGTTTTTTGGCAGTAAACTAAATCAAACGGTTTCAAGTCGTGAAAAAGAGAGTTGTTTTGATCTGGGATAACAATTTGAGCCCCATATGCATTTACTATACTTCCTTGTCTTGGTTTAGTAGCTAAATCCCATTCGATTATCATAAGGTCATTAATATTAGAATAATCTTGGTCAATGTCGTAATTGTATTCTATAGGTTTACTTATTAACGAAAAAACATCTATAGAATTAATTTCATAACTATTTTCTTCTCCCCAGAATTGTTTTTTATAATAAAAAATATCTGGGAAGTTGTTTAAATCGTCTAAAAACAATTCTTTAATTATTAAAAAGTTAACCCCAATTTCCGAAGATTTAATGGTAGATTCGTTTATTCCATAAAAACCTATGTGTCTTATAACGTAATTGTAAGCGGGGTTTTTGAGATTCTCTTTATCGTGATTAACGATATAAGTATTTCTCTTTTTTCTAAAATCAACTTTAGATTTTTTGATTTTATATTTTTCCTTAAGTAGATTGAGAAAGGCAAATTTCTTTAAATATACTTTCTTTTCTAATTCTTTTATTTCGCTTTTATAAGCCTTATATTCGTCATAGTACGCATCTTTTTGAATCTGAAAAACTTCAAAATGCCTCTTCATAAGCTTTAGTTTATCTATGACGCAGAAATCCTCTATTTCGCTTTTAAAATACTTTACAATTTCGCTTTTAAACGATTCAAAAACCCTCAAAGGTATTAAATCTTTGAATAGCGGATTAATGTTAACAAGAGTTTTGTAATTTTTTTTTATAAAAAAAGTTGAAAAGTACATTTCATTAAAATCGTTTGAATTAGCCATTTTTTCCAATTTCTTAAGTATAGATGAAACAAAAGATTCGTTTTGAAATTTATAATCATCTAATAATCTATCAAATGATTCTATAATTCTAAGTATGTCAAAAAATGTATATTCTGAGACCGAATTTAGAAATAATTTAATCCCTTTTTCAATGTAGTGGTTGTATTTGAGAAGATAGGGGTCTAATTCGTTATCATAGGCAGATTGCAGAAATTCAAAAAATTCAATATACAAATTATTTTCAATTGCTGTTTTCAAATACCTTTCAATAATTGATTCGCACTCGTGTTGATTAATAATCGCTTTGTTTAAATAATTTAATCCATCAACACAATTTTTACATTCAAAACAAGCATTAGCCAATTTCAAATAGTTTTTACTCTTCTTTTTGGAACCAAAGTCTTCAGAAGTTAAATAAAAATCTTTAATATTGTTGATAATTTTTAAAGAAATCGACGGTTTTATTATCGTTAAAAGTCTTATTAGATGAATACATATCTTATCATCTCTTTCGCTGTGTATTAAAAAAGTAGGACAATCGTGATATATTTCATTTTTTTTCTCGTTAATAACTAGGTGGAATTCCCGGTCATTATCTAAAATGATTGATCTTATCTTTATTGGATCTTCTTTCAGTGAAATTATATTTATTTTATTTTTCTGGAACTCAACTGATTTCTTATATATTTCAATTCCATATTTCTCAATTATTAATTCTGATAATATTTTTTTTGTCATTCTTCTAAAATCTCGATTTTATAATATCAGAAATTAATTTTGGAAAATCATTCCAATCTTTTATAGTTAATAATTGTCCTCCTGCGATTTTTACCATTTTTTTTGCTTCTTTTAAATTAAAGGAGGATTCTGGGCAGACTAAGATAAAATCAATTCCTAAAGAGCGGAAAACTCTTAATGTTTCAATAGATTGCTGAAGGTCGAATATTTCAGCATCAGTAAATAATACATTCAGCTTTTCTCGGGAGCTTGATTTTTCTTTAAATTGTTTTTTTGCCCATTCTAAGGCACTTTGAAGCCTCGTACCTCCCTTAGCTGAAACTGAGAGCAACTCATCGGCTAATTTTTCTAAATCTACTTTTTTAGATAATTCCTTTAAAACATGCGTATCTGACTCGAAAAATGCAATAGCAATCTCATCTTTTCTCATCCCATATACTAACATCGTCACACATATTGCCATATATGCTAGTTTTTCTCCTGTCATCGAACCGCTAATATCAAGTTCAAAGCATAACGAGCGTAATCCTTTTGCGGTCTCATAGACAAAAAAATCGTCGTAATTAATGTGATCTAATTTTTTACCCTTTTCCAGAAGATGAAAAATTGTTTCCTCCAAGTCTATATTTTCAAAGTCGTCTCCTATTGTGTAGGGTCTTACTATGTTAATAGGTGTAGGACCGGTCGTTGCACTGCCTAAACGAGCCCTTGAGTAATATATTCCTAACTCAATTAGCATTCTTTTTGCTAATTCCTTAACCTTTAATTTAACTTGCTCTGGTAGATTATTTCTATGAATAAACCATTGTTTAAGTAGATTCTCACCAGTACCCGCAGATAAACAAGCAATTACTTTATCTTGCGCTTCTTTACCCCCAATTTGCTGAGCACCTTTTAAAGCCTCAGTCAAATTAAAATAACCAATTGCACCTAAAGCATCCCTATTATCGGAAGATAACGCACTGCTTAAAAGCTCTTTGATTCTCTCTTTATTTAATTGGTCTTTAATTTGATTCATTAAATTGTTAATTCGTTGAAAATCTGCTACCTTCTTTTCAATCGTTTTTTTAAGTAATTGATAGTTAGGTTCAATTAATTCGTATATTTCCTCTTCGGGCATTTCAAGCTTTTTTCCAATTCTTTTAATATCTTCTGCTTCAGGATTTAACCCGATCTTTCTTAAGAATTCTGTTGCGTTTCTTAATTGATCAGGTGTTTCACAAGCCTCTAGTGTTTGAGAAATTAATTCGGGTAATTGTTGAGAAATTTTTTGTCCACAGTGCATGTTTGGGCAACTATTCATTAATTGTTGCACTTGATGAGAAAGCGATTTAAATGCTTCAAACTTAATATTTTGACTATTTGCCTCGTCGACCGCATTTTTCATAGCTTGGCTAAATAGCGAATTCCAAGATTTATTAGCAAATGCATTTTTTGTCAATATATCTAACGATAAATTCAATTGTTTCTTTCGTTTTTGCGGATTTTGCATTTGCCCATTTAATTTATTTAGCAATTCTTCTCTTAAATTAGTACCAAAATATTGATCTAACGAGTCTGCAAGGTTAAAATTATGCTCAAATGAAGATTGGTTTAGTGAATTATTCAAAACTTTGTCTTGATCAAACTTAGGAGTTTCGCCTAAAGTTTTTGCGGCATTAAATAATTGATCTAAATTATTTAGTTGGCTCTGAAGTTGATTTTTAATATTTTGGATTTGATCTTTTATACTTTGGTTGTCCGAAGTGTCATTAATAAATTTTATAGACTTTAAAAGATCATCCAATTTGTTTGAATTAATTAGTTTTGATAAATCATCTGAAATATTTTGATTATTGAGAGCTTTACTTGCGAGTTTTTCCCATTCCCTTAAGGATTTTTGCTGGATTAAGTCGTCTAAACCTAAATTCGAACCAGCCTTTAAATCGTCAGGACTCAACGAATTTATTTTTTGTTCTAGCCTTTTTTGGGCTTCTTGAACTAGTTTTTCTAAGGAAGATATCTCTTCTTTATACAATTCCGAATCGTCGTTAAAAAAGTTTAATGCGGATTTATATGGCTCTTTCTCCCTATTCGAATTTAATTCTTTAAGAAATTCCTCTAATTTTTGAATCTCATCTGTATCTATTGATTTTGTCGCCTCGATTTCGTCTATGATCTCTTGAAGTTGATCTAATTCAGACTTCATCTCGGATTCTACAAGGTCTTCAATAGATTTATCAACGGTATCTTCGCTCTGAAAAAACGAGTCAATAATATCTTTTTTGTAATTTGGAAAGAGAATTTTAAAAGCAATATCTTTTGCTAATTCCTGATTGTCCGGAAACGAAGTTACGGTACTAATTTCTATGTAATCGTTAGGTGTCACAAAGCCCTTTCGATAATACCTAGATAAAATTAATTTTGGAATTGATAAAACTTGACGTGATGACGGAATTTGGATAATGTCGGCATGAGATCTCATTTTTCTAATGAAATCTACAGCAAATTCGCAAGGATTTTCAGGAAAAACTGCCATAAAATAACTTTTTACCCCCTACGCACCTAAAGTTTTATGAATAATACTTTCAATGATATTTTCAACTTTTGTACCAGGCTTTGGTTTCATACTTCCTAGTAAAACGTGACGAGTGATCTCTGAAAGATATTCGTAAGTGGATGTTTTTTCTTTTATTGCTCCTTCTTTTTCTAAAGATCGTCTTCGAGCCAATAGTTTTGCTATCGCAATTCCGGCTCGAATTGACGCTGGTACTTCAATATCTATTTTATTCTTTCTCGTTTCGTTTATTATTGAATAAATTAATTCTAATTCAGACTCTTCGATAACAAAATGTTCCGGCAAATTTATTCTTATAATCTCGAGCTCAGTCGCTTTATCGGGATATGTTAGTTTAATCCAGACCTTAATTCTATCCTTTAAAGCCTCAGATAACCGATGAGTGCCCGAAAGCTCTTCCGGATTCATAGCAGAAATAAAGAAGAAATCCTTGCTAGCTTTTATTCGACCCAAGTGCGGAATGTTAATCGATTCTTCCTCTAAAGGTTCTAATAAAGTATTTTGCGAGTATTCTGTGGCTCGATTTATTTCATTAGCTAAAAAAGTTCCACCTTCTAACATTGCGCTCAAAAGTGGACCGGGGTTAAATGCTTCTAACACAAACCCCTTTTTTAGAGTAATAGCAGGATCAAAACTTCCAATAAAATGCGAAGGTTTTATGCTTTCGTCCATGGTGAGCCAGAAAAAGCGCTTATTTTTTTTTTCTTTAGCTCTTAAACTAGCAAAATATCTACATAAAATAGTTTTCCCTACTCCGGGCGGTCCAACAAGAGCGGGAAATAATCCTGTTGCTTCAGCATCTCTAAGCAATTCCAGTGCTTTACCATATTGTCCTGATAAAACAATTTCAATTGGTTCTTGAGATATATCTTTTATAAGTTGTTGCTGAAATAACTCCTCGAATCTTTCTTTATTAATCATTTTATTTTCTCTGATTAAAGACGACTATTCAAAGTCTTTCTTTTTGTAAATAATAAGTATTTGGTAATTTTTAACTTTGAATATAATAAGATAAAAGGATTATAAATAAGTAATAAAATTAAAATAGAAGTCTATTTATTTTTAAATAAGAATGGTAAATATATGATACTCTTAGAAAGAGTACCAATTTATGGTACAATGCCGTTTTGACCAAGCATTTTAATCACTCGATTCATTAATTGAAAAATATTTAGCTTATTTTTCTTCACTTCTGATTAAAATTCAAAATGATTATTTAAACTACGAAAATCTCTTCCAAATTGGGATAAGTTAATAACAATACACAGTAATTTTGTTTGAAAAGTTGATCTAAGTATCAATTTACAAATAATGAATAAAGGTTTTAAGAGATTTTATAATAACTCATAACAACTTTTATTTAGTTTTAAAATTATAATAAAAATTAAAGTAATGATATTTTAATTAAAAATTAAAATTTTTTGGGAATAACAATGCAAATAGAACACCCTTCTCCACCGGGTTATGAAGATCGAATTTTGCGATTGAAAAATAGAGTGGTTTTACAACCACACGAACTCTGCATAGAAAGAGCTAAATTTGTCACAGAATCTTATAAAAGTACAAAGGGTGAGTCTCCAAACATAAGATTTGCGAAAGCTATGCACCATCTTTTTACAAATATGACAATAAAAATATGGGACGACGAATTTATTGTTGGAAATCGATGCACTAAATTTGTTGGAACGCCCTTATATCCTGAAGTACGCGTTGATACAATTGAGCAAGATATTAACCTCTATAACAATCGAGAAACTCAACGGCTATTACTTTCAGATGAGGATAAACAAATCATAATCGATGAAATTATTCCATATTGGAAAAACGAAGAAGAGACTACCAAATCCAGATTTGACTCTTATTTGAATCCCAAATTAACCGATCTCATGCTAAATCTACTCTATGTCGTGGATACAAACATAACTAACGGGACGGGGCATTTCTTCCCGGGACATCATAATGTCTTAAAAGCGGGATTTAACGGCTTAATTCAAAATGCAAGAGAGAAGATGAAAGAATTTTCAAAAGATCAAAAGAAAATGGACTTTTTGGAGTCAGTTATTATTGTTTTAGATGGTTCTAAAGAGTTTATTCAAAGATTCTCAATATTAGCAACTGAATTAGCAGAAAAAGAATGCAATAGTAATAGAAAAAAAGAACTATATGAAATTGCTGAAATCTGTTCTAATATTTCTGGTAACCCACCATCCTCATTTAAAGAAGCCTTTCAATTATTGTATTTCACTCACATTATTGCTGGTCTCGAAGATGGAGGCTTTGCTATTAGTATAGGACGCATTGATCAAGTTCTCTATCCTTTTTATTTTGAGGATAAAAAAAAAGGGACAATAACTGATGAAGAAGTAAAATTCTTAATTGAATGTTTTTACTTGAAGCTTTCAACTCTATGGAATTATGTCCTCCATAAAGGAATTATAGCTGCAGAAGGACCGCCACTCACGGCAAATATGACGATAGGAGGAATTAATGAGGATGGAAACGACGCTACTAATCAATTGTCGTATCTATTCTTAGATTCTTATAAAAAGCTAAAAACAGTTCAACCTACTTTTTCCGTTCGCATTCATAATAAATCTCCAGATGATTTACTTGTAAAAACAGGAGAAGCTATTAAATCTGGAGCGAGTATTGCGTTGTTCAACGATGTTGTTATGATTCCGGGTCTTAACAATCTTGGCTACACTCTAGAAGATGCGCGTGGATATGCGCCAATAGGGTGTGTAGAACCAACACATACTTATAAAACATTTGGATGTACAAACGCCACTCAATTAAATATTGTAAAGTGCTTGGAGTTAACCTTGAACAATGGGACAGATATGTTTACAAGAAGGACATATGGCATTAAAAACACAAAAAAGCTCTCTTCATACCAAGATTTATGGGACGAGTTTTCGAACCAACTTAGCTTTTTTGTTAAAAATTTGGTAGAAACAATGTCTTTCCTTGAAAAAGCTATTGCTGAGCTCAATCCGCAACCCTTTTTATCCGCAACTATAGACGATTGCATTGAACGAGGGTGTGATATAACAAGTGGAGGCGCTAAATATGATTTTACTACGACACAACTGATTGGTTTATCTACTGTTGCCGATTCTCTTGCTGTAATTAAAAAAATGGTATACGAGGAAAAATTATTCTCTTTAGAAGAGTTAATTAAGATATTATCAAAGAATTACCGAGGTAGTTATAATGGGAAAAAGGGAGAAGAAATAAGACAAATCTTTATTAATAAAGTCCCTAAGTTTGGAAACGATAACGATTATGTCGATAATATAGCTCGCGACGTAGCAGATTTGTTCTGTAAGGAAATTCTTAAATATATAAATTATAGAGGTGGAAAGTATCATCCAGGGATTTATTCTACAGCTTTT
>Ga0209986_10004164_pt1 | contig 12355 bp, 9 predicted proteins | sample BlataG_FD_183168 | JGI IMG/M metagenome (GOLD analysis project Ga0209986, IMG submission 183168) | Deep subsurface microbial communities from Black Sea to uncover new lineages of life (NeLLi) - Black_00105 metaG (SPAdes) (version 2) | ecosystem: Environmental > Aquatic > Marine > Oceanic >...
TTGGCGCCGGGCCGGCTGGGCTTGGAGCGGCGCTTTATACTTCACGCGACCGGCTAAAAACCTTGATATTGGAAAAGTTTATGCCCGGCGGGCAAATCATCAACACCGACAGGATAGAAAACTACCCCGGAATCGAACGAATCGACGGTCCGGGTTTGATTGAACAGATGCAAAAACAGGCGGTGAACTTCGGCGCAGAGATAAAGAACGGCTGCGAAGTAACAAAACTTGAGAAATTGCAGGATAGCAATATTGCTGTGTATTGTGATAAGGATAAATATATTGGCAGAGTTGTAATTCTGGCACTTGGCAGTGTCTATCGCAAACTGGGCATTCCCGGCGAGGAGGAATTTGCCGGCTCAGGTGTAAGCTATTGTGGGACCTGCGATGCTCCGTTCTTTAAGGGCAAGCAAGTCGTAGCCGTTGGGGGCGGTAATACGGCCGTGGAAGAAACCCTGCATTTGACTAAATTTGCCGATAAGGTGACGATGATACATCGCAGGGATGAATTCAGGGCGGCCAAGGTGCTGGTCGAGGAGCTTCTGGAAAAAGCCGAAGAGCCGAATTCAAGCTTGATTATTAAATATAGTACCCTGGCGACGGCCATTCAGGGCGAAAGTAAAGTCCAGTCGGTCAAATTCAAAGACGTCAAAAGCAATCAGGAACAAGACTATCCCTGCGATGGAGTATTTATATTCATTGGTATGGTCCCCAATACTGGCTTCCTGAAAGGTTTTGTGGAGCTCACAGACAATGGATTCATCAAGTGCGACTGTGCATATCTTCGGACAAAGGTACCGGGCGTATTCGTGGCCGGTGACTGCAGAGTAGGGGCGGCTATGCAGTTGGCCACAGCCGTAGGTGATGGTGTCGTTGCTGCAATGATGCTCAAGCAGTATTTCAGAGATGCAAGCTGGTGGAACGAACCAGTCAGCGACCTGCTTCAGCCAGGCGGATGGTAAACTAACAAAAGACGAACAAAATCTTTGCAAAATTGGTTGGCATAGGTGGCCGATTCAGGTATTATCATCATGATTTGGATAACTCCGGATTTTACCAAAAAACCTTGGTAGAAAGGAAAGAATAATGGCTGGTAACGTAATTGAGCTAACTGATGCTGCTTTTGATGAGGCTGTTCACGGCCCTGATGTGCCCGTACTGGTTGATTTCTGGGCGCCGTGGTGTGGACCTTGCAAGATGATGGGCCCCATTATCGAGGAAATCGCGGATGAATATACAGACAAGGCCAAAATCTGCAAACTGAATACAGATGAAGCTCGCGACAGTGCTATGGAGTTTGGCATAAGTGCAATACCGACGATTATTTTATTTAAAGGCGGCCAGGTGCAGAAGAAATGGGTTGGCTTGGCCAGTAAAAAAGACCTCTCCGCCGCTATCGACGAGCTGCTCTGATAGCGCCCGGCTTATGTTTTACGTAACCCCCGCTCCAATCACGGCCGTTGAATTACCGAAATGATTTACGAAGACCTGAAAGGAAAGAAGGTTTTAATTACCGGCTCCAGCAGTGGAATCGGCTCAGCAACAGCAGTAATGTTTAGTGAGCAGGGTTGTTTTGTCGGAGTGCATTACTTCAGGACAAAAGACGGTGCCGAGAAGACTCTTGAGCAGGTTAAGAAAGATAGCGACGGCATCTTGCTTCAGGCGGATATGCGTGATGAAAAGCAAGTCGATGAAATGGTGGAAAAGTTTGCCAAAGAGGCCGGCGGTATCGATATTCTCATCAATAATGCCGGCTCACTCATAGACAGGCAGCCCTTTGAAACCGCCACTGTCCAGTATCATGACGATGTGTACGCTACCAACGTCCGCAGTATCCTTTTGGCGACACGGGCGGCGTTACCGTATCTGAAAAGTAGCAGGGGGAATATTGTTAATATCGGCTCTGTTGCAGGTCATCACGGTGGAGGCGTCGGCTCGGGAATATATGCAGGCGCAAAAGCAGCGGTTGCCACTGAGACCATTTCTATGGCGAAGGAGTTTGCTCCGTACGGTATCCGGGTCAACAGTGTCCTGCCCGGATTTATTGAGACACGCTTCCACGAGCGGTTCAGTTCAGCCCAGCGCAGGAAAGAAGTTGCCGAACAAACTCCGCTCGGCAGAAACGGTGCCGCCGAGGACGTAGCTAAGGCGGTGCTATTTCTGGCAAGCGATGCCGCTGGCTTTATTACCGGTGAATATGTCGCCGTCAATGGCGGTTTGTATATGAGAGCCTGAAAGGCAAATCCGTACAAATTAGGCGCGAGCCTAAGCTAAATTGGTGCGGGATAGGAAGAAAGGCATATCATGGCAGAGGTTTATTACAAATCAATGAATAGAAGAAATTTCATCAGGACCAGTGTGGGTGCTCTGGCGGGCATGATTGCAGTCAGTGCAGGCCACAGCTTTGGCTTGAGCAAGAACGAAAAAGAAGCAACTCGATGGGCGTTTCTGGCTGATACACATATCCCGGAGGATATCAACGATAATTACCGCGGGTTTCACCCCTGTCAGAATCTGCAAAAAGTCATTCCCCAAATTCTTTCTGTTCAGCCGGATGGCGTTGCCATTGCTGGTGATCTGGCCCGGCTGGAAGGCAAATTAGGTGATTATGCCAATCTAAAAAAACTGCTAAGACCTGTTGCTGATAAGACACCGGTCTTTATGGCGCTTGGCAACCACGATAACCGAGAAAACTTTCTAAGGGTTTTTGATAATGTTGCGGGTGAAAAACAACAGGCCGGGGGTAAGCATGTGGTAGTTGTCAATAAGCCACCTGTTCGCCTGATTATTTTGGATTCTCTCTTTTACGTCAATAAAGTACCGGGGCTGTTGGGAAGAGCACAGAGGCGGTGGTTGGAAGACTATCTAAGAAAGTGCGACGATACGCCCACAATTCTTTGTTTTCACCATACATTAGGAGACGGGGACGGTGATTTGCTGGACGTGCCAAGACTCTTCAACCTTATTAAGCCTGTCCGCAAAGTTAAGGCTGTTCTCTACGGCCATTCTCATGCGTATGGATTTTCCGAGTTTGAAGGGATTCATCTGGTCAACCTTCCGGCAACGGGATACAATTTCAACGATACTGAGCCGGTTGGCTGGGTCGAAGCTCGGTTGACTTCCAAAGGCGGTGATTTTACACTGCATGTCGTGGCTGGTAATAAACAGAAAGATGGAAGTGTAAAACAGCTTACCTGGCGGAGATGAAATCCTGAGAAAAGCTCTTGCAGTCTGAAGTGCTTTTCGGGTATGATGGTTTTTGATTTTTTCAGACAGGATTTTCTCTTGTTTTAGTCTGTTAATTTCGTCTAAAAGATAAGAAACGGGACAATCTTGCAATGCAAGTTTCTGCACGGATGCAAAATGCTTCGAAGCCCTGCTCTTGGCAGGCGTTGAGTAAATCCAAAAAAATGCGTTTGGGTGCCCCGGCAAAGCAGTGGGTCATCCACCCTCCGGAAGACCGCTGTGGCCAGCTTGCCAAATCATTGAAGATTTCGCCTCTTTTGGCACAGGTTTTATTCAATCGAGGGATAATCGATACCCACGCCGCGAGTATTTTCCTAAGGCCGAGACTGACTGAGCTTATCGCACCCGAGCAGATGCCGGGTATTGACACAGCAGTCCGTCGTTTGAAGCAGGCAATTAACAACAAGGAAAAAATCTCCGTCTATGGCGACTATGATGTGGATGGTATTACGGGTGTCGTAATTCTCTGGCAGCTATTGACCCTGCTTGGGGCACAGGTCGATTATTATATCCCCCACCGAATCGATGAGGGCTACGGCCTAAACCAGGAAGCTGTCCAACAGTTGGCAAAGGCTGGCTCAAAGCTCCTAATCACAGTCGACTGTGGCGTTACCGATTTTGACTCCGCAATGCTCGCTGAAAAGCTGGGAATTGAGCTTATAATTACAGACCATCATCAACCCGATGCAGAGTTGCCAAAGGCCGTTGCTGTTGTTCATCCGGCACTGGAGGATTCATACCCGAACCAGGATTCATCCGGTGCAATGGTGGCATTCAAGCTGGCCTGGGCGATAGCAAATGAGTTTAATGTCGGTACGAAGCTGGAACCGAGGTTACGCGAATTTATGCTGAATGCAACCAGCCTCGCTGCTATGGGTACCGTCGCCGATGTCGTTCCGCTTCGCGGTGAAAACAGGGTGCTGACGAGCTATGGACTAAAAGCCCTGCCGGAGTGCAAGCTGCCTGGTATACAGGCCCTGATTGAAACGGCTGGCTTGACAGGGCAGGGGCTTGATAGCTTCGACATTGGCTTTCGGCTTGCTCCCATGCTAAACGCTGCCGGACGGATGGGACACGCCCGCTTGGCTGTTGAGCTGTTAACAAGCGATAGTGAGATTCGCTCTATGAAAATCGCCGAGTATCTAAAAGAGCAGAACAAACAGCGTCAGCAGTGCGAGCGGAAGATTTTCAAGAAGGCCTGCGAAATGGTGGCCCAGCTTGGCCTGAACCACCCCGACCAAAAGAGCATCGTGCTGGCAAATGAAGATTGGCATGGCGGCGTGTTAGGGATTGTGGCCTCACGAATGGTTGATAAATTTTACAGGCCGACGATTATGCTGTGTATCGAAGACGCAGCCGCCCAGGGTTCCGGCCGGTCGATACCCGGCTTTTGTTTGCTCAGCGCTATCAGGGAATGTTCCCAGCATTTGACAAAGTATGGCGGCCATAAAATGGCGGCGGGCGTAACAATGGACGCTGCAAAAGTAGAGAAATTCGCAGCCGAATTCGAGGCCTATGCAAGGAAAAACCTGGACGAAGACAGTATTGTTTCCAAGCTTCATATCGATGCAGTGGCCCCGTTAAGTGAATTTCGTAAAGATACGGTTGACGAGCTGCAGTTGCTTGCCCCGTTTGGGCAGGGCAATCCTCAGCCGGTCTTCGCAACGAAGGGTGTCCGTCTTGCTTCCCCGCCGAGAAGAGTCGGCATAAAAGGCGACCATTTACAGCTTGCGATAACCGACAACACGGCTACTATTCGCTGTATCGGTTTCCGGTTCGGAAAATTGGAGAAGAAGCTGCTTGAGCGTGAGTATTTCAATGTTGCTTATCAGCCGCAGATAAATACCTATAATGGAAACAGCAACGTCGAATTCGTTCTCGCCGACATTCAGTTTGACTAAAACTTTGAGCTTACAGATAAAAACTGAAAACGGTTAAGGTATAAAATGCTCGAAGTTATTACCTTCTGATGATGTTCACCTTGTCAATCTTAAACTGGCCCAGTATGCTTGCCATATTGAGAAAGTCTGCCGGCTCACCGCTGCCGGTGGCCAGAGCGATATGGCCGGCGTCGTAGCCACCTCGCCCGGTACCCTTAAAGGCCGCGTCCAGTCCTACCCATTTATCGCCAACATACGCCTGGGTCCAGGCATGGCCACCGAAGCCCTGAAGACCGGCAAAATCTTCGACATATGCGATCCCAACGACTACCTGAGCCGGAATTCCTACAGCCCGGCACATCGTCGCCGTCAATACCGCGAACTCGCTGCAGTCACCCTGCCTGCTGGCCGCGACCTCTGCTGCCGATGCATAACCGACCGACAGGCTTTTGTTTTCAATGTAATCGGCGACAAACGCCTCAATTTTTTTGACGGCCTCAGCCGTGTCATTTGTCCGGCCAACCGCGCCACGGGCAAGCTCAATTATTTCTTTGTGGTCACTTTGTAGAAACCTTGTTGGTTTTGTGGCCTCCAGAATAGTTTCGTCACTGCCGGTATAAGGGAAATTAACACCTGCAGGTGTCGAAACGGGCTCGACTGTAACGATTACTTTATTGTTGAGCCGTTGCACCTTTTGGTTGTCATTAGAAGGTATTGTTAACTTAGCTGTTTCTTTGGTCGGAGTTATATGGTAGGTAATGGACTTGACCGAGGCAAGATTTCTCAGGGGTTCCGGGCTGCGCACGAACATCTTATCAATCAATTCCAGCACGTCGTTCTCTCCCAATGCAAACTCCTTGGCGCACGCGACTAACTCGATTTGCAATCCTGCCACCGGCATAACGTTTTTCTGTGTTCGCAGGTTCTCGTCAACGTAGCTGATGCTGACCATCTCACCGCTCCCGGGTATATTAAAGTTTGTCGTCACTTCCGTCAAAGCCACGATGCGCCCTAACAGGTCCACGTTTTGTTTCGGCCCAACACGTATTTGGGCATCAAGAGCCTGTAGGATTCCCGGGCTGAAAATCTTCGCGGTATACGTCGAGCCTTCTTTCAGGCCTTTTTCCAGTGTCAACAGGCGCAGGCCTTCAGCCATAACCGCCCCGCTCGGCCATTCAAGCGTGCTTTTCTGCTCAGCCCCCATCGACTTAGTCGTAACGTTCACCGTGCCCTGCTCGTTCACTGTCCCCGCCACGTACATCGTCATGATGCTCATATCCTGCGCAACTTTAAAACCAAGCGGCTTACCGTCGGTGGTCTCGATGCAGGTTTCCGTCATGTTTATGGTAATCGGAACAGCAGCTCGGCTTATCGTGATGCTGACCTCTTCAGAGGTCGTTACTTTCTCATCAGCCACGACCCGGCCCTGTATGGCATAGCCAACCTTTTTGCCTTCCATAAATACGGCGAAATACTCTGCTTCGTCTGAGGCGGCTTCATCTGGTACCCGCCTTTGGCGGGCCGGAGCTTTGTCCCGCACAGGTTCCTCCAATGCCGGTTTTTCTCGTACCTGCCTTTGGCGGGCCTCTGTTACAGCTTTTTCCGGCTGAACTTCCTCCATTACGGGTTTTACCGTCACAGTTTCCTCCGGGATGGGTTCCGGTTCTTTTTTACATCCTGTTGCTGCAAATATCAGGACTAAATATATGCAAAGTAAGTATCGAGTTCTCATAATGTAATTCCTTTCGTAATATGACCATCGGATTTTTCAATAACTTTTCCGTAGCTGACCCCGTTAGAAACTGCCGTCTTGCTTCTAACGGGGCTGATAAGTATATACTCAGATCCATAAATTTTCATCGCAATAATTTTTCTTCCGGCTAAAATAGGCAAAAATTATATGTGGAATACTATGACTTTTGACGAACTTCTAAATCTGGTTTCTTCGAGTAAAGCTCCCGATATTTGCGTCGATTCCCGTCTTGTTGAAGAGGGAGCTATATTTGTAGCTGTCAAAGGTACGGTATACGACGGCCACGATTTTATTGGTCAGGCCGCAGCCCGTGGTGCTAAATATATAGTGGCCAACGAGGGCAGAGCGAAAATCGGGATACCGGATACCGGCTGTGAGTTCATTTTTGTTAAGGATTCTGCTGAAGCGGCAGCCATTCTGGCACAGGCAAGCAGGGGCAATCCGGCTTCAAAATTAACCAATCTGGCCGTTACCGGCACAAATGGAAAAACCACCGTAGCGTATCTGGTTCGCTCCGTCATCCAGACAGCAGGTGGAAAGTGCGGCCTTATCGGCACAATTGTGTACGATACCGGCTTGGAAAGTTCAAAGGCGGACTTGACAACGCCTGATTGCTTGGCTATCGCCAACACACAGGAGCAAATGGTCGAGGCTGGCTCAAAATATATGGTCATTGAAGCCAGCAGCCACGCCCTCTCGCAAAGTCGCTTGGCGGGCATAAAATTCAAGGCCGCTGCTTTTACTAATATCGCTGGTGACCATCTGGACTATCACAAAACCAAGGCAGATTACTTGGCTGCCAAAACCAGACTTTTTACTTCTCTTTCGCCGGACGCTACAGCGGTGTTGAATAAACAGTCACCGGAGGCTGAACTTATCGCCGGGCAAATCCGGGATAAACGAACCGGAATCTTGTGGTACGCTGTCGATGAGCACGCTGATATCACTGCAAATGTGGAGTCGATGAATGTAAGCGGCACGAATTTTGTCCTGGAATACTCGGGCCAAACGTCAGTTGTAAAAACGCCTTTATTGGGCCGATATAATATCAGTAATCACTTGGCTGCAGCCGGCTTGTGCCTCGCAGCAGATTTTGATTTGGAAACGATAGCGGCCGGGTTGTCGGCTCTGAAGACAGTACCGGGCCGGCTGGAAAAGGTTGACTTTGATGACGTGTCAATGACTGAACAAAGCGATAAAAGGAATTTGGGAATCCCCTCCATCTTTGTCGACTATGCTCACACCGATGATGCCTTGAAAAATGCACTCTCCGCACTAAAGCCTTTCTGCAAGGGCACACTTTACGTTGTTTTCGGCTGCGGCGGAGATAGAGACAGAACCAAACGGCCTCGTATGGCCAGGGTTGCCCAACAATTGGCTGATTTTGTCGTCGTTACCAGCGATAATCCTCGAACCGAGCGGCCTGATGATATTATAAGCGAAATAGTTGCTGGCTTTAAAAAACCGGATTCGCAAACAGTTGTAATTGAGCCGGACAGAAAAAAAGCTATTGAATTGGCTATAAAAACCGCAGTCAAAGATGATATTGTGCTCATAGCAGGCAAAGGCCACGAAGACTATCAGATCATCGGCACACAAAAATTTGATTTCAGCGACAAGTTAATTGCCCAGCAGTGCCTGAGAAACCGAAGATGAAGAAATTCTCAATCAAGGATTTGGCAGGGATAATAAAAGCCGAACCGGCAGGAGACATTGGCGGTTCTATCATCGGCGCCAGCACTGACTCCCGGACTGTAAAGCCCGGCGACTGTTTCTTTGCTATTGCCGGCGAAAACTTTGATGGCCACAACTACGTCGAGGGAGCCATTGACAAAGGTGCTGTATGTGCCGTCGTCTGTGAGAATGTCGAAGGCGGGCCGGCACTCAAGGTTGCCGATACGGTAAAAGCCCTTGGTGATTTTGCCCGGTATTACCGACAGCAGGCAGACTACAAAGTTGTAGCTATAACCGGCTCGGTTGGCAAAACAACGACAAGACATATTGCTTATCACGTCTTGAGTCGGCATTTCCGTGTATCGCAGGCACCAAAGAATTTCAATAATCAGATTGGCCTGCCTTTGACATTACTGGATGCCGATGCAGAGGATGAGATTGTTATTGCCGAGCTTGGTACCAACTCCCCGGGCGAGATTGCTTACCTGACTCGAATTGCTCTACCTGACGTTGCCGTTATAACGAGTGTCTACTCAGCCCATTTAGCTGGATTTGGTGATTTGCAGACGATTATAGAGGAAAAATTATCCATATCAGAAGGCTTGCAGCCCGATGGTGTTTTGATAATCAACGGTGATTTTGACAAATTGGTTGGTGCCTACAGAGCCAAAAGCAGCAAGCCTGCCAAGTTTTATACTTTCGGCAAGACAGATGGCTGTAACTACCAGGCCCGCAACATCACTGGTACCGGCTTTGGCAGCAGTTTCGCCGTAGATAATACGCAGGTTAATTTGCCGTTGGCCGGCCCGGGCAATGTCGATAATGCACTCGCCGCCTGGGCTGTTTGCAGCCAATTTGGACTCACTGTCGATGATTTTGCGCAGGCGGTGAAAACCCAGCCGGTCGTCTCTATGCGTACCGAACTGCTGCAAGTCGGGACACTAACGGTATTGGATGATTGTTACAACGCAAATCCTGCCTCAATAAGGAATGCACTGGATATCTTGACCAATCTCGATTCAGCCGGAAAGCGCCGTTTGGTTTTTATCTGCGGCGATATGGCTGAACTGGGCCGGCAAACTGATAGCCTACACGCCGAACTGGGCGCCTCTATTGCCGGGGCCGGAGTGCAGCTTTTAATAACCGTTGGCAGATTTGCAAAAATCGCAGCCGAGGCCGCAAAAAGAAACGCCGAATGTGATTTACAAATAAAATGTTTCGACGATACGCTTTCAGCTTGTAATAATCTGAAGGATTCCATAAAAGATTACGATATAATATTAGTCAAAGGTTCGAGGATAGCCAAACTTGAAATGGCCGTCGAGAGACTAAAACAGCTTTTTTCATGAAGCGCCAATTATGACTAAAGCCCTCAGACCCAAGGCCGATCCGCAACAGTCGGCTGAGTTCTGTGTCTTGTGTCTTAACTAAGAACGACTCATGAATCACAAGAGGCCGGTTACGAGATGATATACTACTTGTTATGGTTTATTCGCGCCGAGGAACGCTTTCACTTTTACGCGTATCAGAACGTAATGTTTCGCTCCGTAGCGGCGATTTTGACCAGCTTTCTGATATCGCTTTTGATAGGTCCTCCGATTATTCGCTGGCTTATGCGCAAAAAAATTGGTGACCGTCCGGAGTTTCATCACGCCGCATTGAACGAGTTGACCAGAGAAAAAGCCAATACACCGACGATGGGTGGTCTGATAATCATCCTTTCAGTTCTGGTAAGCACGTTGTTATGGTCAAAGCTGTACAATCCTGACGCCAGGTTATACAACCCCTTTGTAGAGAAAGCGATTTTCTTGCTGATATGGTTTGGAGCCTTGGGCGGCGTTGATGACTGGCTAAAACTCACCGCCCGTCGCCAGGGCAGACACGGACTAAGAGCCTGGGAGAAGCTCCTCTTTCAAATCGGCGGAGCTGTCTTGATAGCGTTTTTTTTATACGGCGATTTTGTCAACATAGACGACGCCAAAGTTTTTTGGCTGTGGCTGCCGTTCTATAAGAACCCCATTCCCTTTCCTCTGGCCGACTGGATGTTTGTGTTGATAGCGATTTTTTATATAACAGCTACCAGTAATGCCGTTAACTTGGCTGATGGTATGGACGGATTGGCAGCCGGCTGCGTGGGAATGGTTAGTCTGGTCCTTGTGGTGCTGTGCTACGTTACCTCTGAGACGATGGCACGAACCAGTATCACCTGGTCAGAGTATCTTTTGCTGCCGCATATACCCCACGCCGGTGAGCTGAGCATCTTTTATTCGGCAATCTTGGGGGCCGTACTCGGCTTCTTATGGTACAACTGCCATCCTGCTCAGGTTTTTATGGGTGATGTGGGCTCACTGCCTCTCGGGGCCGCTATGGGCTACGGAGCGCTGGTGACCAAGAACGAAATTCTGCTTTTAATTATTGGTGGTGTATTTGTTTTGGAATTGATCAGTGTAGTTCTGCAGGTCAGCTATTTCAAATATACCGGCGGAAAACGTCTCTTCAGGTTTACTCCTATTCACTATCATTTCCACCTGGCTGGCTGGAGCGAGCCACAGGTGGTGGTGCGTTTTTGGCTGTTAGCCGCAGCCTTTGCCGCCCTTGCCTTGGCTACGCTGAAAATCCGCTAAACACCGGGCTAATGTCGTATCTTTGTCGGGGCACAGTTCGTGTTTCACGAGTTACTCACCGTGATGTTCTTCGATATGGATGTGGACGTTTTCTCTGTAGCTCCGTGAGTCTTCGGAACTGATTTTGTCAAGTTTTCTCTGTGCCAAAAAGATTTTGACAGCGGTAATCAAACAACCTGCACCTGCAACGGAAAATACTATGGCGGCGAGTATTGCGAAAATTTCCTTCAGGATGTAAATCAAAAAACCGAAGCCGATTAGCAGCAGTCCTGTGATAAATATTCCCGCTGCGACACTTTTGGACGCTTGAGAAATTGTATTTGTGTAAAAACGAAAACTCATGTAGGGCCCTTTGATTTTATAAAAAATGGGTTCCGTATAGGAACCCATTTATCGTTGGTCTGTTAACCCCGTTAGAAATCTCCCCTAAGCGTGAAGCACATCTCGAATTTTGCATCATACTATCCCTCATTATAGAATTTCTAATGGGGTTAATACATATCACCTCCCGGCGGCATTCCGTGCGATTTTTCTTTCTTTTCGGGAATCTCGCTTACTATCGCATCGGTCGTCAGCAGTAGCGAAGCAATTGAGGCTCCGTTCTGTAGAGCAATTCTTTCAACCTTTGTAGGTACAATGACACCAAACTCAATCATGTCGCCGTATTTTTTGCGCAGCGCGTCATATCCGAAGTTTTTCTGTTTGCTTTCCATAATCTTCTGGGCAACGATTGAGCCGTCGAGTCCGGCGTTTTCAGCGATTTGTTTTAACGGTGCCACAACCGCCCTTCGCACGATATCAACGCCAATCCTCGCGTCGCCGGTGGCCTTGACCTTATCCAGTGCCGGCAAAGCTCTGAGCATTGGCACTCCGCCTCCGGGAAGAATGCCTTCTTCCGCCGCTGCCCGGCAGGCATGTAGCGCATCTTCTACACGTGCCTTCTTTTCCTTCATCTCCGCCTCAGTCGCCGCTCCGACATTAATCTGCGCCACGCCGCCAACTAATTTTGCTAACCTCTCCTGCAGTTTTTCAATGTCATAGTCGCTTGTGGATTTATCAATCTCGCTTTTAATCTGCTCGATCCTGCCTTTGATGGCTTCGGTACTGCCGCCCCCTTCGATAATGGTAGTGGTATCTTTGTCAATAGTAATTCGTTTTGCTCTGCCGAGCTGTCTCAA
>Ga0209986_10004166_pt1 | contig 12354 bp, 21 predicted proteins | sample BlataG_FD_183168 | JGI IMG/M metagenome (GOLD analysis project Ga0209986, IMG submission 183168) | Deep subsurface microbial communities from Black Sea to uncover new lineages of life (NeLLi) - Black_00105 metaG (SPAdes) (version 2) | ecosystem: Environmental > Aquatic > Marine > Oceanic >...
TCTTAAAAATGAGATTAGACCTGTACTAACTAAAGATTTACTAAAACCTCAGTATTTAAAAAAATTAAAAGAAGATGATGATATTAGTTGTGGTCAGTGTTATGCAGCATCAGAAGCCGCTTTTCACATGTATGGGAAAAACAATGGATTTAAGTCTTATGTTTTAAACAGTAAAAATTTTCCTGAGGGTCTGGATGAAGGAGATACACACTGGTTTTTAAAAAACAAAGAAGGAGAAATTATTGATCCTACAGCGGAACAATTTGGTGGTATTACGATCCCTTATGACAAAGGTAAAGGAACAGGTTTTTTAACTAAAAATCCTTCAAACGCTGCTCAACAAATAATAGATAGAGTAAACCAAAATAACGCTCAAATATTATCTGGCGAAGAATTTGTTACTCCGAAGATAGAAAAAACAATTTCTCCTAAAGAATATACTCCTAAAATGAAAACTGACATACCCTATGACTATGTTGAAGCAGTTAATCCTACTAAAGTATTTGGAGAACAGGATTTAAGAAAAGAAAAGTACTTAAATAAAACTGCTGACCCTATTAATTATTCTTTTACATCAAACGATCTCGATCAAATCAAAAGTAAAGTATTTAAGGAATATAAAGATAAAACAGGAGTAGATATTGAACAGATAGCAAATAATTTTGGATTTAAAATGCCTGATTTAGATTTATTAAATAACTCTTTAAATAGAGATGAGAAAGCAAGATACTGGTGGCAACAAAGTGCCGAATGGTTAGATGGTCTAATGGATCAATTAGATTTAACCAAAGATGAGAAAAATTTATTTTTAGAAGTAGTCTCTACTACATCAGGAGGAGTGGATCCTGCTCAAAATTTAAAAATAGCTTTAGGAGTTTTTTCAGACATGCTTTCTAATAGACCTATTAGAATGGGTTTCAAAACAGCACAAAGTCTTGATGTATTACTGAAAGATAAAGAGTCTAAAATTAATTCTCCTAAATTTAGAAACTATGTGGATAGTTTTAAATATTTTGCAGGCACAGATGATAGAATACCTAACACAACAATTGATCTACAAATGTCAAAAATATTTGGAATGAATCCTGAAGCTTTAGCTGGAAATCCAGATTTATATTCTTTAGTCACAATGGTAGTTAATGATTTAACTAATGAGGTTAATAAAAGTATCCCTAAAGGAGAAGAACTTCTTCAGCCTTTTGAGTTACAGGCAATGATGTGGACAGAAAACAGAGGAGGAAGGTCTACTAATTTCTCTGAAGTAGGTCCTCAGGTTTTAATGCAAATGGAAAACTTAGGATATTCTATAAATAGAGAGGATATAAAAGATATTAATTTTGTAAGAGATTTACAGTCAACAGTAAGACCTTTTGAAGAAAGTATTAAGATGACTGTAGAGTCTGGAACTTTTTCAACTCCACAAGGAAATAAAATAGAACAAATTATTAACTCTTTTCCTGATGACAAAGTTTTAATGGATAAAATTAATCAAGTGAATAAATCAACCAATCTTTCTTTAATTAGTAAATCAAAAAATAATCCTTCCATTATTGAGGATCTTGTTTCGGCTGTAGTAGGGGAGAAGGCTGAAATGTCTAGATTGATACAAGGGTTTGGAACTTCTGAAGGTCAAGTCGGCAACAATATTATTGTTCCTTCTGTTTATAAAAATAATAAAGGACAAATGATTCAATTAAGTGATCAACAAAGATTGTTTATTTTATCTACTTTAGGAAAATATTTAGATCAAAATTCTGTTTCGTCTAGTAATTTTATACTTGTGGATGATTCTTTAAAGATACCACAAGGAACAAAACCTACTACTTCATACTATGTTCCAAGCACTAAATACAATCAAAAACAGCTTCAAGAATTAACTAAAACATCAGGATATGATTTTAATATTACACCTGTAACTGGAGGTTTTGTTTTAAATACTCTTTCTTCTCAAGGTAAACCAGATAATAATAAAATTATTTCTTCTTTAGAAAATATTTTTGGAAAAGAAATAAATGTTGGTGTTTTAGACACTGTATGGTATGGTGACCTTATTGAAAGAAATAGTTATGAGGAAAATATAAATGCCTTCTTACAAAATGACAAAAGAACAGATAAAAAAAGCGGGGATACCCAAAGCGTTTTCAACGATATCTTTTCCAAGATCAAAGCAATCTCAAACAAAAGAGACCAAAAATATCAAGAAATCTTAGATTCAACTAAAGTAATTAATTTATTAAAAAAATCTAAAATAGAGCTTAGAAGGAGAGGAGGCATGATTTCAGTGCCTAAAATACCATCGCTTGTAAATGGTGGGTTAGTTGATATAAATACTGTTATTGGAAAAATAAATTATGGCAACTAACATCGACAAAGGTTTATATCAGACAAGCGATACACCTGACCTAGAGATTATTAAATCGGAAACCGAAGTAGAGATCGACGGTCAACCGATCCCTAGTCCTGAGGGTATTGAAATTGAAATGGATGAAGACGGAGGAGCAACTCTTGACTTCGATCCAATGTCCGCGATCCCCGATGAAGTGGAGTTCTATTCCAACTTAGCAGAAGTTTTAGACGATCGAATTTTAGGAAGAATATCCTCTGAGTTATTAGATGACTTAGAGAGTGACCGCGCCTCTCGAAAAGATTGGGAGGAAGCCTACATCAAAGGTTTAGATTTACTAGGACTTAAATATGAAAAGCGTACTCGACCTTTTAATGGCGCGAGTGGTGTGACTCATCCTTTGTTGGCAGAGAGTGCCACTCAATTTCAGGCATCCGCCTACAAGGAGTTACTACCTTCAGGAGGTCCTGTTCGAACTATCATTATGGGAGAGGAAACTCCCGACAAGTACGCGAAAGCACAACGTGTTCAAGAATATATGAATTACCAGCTAATGAACAAAATGGAAGACTTCACACCTGAGTATGATCAAATGTTGTTTTATCTCCCTCTAGCTGGTAGCACATTTAAAAAAGTTTACTACGATGAGTTAATGGATCGAGCTGTATCAAGATTCGTTCCCGCTGAAGACTTAGTCGTTAATTACATGGCATCCGATTTAGATAGCTGCGATCGCATCTGTCAGATTGTGAACATGGGTTATAATGATTTTAGAAAAAAACAAGTTTCAGGATTTTATAAAGATATTGAAATTAATCCCGATCAACTAAACCCGAGTGAGATTCAAAGAAAATACGATGAGATTGAAGGATTAAAACAAAACGAGAGAGACAAGTATGTTCGACTATACGAGTTTCATGTTTCATTGGATATTGAAGGTTTTGAGGATACCGATGAGATTGGTGAGCCCACAGGAATTAAAATACCCTACATCGTCACGATTGAGGATGGATCAAGCCAAATTGTAGGTATTCGTCGAAACTACGACAAAGACGATCCCAAGAAAATGAAGAAGCAATACTTTGTTCATTATAAGTTTTTACCAGGATTAGGTTTCTATGGTTTTGGTTTACTGCATGTCATTGGTTCTCTCTCCAGAGCAGCAACATCTATTTTACGTCAGCTAATTGATGCGGGATCCCTATCGAATTTACCTGCTGGATTTAAGACCAGAGGATTGAAAATTAGAGATGATGCCGAACCGATTCAACCAGGTGAGTTTAGAGATATTGATGCACCCAACGGTGATCTTCGAAACGCTTTAATACCTTTACCTTACAAAGAGCCGTCTCAGACATTATATAGTTTATTAGGTTTTGTTGTTCAGTCAGGACAAAGATTTGCAGCCATCACTGATTTACAGGTGGGTGATGCCAATCAAAACGCTCCTGTCGGTACAACGATGGCTTTACTCGAGAGAGGTTCTAAAGTAATGTCCGCGATCCACAAGCGATCCTATTACTCTCAGAAAAAAGAATTTAAATTACTCTTTAAAGTTTTTGCTGAGTATCTTCCTGAAACCTATCCGTATTCAGTGGAGGGAGCAGATCGAACAATTAAGGCAGAAGACTTTAGTGAGCAAGTAGATGTCTTACCTGTATCCGATCCTAATATTTTCTCCATGACTCAAAGAGTAACTCTAGCTCAAACTGAATTACAATTAGCTCAGAGTGCCCCCGATTTACACAACATGAAAGAGGCATACCGAAGAATGTATGAAGCTTTGGGTGTTAAAGATATTGATGAGATGTTAAGAAAAGATACTCCCGTTGAGCCGAAGGATCCCGCAATGGAACACGCTGATTTATTAGATGGTAATTTATTGAAAGCTTACGAGGGACAAGATCACGATGCTCACATTCAAAACCATATTCTCTTTGGAACGAATCAAATGATTTTAGCTAATCCTCCAATGGCGATGAAGTTACAAAAACATATTTTAGAACACGTTTCTCTCAAAGCAAAAGAGCAAGCGATGTTCTTGGCACAGCAAGGTCAAGTTCCCCAAGATCAAATCGATCCTGTTATTGCTAAACTAGAGGCTCAATTTATGATGGAACTAAAACAACTATCATCCCAGTTAAGTGGAGCAGGTCAACCTGACCCTGTTGTTCAATTAAAACAGCAAGAGCTACAGCAAGACGCTATGAAAGATCAAATGGATGCTCAAATTGATCAAGCAAAGCTTCAATTAGATGCTGCAAAGCTTCAGCAAAAAGACGCTATGGATAAAGCAAAGCTTCAAAAGGATTACGACATTGCCGATAAGCGTGCAGAAGTTCAGTATGACAAAATGACAACACAAACTTTAAATCAAGAGAGAAGAGATGCCACTAACCAAAAAAGGCAGTAAAATTATGTCTTCCATGAAAAAAGAATATGGTAAGAAAAGAGGCGAACAAGTTTTCTATGCTTCTAAGAATAAAGGTAAAATAAAAGGCGTAGAAAAGAAGACTAGAAAAAATGCCTAAGCCGTATTACATTATAGGTATGATTAATAAAAAAACAGAGGCTCGAGTTCAAAAGATTATTGATGAAACTAGAGACTTTATACAAGGTCAAGCAGAAAAGGGCGTTGATCTTGTTGAGCTAGCTCAAGTAATGCTAAGTATGAGTAGAGAAACAATGGTTGATGCTTATGGAGAGTATGTTGCAGATACTTACATTTGTAATCAAATTAGTAGGTTGAAAATACCTCAAAATAGTCTAACATTACATTAATGAAAAAACGTTTAACAAAAACAATCCCTCCGAAAAAGGGCCCTGTTTCTCAGGGTGAATCTATTCCACCAGGTAAGATTATAGAAATTAAGTCTGTGCCTGAGGATAAAAAACACAAACGTGGTTATGGAATAGCGTCTAAAGGTCTTAAATTTGAAGGAGTATTTTAATGAACAAAATACTATTAAAAGTTAAAAGCTTTACTTCTAATGTCAAGAAACGTGATGCAATTATAGCTGTCGTTTTCTTTGCGTTAGGGGTATATTTTGGTTCTTAGTAAAATATTAGGTGGATCTTTAGTCGACACGGTCGGTAAGGTTATCGATTCCGTACATACTTCCGAAGAAGAAAAAGGTCAAATTAGAATTAAACTTCAAGAACTCGAAAATGAAATTAATTCTAAACAGATGGATATCAATTTAGCGGATGCTCAATCTACAGCTACCGATATTTCAGGTTTATTGCAGCGTTCTTGGCGACCCCTCATTGGATTTAGTGCAGCATTGGCCATATTTTGGGAATTTGTCCTTAAAAATTTTATCGTGTTCTTTTTAGCAGTCTTTGAAATAGAAACTCTCCCTCTACCAACCATGAATATGGAACAGCTTATGCCATTAGTTATGGCACTTTTAGGTATGGCAGGACTGAGAACTTTTGAAAAATCTAAAAAAATTACAAAATAATGGCTTACTTTGAATATGAAGTAACCAAACTTATTAAGGATAAGATACAAGCTTTAGAGGAAGAGATAACTTCCATGAATATTAATTCCTTTGAAGATTATAAATACTGCTTAGGTAAACTCCATGAAATGCAAAAATTTCAAAGAGATTACAGAGAGATTATGGAAAGGATGAATAAAGATGAGTAGTTTAATACTCCCAAAAGGCTTTAAGAAAGCTATCGATAAAAAAGAAGAAAAGAAAGATAAAGACGAAGGTCCTGCGTTAGAAAGAATACCACAAGCAACAGGATGGAGAATGGTTGTTTTACCTTATAGAGGAACAGAAAAAACTAAAGGTGGTTTATATCTTACCGATAAAGCTGTGGAAGAACAACAACTCACAACGAACGTTGGAATGATCTTGAGCATGGGCTCTGATGCTTATGCTGATAAGGATAAGTTCCCTAATGGTCCGTGGTGCAAAAAAGGCGATTGGGTTGTCTTTGCAAGATACGCTGGATCAAGAGTTAAAATTGAAGGTGGAGAAATTCGTATTCTCAATGACGATGAAATTTTAGCTAAATTGAAAGACCCAAAAGACGTATTAACAATCTATTAAGGAGATTATTATGGCTGAAGAAAAAATGGTAGACCTTGACACTACAGGCGAGGGTCAAGAGGTTGAACTTCAAGAAGAAGAATCTACTAAAGAAATTAAAGTCGAGTCAAAAGAAAATGATTCTGAAAAAGTAGAGGCTTCCATTGAAGAAAAAGACGATCAACAAAACGATGATGATGACGATTCTAAAGATGACGGTCTGGATAAATATTCTAAAAAAGTTCAAAGAAGAATTAAAAAACTTTTAGATAGAGTTGAAAAGACAGAGCAAAGAGAACAGGAAGCTCTTCGTTTTGCAGAGAGTGCAAAGAAAAAATACGAAGAATACGAAAATAAAATTAAATCTTTAGATGAAAATTATCTTACAGAGTATGAGACAAGAGTTCAGTCTCAAATTGAACAAGCTAAAAAAGCTTATCAAGATGCTTTGTATAATAATGATGTCAATGCTCAGGTTGAGGCTCAAAGAGCTTTGACGAGATTGGCAATTGAAGAAGAAAGAGCTATCGCTTCTAAAGCTCAGAGAGAACAGTTATTAAAACAGCAACAAGGTTTAATGGCTGAGAAACAACAACCCGTTCAAAGAAAACCCGATCCTAGAGCAGAGCAGTGGGCAGAAGAAAACAAGTGGTTTGGTCAAGACGAAGCAATGACTTTTACTGCTTTAGCTCACCATAAAAAGCTTTTAAGAGAGGGTTACGATCCTAAAAGCGACGAATATTATGAGGAAATTAACTCTTACATGAAAGATCAGTTTCCAAATAAGTTTGAACAAAAAGAACAAGTGAAGGAAAAAGCTCCTCAAACAGTTGCTGGAACTTCACGAACATCAAAAACAAGCGGTTCTCGAAAAGTAAAGCTAACTCCTAGTCAAGTTGCAATTGCAAAAAAATTAGGTCTTACTCTTGAACAATACGCAAAATATGTATAGATTGGAGACAATATGGTAAATAAAACGCTTAGGTCTAATGAGACAAGGGAAAAGACAGCTCGTAAAAAAGGTTGGACAAGACCTTCTGCATTAGACGCACCCCCAGCTCCAGATGGTTATAAACATCGATGGATAAGGGAATCAGTCAGAGGATTTGATGATTATAAAAACATCAGTGGTAAATTACGAGAAGGCTGGGAATTAGTTCGAGCCGACGAGTATCCTGACTGGGAACTTCCTACTATCGAAGATGGTAAACACGCTGGTGTTATAGGGGTAGGTGGGTTGCTGTTAGCTCGCATGCCAGTAGAGACAATTGAAGAGCGTAATGCTTATTACAGAAGCTTGACTGAGGGTCAAAAACAGGCCGTCGACAATGATCTACTGAAGATCGAGGATCCAAGGATGCCGATCAGTAAACCCCAAAGGCAAACCAAAGTAACTTTTGGTTCAGGAAACAAGTCGTAATCGGCACGGTTTGTTAAACGACCAACTAACAACGTATTACAAAGGAGTAATATTATGGCAAACGTAGACGCACCATTCGGGTTTAGACCCGTACAAAAGGTGGGTGGCGGAGTATCAAACCAAGGGCAAACAGAATATGCTATTGCCAATAACTATGGTACCGCTATCTTCCAAGGTGATCCAGTTGAACTAGTTTCTACTGGAACACTAGAAGTCGCTAACGCTGCTGGTAATACTATTGTTGGTGTTTTTAATGGTTGTTTCTATACAGACCCAACAACACAAAAACCAACTTTTAGTAATTACTATCCAGGCAGCATTGCAGCATCGGACATCGTAGCAAATGTTATCGATGATCCAAATCAGTTGTTTGAAGTTCAAGCATCTGGAACAGTAACAGCTGCTAACGTCGGTGAAAATGCTGAGACAGCATACACCGCTGGTAGCACAAAATCAGGTATATCTAAAGCTGAAGTGGATACTTTCGCAGCTAACGCTAGCTCAACATGGATTATTGTAGGTCTTTCAAAAGACCCAGACAACGATGATACATCTGCTGCTAACGGTAACTTAATTGTGAAACCAAACCTTCACTATTATACTGGTGGAAAGGCAGGGGTATAAACCATGGCTATTTCAAGAAGTCAACTCGTTAAAGAGTTAGAACCAGGTTTAAACGCACTGTTTGGCTTGGAATATGCAAGATATGAGCAAGAGCATACCGAAATCTTCGATCAAGAGTCATCTGACAGAGCGTTCGAAGAAGAGGTAATGCTTTCAGGTTTTGGATCAGCTCCAGTTAAATCTGAAGGTGCTGGCATCTCTTATGATACAGCTGCTGAAGCTTATACTTCACGTTACACACACGAAACAATTGCATTAGGCTTTTCAATCACAGAAGAAGCAATCGAAGATAACCTCTACGATCAACTTTCTTCTCGTTACACAAAAGCTCTTGCAAGATCAATGGCAAATACAAAGCAAGTAAAAGGTGCTGATGTTCTAAACACAGCTTTTGCTTCTGCTGGAGCCGCTGGTACTAACCCAGGTGGTGATGGTGTATCTTTAATTAATACACAACACCCACTTGCAGTTGGTGGCACTTTCTCTAACAGACTAGCAACTGATGCTGACTTGAACGAAGTATCACTTGAGCAAGCTTTAATTGACATTGCTGCATTCGTAGATGAGCGTGGTTTAAAAATCGCAACTCAAGGTAGAAAACTGATTATTCCAAAAGAATTACAGTTTACTGCTGATCGATTAATGAGCTCAGCGCTAAGAACTGGTACAGCAGACAATGACATTAATGCTATCAGAAACATGGGAATGATTCCTGAAGGTTATGTGGTAAATCACTTCTTAACTGACACCGATGCATTCTTCATTAAAACTGATGCACCAAATGGTCTAAAGCACTTTGTTAGATCACCAATGTCCACAAACATGGAAGGTGACTTTGACACAGGTAATGCAAGATACAAAGCTAGAGAGAGATACTCATTCGGTTTCTCTGATCCTAGAGGTATCTTTGGTACATCTGGCGCAGCTTAATAAATACTTAATCTAATAAGAAGGGCGTATGTCTTTGACTGCGCCCTTTTTTTATGTCATATTGTAGTTCTAGCATAACAAGTCACGCAAACTGAGCTAGCAGACGGTATAGAGATTGTGTGGCTAGGTCTATACAACCATGGAGGTTTAATATGGCAACAACTACATTTACAGGACCAATCGTAGGTCTTAGAGGAGTTATCGCTGGTCCAAATCCTAATGCTTCAGGAACAGATCAGGGTGGAACAACTCCATTTACAAGAACAAGCAACACTGTTATTACATCAGGTTCAACAGCATTAGATGCAACTACAAACGAAGGTGTAATGGCTTATGTTTCTGACGGTGCTAACGGAGCAGCAGTTATAGCTTTTTCAGATGGCGCAACTTGGTTAAGATGCGATACACTTGCTAACGTATCATCATCATAAGGAGTAAAACATGGCTAACACAGTAACAGGACCTACAATTCAATTTCAAGGTGATCGTAAATTGATCAACACTTGTTTTGTATCTTGTGACGGTGGCAATACTAGCTCAATTACTCTTGTCGATGTGTCTGCTCTTGCTCCTAACAAAGCGGGAGAAGCATGCACTCAAGTATCCTTAAATAAAATTTGGTATCAGGGAGCTGGCGCAGCTAATGCTTCAGCTACCTTAACTTGGGATGCTGATACAGACGTTCCTTTCTTATCATTAAATTATGACAACAATTTTGATTTTTCTGAATTTGGTGGCTTGAATAATACTCAAGCAGCAGGTTATACAGGAGATGTAAAATTGGAAGTACCAGCTACAACTGTAGCAGGTCAAGAAGTCGTTGTATGGTGTGAGTGGATAAAAAAGTATGACTAGGAAAGCTGACAAGCAACCACCGAAAACAAAAAAATATTTTCGCTCCACGAAAAGTGGAGCGGGAATGACAAAAGCTGGTGTCGATCGATACCGAAAAGAAAATCCTGGTTCGAAGTTAAAGACCGCAGTTACAGGCAAAGTAAAACCTGGCAGTAAAGATGCGAAGAGAAGAAAATCTTTTTGTGCTAGAAGTGCAGGACAAATGAAACAATTTCCTAAAGCTGCCAAAGACCCTAATTCAAGACTAAGACAGGCTCGTAAACGTTGGAGGTGTTAAATGCAGATGATAAAAAACTTTAAAGACATAGTAATATTATTAATCACAACTGGTGTTTTAATCTTGTTAGGCATAATTATTATTGGAGATTATATTGTAGCACTAGAAGAAAACAGACCAGTAGACGAAAGTGTAATAACTTTAATGAAGATGTCTGTCACAGGATTAATTGGAGTTATTGGTGGTTATATAGGTGGAAGTAAAAACTAAGTAAAAAGCATTCGCAAAATGGAACATTAATGATATAAGAGATTATGCAAATAGATAAATTTAAAGATTATAGTGGATTATTATTAAGATGGACTTTAATCGTAGTTTCTATCTCTTTTGCATGGTCTAATCTAGATAACAGAGTTTCTAATCTTGAAGCTGATGTAACTCCTATTTCTAAAAAAATAGATTTTTTAGTTGAGGCTAATCAATCTATGATGATTGATATAGCAGTGATAAAAGAAAAAGTCATGCAACTAGAGAATAAAGTAGAAAAACCATAGTTATGTCTATTTCTAGGTCTCAAATGAAACAACAAGTGTCTACAGGAGGTAGAGTAATGAATAAAAAACTAAAACCTATTCCATCAAAAAACAAAGGATTAAAAAAATTACCCACTAAAGTAAGAAACAAAATGGGTTTTATGAAAAAAGGTGGTAAAGTAAAATAATGTGCAAATGTAATGAAGATTATACTTGTATTTGTGGACTTGAAATAGAAGAAAAAAATAATGACTAAATTATGTAAAAGAGGAAAAGAAGCCGCAAAAAGAAAATTTGATGTCTATCCTTCTGCTTATGCAAATGCTTATGCTTCTAAAATATGTGCTGGTAAAATAAAAGATCCTAGTGGTAAAAAAAGAAAAGATTTTAAAGGACCTAAGCCGATGGCACTTGGTGGTTCCGTTTCTCAACAAAGAAAAAAAGTTTCTAGCTATGATCAAGGTGGAGTAGCTAAAGGCTGTGGAATGGTTATGGAAAACAGAAGAAAAGTAACTCAAAAAATGTAATGGCTAATTCTGGCTTAAAAAAATGGTTTTCTGAAAAATGGGTAGATATTGGTTCTCCTAAAAAAAATGGAAAATATCAAGAATGTGGTAGACCGAGCACTACTTCATCAAAAAGAAAATATCCTAAATGTGTTCCCGCAGCAAAAGCTGCATCAATGAGTAAAGGTCAGAAGTCTTCCGCTGTTAGAAGAAAAAGAGCTGTCTCCAATGTCGGACCAAAGCCGACTAATGTAAAAACAATTGTCCAGAAAAAAACTAGCAGAAAAAATAAAAGCTGATGTAATAAATTGGTCTAAGACTGTCTTAGAGCCAATGAATAAACACATCGGTTTTCCCGCCTGTCCTTTTGCAGCTAAATGGAGAAAGGAAAATAAAGTTAGGATAGAAGTTCGTATGGACAAATCAAAATATGAAAAACAATTAACTTCTATTATTAAGACTTGGGATAAAAAACAACACGACATTATAATTTATTGTGATCCCTTTTTTGACCAATATAACCCTGAACAGTTTCAAGAAAAGATAGATTTTTATAATAAAACTTATAATCGAAGAGATGTCTATTTTATGGGATTTCACCCTGAAACACCAGCAGATCCTGATAGTGAGGCTTTTCTTTGCGACCCTACTGAAGAACCTGTGCAACACTCGGAACTACAGTATTCTATGATGCTAATACAAAAATTTAAACAGCTATACGAAGCAAGTTGCAAACTACACAAGATAGGTTATTATGAGAAATGGCCTAAGGAATACTACGAGGAAGTAGTAGCCGAACGGCAACTTACGTACGAAAAACTTTTTAAAAAGGGAGTAAAATCATGATGAAGAAAAAACAAGTAATTAAAAAACGTGGTGGTG
>Ga0209986_10004167_pt1 | contig 12352 bp, 9 predicted proteins | sample BlataG_FD_183168 | JGI IMG/M metagenome (GOLD analysis project Ga0209986, IMG submission 183168) | Deep subsurface microbial communities from Black Sea to uncover new lineages of life (NeLLi) - Black_00105 metaG (SPAdes) (version 2) | ecosystem: Environmental > Aquatic > Marine > Oceanic >...
CATAAAGGAATAGAAATAGTAGTTGCCGAAACCTGCTTTCCCATGAAAGTAGCTCATGGGCATGTCTTGAACCTCTTAGAAAAGAAATTAGATTATATATTCTTGCCCAGCATAATTGATTTTGAGGAAAGAGACTCTCGATTAAAAAGAACCTACAACTGTCCCTGGTCTCAAAGTCTTCCCTACTTTATTAATGCAACTATCAAAAGAGAAAATTACTCTGTCAAATTCTTGGAACCAAAGATATCTTTCGGAGAAGGTATAGATAAAGCATTAAGAAAAGTGGGTAGTCTTCTAAATGAGCATATTTCTAGAATTAAAAAGGCTATTCAAGTAGCTCAAAAAAAGCAATATCAGTTTAGTGAAGATTTAAAAAAGAAAGGTAGAGAGGTATTAAATAATCTAGGAGGACGAAAAGGCTTTGTAATCATTTCCCGACCCTATAACGGCTGCGATCCCGGACTTAATCTAGATATAGTGGAAAAAATGAGAGAACTGGAAATGTTAGCTATCCCTATGGACCTTTTGGATTTAGACCCTTCTCTAATCTCCGAAGATTACCCAAATATGTACTGGGGATATGGCCAGAGAATTCTTGCCGCTGCCAGACAAATAAAGGAAACGGACAATCTCTATCCTATCTATATTACCAATTTTGGTTGTGGGCCAGATTCTTTTATCTCCAAGGATTTCACTGAAGAGATGGATAGACCTTTTCTGGAACTCCAGGTTGACGAACACAGCGCTGAAGCTGGTATTATAACCCGACTGGAAGCTTTCCTCGATAGTATTCAAAATAGGAAGATTGATCAAGGAAAGATTTCTAAAAAATTTACGCTTTCCATCCTAAAAGATGAAGAAAGAACTATCTATATTCCTTATATGGATGATCACTCCTATGCCCTTAAAGCTGCCCTGGAAGCTCTGGGCAAAAGGGCGGAAGTTATGCCTATAAGTGATCTGGAGTCCCTGCGGGAGGGACAAAAATATACCACGGGCAGAGAATGCTATCCTTGTATCCTCACCACGGGAGATATGCTCAAGGTAATAAATGAAAATGGTGCCAAGGCAAAAAAAATAGCTTTCTTTATGGGTACAGCCCAGGGACCTTGTCGATTTGGTCAGTACCGTACCTTTCAAGAACAAGTCTTAAAAAGATTAGGTTATAGTGATATCCCTATTATTTCCCTTGATTCAGAGAACAGCTATGGTGGTTACGGAGTAAAATTTACCAAACTTGCCTGGGAAGGAATTGCTGCTATAGATATACTGCGCAAAGCTCAAAGATTGATAAGAGCAGACGAAGTAAACAAAGGAGAGACGGATAAATTATATCTAAAATATAGAAATAGAATCTGCAAGCTAATCAGCCAGGGAAAAGGTCTCAAGAATCTAATGCAGGAAGCAGCGAATGCTTTGGGAAAGGTAAAAACGGAGAATAGAGATAAACCAGTGGTAACTATCGTAGGAGAGATATATGTAAGACATAATCCTTATAGTAATATATTTATCATAAATGAGTTAGAAAGATTGGGAGTAAAAGTAGAGCTTGCTTCGATGAGAGAATGGTTTATGTATACAAACCAGATGCATAAAGAGCTCATTTGGAAAGAAAAAAATCTAATAGGATTTATTATCAATAGAATAAGAAATCTATTTCAGGAGAAAATAGAAAAAAGACTGGAAGAGCCTTTTAAAGATATAATAAAAGGATTTGAGGAGCCACATATCGAGGAAATCCTCCAATTAGGGGAAAAATACCTGGATAGGTCTTTGAGAGGAGAAGCTATTTTAACGGTAGGGAAAACTATTCATTCTGTAAAAAGAGGAAGAGATGGAGTAGTTAACGTAATGCCCTTTACTTGTATGCCAGGAAATATAACCTGGGCTCTGAGTACCCAAATAGAAAAAGACTATGCTAACTTTCCTATTCTTAATCTCTCCTACGACGGTTCTCACCAGGCTAATTATTTGAACAAAATTAGGACTTTTGTTTCCCAGGTGGAGGCTCACCATAAATTTAAGAAGTCAGGGAATTATCTTGCAAGAATAAGGAGGTAATCTTGCGAACGATCATAATATATTCAGATGAATCAAAAGGTATGGAAGCCGTCGTCCAGGCTCTCTCCTCAAGTATCCAAGCTATGGGACATGAAGTACACCAGGTGAAGGCAGAAAAATCGGCCCGGGCAGAGAGTCTATTTCCCTACGATCTTGTCTATGTGGGCAGCCCTGTTCTTGGCTCTTGGGGAGGCAAATTTTCTCAACCACTTGCCTCTTATCTTAAGAAATGTTCCGGCCTGGAGGGTAGAAAAATAGCTGTCTTCGTTATTCCCAAACTATTTGGCGTGAGTAAAGCCCTGAAGAGAATTATGAAATTATTGGAGGAAAAGGGCTCGATTGTCATTGCTTTTCAGAGTATCAAGAAGCTATCAGAAGCCAGGGATTTTGGAAAAAGGCTGTCTAAACCACAATGAGTGACGGTCAAATAACTAAAGAAAACCAAATAACCGACAAAAAGATGACCTTGACTGATCTAAGAGAGATGGTTGAGCAGTACAAAAAGTATCTGCTTAATATTGATGAGTTTTCCAAAGACATCCTGAAAATTCTAATTTTAAGGGACGAGATCGAAATGCTTTCCGGTAGGTTAAAGAGAAGGGGAACCGATCTTTCGGTAGAAAAATCAAGACTTGATAGCCTTGATCAGATCATAAAAGATAAACCAAAGCCTATATTCAGAAGTCTAACCAGCTCTATTGCTCCCCTACCCTACCGAGAAGAAAGAAAAATTCCCCGTTCTCACTGGTGGTGGTATCTGGATGAGCTAATAAGAAAGAGAAGATCTTTACGCATTAGAAGGTTGGCTGTGAGAGGAGGAATTGCTGTCGGTATCCTGGTAGCTGCTTATATCGTCATGGTGAAGGTCCTTCCAAAACCCCAGCCGGCTACAATTTATCAAGAAGAAGGTAGTAAGCTCTATCGGGAAGGAAGAATAGATGATGCTATCCAGGCCTATGAGAAAGCCTTGAAACTTAATCCTGAAGATGGTTATACTTACCTCATGCTAGGGATTCTCTACCAAGACAAAAAAACCGTAGAAAAAGCTGTCCATTACTTCAAGAAAGGTGAGAGTTTGTATCCCCGTAAAATAGATTTTTATAATGCTCGGGGAATGGTCTACTTTCAAGGAGGAAAACTGGATAAAGCAGCTACCGATGTGAAAGAGGCATTGAAGATAGACCCAAAAAGTCCCCTTTCCCATTTTCTTTTAGGCAATATCTACGAAGAAGAGGGTAGCTTTGCCGAGGCCGTCACCGAGTACCAGATAGTTTCCAATATGAAGGATGCTCCCGCCCAACTGGTGGTGATGGCCCGCTTTAAGATGGGAATGATGGGAATGAGAGCCCCCTTGAGGTCTCCTTAATAAAACCTACCTTCCAAGCTTGAAAAATTTTTATCTTGTCTCACGCCTAATTTCTAATACCAGACTAAATTCCCGCCCGCCTTTGCCCATTTGTCTTTGCAAGCACCTGCGCTTGTGTGGCAAAGTACGGTAGTCGCAACCTTTAGGTTGCGCTATTTTGGGCAGTTTTCCGCAGGCTAAAGCCTGCGGCTACCTACCTTTTTCCTGAAATTGGACAAACGGACTTGACATTTTCCCAGGTTATTTTATTATATATTAAATTATTAAGCCACAATTAATTTTAGAGAAAATGGGGCGAGGTAGCCGCAACGTTAAAAAACGAGTGCTCAGAGGTGACTAATTAAGATGAAAATCGGAAAGACTATAAGAGAGTTCCGGCTGGCAAGGAATATGAGTATCAAGGAATTGTCTAAAAAGACCAATCTAACCAGTAGCCTTATCAGTCAGGTAGAAAGAAATCTCATTAGTCCCTCTCTTAACAGCCTAACAAAAATTTCAGGTGCTTTAAAAGTACCCATTGTATCTTTTTTTACGGAAGCCACTCTTAAGCCCTGCCCGATAACAAGAAAGAAACAAAGAAAGAAGACCGTCATATTTTCAAGTTCTCATGTTATTTATCAACTACTCTCACCGGATCCGGATAGGAAAATTGAATTCTTATCGGTGGAGATTGAGCCAGAAGAGGATGAAAATGACGAGAATGAACTGATAACGCATAGTGGGGAGGAATGTGGATATGTCATCAAGGGTGAGTTAGAGGTGAGATTAGGAAAGGAAAGATATTATCTAAAAGAGGGTGACAGTATCTATTTTCAGAGCCGTATTCCCCATAGGTTTAAGAATACTGGAAAAGGAAAAGTAATCTCAATTTGGGCCATGACCCCGCCATCCTTCTGGGGAGGTCTAAACTTCCTTAGAAGAAGAGAATTGAGCTCGAAGAATAAACAAAAATAATCTTGGGGAAAGTCCCTCGATAAACGTATAAATCTTCAAAATACTGCTACAATATAGAGAGCTGGAGAGGCAAACACAAAGGAGAACCACAGATGTCATTGGCCGGCCAAAAAATAGGCATCTTGTGCGGAGGAGAATCGGAAGAGCGGGAAGTTTCTTTGAAAAGTGGGCAGGCGATATACAAAGCCTTAAAAGATGAAGGGCTAGATGTGGTAAAGATGGATGTCGATCGCAAGATGCTAAAAAAAATTGAAAGGGAAAAAATCGATGTGGCTATCCTTGCCTTACACGGAGGATGGGGGGAAGACGGAACAATTCAGGCCGTGTGCAAACTGATAGGAATACCGTTTACCGGGCCGGACGTCCTAGGTAGTGCTTTAGCTCTAAATAAAGTAATGGCTAAAAAAATATTTAAAAGTGAGAGCATTCCAACCCCGCCCTGGAAGGTGATTTCTCAAGACGAAATTACCAGAGAAGGATACTTAGATAATTTCATTAAAAAACTAGGGGAAGAATTTGGTCTCCCGGTGGTTTTGAAGCCGGCTCTGCAAGGTTCGAGCGTGGGTTTAAAGGTAATCAAAGAAAAAATGAGCCTAAAATCCTCAATCAAAGAATCTATGAAATACGGGAAATGTTTGCTTGTGGAAAAATATTTGAGAGGAACAGAGGTAACAGTGGGAATTTTGGGACTGGGATCTGACTTAGAACCCCTACCAGTTGTAGAAATAGTACCCAAAAGGGGAGTTTATGATTTTAAATCAAAATATACCCAGGGACAGACACAATATATTGTCCCGGCCAGGCTTCCGAAAAAGCTATATGAGAAAGCTCAACTACTGGCACTTCAGGCTTTCAAGGCTTTAAATCTAGATATTGTGGCCAGGATTGATATGTTAATTGAAAAGAATAGAAATCTTTATGTTTTAGAGGCTAATACCAATCCAGGAATGACGGCGACAAGTCTTCTCCCAAAAGCCGCACTTGCGGCTGGTTACGAATTCCCAAAGCTACTTAGGAGAATGATAGAACTAGCTATAAAAAGAGCGGTACAATAAAGAAAAAGAAAGGGTCTATGGGTGGACAATTTAGGACGGGTGTGGTTGGAGATCGATCTCGATGCTGTTACTCACAATATCAAAACTATAAGAAGAATAGCGGGAAAGAACTCTGAAATTATGGCTGTGGTCAAGGCGAATGCTTATGGACATGATGCCATCGAAATATCACGGGTAGCTTTAGAAAGTGGTGCCACCTGGTTGGGAGTTGGGGCATTAGAGGAAGGGATAATATTACGCAAGGCAGGTATTGAAGCTCCCATTCTGGTCCTGGGACTTACTCCGGAAGACCAGATAGATCCCCTTCTTTTTTATGATCTTGTTCCTACTATCTGTGATCTTCAGACCGTCAAGGCATTATCTCAGGCTGTCGTAAAATATAAAAAAAATGCCAGAATTCACATAAAGATTGATACAGGTATGAGACGATTAGGAATTAAATCAGAGGGGGCTTTAGACTTTATTAAAAGAGTAAAAAAAATGAATAATATTGAGATCGAAGGTCTCTATACCCATTTTGCTGCCGCTGATGAGGAAGATAAGAGCTATACCAAGCTGCAGTTTGCTCAGTATAAAAGAGTAGTAAACGAACTGGAAAAAGAAGACATACACGTTCCTCTCAAGCATATGGCAAATAGTGCGGCTATTCTTGACCTACCTTATACCCATCTGGAAATGGTGAGACCAGGCATAACTATCTACGGACTCTTTCCTTTACCTCTCGCCAAAAGGACCATCAAATTGAAGCCAGTGGCGAAATTTAAGACAAAGATCATTTTCATAAAGAAGGTGGGTACCGGTGAAAGCATAGGCTATGGAAGGGCATACACTACAATCAAAGAGACCACAGTGGCCACTTTACCGGTGGGATATGCAGATGGCTATCCCAGGCTTCTTTCTGACACAGGAGAAGTCCTGGTTAAAGGAAGAAGAGCTCCTATAATTGGAAGAATTTGCATGGATCTATGCATGATAGATGTGACGAACATCCCTGGAGTACAAGTAGGCGAGGAGGTTGTTCTCTGGGGTAGGCAGGAGGGAAAAAACATATCCGTGGAAGAGATCGCCGAAAAAACCGGAACCATTAATTATGAAATCATCTGCATGGTTGACAAACCTCGAGTATCCAAGGTCTTTATAAAAAATGGGAAACCATTTAAGGTAAAATCCCTAATTGAGGACGGCGTCCCTGATTAGTGGGGCATCTGGATTTGTCCCGGGGCCAAAATGCTTTAAAACTACTAAGTTCTCATGGCCATTATTTGTAATGGTTACCCCATTTCTTGCTGCTTCACGCGAAACAAACAACTCATCATGGGTCAAATCCCTGTATCTGATCATCGTGGGAGACTCTACAGCTAGTTTGCCAACGGTTCCGTGACCCTGTACTACAACTAATCCATAAGCACCGTTATCTTTTATGGTTACATTGTTGCCTGCGGATAGGGTCAGTTCTTTTGCACTAAATAAATCTTTTGTCCCATAAACAATCCATCTTTCTTGATATCCTTCGCTCTCGGTGTTAGCTACAGGTACCGGCTCCAGATAATGGTTCTCTTTAAAGCGCTCATCAACATTTGCCGGCCAATCAATTGTATCCACAATAAAATCAAGGTCTTGATGTCTCTCCGGTGGAATATCTTTCACCAGAAGATCCCAAGATACTGGTCTACCTTCGAGCAGAGATTGAAACATGGCAAACACATCCGATGCCCACTGGACTTCATAAGTAACTAAAGAACCCGGCGCATGTAAAATACCCGGGGGAATAAACCAACCCGTTCCTGGTTGAATCTTGTAAGCTCGTGCATAGTTTAGTATGCCGTTGTCACCCTCATTCCAACGCTCTAGGCACCTTTTGATATCCTTTTTTGTTGTACTGGACTCTAAACCAAAATAGGTGTAAGGAGATCGATTTTCAATAAAGTTAAGTTGGGGTGGGAAGTAGTATGCTTCGGGTTTTCCTTCTCGACCTACCAAGGAGGCCTCCTCATTGTCTTGATGAAGATGATGAGGAATTGGACCCAAATTATCAAAAAATTTGGTTAATATTTTCCACCCTCCGTATCTTTCCATAGTTTCTTTCCCTAAGATAAGGTTTCCTTTCACTTCAATTGCGTCTTTTAAGAGTATTATTTTTTTGTCATTCAACACGATGTAGCTTAAACCCTCATCCTCAGGAGCTCCTGGATTATCAGCGCGTGTTACAGAAGCAAGCCATCTTTCATCAATTCCTCCCCGATCAGCACCAAGAATATAAAGATCCTCTGGGGCTAACTTAATTCTTCCCCCAGGCACAAGAAAGGATCTGGGAACCCAGGTTGGAGCTAATCTAAAAATTCCCTCACCTTCTTCATAGCCCTGTAGGACCGACTTTCTTAGCTGTGCATCTTTCATTTTCCTTTCTCCTTTACAATATCGCTTGGCACCTGCTAATAACTCCTTTTAGTCTTAACTTCCAGCTCTTAACAGTTCACAACAGACATTATTTGCCGAATTTATCAATGATACTATTTAATTCATTTCTATAGTATTTAAAATGGTTCCATTGAACTTCTGGAGGTATAAAATGATCCCCAAAAGGAACATAACCACCGGTTTTTAAAACTTCTTCTACTGGCTCTAAGATTTTATCTATTCTTTTTTTGCCAAGCGAGATCTCTGATTTGGGAACCCCTCCTAACATCTGTAATTTTGGAAATTTCTTTCTTACCTTTATAATATCCATTCCGCAACTAACCTCAAATGGATACATACCTGTAATTCCACCTTCTATGAATAAAGGTATTATATCCATGCAATTACCATCTGTATCAACGAGTATGATGTTAATTCCTTTGCTTTTCAAAAAACCAGTAAACCTTTTATAATAAGGGAGCATAAACTCTTTAATAACGTTGGGTGATACCATTGGTCCTCTACCAAAGGAGATATCTTCCCAAATATGGACTGCATCTATCTCAACATCAGCTAAAACCTCAGAATGAACAGCTATCCACAACTCTGTAAAAGTTTTGAGCATATCATGAATTAATTTTGGTTTATCAAAATAAGCATAAAATAGGCCATCATACCCGAGTAAATGGGCCAGAGTACCAAAAAAACCATGTGGATATCCACCCAAAACTAATGGATAATCTCTACTTTTATACTCTTTAACTAATTCATCCCAGTTTTTAGGTAATCTTTCACTAATATTATTAAAATTTACTCTCTCTTCTTTCATTTTTTCCCAACTTTTCTCATCCTTTATAGGATAATCCCAACCAGATGGCATTGTCGCTGTTTCTTTTAAGAAAAGTCTTGTAACACCATCAACATCTATGTATTTTAAATACTTTTCATCTTCTTCTAATGTTTTTGGTTCAAACATAGGATAAAAAAGTAAATTTACATCTGCTAACCGTTGAGTCTGATCCATATTGAAATAATCTTTCACATCACTATCAAGTGGAAACCCTTGCGTGGGCCAATAAAGGCCTCCAGCCATTATTGCTATTCCGCCAGGAAAGCCTTTAATGCCATTTTTATATATAAATTTATTTTCGCAGGTCCACGCTTTTGTATACAGGGATGCGGTAGAACTGTTAAATTTAGATGGAATTGCAGCAGGGTTCTTTTTAGGTAATCCTTGCTTATACCAATTGTTTATTGTCTTTCCCCAATATCCAAATTCCCATTTAATGCTTCTTATGTTAGTGTTGAGATTACGCATTATTTCTAAAAAACGCTCTCTTAAATTCAACTTAACATCCTACTAACTAGGCTTGGAATACTCCCTCCCGTCTCTATCAAATACCCTATAGCCTATGTCTAATCTATGAGCCATTTCTACTAAGTGAGGGGTTAAATCTCCGTAGGCAAATCCCAAATGATTGCAGGGCCATACATCAATTAACGTCTCCTCAGGGATGGGTATTTTCCCTTTTATTATAGGCCAGGCGAGGTTGTATTTTTTATGCTCTTCTAAGGAAACTTTAATTGTCTCAATTGTTGTGGCTACTAGATGATATCTTAAATTTTCCCTGGCCAGGCGAGCAATGGTCATAATCTGTCCCCCCGGAGTTCTACCCCTTACCGAGCTCCCCCCTGCTGCATAATAAATTTCCTGACCCATATACTCAACAGCATCAAGTTTTTTTACCGAATCCTCATCTGGAGTACCAAAGAAATAAGGAGGATGCTGTCCACAATTGACAATGCTCAGAATGCCATCTTCCACATCTCTAAAATCACCAAATCCAGCAGGTTTCCTCGTAAGAAGATACATCCACAGTTGAGTTAACGCTGAATCCATATCATTTTCACAAGCGGTAGGGATAATTTCTTTTTGTTCTCCCGCCGGCCCTACATCGTTTGAAAGATAAGCTGAAGCAAGACAGGCTGTGCAATCTCGGGAGCTTAACTCATCCTGACACTTAACTCCGGCAAAAGTAGCCTTATATTCTCTGCATATGTCAAGGGCGGCATAATAAAGGCAGAGTTGATAAACAAATTTATTGAGGGATTTCAGGCTATCCCGGGAAAAATCAAAATGACCATGTTTTTTTTCATATACGTATTCAACCGCCCTTTTAACCCTTTCATCAAGTATTTTATAGTCGCTTTCCCCTGGTTTACCTGTCCACTTAACCATTTTTAAAGCTCTAATTTTTATCTCCGACTGATCCAGAGTCTCATAGGTTATACCAAATAATTTTTGCCACTGGTCAACATCGCACGTAGTAGTAGGCATTCTCAAAGCCATTCCTCCAAAAGCCAAATATTTTTGCTCCCCCAAGACCTCAATTGCCGATTTTACCTTTTTTGAAACCTCGGCTCTTCTTTTATAAAATCTCAATATATCCATTAACTCTTTTAAAACTTCGGAGTCTTTATCGATAATTCCGTAGCACAATTTAAACGGTATCCCTATTCTTTTCAAACCACCACTCACAGCCATTCCGGCTACCAATCCCGGAATCTTAGGATCCTTATAGGTGAATATGATTACCCTGGCTATATCTTTGGCTTCTCGCATAAAGGCCTTAACGGCATCAACAGAATCATAGGGAAATGTCCAAGCTCCCTCATTTACAATTAAGGCATCGGGATTTTCCTTGGCTATATTGATGATATGCTTTCTAACTAACTCGGTGTTCCAGGCGATTTGATCCTCTTTAGAAAAACCATCTCCCCCACGGATTACCTCTACGTTTTCACTCCGAAGGGCACGAATTAAAGAAAACTCTTGCTTGAGGATTAATCCCAAATTTTGGGATCTTACCCAAGGCCGGGGGTCATTAGGTGAAAACACTCCTGCTTTAATTCTCTCTCGCATGGAATCCCTCCTTATAAATCACAGCAATTTTTATCTTCTACGGATATAAGCCTACAACTCCTCTTCTTACCTCGCATCGATTTTTTCATACAAGTTCCTATCCCTTGACAGCGCCCAGTGAGATACCTGTCACGAGGTAGCGCTGCATGAACATGGCAAAGATGAGACTAGGTAGCATGATCAGAATCGACGCTACTGCTGCTTCGCCGAACAGTGTGCCACGCACGCCCGTGGGCAAAAACAACTGTACTGCTACGGACACGGGGCGGGAACGCGTGCCCGACAGAATAAGAGCGAAGAAGAACTCATTTATAGTATATATGAAGACCAGCAGAGCCGCGCTAAGCAGGCCAGGGAGCATTTGCGGCAGGCCTACGCGGATAAAAGCCCCAAGACGCGAGCACCCGTCCACTATAGCCGCTTCCTCTATCTCTACCGAAAGACTTTCCAGGAAACCTCGGATCATCCAGATAGAAAGCGGCAGGTTGAAGGCTACATTCATTAAGATTAGAGTTTCGAGGCGGTCCAGCATTCTGATCCGACTAAACAAGACGTAAACGGGCAATATGATGGCCACTGGCGGCATCATACGCTGTGAAAGGATAAAAAAAGCGATATTTTCACGTATTTTGTATGCGTATTGGCTGCGGGCTAAGTTGTAGGCCGCCATCGTTGCCACGACCATGACAACTATCAATGTGCTTCCACTAATGACCAGGCTGTTGCGATAGTAGTGCAGGAATTCGCTTTCAATCAACACCGTGTGCCAGTGCTTAAGCGTCGGCTGGAAAATGAAAAGTGGTGGCAAAGCAAAGAGATCCCGCTGGGTCTTTACGCTGGTCAGCACTATCCACAGCAGAGGAAATAGCGCAAAGACGAGTATTACTCCCAACATAATTACAAAGCCAACTTTAAATACAGTTTGTTGCGAAGTCTTCTGGTTTATCTCGTTCACTCTTTTTTGCTTAAACATTTTCAGCCCTCCTCAGTTGACGGATCAATAACGTAGTAGTTACGATCAGGATAATGAGAAACAGATAGCTCATAGCTGAGGCATAGCTTATGTTCATGAAAGGCAAGCCACTGCGATAGATATGCAGACTCAGTACCTCAGTTGCACTGCCGGGACCACCATTGGTCATGATGAAAATCGAGTCGAAGGTCTTAAAGGAGTCAATCAGCCGGATAAGGAGTACAACCAGAATCAAAGACTTCATCATAGGCACCTTAATGTAGCGCAACAACTGAAAACCTGATGCACCGTCCACCTTGGCCGACTCGATAACCGCTGCAGGTAGGCTTAACAAACCGCCCAGCAAAATCAAGGTAAAGAAAGGCGTCCATTGCCATACGTCGGCGACGATGACAGCTATACGGGCAGACCACTTATTTTGGAGCCAGATCGGGCCATTGATGCCTATCAGACCAAGCAGGCCGTTAATGATACTGAAGTCGGGTTGAAACATCAGTAACCAAATAATACCTACCGCCACCGGCGTGACCATCATTGGCAGGATGATCAAGATGGTCAACAGTCGCTTACCGATAAAATCTCGTTGGAGTAAGAGCGCTGTTCCAAAGCCGAGCGCCAGCCCC
>Ga0209986_10004168_pt1 | contig 12351 bp, 9 predicted proteins | sample BlataG_FD_183168 | JGI IMG/M metagenome (GOLD analysis project Ga0209986, IMG submission 183168) | Deep subsurface microbial communities from Black Sea to uncover new lineages of life (NeLLi) - Black_00105 metaG (SPAdes) (version 2) | ecosystem: Environmental > Aquatic > Marine > Oceanic >...
AAATGCGGGCAAGGTCATAGCAGCTATCTGTCACGGCGGATGGCTGCTCTGCAGCACAGAGGTTTACAAGGGCAGGAAAGCGACCTGTTTTATGGCAATTAAAGACGACATTAAAAACGCCGGTGCCGAGTACATAGATGCCGAATGTATTGTGGACGGCAATTTGATTACATCGCGCAAGCCCGACGATTTGCCCGCCTTCTGCAGGGCAATCTTAAAAAAAATAACCGCAGAGAACGCCGAGAGCACAGAGGGAAAATAAGAATAAAAGGAAAAGAAGATGGATTCCTGCTTCCGCAGGAATGACAATATTAAAAATCTCTGGGTGCTCTCCGTAAGGACTCCCAAGGAGGACTGCGACCTCTGCGGTAAAAATAAAGTAGGAGCATTTTTCTTATGAACCGAATTAAGTCAGAAAAAGAACAAGAGAAAACGCCTGTGGTGCTGGTTGTCGATGACAATCAGCAGAATCTTGAGCTCCTGCAGGCGTATCTTGAGGATATGGACTGTGAGACCATCCCCGCACGCGATGGGTTAGAGGCCCTGGAGATTATAGGCGAAAAATCACCTGATTTGATTTTGCTGGATGTGATGATGCCTAAAATGAGCGGCTTTGAGGTCTGTAAAAGAATAAAAAACGACCCCAAAACCGCGGACATTCCCATAATAATGGTAACCGCACTTAACGAATTCGGCGACATCGAACGCGGTATTGATTCCGGCACAGACGATTTTATTAGTAAGCCGGTGAATAAGCTCGAGCTTACAACGCGAGTCAAGACTATGCTGAAATTAAAACACTTAAGCGATAAGCTCGAGCGCACATTGGCCTATTTAAGCGAGATAGAAAAACAGGCCCAAATGGCAAAATCAGGCTCGCAGTAGAAGTCTGAATTTGCAGAATTTGGGGTTTTTCAGGTCTGTTTTATCACTAAAAAGCCGGGGGGTTTGTTTGGGTCAGCGGCAGGGCGGCAAAGTCCGGAAACCGGCCTTTAGAACCGTAACAACCCGTACATCACACACAATCGCCACATACTCCGGACAAAATAAAACCTTCAGTAACTAATTGCCAAAACGGGATTAATACGCCTTTGCCTATTGCCGATACCCTTAATAGCGGATAGCGTATAGAATCCGTATCTCGTGAATCGTGTATTATAGGCCGTCATTATTGGTGCGGGATGGCAATCTCTTCTATTACGTTTTAGATTGCTTCGCTTCGCTCGCAATGACGGACAAAACAGGCGAGATACGAGCAGCGGGGAGCGAGCTTATGAGCAGGTTACTGGAAATCCTCGGCAGGGCGATAACGGTCGATACGGCCGATTTGATATGGCATTGGCTCAATGAGGTCAGAACCTCAAAAGACGATAGCGAATCTCCGCAATATCACCAGCTAAATAAAATCATTGAGCTGGTGGGCGATATGAAGCTGGATGCAGCCGCCGAGCAGCTAAGGCTGTATCTCTTTGAAAATCCTTCCTGTACACACGGCCGGCTCGCATCGGCGGCAATAGCTCTGCATAAGAACCGACTGGACGAGGCGGTCGAAGAATTAAACTCCGTTTATCTCCGCCAGCCCAATAATACAATGGCCCTTTATGCTCTGGGCCACTGTTATGAACGGCTCGGCAAAGAGTCTCAAGCCGTCGAATTTTATCAGGATTGTCTGAAGTTTAAAAGCTATTTGCAGCTTCCCGGCCAGAGACTTGCTGCAATATATTTCAAAAACGGTCAACTCGAAAAAACCATACAGGAATATGAGCTGTTGCAAAATGAATATCCCGATGACATGTCAACACTTGTGACGCTTGGGCATTTGTATATTGCAAACGCCGAATATACCGAAGCTGCTGGAATATTCAACACCGCAATTTTAATACATCCCGACAATTTTCACACTGAAGACGATTGTTTAGACCAGCTTATTTGCGATGGGCAGCTTCACGAGGCACTCGAGCAGCTTGAGAATTTAGCGCAGGAGCAGTCCGAGGGCGCCGATTTGGTTATGAAGCGGGCCGATGTTCTTCGTATGTTGGGTGCCACCGATGAGGCCGTTTCGCAATATGAAGAAGCGGTCCGTATTTGCCCGGATTTTCTGGAGGCAACTATAAAGCTTGGAACGCAATATTTGCAGCTGCAACAGGACCGGCTCGCCGCACAGCAATTCAACAGGGCGGTCGAAATAAATGACAAAATAGTCGATGCCTATATCGGCCTGTCAATCGCCCAGAAATTAGCCGGCAGCTTCTCAGATGCCTTGACAACATTATCACTGGCCGCTGCAATTCAGCCAAACAGCTCATTATTGTTCGCCGAGACCGCTGCCTTGCAATTCAGGGCAGGCCTTGGTCGGAATTTGCCTTTTCATAACGTTCATAACGGGCACGGCTCAACCAACCTCATTGACGCTGTCATTGCAGCGCATCGGCAGCAAATCAGCCATCGGCCGCAAAACCCGGATTTACACTACAGAATGGGCGTCTTGATGATGAGCGTCGGCAGGATACCTGATGCCCTCAAGTCATTTCGAGCTGCTTTAGAGATAAACCCAACTTACACCAGAGCCAGGAGCAAGCTCGCAATGTGTCTATTTGAAACGGGCCAGAGGTCCCTTGCGCTCGAGCAGCTTATTGCTCCCGAGTATCTTGACAAGGATACGCTTGAGCTGCACTATAAAATTGCCTTGCTTTATTGCGATAAGGTAAAGTTTGCATCCTCGCTTATTAACCTTGACCGTTTGCTGGAGAATAATTTCACCTGCCCGGACGCAGCAGTCAACATTTCGATAGTTCTTCAAAATTTAGGCCTGTTAGACAGGGTAACTGCTATGTGGGACAATCTTTCAGATACGGCCAATCAAGCAATGAATACCAACAATCCGTTTTTACCGGGTGAGCCCCTTAGCCCTTAAGTGAAATATGTTTTATGTCTGTGCAAAGTCCAAACCGGCAATTATCATCAGGCGAACAAAAATACGCTAAAAAGCTAAAAACACATAAATCGGCTCTTTGGCCCAAAATCAGGCCTGAATGAAACATAACATATCTTATGGGACGTTATTGGTTGCCTGTTTTTTTGCCATTGCGTTTTTACGGTCTTTTTGCAATAGTTTGCAGGTCAATTCAACCCGGTGTTATTCTTGCCGAACTGCTAATGCTAATGTTGCTGTTGTTTTGAGGGTCAAAAACATCTGGCAGCCAAAGACAAATTTTGCACAGTAAAACCGTCATTCCGAGCGGAGCCAAAAGCGGAGTCGAGGAATCTGATAAAACAACTTTTTTAACAGACCAGTTGGCGCAGTTTACCGGGCGAGGTCAAACGGGCTCGGGGTGACCATCAAAGAGTGTAACCGTTCAGGGGGTATAAATTACGTTTCTGTGTCATTGCGAGGCCATATTCTGCGGCCGTGGCAATCTCAAACGCTCGAAGATAGAGATTGCTTCGTCGCTTCGCTCCTCGCAATGACGAAAAACGGCCAAAATTCAACATATTACCCCGTGAACGGTTACCAAAGAGTTTTGTTATTGTCAGCTTATGTGGTTGTGTAACCGTTAAAGTCCGATAATATGCGCTGACGGGTCACGGAGCGATAACGGCCTGCCCAGAATTTCGTAATGTAGAATCGCCCTTCTCAGGTCGTCAGGGTCGGAATAATCTAACAAAATTTCAGCCAGATATTTTCTCTGGGGTGTTTCTGCCGGAATACCAACACGCATATCTCCCAGCTCTTTGACGGCTTTGGTGGTAAATTGTGGAAGCTCTTCGAAGTCGGGCTGAACTTGCGGAGTAGGTTGCGGCAATTCTGGTTCTTCCAGCAGCTCTATGGTCTCAGGCGGCATTGCTTGTGCCTTTTCAGTAACGAACTTCTGGACAAAAAGCTGAGGGCGAGCGATTTTTCTGCGCGGCGGTTGGATTTGCGGCTGCGGCCCTCTTCTGTACGGTGTACGTGCGGTGGGACGTTGCACCTGCTCATAAGGGGTTTTCTCAACTACCTTGTGCTCGCGGACACCGGCCCTATCAGATGGCGCCAGTCCTGACTTACGGGTCAATTGCTCCTCGTCCTTCTGTTTCTTATTTGCCCTTGCTTTGAGGATGCCGCCGATTACCCAGAAAACCGCCAGGCCCACAATGAACAGTATATTCGTCCAGCTTTTACCATCCTGGTTTCGAGCAGCCAGGATTATTTGCGTTAAAAGTTCATTCATATTTTTTATTTTTACCCACAAAACCCATCACGCATCGAGTATCGAGTATCGAGTATCGAGCATCGAGACTACTCTTTTTCCTTCGGCTTTGCTATTGAATTCCGCATTCCAGTATCGGCCATAATGTTTTTCATTCGATAATAGTCCATAATGCCGAGATTACCCTTCCTGAAGGCTTCTGCCATAGCCAGCGGCACCGTTGCTTCATTTTCTACCACGAGCGCTCGCATTTCCTGCTCTCGTGCGACTGCCATAGCCCGGCGTTTTTCCGCCTCGGCCTTTGCCCTTCGCATATCAGCTTCCGCCTGGGCGGCCTGCAGTTGTGCTCCCACATTCTCCCCTACATCGACGTCGGCAATATCTATTGAAAGAATCTCAAAAGCCGTTCCCGCATCGAGCCCCTTGGCCAAAACCGACTTGGAAATATCGTCCGGGTTTTCCAGAACGGATTTGTATGTTATCGCACTTCCGATTGTGGTAACAATTCCTTCGCCTACCCGGGCGATAATAGTCTCCTCAGTTGCGCCACCTACTAATCTATCCATATTCATTCTAACCGTTACTCTCGCCTTTGCTTTTAACTGGATGCCGTCCTGAGCAACAGCGTCTATAGTGCCCCTGCTCTTTGCCGGGTCGGGGCAATCGATGACCTTTGGCTTAACACTCGTTTGAACCGCATCAAGAATGTCACGTCCAGCCAGGTCTATCGCAGTAGCTGTTTTCAGCGTCAAAGTGATGTTTGCCCTGTTCGCAGCGACCAATGCACGCACGACGTTTGGGACCCGACCGCCGGCTAAATAATGGCTCTCCAAATCCCGGGTCGTCAGGGTCAGGCCTGCCTGGATGCCGGTTATCTTGCTTAAAACTATCGTCCTCGTATCGACCTTCCTTAGCCACATTCCAATAAGCTCGGAGAATTTGACGTCGGCCCGGGACAATTTGGCCTGCAGCCATAACCTGAAGAACTTTAAGAACAGCAGGAAGAGTACGAATACTACAAGGGCAATGATGACTAAAAATACTGTCAAAGCCACTTTGGCGCTGTCGCTCATTGCCAAGACCATATTTATTAAGTTATACATTTTTTTGTCCTTTCATTAAGTTTCTTCTACTTCTATTACACGAACAGTAAGCTGTGTGCTTTCCACGTCGATAACCTTGACCTTTTTACCTTTATCAACATACCCGCTTTCGGCTACACATTCAAGTCTTTCTCCTGAGAAATCGCACATTCCCACCGGCCGCAGCGGCGTAACAACCAGGCCCACGGCACCAAGCATCTCTTTTAATTCGGGCGTATCGGGTATGGCATCGCCCCGCTGCCGTTCCGGCGGTGTCAGCGTCACGGCTTTACCGAACCTGGTTTTCGGGAATATTTTGTAAGCGATAATCAGGACCGACGGTACCATTATTACGGCAGTAACTATGCCTATCCAGCCTGCGGTAGTGCTGTGCTTGAAAAATATCACTCCACCGACAATCAGACAGGCGAGGGCGAAGATACTTATTATGCCCCCGCTCGGCACAAATACCTCAGCTAATATCAGGGCCGCACAGGCAAAATACAAAAAAACAGCAAAAACAAGCCACCACATAAGTTTACTCCTATGATTGATTTCCTACTGCTTTAACTACAACTCTGTTGCCGTGAATCTCGATTATCTCAACATTAGTGCCTTTGTCAAGGAACTCGGCTTCAGCAACCACATCGACTATTGCATTGCCGAATTTTGCCTTTCCCGTCGGCCGCAGTGTCGAAACTACCTCACCTGCATCACCCACATTTACGCTTATAGTTTTACTTTCAGGCGGAATGGTCATACTGACTTCAAATTCAGTGCCCAGCTTTGCGGCGGTCGGCACAAGTATGAGTCCGCTGAGGAACTGCAATTTAGGCAGATATTTTGCCAGCAGCCACGCTAAAACAACAAATCCTACGAAGCCGCCCGCCAAACTTACAACTCCCCATCCGAAATCATTCCAGGCAATATCATTATTGGGCCAGGGTAATGTGCCCGGCGGATTCCTGATGAGCATACCAAACAAGCCGGCCAATATGCACGTTACCCCTGAAAATCCTGCGATGCCGAAGCCGGGCAATATGAAGATTTCCACCATCAGCAGCAGCACTCCCACAACCAATACCGCCACCTCCACCCAGTTTGCCATCCCGATGAGGTATTTGCTGCCGATTATAATCGCAAAGCATATAACCGCTACCAGCCCCGGCAGGCCGACGCCCGGTGTGTTAAATTCAATATAAACTCCTAACAAGGCCAGCATAATAAGTACAGCCATCACCGCAGGAGAGTTTAACCATCGCACCATCTCTTCCGACCACAGAGTTTCAAGCACCATTGGTTCGCCGGCAAAGGTTACGCCGTCTCGCTTGGCCAAAAAGTCAAGCGCCCCTGTCAGGTCTTTGACCACCGTCCTTGCTATGCCGTATTCGAGAGCATCAGAGGCAATCAGCGTTAAGAGCTTATCGCCTTCGACAACTAATTCTTTGTTGTCCAGGTCGTACTCATTTGGGTCCTTGTTCGACAATTCAATGCTTTCAAAAAACTCGTACTCTCCCGTTTTTATGTTCTTGACCCTGTACACCTCAATTTGCATTGTTACCATTGCCCGCAGCAATGCTCGAGGATAATTGTTTGCATTCGCGGCCCGGTCGAAAAGCCCGCGGATAAAACTTTCGGCTTTTTCCCGCTCGACACCTTCAAGTTTTTGATTGGGCACAAGTATCATTGGGGCGCAATCACCTATTGTGGCATTCTCGAGCATTATTATGTCTTGACAATGGACACTTATCATTGCCCCCGCTGACATCGCCTCCGTAGTTATGTAGGCGACTGTGTGCGCTTCCTTGCTCGCCTTGAGAAAATATTTGGATATATCGTCCGCAGCGGAAACCAGCCCTCCATAGGTTTGAATTTCATAGAGCAGGTATTCCGCCCCCTCACGGCGGGCAATTTGGGTTCTGCGTTGGATGGATTTGTAAAGCCCATCATCAATCATACCCTTACAGACGATTACCGCTGCCTTTACAGTCGGCGAATCTGTGGGTGGCTCGTTCGGCTCGGCTGCCATAGCCTGGGCCTCGAATAACAACAGGCACGCCAGAAAAATCGCTATTTCTCGAAGTGGATTCTTCATATTAGGAATTTTACCTTTATATTACAAAATTAGCAATACCCAATTAGACCGGATATTTCAAACTATTTTTAGTGGTTTTCAGATAAACTTATTAAAAATAGGGCTGTCGACGGACATATTTCAAGCGGCGGCTCACCAAAACAGCCATTTCGCGATGAGGTAGAACAGTACGGTCAATCCCGCGGAGACCGGAATAGTGACTATCCAGGACGTAAAGATTGACGCTACGACTTTGCGGTTAATAGCGGTAATACCGCGGGCCAGCCCCACCCCAATTATTGCACCTATGAGTGTATGGGTGGTGGATATAGGCAGCCCCAGCTTCGAACAAGTCAGCACCGTTGCCATAGTGCTTAGGTCGGCAGCAACACCACGTGAGGGTGTAATTTCAGTTACCTTTGTTCCCACCAGGCGCATCACCCGATAGCCAAATGTGGCCAATCCTACGACAATTCCCAAACCGCCGAGAGCAAGAACCCACATTTCCACCGGCACTTTTTCGGGGATTACGTTGTATTTGACGATCTCGACCACCGCCGCCAGCGGACCGATGGCATTGGCCACATCATTGGCACCGTGTGCAAACGCAACCGTACAAGAGGTGATGATTACCAGTACCCCAAAGATTTTCTCCACCGCAACGAGCTGCTGCTCGAACGGTAATTCGTCATTGCAATTCTGATTTCTCCTGATAAGGAGCTTAGAAACTCCTGCGGCGACAAGTCCGCCGAGAATACTCAAAACAATTGCCTCGGGACCTTTTAAATCCAAATGAAGGTTTTTCAAACCTTTGTAGATAATGGCCAGAATCAGAATGCTAAAGGTGAAGAAAACACAGACCGGCACACCTTTGCGTGCCGCTACCGCCGGTTTTTCCACCGATAGTATATATCGCGATATCAGTTTGAATATGACAAAGCCCATTATACCACCGGCAAGCGGCGAGATGAACCAACTGGCCACAATCTGGCCCAATTTGCCCCAATGAATATGCCCTAAGCCGGCCTGCAGAATTCCAAACCCGATGATGGCCCCGACGATGGAATGTGTGGTCGAGACCGGCATGCCGAAGTACGAGGCCAGATTCAGCCACAGTGCCGCAGCCAGCATTGCACATACCATACCGTGAGCGAGCATACGCGGATTGTGCGTGAATGCCTGGGTGTCTATTATGCCCTGCCGAACGGTATCGGTAACGTGGCTGCCGACGAGGACAGCGCCGCAAAATTCACAAATGCCAGCTAGTATTACCGCCCAGAAAATGGTAAGTGCTCTGGAGCCTACCGCGTCGGCCATTGAGTTGGCCACGTCATTAGCGCCGATATTCCAGGCCATGTAGAAGCCAACTATAATTGCTATGACAACGAGCACTTCCATTGGAACAGTGTTCCTCCGCTCCAGAGCCGACTATTTCTTGCGAATGATAAGGCGAAGGTATTTGGCCGTCTTCTCGGAATTATTCGCCACCGCGCTTAGCGTCTCACAGTACTTATCGAGAAAGAAAATCGTAATGGGGTCGAGCTTATCCTCCATCTCGTAGAAGCGGCGGGAAAATTTTCTCTCCATCCTATCGGCTTTCCATTCTTCCTCCCCGATTTTTTCGACCGCTTTGAGGACGTCTTCGGCCTCTTGCCCGCTAAAAACAGTTCCGGCAAGTGTGGAAAGCTGCTCCGCTATGTTCATTAATTGTTCGCTGACGCTAATAACCTGCTCGACAAATGCCAGAAAGTCGGCTTTGAGCTCATCTGGAAGTTTGGTCTTGCGCAGAAGCAGCACTACGGCAAAATCCTCCGCCGCATCCGCCACATCATCCTGATAGGCCAGAAACCGGCTTAATTCCGACCGCCCTACCGATAGAAAGTATAACTTCGTAATCTCATCGCGCAGTGCCGTTTTAATCAGGTCCGCTTCGTGCTCGGTCTTCGACATCAGGTTGTGTAATTCTTCGATTTTCTCATAGTCTTCCTCCAGCAGTGCGTTCGCCAGAGGACGCAGAAGCTTAACGCACTCATGCACCTTTTTCGAGTGCTCGTGCAGTTTCACGAATGGTGATGGAGCGAAAAACCTATCTAAAATTCCCATTGTTCTCTCCTTTAACAAACAACAGTTAATATTTAAGAATCAAGAATACCCGGAGAATTCGATTCACGATTCACCAGATACGAATTTGCACTGTACTTTTACCTGTTCCGGTTTAACCGGTCAAGCGTGTTTTTTCCGGGATTATTACAGAATGTGATTTTAAGCTTTGTCAATACCCGATTTGGGAATGCGAGAAGTTTTTAGCTCAATTCCCTCCCATTGCAGGCCGCCTATTACCGCTTGTGCGATATTGGTCAGGTGGTCGCCCACTTTTTCGACATTATCAACCAGGTCAATAAATATCAGGCCTGCCTCGGGCGAGCACGTCCCCTCGCTCATACGCTGTACATGGCTGCGGCGAAAATCTATCTGCATTTTGTTGAGGTTGTCCTCGTTGACCAGTGCCGATTCGGCTGCCTCAGTGTCATCCTTTTCCAGGGCCGCTATGATATAATCAAACATCTGCTCTGACTCTTTTTTCAATTGGTCAGCCTCGGCCAGTGCTAAGTCGGTGAAGGAAAGCTTTTGCTCGATTTTTCGTTCAGCGATTTCAACAATATTTTCCGCGTGGTCGCCGACACGCTCGAGGTCGTTAATCATATGCAGCAAAACCGGCAATTCCACCGACATCTCATCTGAAAGCTCCTTTGTTGATAACGCCGCAAGATACAAGGTGATTTCGTACTGCATAGTATCTGTCACGTCTTCCAGCATCCGTGCCGTCTCAAGCTTTTTTCTGTCATTTTCAACAAGCCCCTCCACGGCCTGATTAACCGCCCTTTTAGCTGTCCGTGCCATCCGCACCATCTCACGCCGGGCCTGGTCCACAGCCAGTTCCGGCGTCGCCAGCAAGCGTCGTTCCAGCGCCACCGGCCGGCCCACCAGGTCGCCGGGTTTCTCCGGCACCAGCTTAACTACTATTTTTTCCAGCATCCCGGTCAGTGGTAAGAAAAATGCCGCTTCGAATATCTTTATGGTTGTGTGAGTAACCGCGATGGAAACCGCAATCGTTGTTGCGCTGAGCTCCCAGGGCGTGATTATATCAACAAATTTGCCGACCCGACCGATGAACCAGAAACAGATAAACGCCCCGATAACATTGAACATTGTATGTGCCCAGGCGGCTCGACGCGCATTGCGGTTTGCCTGAAAGGCCGCAAGCTGGGCCGTAATTGTTGTGCCGATGTTATCACCGAGTATGAACGGTATTACCACCAGTAAAACCTGTTCCCAGTCATTACCGAACGCTTCCTGAATAGCCAGCATCTGAATCAACGCAACCGAAGCCGAGCTGCTTTGCAGCAGCATTGTTATAACGGTTCCGGCCAAAATGGCCAAAAGCGGATTACGGCCAAACCATATCAGTGCTTTATGTGCGTTTTCACTGTCTTTCAGCGGGCTGAAGGCGTCTTTCATAAAACATATACCAATAAACAAAACGCCAAAACCGACGAGGATTTGCCCTACATTTTTCGTCCTTTGTGTTCTACCAAATATCTGCAGGGCAAAGCCGATAGCAACGGCTGGAAGTGCGTAATCAGTCACCTCGAATGCCTCAAACCCTGATATGGAAACCAGCCACGCCGTTGCTGTTGTGCCGACATTCGTGCCGATAATTACGGATATTGCCTGTTTGAGAGTAAGCAGTCCTGCGTTGACAAAGCCGACCACCATAACGGTTGCAGCGGAGCTCGACTGGATTAAAGCTGTGGTGCCGGCACCAACGAGAAAGCCGAGAATGCGTCTTTTGGTCATTGATTCGAGGATGTCTTTGAGTTTCTTGCCCGCGACTTTTTTAAGGCCGCCGGACATCTGCATCATACCATACAAAAACAGCGCCAACCCCCCTACTGTCCCTAAAATCATCTCTTTGGTCATATTGGTTCCTTACAGGGCCTTTGAAAAGTGAAGAATTTATAAGGGTGCGGTAGTTTTATTTGTTTTTGCTTGACCGGTCAAGCGAAAAAATGCATATCAAATATCAAAATTACAATCTAAAATTTTTTGATTTGTCATTTTGCATCTTGCTTTTTAATTCTTGATTTTTCTATAGTCTGCGTAAAATCTCTATCCCCTCCCGAATTTTATCGTCGCTGGTTGCGTAGCTTATCCTGAAATGCGTATCTTTTTCGCTGAATACATTGCCCGGGATAACAAGTACGTTGTTGGCGATTGCCTTTTCTACAAATTCTGTTCCCGAGCCGGCTGGTGCCTTAACGAATGCGTAAAACGCTCCGCCGGGCTTGATAAGCTCGAACTTGTGCTTTAGCCCCTCATAAAGAAGCTCTCTTTTTTTTCTGTATGCATCGACCAAGTCGCTGACGTCATAATCCAGAGCGGCAATGGCCGCTTTTTGGAACGGCGTGGGCGCGCAGACAAAGGTGTATTGCTGCATTTTGGTCATCTCTTCTACTACGTCTCTTAAAGACTCGTGGGCCGCCGCATAGCCGAGCCGCCAGCCGGTCATTGCGTAACTCTTGCTGAAGCCCCGCAGCAAAAGTGTTCTATCGTAGTGATGAGCTATGCTCGGACAATCGCCGTCGTAGCAGAATCTCTCGTATATCTCATCGGTCATAACAAGTATATCTTTTTCCGCCGCCGCTTCGGCAAGTGCCTTTAGCTGCCGCTCCGAATATACCACGCCGGTCGGATTGCACGGCGAATTGAGTATAATCAGCTTGGTTTTGGTGGTTATCGCCTCGCCGATTTTCTCCACAGGCAGCTCAAAATCCGGGTAGCTGTCAACAAAGACGCATTTTCCGCCCAACAGATTGACCAAATGCTTATACATTACAAAGTACGGGTCGGGTATAATTACTTCATCATCGGGATTGATGAGCGTCATAAAAGCTAATAGCAGAGCCCCACTGACACCGCTGGTCACGAGAACTGCCGGATTCGCCCA
>Ga0209986_10004169_pt1 | contig 12349 bp, 10 predicted proteins | sample BlataG_FD_183168 | JGI IMG/M metagenome (GOLD analysis project Ga0209986, IMG submission 183168) | Deep subsurface microbial communities from Black Sea to uncover new lineages of life (NeLLi) - Black_00105 metaG (SPAdes) (version 2) | ecosystem: Environmental > Aquatic > Marine > Oceanic >...
GGATTCGCCTGGTCTCCTCTTCATCATATCCTGTAACAAAGGGCGGGGCCTCGGGAATCTTTGCAGGTCTCTTCTTTTCAAAGGCGCTCGCAGCCACAGGCCTCTCACGCGCCCCAACATCGAATTTCTTGAAAAGGAGGTCCTTGATGGAGACTCTCTCCTTTGCCGGAGCCTCCTCAACTACCTCGACCGGAGCTTCACCTTCTAAATCGAACTTCTTAAAAAGCATTGCCCGGATTCGCCTGGTCTCCTCTTCATCATATCCTGTAACAAAGGGCGGGGCCTCGGGAATCTTGAAGGCGACCTTTGGTCTAAAGAGGCTCTTGCCTACAGACTCCTTGGGCGATCCAGTGTCGAATTTCTTGAAAAGGATGTCCCGAATCGACACCCTGGGCTTTTTGACGGCCGCCACTTTCTTTTCTTTGGTCTCGGCAGTCGTTTTGGTCTTGGCTTTTGGCTTAGGCTTTGTTTCCATCACTTTTTTTCCCTTGGTCTTGGCAACAGATTTGGGTTTCGCTGCGGGTCTCGATTTTGCGGCATCCTTTTTTGGCTTCCCTTGTTTTCTCAGATCTTTCTTCTTTGACACAGATCCCTTAACAGATTTCTTGGGCGCTGCTTTCTTCTTGGCAGCCGACTGCTTTTTTTTCTCGGTCGATCCAAGTATACTCTTTCTTCCCATAAAAACGCCCTGCATCAAATGAATGAATTTAAGGCCCCTTATACAAAATTGTGTCTTGCTTGTAAAGATCTTTTATTACATCTACTTGCATGGAGACTCCTGAGGCGCATTTTGGGCGGCTGGATATGTTCGATCAACTGTGATATTGTCACATCAAAAATTCTGTATATCCGAACTGCTGGAGGAGAGCAATGAAAGGGATTTTCACGAGGTGGTTGATCTTGACGGGTGCGATAATGTTCGCTTCGTACCTGCTGGATGGGATACGGGTAAGCAGTTTTTTTTCTGCCTTCTTTGCAGCCGCCATGCTGGGGATACTCAACGCTTTTTTCCGTCCCATAGTCATCATCTTGACCCTTCCCATAAATTTGCTCAGCCTCGGTCTTTTTACCTTCGTGATAAACGCCTTGATGCTCAAGATGGCCTCAGGCGTGATATCCGGTTTTGATGTATACGGATTCTGGTCGGCTGTATTAGGTTCCCTGGTAATTAGCGTAGTCAGTTGGCTTTTGAGTTCTTTCATAAACGAGCGGGGAACGGTTGAGTATATCGACCTGAAACACAAAGGTGGAGACAGGTGGGAGTAAAAAATGGGGCCCAGAGGACCAGGTTTTCCATGTTAGAATAAAGACCAAGCCAACGGGTTGATTTCTGCTACTGCGTGTGTTAATAGATTACGCTATCTTGTCGGCGAGAGGGCCCACAAGGCCAACCGCAGCGTTGAAATCTGATACGAAGGTTGATTGCCAATATTAAAGAGGAAGTTCCAATGGCTCCGAACAGGATACTCGAAAGCAGATTAGGACCTGAGAGCTTGAGAAAGCTCCTTGCGCTCAACAACCCTCTTCTAAATGAAGTCATTGAAGAGGCAATTTTGCAATTTCAGCCTAACTCTGTTTTCGTTTCAAACGGTTCTCCGGAGGATTTACACAGGGTGCGAGTGCAAGCCATAAGAGGGGGAGAGGAAAAGCCCCTTATTTTGCGAGGCCACACTATTCACTATGACGGATATGAGGATCAAGGAAGGGACCCGTCAAATACCAGATTTCTCCTGTCTGGCGGGGCTTCATTAGGACCGTCGCTGAATTGTCTGGAAAGAGAGGAGGGGATCGCCGAAATAGATAAGGTTATGAACGGCATCATGCGCGGCAAAGAGATGGTTGTCAGCTTTTACTCTTTGGGACCGCTGGGCACTGAATTTGCCATCCCTTGCGTTCAGGTCACGGATTCATACTATGTGGCACACAGTGAGGACATACTGTACCGCCAGGGATACGAATTATTCAAAGGCGACACAACCGAAGAGGGCTTCTTTGCTTTTTTGCATTCTGCCGGTGCGCTGAAACAAGGCGTCAGCCGCGATATTGATCTCCGGAGAATGTTCATAGATCTGAAAACAAATTTTGTTTATACGGCGAACACACAATACGCCGGAAATACGGTTGCTGCAAAAAAACTGGCCCATCGCCTTGCCATAAGAAAGGCCGCCCAGGAAGACTGGCTTTCTGAACACTTTCTCATTACAGGAGTTCCAAGCTATGAGGGAAGCAAGAAGACCTATATGGCCGGCGCTTTTCCAAGCTGGTGTGGCAAGACATCAACCTCCATGCTCTTTGATGTTGTAGGGGATGATCTGGCCCATGTTCGAAAAAAAGACGGCAAGGTCTATGCCGCCAATGTTGAGAAGGGGATGTTTGGAGTCATTAAGGATGTGAATCTGAAGGATGACCCCTATATCCACGACATTCTTGTGCATCCGGGAGAAATCATATTTTCAAATGTTCTTGATGTGGAAGGCAGGGTCTATTGGCAAGGCATGGGAAAAGTCAATATCCCTTTGAAAGGGGACAACCATTCGGGCCACTGGTGGAAAGGAAAAAGCGACAGCAAGGGAAAATTGATTCCCGTTTCCCACGACAATGCGCGGTTTTGTGTCGGCTTAGAGGGTCTTGAAAACTATGATGCCACTCAGGTTGTACATTTGGAAGGGATTATCTACGGCGGACGTAGTTCAAGAAGACCTGTACCCGTTTCCGAGCTGTACGGTTGGGTCCATGGCGTGTTTTGCGGCGCCAGCATTGAATCCGAGCCCACTGCCGCAACTGTTGGCGGAGCCGGCTCTGAAGTTATTATTAACCCCATGGCAAATAAGGAGTTCCTATCGATTCCTATCGGAGAATACCTGCAAAACCATATCAACTTCGGAAGAAACCTAAAGAAAACCCCAAAGATATTCTATGTCAACTACTTCCTTAGGGACAAGTCAGGCGACTTTGCAAACACCAAGATGGACAAGAAAGTCTGGATAAGGTGGATGGAAAGACGGATCAGTGGAAAAGTCGGGGCATATGCAACGCCAACCGGCCTCATTCCCAAGTACGATGACCTGGCTGAGCTCTTCAAGAAGGAGTTGCAGACAAGTTATCCAAAAGAGGACTATGAGTTTCAGTTCATGACGTGTGTGCCGGAGCTTCTGGACAAACTCAATATTTCAGAGAAATTCTTCCAAAAAGAGACAAGTGCTGTTCCAAAAGAGATCTTCGAGATGATTGATACGCTGAGAAATCTGCTCCTTGAAGCCAAAAAGACCCTTGGGGACAACATCTCACCTTTCGAGTTCAAAAACCACCAAGTGCCTGTGCCGTTGACGCTACCATTTTAGGTACTGTCCAGCCTCAACCCACAAAAGGCCGCCGCAGGATGGTATCCTTGAGCCAGTATTTATCATCTTTCTGAGGGTACTGGATGTTATAATGCAGACCGCGGCTCTCCTTCCTTAGAGTGGCGCTCTGGATAATGAGAGCGGCCACCATGGCTATGTTGCGAAGCTCTATCAAATCCAGGGTGATCCTGAAATCCCAATAGTATTGTTGTATCTCTTCCTCCATCATTTCTATGCGGTTTCGAGCGCGCAACAATCGCTTATTGGAACGTACAATCCCTACGTAGTTCCACATGAGCCGCCGGATCTCGTCCCAGTTGTGGGAGACCACGATCGCTTCATCGCTGTCTGTTGTGCCCATAGGATCCCAGGGGGGTGGGTCCGGACATAAGCCGGTATTCATTGTCTTAAGATCGTTTATCGCCTGCAAAGCTGCCCGGTCGGCATAGACCACCGCCTCAAGAAGGGAGTTGCTGGCAAGACGGTTTGCGCCATGGAGCCCTGTGCAGGCTGTCTCTCCCACAGCATAGAGCCTTTCTACGTCTGTCTTCCCGTCCATATCCACCAGCACACCGCCACACATATAATGGGCCGCAGGGACCACAGGCATCGGTTCCTTGGTCATATCTATTCCAAAGGAAAGGCACTTCTGATAGATATTCGGGAAACGCTCCCTGAGGAAATCAGATTCTTTGTGAGTAACATCTAGAAAGACGCAGTCGTCTCCACTCTTCTTTAGCTCGCTGTCAATGGCGCGGGCCACCACGTCTCGACAGGCCAGGTCTTTTTGGGGGTCGTAGTCTCCCATAAAGGCTCGACCTCGTGAATCGATCAGCACCCCGCCTTCGCCCCTGAGCGCCTCGGATATGAGAAAATTCTTGGCCTCAGGATGATAAAGACACGTGGGATGAAATTGGACGAATTCCAGGTTGGCAACGAGCGCTCCTGCCCGGTATGCCATGGCGATTCCGTCGCCTGTGGCTATATCAGGATTACTGGTAAACAGATATACCTTGCCGGCCCCGCCGGTGGCCAGAACCGTTATCCTGGCATGGAAGGTATGAACCTCATTGGTTTTGGTATCCAGCACATAGGCGCCGCAGCACACATCCTCATGGGCCGCAGTGACAGTGCCTCGTTTCATCCTCGTGGAATAGGTGATGAGATCCACGGCAATGTGATCCTCAAAAAAACCAATGTGGTCTTGGTTTCGAACGCGATCCACCAGAGCCTGTTCAATGATGTGACCCGTGAAATCCCCCGCGTGGACGATCCTTTTCTGGCAATGCCCCCCCTCAAGTCCCAGATCAAGTTCCAGGTTGCCGGTACTATCTCGGGTGAAACTAACCCCCCAGTCCATGAGTTGCCCAACGATTTCCGGACCGCTTCTCACAACCATCTGAACAACATCGGCTCTGCAAAGCCCGTCTCCGGCCGTCAAGGTGTCTCGCACGTGAAGGTCAAAGGAGTCGTATTGGCCGAAAACCGAGGCGATCCCCCCCTGGGCATAGTTGGTGCTTGTATCCATTGCCTCTTTCTTCGTGACAACAGCCACTTGGCCGTACTCTGCCACCTTCAGGGCAAAAGACAGACCCCCAATTCCGCTTCCAATGATCAAAAAATCAACATCGTGCCGCATGGTCAGTTCCTTACAACAAAGAAGAACGCCGCTTCGGACGTCGAGACGCATAGCCTATGATAAAGCCCACAATAATGACGCTTCCGCCGGCAATAAACCAGCGAAGCGTCTGACTGTTACGGAGGCCATCCACCTCGTTTTCGAGTTCTGCCACCTGCTTGGTTTTTGTCCCCAATCCCTTGCTCGCCTTTTCATAGGAAGCTTTTAGAGCCAAGAATTCCTTGGATTCACTCTTCAGGGTTTCAAACGACTCACTTAAAGAATTTGCCGTCTGCGTTTGCTTTGACAATGCCCTTTCCAGTTCCTTACGTTCCCTTTTAAGCCGGTCATTTTCTTCAGCAAGGGACTCTGCCTTAAGACTCAGTGCCCGGTTTTGTCCCTGGAGTCGGGTAATAACCTCCTGCTTGGGCGGCCCTGGAACCAGAAACTGGGCCAACATCCACCCTTCCTTCTCATTGGGCAGTCTGACCTTGACCCATTCGCTCTCGCTTTCAATATCGAGCGCCTCCAGTATTTCTATTGGAGTGCCCGACTTGGGCATGGCAACGATCTTGTGCGTGCGATCCGGGCCAGTTCGAACCATAACCTCAAAGACATCTTTCACATACAGGGTTTCCCCATAGGCGGCTGTACCGAGAAGAAAAAAACAAACCAAAAATAGGGGCACAGACTTCATAATTCACCATTCCTCCCTTTGCTCGAAAAGCTACTGCGAAGACTCCAGTAAATTTGATGAATTTGTAAAAAGTTTAAACTTCGCCCTCTGCGCGGTCATTTCGAGCCTCCGTCCGCCGGAGGGGGCCTACGCCCTCTCCGAGCTGTAGGCTCTACGAGCCGGAGGGCAAAGCGCCCGCCCGGCCCGCCCTGCCCGCCCTGCCCGCCCTGGCGCGACAGAAGCTGGACAGTGCCCAGGAGAGAAAAACCCGGTCTGGGCCAGGGGCGCGACAGGAAAAGAGGGACCGCAGTCTTTCATCATCCCGGTCTGGGCCAGGGGCGCGACACAAGATGGACCATGCCACAGAGAGAAAAACCCGGTCTGGGCCAGGGTCTGGGCCAGGGAAAAATCCCTGTTGTGCAATATGTTAAAAACATAAGATTTCTTCCCGCTAATAGCGGGGTCGAAATGACAGATTCACCGAGTCCGGCTTGTTCCGAAGCCGTCATTTTTTTGTATTGGATAATTGGTAGCCTGTCAATAATTTCTTTGAAATCAACAGCGTAACATGTTACAAGTTATACAATCGCTTGGCGCCTAGAGATGACAATTCGAGGCCCTTGCCAGATTCGGAATCATACTTAAATAGTGTTCATCCATAAATGGACTTCATGGATGAAAGCCTTTAGCTGACAGCAATTAGCTATTAGCCACAAAATCAATAAAACCCAGCAGTTAAGTTGAAAGCTAACCGCTAAGGGCTAATCGCTCCATCCGGAAATCTTTGATTTGTGGATGGGCACTAAATAGGTCACTTGACATGATTGCGTACGATTTAGTTTGTGCAGGCGGCCATACCTTTGAAGGATGGTTTGAAGATCTAAAGGCCTTTGAAGATCAAAAGCGGAGAAACCTTATCGCCTGCCCTATGTGTAACGACACATCAATAGAAGTCGTACCCTCCACATTTACCATAAAGACAAGTTCTTCTCTGCCTGAAGAATCGACAGGGACCGATATTCCCAAAAAGGTACCGAGCACTGAAGAGATCACACACTTTCTGGAGAAAAACTTCGAAGATGTAGGTCCCGATTTTGCGCGAGAAGCTCTGAAGATGCATTACGATGTTTCGGAGAAGCGGAACATAAGGGGAACCAGTTCCAAGGCTGAAGAGGAGACGCTGGAAAAAGAAGGGATCAAGTTTTTCAAAATCCCTATTCCCCGCCTGGACTCCTGAGGACGCAAATCATCATGCGTCCACTCCACTATTAGATTACTCACGATCTACAGAAGCCGGAAAGCAAGGCGTGTCAAGCGTCTTTGCGGCTTGTCATTTTTGATGGCAATGGCCATGGCCTTTTTTGTGCCGATAAGGACGGCCAATTCCTTGGCGCGGGTTATCCCTGTGTAGATGAGATTTCTCTGAAGGAGCACAAAGTGCTGGGTCATGACAGGCAATACTACGGCCCTGTACTCCGATCCTTGAGACTTGTGCACGGACACGGCGTAGGCCAATACGAGCTCATCCATTTCAGCAAAGTCGTAGTCCACAGGCCGGCCGTCGTATTCGACGGTAAGTTTCTGCATTTTGCTATCTATCTCGCTGATCGTACCGATATCGCCGTTAAACACGTCCTTTGTATAATTGTTTTTGATCTGCATCACCTTGTCCAGGCGCTTAAACCTGCGTCCCATCCGTTCAATCATATCACTGGACTTGTTGAGGGCTTCTTGCAACACACGATTCAGGTTGGCGGTGCCGACAATCCCTTTGTGCATGGGGGAAAGTACCTGGATATCTGACAAAGGGTGAAAATTAAACCGATCAGGGATGCGCACGCAGCAAAGCTCCCGGATGGTGGAAAGGACCTTTTCAGGATCATCTTGCTCGATAAAGTAATAATCCTTAAGAGTATCTCGATTTGAGCTCGGCGCAGCCGGAAAATTACCCTGGTTGATTTGATGGGCATTGACGATGATGAGACTCTCCCGGGCCTGTCTGAAGATCTCCGTCAAATACACGGCAGGCACCCGTCTTGAATCGATCATGTCTCGCAGGACGTTTCCAGGACCCACCGGAGGAAGCTGATGAATATCTCCCACCAAAATCACCACGGCCGTAGCGGGCACAGCCTTGACAAGGTGATACATCAAGAAAACATCCACCATGGATGCCTCATCCACGATGACCACATCTGCATCAAGGGGGTTCTCTTCGTTTTTCTGAAATCCCCCGCTCTTGTGGTTGTAAGCTAACAGCCGATGGATGGTTTTTGCCTCACGGTTTGTGACTTCGGAAAGCCTTTTTGCTGCACGCCCAGTAGGAGCAGCAAGGAGAATCCGCTTCCCTGCCCCTTCAAAGACAGCTATGATAGCTCTCACCAAGGTCGTTTTGCCAGTTCCGGGCCCACCTGTCACGATAGACACCTTGGATGAAAGCGTCGTCTCAAGAGCAGACCACTGTCCTTCGGAAAGGAGAATGGCCAGTCTCTTTTGCAGAAGCCTTTTGATCCCCTTATCATCCGTCTTAAGAGATTTGACAGGCACGGAAAGGAGGGCCTTGAGTCGGTTTGCAAGACCCCTCTCAACAGCGTGGAAAGCCTTAAGATAAACGGCCTTCTCACTTTTGCCGGCATCGCCATCCTGATCCCCAAGATCCTCAACTACAATGCGCTTTGATGAAACCAGGTTGTCAAAAGCGCTCTCGAGGACACCATGGCCTGTCTCAAGTAAATCTCGTGACCGTTTCATCACATCGTCGTACGCTCCATAGACATGGCCGTCCTCAGACATCTTTTCCAACACATGGAGGATGCCGGCTTCTGCGCGTATCAGTGAGTCTTTCGGAACACCAACTTTGCCCGCAATACCGTCAGCAATGATAAAGCCGATGCCAAATATGTCTGTTGTCAGTCGATAAGGATTTTTCCGCACAACACGGATAGCATTTTTGCCGTATTGCTTAAATATCTTGGCGCTGTAGCCTGCACTCACCCCATGTCCCTGAAGAAAAATCATGACGTCGCGGATCTCTCTTTGATCTTCCCAGGCCTTGCGGATCATCTCAAGCCGCTTCTTGCCAATCCCTTCTATGCCCATGAGTTTCTCGGGACGATGTTCAATGACCTCCAGGGTCTTGTCACCGAACCGCTTCACCAATCTCTTGGCCATCTCAGGACCGATTCCTCGAATGAGCCCTGACCCCAAATATTTTTGAATCCCATGTACTTTGGCAGGAAGGCTCACGCTGCATGCGCTAGCCTTGAACTGCTGTCCGTACTTGGGGTGGATCTCCCAGACACCCGAAAGTTCCAACACCTCGCCTGGAGAGACCCCTCCCAACTGGCCCACCACAGTCACCAAATCCGGATTCCCTTTGACCTTCAACCTTGCTATTGTGTACAGACTGTCATCATTGAAATAGACGATCCGATCCAGTTGGCCTTCCAGGGTCTCTGACATTCTTAACCTATAAAAATGTTTCACAAATATTCGTATTTCAGGTAAGTTAACGAACAAGCATTAAGATGTCAATCCATTTACGGTTATCTGATTCTGAAGTTGACATTATGGCAGAATTTGATATTAAATAATATGTGGATGTTGATCAAATACGGGATGTAGGCCTCGCCGCTGGAGCAAGGGCCGGCGAGATCCTTTGCAATTACTGGGGAAAAACCCACACCGTAGGAAAAAAGGGGGCAACAGACCTGGTCACTGAGGCTGACTTGGCCTCTGAAAAGGCTATTACCCAGCTTATTCGGACCGCCTTCCCTGAGCACAGCATCCTTGCTGAGGAAAGTGGCATAACGTTCGGGACAGACTCTTGCAGATGGATTATTGACCCCCTGGACGGCACCACCAATTTCGCTCATGGCCTGCCTGAATTCACTGTCTCTATTGCTTTCGCCTACGAGGAAGCACTCGTCTTTGGGTTGGTCCTAAATCCTGTCACCGAGGAACTCTTTTGTGGGATACGAGGCCGGGGGGCGACTCTCAATGGCCGGACTATCCAGGTTTCCAGCGCTGATAATCTTGGCGAGAGTCTCCTGGTCACAGGTTTTCCCTATGAGTTGAAGCCCGTTATAGACCCCCTTATGCAGCGGTTTGAGCGATGCCTCATGGCTGCACAGGGAATTCGCCGGCTAGGCTCGGCCGCACTGGATCTTTGCTATGTGGCCTGCGGTCGATTTGAAGGTTTCTGGGAACAAAACCTGGCCCCTTGGGATACGGCGGCCGGCGTGGTCATCGCCCAAGAAGCCGGAGCAACGATTTCTGACTTCTCAAATGAACCGTACTCCATTGAAAAAAAGGAAATCCTGGCCACGAACGGCCATATTCACGAAAAGTTGGCTACTCTGCTGAGGTTGTGATGACAAAACCGGTACTGAGTCCAAAGGTCCTGAAAAAGAGGTTCGATTGCTTCGGCAATTTTGACCCCCACGACACTATTTGTCTGAGATGGTGCCACTTGAACATACGGTGCGCCATCGCAAAGGATCAATATGAACAGCTTGAAATCATGGAAGATTTCTTTGATACTGTGCTGGAAACATCCAGGCCACAGTAACCTCCGGCAACAGGGGTCGTTACGTAAGCTGAGTTCTTCCTCTGCAATTCCAGCTAGTTTCCAATCTCAAAAAAGCCATTTATGGATGGGCGCCAGCTAAGAAGGGAAGTATCGATGGCTAAAATGGTGAAGGGAACAAAGAAGTACGTATTGCTGAGAGGCAAAACTGACACTCAAGATGACATTGTCATTGATATATTCAGTAAGAAGGAACTCGATGCAGCCCTGCAGAATGGCAGAGTGACTCTGGAAGATAATATTGCGAAGGTCGAGGTGTTGGGAAGAGTCGATCTCAAAAAACCGCAGAAGTCACAAAAATAGTGGAAAAAAGTATGAAAAGAATCCATCTGCTCCTGCATTTTGTGTTAGCGCTTTTCTATTCAATTAGCTTGCGTATCGAAACAGGCAGTTGGTCTGACAAATAGGGATATTCCTCTATCAACCGAAAAATGTCAGCCAGATCCTTCTGCCGTTTGCTCTTGCGCCGTTGCTCGTCTGAATATGCCCAAACCTTGCCTCGTAGAACATCTTCAACACTTGCGACTTTCATCTCATAGCCAAACACAGAGTGGTTTTTTGCCCTGGCAATGAAATCCTGATACCTTGGATCCATCTGAAGCTGTATTCTCAAGTCAGATTTGCTGCTACTAAGGTTTATGCTATGGGCAAACCGTTCAATTCTAAAATGGGTTTCAACGGCATTGCAGATTGTTTCAATGTTATCTGTGGCTACTACAATATCAAGATCAAGACTTACAACAGGCTCCGCATAGGCATTTACTGCAAGCCCGCCAATCACGCAATAGTCCACACTGGCCGATGACAGTGCATCAAGGAAGATCTGAATAATATCTTCATCGCTGTTAGATACAGCTTTTAAGAATTCCTTCTTAGTCATTTCATCTCCTATTGTACCATTTCGGCTCCATATTCTGCAGCGCTTTCGTGTACAGCAAACAAAGGCATATTCTTTGTTGTTGTCGTTTTGTCGTGCTCCATGTATTTTTCCACCTCGTTCCATCCTCCGAAGCGCTGGAGCCAATTTGCCACTTTTGCGATGCGTGATGTTGTTAGTTCGTTCTTATTCCAGTCAAGTCGCAGGGACCAGATTGCTATGCGAATCAGATGCCCGTATGCAATGCATCTTATATCGCCATGAGTCGGTTTGACATTCCCGGCCCTAAGCTGATCCAAGTCTTCCTCAACGATACGTGCGACTTCATCCGAGGAATCCGCCAACCACTTCTGGCGCATGACACCCGTTGTCCGGCAGACAAACACGGTGTCGATAATGGATGATCCTGTTCCGTTTATATGGATTGAGGCCCCCATTTCCGCAGGACAGGGAAGTGACGCCGAGCAGGTCAGCCCCGCATCGAGGATAGCCACCGCCACGGAATAGTACGCTTGGATATTGTTGTGGTGGTAAGTGAATGCTAATGGAGCACCGGGCTTCAAGGCCTTCGACATGCGTTGAAAAACGGCGGAAAGCCCTTCTGTGAAATGATCGATCCCTCGGCCCATGTCCTTATTGCCGGTCAACTCATCAGGCGTCCGAGTGGAATCAGCATCAAATGCCTGGGAGTTCTGACCAACTAATTTTTTAAGCCAGATGTAACAGAAATCCATCAGCTCCGCATACTGGACGTTGGCGAAGTAGGGAGGATCAGTAAGGACGGCATCTAGTGAGGCGTCCGGCAGCTTGGAGGACGCAGCGTTCTGACATGAGATATCGACCACGCGCGTAAGTTTGGAATCAACGCTATTCAAGTGGTCGCCGATCCATTCTCCCTTGATAGGGATTATTTTCTTCATGCGTCCCTGATACCTTACTTCAAAGGGGCGATCACAATAGGATTTCGCTTTCTTGAATTTCTCAATGATATTGGCCCATCCGCCACTCCCCACACACATGTTTCGGCCCGCTTCCATGATCCCAAGGAAATTCGATTCACACTGAATTAGCCCGACCGGAAATCCGTGAACGGAGAAAATGTCGAGGGACTTCAGCGCCCTCGTATCATAGCGACACAGCATGTTCTGGTAACGGAGCAAATCGGAAAGATTGGTTGCAAGGGCATTTCTCACCCGCTCATTAGATGTTTTTGATATAAGTCGAGCGGAAAGTTCCAGGCCGAGAAGTT
>Ga0209986_10004170_pt1 | contig 12348 bp, 7 predicted proteins | sample BlataG_FD_183168 | JGI IMG/M metagenome (GOLD analysis project Ga0209986, IMG submission 183168) | Deep subsurface microbial communities from Black Sea to uncover new lineages of life (NeLLi) - Black_00105 metaG (SPAdes) (version 2) | ecosystem: Environmental > Aquatic > Marine > Oceanic >...
AATGGAATTCCTTTTGGCCAAGAAGCAAAGAGATGTCTTCCTGAAAATCCACAAGAGATCTACAGACCTCATTGTGAAGAGCGGGTTCAGACCAGGCGCTGGATCTAGAAAGCCCGATTATGTGCCATTCTACCACGAGTGTCCTGAGAAAGAATGCAATAGGAGTAGAACCGAGCTATTCTACAATGCGAAGGGCACAGAGGCTGTGTTGACAGGTAGATGTCCATCGTGCGGTCAGAATGTCGAGATTGAAACATCAGCTAATGATCCGTTTCTTGGTGAAGTGGGACGTCACCTATCACCCAGAGTTGATTCCAGACAATTGATTGTCGACACGGTCTTGCCCATCGTGGCTCATGTGGGAGGAAGTGGTGAGGCCGCTTACTATGCACAAGTCATTCCCATTGCGAAAGCACTGCCTGCGCCCTTCCCCGCATTTCTGAAGTATCCGCGAGCCTACTTCAATACTCCTTGGAACGAGAGTCTTGCTGGAGTCTTGAAGGAGAAAGGCCTATCAACCCTTCACAAGCCAGACATGTTCCGTTTGCTGGGGGTAATCGGTCGCTTCAGAAAGAAGGCCAAGCATGATGAGATGAACGAGAGCATCCGGTCTCTCCTGAGTGTGATACTGAAGAGCCACCAGGAGTTGAGTGCATCACTCGAAGACCTGAGAGGCCAGCGCAAGACTGCAAACGGTGATGAACTGAAAGAGCTCCTTGCCACGATTCTCAATATTGAGCGCTACTTGAGCTGGGTGTTTGGCCAATACGCTGAGAACAAGCTTGGCCAGGAGGCGTCTTGGTCTTGGGTTGAATGGATGCTCAATTCGGGTGTTCATGATCTATTTGGACCATATCGTCGCGCATATGTGCCGAACATGAAGAACAGCGCAACTCTCTTCGTCAATTTCTCCGTGTAGGACCCATTTCTTACATAATTGTGAGTGAAGCTCAACTGCAAGAAACTCCTGTGTTCTACCCTTCCCCTGCCAGATGTCACCATCCTCCACACTCCGGCGGAGTCTGGAGTCAGCAGGGGCTTTGTCTGTCATCATCGGGATGGGATCCCTCCTACAGACCTGGCTTCCTTCTCCTGTCTTGATGCTGGGGTATCACTCCCAGCGACAGAGAGGGTCTTCACAGTTCTTGCCACGGCGGGGTCATTATCACCCATCCCAGATTCATCACTGAAACTGGAAAGGCTCGTCTGAGCATGGTGAACAGCCGCGGACTCCCTAGAGTGTGATATAGCACCCTTCGTTGGGAGTAAGGACGTCCTTCGAGAAGAAACCTTCCCTTGGGCTTTCGGGAGCGAGCGTTTGCTGCGTGAAACAGCACTGGCCCACTTGCCTAGTCCTCTCACAGAATGAAGTGATCCCGTGAGCGTAATGAGGCGTCCGGCGATGTTGATGGCTCCGTTCTTGTCGGCATTGCACCTGTTTCCACAGGTTGGACACACGAAGTAGTTCTGTCTGGGGCGTCGTCCCTTGCGACCACACTTCCAGCACATGATGGAAGTCCAGTTCTCAGGAACCACTCGGAAACGAGAGTCCTTTCCACTAACAGACCATCCGAGCTGTGCCAGTGCATGTTTCAGGTTGTCAGTGATTCTCGCAAAAGCCCAGGAATGGATCATCCCCCTGAACCCGCGACCCCTGTAGTTACCTCTTCGTGCGGTGATCCTGATGTTCTTGAGTCGACCAATAGCCACATGGAGGGCATATCTCTTAGAGAGCTCGCTGATGTAGTCCACAAGCTGCCGTACCAGAACGCGGTCGTACTCTCGTGCAACATATTCTCGCTTTGTCCTGAGTCCAATGAGCTTCTCTGTGATCTTGTCGTAGGGCAGTCCGCCGTTCCTTCTCGATGCCATTTCACGTTGAAGGTCGGCCACCTGCCTGTCGTATTTCTTGATCACCTTCACCTTGTCCCTCTGAACGAAGTATCTGGTTTCCCTGACCTTTTCAGGAGTGACAAGGGTCGTGCAGGCAGCCTTCTCGATACCAAGGTCCATTCCAAGAACGGCCAAAGGCAGATTGTCAGTTGGCAGCTCTGGTGTGTCAACTCGAACTGCAAAGGTCACCCACCACTTCCCATTTCGATCAGTGAAGATCTGTAGTGCCTTTACTTCACCTCTATCAATCTGGTTGAGATGAAATGGTGACATCTTCAGGGGAATCAGCAATCTGTCGTGGACTCTTCTTCCCTCCGGTGCAGAGTTAAGAGAATCACGTAGGTCCAACCACCATCTAGCAATAGTTGTGTGTCGCTCAAAGAGCCTAAACCTCCGGCAAAACACCCACCTGGGAATCCTCCGAGTCGAGCTAACTTCGCGGGGACGAGATGCTTTCATCCCTCTCTTCCTTTGAAGTTTGAGGTAGCTTTCATAGAGTGCAACTGCAGTCTGTCGACACTCAGTCAGCTCGTTCTGCGACATTCTAGGAAACCGAGCCTTGAAGTCGTGCGGGACTGACAACCGTTGATTGTATCCTGCCTTGACTTTGATAGCAGTCATTGTGAGCTTGTCTAGTTCACCATCCTGAATTCGATTCCTGTTGCGACCTGTCAGCAACTCATTTTCGTATTGCTCAATGACTCCAAGGAATGCATGAATTAATCTGGTGTCCCGACCAACAATCTGTCTCAGTCGCTGCTTTGTCCTCTTTGTCATCACATCCCATTTGATAGGGACTTTGACAGAAATTATGACACCCTTAGACCAAGCCATTATCTTTCGCCATCGCTATATAAAATCCTGACCCATTCCGGCCAGTTGAGTTCACTCCCCTTCTTGTTGAGAAGAGACGTTTTGAACTCGTATTATTGTGCACACGGAGCTATATAAAATCATGAAGCAAGAAGGTCTATCATTCCTTCTTCTTGAATATTAAGAAATATGGTGACCTTAATGATGAAATAAAGTATTCCAAATGAATTAGAATTCCTTATATATAGCATCATGTCATTCGTGGTGAGCTGGCCAGGTTGAGTACAAAACAGCTGAACATCAGACCGAATGCGGTACTAGCCATGGCCACATACTCTGGTCTGGCTGCTCTCGTAAGACTGGCCAAGAGGAGACATAATCATCGAACGAGGAAGTTCTGCAACAGCATCGAGAAGACGTGGAGAGTGGCAAGGAAAGGATTGAGGGAGGTCATGAAACATAGTCCCCGTGATTTCTCACCGGTTCAGAACTCAGAATCTAACCTGAGAGGGTTGTATCTCAAGATGCTCTGGTATAGCACTAAGCCATTTGGCAATAAGGAGTTCAAGCGAGTCTACTCGTGGGGAGAGGGGACTGTTGGCCCACTAAATGCTCTCCTGAACTATGCGGGTGCAATGTTACGAGAGTTGGCCATCACACGATATCCATTTCCTGACCCCGTCTTCTTCCAAGTCAGATCATACCCTGATGGGTGTGTCAGGACACTGTCACAAAGAGTTGCAGAAACAAATCCCAAGGACAATGCTACGAAGATCTATTGGAGGGCGGGATACAGAGGTAGCGCTAAACATCCGCGAGTTCTGCTCTCTCACCCCACCCTCCCCGGACTGGACTTTGTAGATATGATTAGGGCTCACGTAGTTGAGCTGTGTCGTCAGTGTTTCATCTACAGTGTACCAAGGTCAGAAGCTCAAAAGTACATCAGGCTGCTAATTCATAGAATGAAGCCATTTCTCGACTGGGTCTATACTCGGGGAGGAAGTGGTCGCAAGGACTTCTTTCCTGATGCTGATCGAGAGCTTCGCAAGATAGTGCTCGAAATTCGAGCACTGCATGGAAAGCGAATTGGTAGGACTGAAACAGTCACCAGAAAACTTGGTGATGGGTTTCCCGCGCCAACTGTCAACATGCTTAGACGAAACTCGACTGAGATACTCGATAGCACAGACGATGAAGCGGTGAAGGAGGGCTGCATTGAGATACTAGACAAGATTGACCAAGGGATAATCGTCGATAGAGATGTTACAATGCTCATGGAACATGTTCTAGCTCTGAGTCAGAAGGAGGGGAACGACTGGCATAGGATCCTTTTGTCTGGTCTTCATCATCCCCCCTCCTTGAAATCCGTTGTATTCTCAGGTGATACTATGCTGGACCATCCCGGCGATGTTCTTACAGTTGGAGAACTTCCATTAGTAAGTCCGGAGGGTATGGGTCAGGCTGATATCACCGTATTTGTCAGGAGGGAGTCATCAGGCAAAACCATATGGACGCCTGTCATGCTCCTAGAGCTTAAGACCAAGACTGCATTCGACTACAATCTCTACTCTGAGAAATCCAGAAGCAAGAAAGACAATGTACCAACATCCTACGTCTGGAAAACGGCCTGTACTGATGAGGAATGGCAAACCATTACCACATCAATACTCTCTGAGAGGACACTCAGTCAACTCGATGCGTATGAACATGGTCTTCTGCAGGGGTATAATCAACTAGCGGTTAGTGACCCTTTTCCACTAGCTTCTCTATGGAAAGGAGTAGTGCTCATTGACACCAGTCAGAGCTACTCCAAGGTCTTTGAGGCATTTCAACAGATGTTGACCAGGATTACATCCGAGTTGCACTCACTTGGATCCGAACCACCAGAGTGGACTCTTCATAGGTTCAAGGCCAACCAGAAGGACGCTGAAGACCCACCACGTATCGTAGTCCTTGTATCACCATCAAAAGGACCAACTCACTTGATCAGCAAGACCACACCACTAGAAGCCACCCTCATTGAGAACCCATTCGAGTATCGGGTCGGGGATGATAGCCTTCTCAGTCTGTACATCTCCGTTTCATCACCAACATCCTACGGACGAGCAGCAGCATGGATGTCCAAGAACTGGCACCTTCTGAACCATCTGCAAGAATGCATTCAGACCTCGCAGCATAAGCCCAGAGTTGTCTGGCTTGACTTGCTGAGTGACTACCCAACAAAGCAGCTCCTCAAGGCAAGATTCGGTCTAGAAACACTTCGTAGGAACAGAGAAATTACTGCTAGTCAATACAGATCTCTAAGCGACTTGTTACAGGACATCAAATTCATTGGTCTAAGTGCAGAAGTCGACGAGTATCTCTTCATCGGTCTAGAGTCAGAGCTCCAAACTCTTAGGACGAATATCAAAAACACCATAGATGGAGAGTCCATTTTCATTATCGATGGATGGGCAGAGCTTCACGATATGGTTCCATCAAATCGGCAACATCTGCTTAGAGCCGTTGAGAATGCTCTACTTGACATACTACCCGGAACCAATACCAACATCATCTGGATAGATAGAGCGGTACCACACACCAAGATGAACTCCTTGTATCAATGTCGGTGTGTCAGGCCATTACCTCATGACTCTCCTAGGCAGCTCCAAATTGATGAGATAATCTGGAATATGCCCGTGACGCCTCGGGTGTTTGGATGGCAGACACCTCGTAGAACCGATGTCAGGCTGATAATCCAAGACACTCCCACAAGTGCACCGCCATGGATTACAGTAATTCAGGTCCCGCATCTCAAAGGTTGGGCCCGGAAGTTTCGTGGTGTTTCCAAACGAGATAAGGCCGTTGATAGGTCTAGAATCATTGAATCCATAAAAGCCAGGAAACCGATGTATGGACATTCAGTATCATTGTCTAGTATCCACGCGGACTTGAGTCCTCTGACTGAGAACACAATTTCCCAGATTGAGCACGAGGGGTTTACTCTGGCCCCTAGTCTTCTCCGCTCTCGAACAGATGAACCGCTCCTTACCTCAAGAGAAGAAGAGCGTCTTCCTTGGACCATAGTGTCTTCCTCTTTGATTCTATCAGAGCAGACTGTATCGCTGACTGATCGAATGCATCTATGCCCCAGTCGGTCGCCACCTATGCCCAACAGGTCAAAGAAGATGTACTTCAGTCTTAATCAGGCGGCTAGAGGATGGAAATATGGGAGCATCCCATCACCTGCAGAGTATTCCGATGATTGGCAGGGGACTACTCGTAGACCTCCATTGACGAAAACGACCGAACAGGTCAAAGTAGACACACTGGAAATCAGACGGAGAGAGCTCAGACGACTGTTATATGCAGCAAGATACCTGAATAGGCGAGTTTCCTCAGTCAGTAATCTTCGCAATTGTTGTGAGGATATCATCCATTGCTGTGAGAAAGCGCTCTCTAAACCATACGATGCGGATTCGCTTCTTGAAGCGCTGATATTGGTGAAAAAGCACATTCTAGGCAACACTAGTCGGGCAAGCGCTTGGCAGCTGCTTTACCGGACGAGGCAGGAGCTAGTTGAAGTCCTGAGCTCATTGAATCGTAAGACACTACAAGGAGTCATGAATGAGAACGAAGATATCTTGATGCTCTATGGCAACAACTTGTTGTTGGCAGTGTTTGCGGTGGCAGAGAGAATCTTTGGGGACATCCTATCGCCATTGGTCATCCACTTATGGTCAGCGGTTGCGGAGTGGCAGTTGTATCAGATGGGATTCCAGCCCAAGGATAGTCATGAGAATGAAGCAGTTTCAAGATACGACTTCCAAGCGATTTACTCAAACCTACTAAGGAGAGCCAAGGCATTGAGAGGAATCCCACGACCCAGTAAGCCACAGCTAATCGAACGTTTTGGACAGGTTGTCTGGATGGAGCATGATGACCAGTTCAACCTCTGGTTGGTGTTTCCCGCAGGGCAGAAGGGGGGCATGCTCGGCGGGCTGTTTCTCGATCAACAGTCGCTGGTTCTCCGCCAAGGTTGGTTCCGAGGTGCAATCGACCCCGAACAGCTGTGTGAAAAGGCAAAGATGGCCTTGGATGGGTGGAACAGGACGCCAATCGTTGTCACTCAGGTCTTAGGTCACAATGCTCTATGGATGAGAGTAGAACATGAGGAAGGTAACGATTGGTCGTTCATAGGTGTGTTGGAGTACGGAACCCCACCGAGGGGGAAAAAGCATCCAATCCGTTGGTTGAGAATAAGGAATCCCTCTCCTGAGGTATATCTCGCCATTCAAGGGTACAAACCCTCCTCTTATCCTAGTGACTTGAACAAGCCGGTGGACCGGGTATTAAAAGAAGCCACATCATGGGCAGGAATCATCAAAGATGTAAAATGTGTCATCACAGTAGATGCTGAAAAAAAACTCTACAAGGTGGACTGTCACGAAACAGCAGCGTCTGGAATCAAAGTCTTGGCAACAAAAGAAACGCCATATACGAGCGATGTGATACGATTCCTAAGGTACCCTCATCGAACGGGCGAGTATCTTGTGAGTGAAGGCGGTATCCATCTGAGATGGGATCATCTAAGAGATGTGGAGTATGATGATGTGGTTTTGAAGGGACCAGACGGCGATGGTGAATGGCTCAGCATGACCTTTCTCAAACCTCTGGTGCATCGATTCAGCTTCTATCCAGACTGCTACAATTTGCCTCAGACGAGTCGCGAACTTATGGAAACAAGCTTAGGTGAGGATGTCAGGTTTGTAATCGACACTGATGACCAGTTGAAGAACAGTGGCTCGCATAAGCATCTGAGAATCATTCTTGAAGGCGTTGATGAGGAATCAAATCTTCGCGGCTTTACGAACGAAATCCTGGGAATCTACGATGTTGCACTCTTAGCTGAGTGTGAACAAATAGTTGATCCAATCACTGGGACTAGACACACTCTCGAAATCGATGCTAAGGGTATCAGCGGAATCAGGATTCCTTCGGGGCTGGCTGGCTATGAAAGACTACATGATGCAATCAGCAATACCACTCAAGAGGACTTCGAGGAGAGAGAGTACGAAGAAGAGCGTGATGTAGAAGAAATAGAGCCAGTTGGACCTAAGCTAAGGCTCCTCAACGTGGAAGTCATAACCAAGAGTCGAGAGAGGGTGTTGAAGGTGAGAGTCTACCTTGGCGAATTGGAAGACAAGCAACCTTCGATGGACCTCTCGGTGATTGAGCTGCCAACGGAAATACTCAAGATCCAAGCGGTCCCTCGGGAATTGATAGATGAACGGGTGATGAGTAGCATTAGAGGCTTCAATGTGAACCTTGAGGTGAGTGAGGAAATCATCAAAGAGGTATGCAATGCATTGGAGCGGGAAGGGATTTCCATATCATACGAATGAATTAGCATTTCTCTGAAGGCTTCAGAAGATTTGATGTTACTCTTCTTGGAAACGTTGAAGAAAGGAATTGAACAGCTCCCGAAAGAGTACAGCATGACACCGGACAGGAAGTTAACGGCGGAAAGGCGAGATCGAAGACACCCTTGAGATTGCTGGAGTGAGTGAAGAGAGAGCTTCCTTGACATTTGTGAGTATGATCGTAAGCAGGACCTCTTTCGGAGGTGAGCAGTTGCACGTTATCTTGGGCTCCACGCATGGAGCTGAGTATGAGTACCCTGTCTTGCTATGGTTTCATAACATGCAGGATAAGGGACGCTTGAGCCATGATGATGCATCAGAGATGGTGAGGAGCGACCTTGATGAACTAAGGCTTGATGAGTCGATGCTGAGGGACATAATCAGGAGCTGTACCCGAGCGTTGCAGGACCGGGGTATCAGGGTTTCCTAAAGAGGACATCAGGAATGAGATGTGTTGACAGGGATTCTGACGATACAATCACGTGTGGATGACTCCTACATGATGTGGAAATGTTACATTCATTTTACATTTTTGTATTCGAAATTAGTAGGGATTTGTAACAATTTTATCAATCTATAGATCCTTAGACAGTAACTTGCCCAGTTTAGATATGCCCTCCGAAATAACCTCGGGCGTCACATAAGAGAAGCCTAGACGCATTGTGTTGAGCTCTGGCGCACTTGGAATAAGGTCATTGCCACTATCGTTGATTGCGTAGCCAGTGATTGGATAGAATGGCTTCCCAGGAACGTAGAGCAGGTCGTTGGGGAGTGCCGTCGTTTCCAAGAATGCGCCGCTATCAAAATTCTTGTTCTCACTCTGCCACCATATGAAGAACCCGCCCGTTGGATCAGTTCGTTCTCCTGCAGGAAATGATTCGTCGATAGCCGCGGCCATAGCCTCGTAGCGCTTCTTGTACCTAGGAATACCCACGCGCATGGCATCATCGATGTACTTTGCGTAGTACTCGTTCAATATACGCTGAATCATGGTAGATGTGCAGAGGTCCAGGTAGCCCTTGTCCTTCAACACCTGTTCTCTAACGTTTGGTGGCAGGACAGAATAGCCCACTCTTAGCACTGCGGCTTCCTTGCTTGTAGTGCCTAGATATGCAACACGCGAGTTGTCCTTGTCGAGAACCTTTATGGGCTTGAGCGTCTTCTTGAACTGAATCTCAGCGTAGGCTGAATCCTCAAGCAACAGAATGTTGTGACTCTCGCAAATATCGAAGAGGTCCTGACGCCTCTTCTGAGATAGAGTTGTTCCCTTTGGATTATCCGAGTCGGGGACCACATAGAGAATGTCAGGAGTCTTGCCGAACTTGATTCCAGATAGCTGAACCGCTTTCGATACGTACTCGGGAATAATTCCATCAAGGTCAGTGGGCACTGTAATGACCCGCGCACCAAGCTTTACCGCGGGCACCAGAAAACCCAGATATGCTGGCGAAGGCGTGATTATGACATCACCAGGATTGATCATTGTATCAAGAATGGCGTAGAGAGCCTGCTGTGATCCACTTGTTATGGATACGCACTCCCACTGTGATTCACAGTCTATCGGAATTCCTCTAACATCGTGGAGCCGTTTCGCCAGGGTCTTCAAGAACCAAGGCTGTCCACCAGTTGGCCCGTAGTTGAGGTCGTCTAGGGCCATCTTGGGGTCTTTGACATACTGCTCACTCAGATCAGCTAGAATTCTTGCGAAGACTCCAGTTGGAATGATTCCTGGTTTCCCACCGGCAAAGTAGTATTTAACATTGTACTTCAGCAGTGCTCTAATCTGGGACTCCGCAATGAAGGAAGTCCATGTTGCGAATTGATACCCGCTCTTGTTATCGGCCATCGGAATAAGCTCCATGTCTGTTGATGGGCACATACATCCTGTCCCTATTGCTGCGCAGCGTGTACAGAGTTGTACATTACCACTGCAAACAGAGGTTACTCTGCCTTTATTTATTTCGAGCTTGCTTCAATCTCTGGTGAGCGCTTAGGGGCAATAGTGTATAACAGTGTACCTTAGTGTGACATTCTCGAAAAAGCGGTTCGATGTCTGCGGTTATAGGGTTGTGTTCTATTGAGTTTCTGCCGCGATGCCCGCAGCGATTGCAGCCGGATCATCAGATTCCACAATCGACCGGGCGGCAATGACGTAGGATGCCCCGGCCTCGATTGCCTGCCGTGCGCCGCCACCCTGCGTGCCTATACCTGGACTTAAGATTGGGATAGCAGAGCCAAGCACACGCCTAACCTCAGCTATCTTTTCAGGATACGTTGCGCCTACAATAACGCCATCGGCGTGCCAATCCTTAGCGCGCTGTGCAAAAGTCATGTATAGCGGCTCGCGTGCCTTTTTGTTCTTCTCAGTGGTCACGTACAGTCCGTAGCCCTCATCAGCAGCTGGATGCGACATGTAGCAGAGCGTTATGACACCTCTATCTTGGCTCTTGGCCATTTCAAAGACTGAATCGAGTCCGCCCTTCCAACCAACAAGTGGATTCACTATCACGGCATCGAACCCAGCTTCAAAGTAGTAACGAGTAATCCATGAGTTAGTGTTGCCAATATCGTTTATCTTGCAGTCCATTATGGCAGTCAGGCCTAGGTCATGAATGGCGTCTATAATCTTCGGAACTCCGTCGAACACGCCGAGAGGAAGGACCAATTGCCGATTGAACTTGAAGGCAACTGCATGCTCGGCAGTCAGTGACACGATTCGTAACGCCTCTTTCTCAAGGCGATCTATTTCGGTCCTGCGTTTGATTGCCGTATCTGCAGTCAAATCAAGTCCAACTATCAACCGACTCTTCCGAACAAAGGAGGCTGCCGAGAGCTTCCTTGTGAATGATTGACTAGTCAACTCCAAAACACCACGAACATACTATCTGCCGTGCATACTTATAACACATTATGATACCGAGGTTCTGGCGACGACAAGTGAAATCAGACTGGATGATGACTCGCATCACAGTAGTCGCATTGGCAGTGGTCATTCCAGTGTACTTCCTAGTGCTGGTCTTCCTGCTACCGCAGATGACTCCGTTCTCAGACCCACTTCTTGACGGAATTTTCCACTACGCCGTTGCGCCAGCAGTGTTCTCGGTCCCATGGTTAGCATTCTTGTACTACCGACGCTATAGGCTTGCAAACACCATTCAACTAATGCAGGAGAGCACCACTGCCGTGCCTTTGCGATGGCGACTCTTCTATGGCACCAATGCAGCATTCGTGCTGATGTTCTTTATCCTCCCAATGGTGACTGCACCACTGGCAATAGTTGGGGGCCTTGCGGTGGCTGGACATGTCTTCTACGGTATTGGAGTAGGTAGACTTGGCGGAGGAAAACCAGCAGCTGCTCTCGCGGTGGTAGTTGCTATTGTCCTCTGTATCGTTCCCACCTTTGTGTTGCTCAATTTCATGCCAATGTATATGCAAGTGTGGGAGTCTATCCTGCTCAATTGGAGGACATTCTGGTTCAATGTTGTCTATGGAGTTGCACAAAGCTTGGTGAATGCCTTGAGCTTTGGGGCGCCTGTTTACTTCATGTACTATGCGGCCGGTGAATATGACAAGGGTGTCTACGGGGAATCCTATACCAAGCCCCCGACAAAGTGGATTCGAATTGGTGAACTCCTGCTTTTCTTCATCTTCGTAGCGCTGTGGTTGCCGCCAATTCCCACACCATTAGGCACAATCCCCTTCTTCGATATGAGCTGGCTTTTCACCAGCTACATCAACAACATCTCCCTGATTATCGTCGTCATCATGATCATAGTAAGAAAGGGACTCAAAGTAGAAGACACAAGCACAATGGGAGGTGCCTCAAACATCATCATCGTAGGCATGTTTCTCATTGTGGAGGGGCTCTTCAAGGGAATTTCATTCCTTCAGGAGTATGAGGTACCTGTGAAGACCCTCATTATTTGGCTCGCCTTTCTAATCTTCGCGATAGTCATCATAGCCAATTTCATGCGGGCATCCCCGAGGGAGCTGTATTGAGATGCATCGAAACCCAGCACTGACCGTTGATGTCACAGTGGTTGAGGGTTTCAACAGTGGAAGCATTTAATCCCACTCAATACCATACATTGGCAGGCGAACCATCATTAAATTAGCTGATTGGGCACGAAAAAACAGAATTGATTATGAAACAGCCTATCGTCTATTTCGTTCTGGTAAATACCCAGGACCCACTGAACAGTAATCAACAGTGGAGCTTTTATGCGCAAATGTGGACAAA
>Ga0209986_10004171_pt1 | contig 12346 bp, 13 predicted proteins | sample BlataG_FD_183168 | JGI IMG/M metagenome (GOLD analysis project Ga0209986, IMG submission 183168) | Deep subsurface microbial communities from Black Sea to uncover new lineages of life (NeLLi) - Black_00105 metaG (SPAdes) (version 2) | ecosystem: Environmental > Aquatic > Marine > Oceanic >...
TTGTGATCGAACGCGAAATGGGTTGTGTCGATCGTTTCCCTTCAAACGAGAACTTCGCCAGCTATGCCGGCACTACACCCAAAGTGAAGGGCAGTGGTGGCAAGTTCCGCTATGGAAAGATGCGCAAACAATCCAACAATTACCTGAAGTGGGCTTTCATCGAGGCAGCAAATGTGATTGTACGACATCGAAACCATCCCAAATGGCGTGACAAGCATGTCTCGCGGCTATACGAGCGTATACGACGCAGGAAGGGACACCGTTCGTCAAGCTTGACTTGATTCGGTTGCCGTTGGAGCAGTAGCTCGGCATCTCTCAGAAGCTGCTTTCTGGGTCTTGAAGAAGAACGAGCCCTATAAGGAACCTAAGACCAGGACGGTCTTGCCCAGGCAGGGGCGAGCGCGGGCCTAACATGTATCCATTGAGATACGTGACTTGATTGCGACACCCCTGTTGAATTTTGATCTTGTTGCATAGACAGCGCATAGATGTTTCCGGCTAGACCGGTTTAGTCCTGGCGGGTTGAGCCTTAGATTGTTAAAGTGCCTTGTTATGGAGAGGTCGTTTCTGATTCCATAAAAGAATACTTGACAGGAGCAGCGTTTTCATAGATGTTATCTCGATCGATTTTCTCTTCTAAATAGACAACAATCAAAAGATTCAACTATTTTGAATATTGATCAGATATCCCTATAGGCCTCGCGCCTATGCCGGATATAGATAATCATGACTTCTTCCCCCTCTTCATCAATCTCATAAATGATCCGATAATCACCGACGCGAACCCTATATAAACGCTCTGCGCCAGTCAACTTTTTTGACTGGCGCGGTCGTGGCTCATCTCGCAAATTCTCTAGCTGGCTCATTACTCGTTTGATTGCACTTTTGGGTAAAGAGCGTAGATCCTTTTCAACTGATTTCTTAACTACGATCTTATAGGAGGCCATCATCCTTCAATCGCTGCTGCAATTTACCAAAGCTCATTATTTCTTCATCCCGACGCTCAGCAACGATCGCGAGATCATGAAGATCGTCCAACAGCTTCCTATACTGATTGAGCGGAATGAGGACAGCTGTCTTTTTTCCATATTCGTCGATAACATACTTTTCTTTCATTTCAGCCATCTAATATGACCTCATCATATCTGCTTTCTAGCCAACATTATACGACAGGATCAGTTATTACTCATCCTGTTACCTTAGGCTCTATTTATGACTTTGCGATCGAGATAACGGCATTGAGATGAGCAGCGCCGATAATTCGTTCCAATTATCTTCGCGCTTCCGGAAGCCTGAAACAAACCTGGATTTTCGCCCACCCTCGGCGCCTGCTCTATTGAATTGTTAGATGGCCTAATCCTATTCTCGGATACGAATTCGACTCTCATCAACAATCCACAATCGCCCATCGATCTCTTCTCGCCCTAAAGCTTCCATCACGCGATCAACTATATCAAGGACATACACCTTATTCATCCTTCGCAACCGGAACACGATCAAACCAGGATTCTCTTTCGGCGGGTGTACCCGGATATCAGAGAAGCCCACATCAAGAGTGATTAAGATCCTATCCTCGGTCCTACAAATACCAGCAATTTCCTCATCACTTGCTCCACCCATATTCTGATCCAAAACCGATAATGCATCGTGGCCCGCATCACTGAGCCTGCGAGCCACTTCAATTGGAAGATTCTCATCTACCTTGATTTTCATCACTATCCTTTACCCAGGCATTGCCACGACACGTTCTCGCGCTAATTCAGCAGCATAGGAAATCGATGCTCGAATTGCCTCTTCGCTGAGAGATGGATAGCTAGTCAAGATCCCTTCAAATGTGTCACCAGCCGCGAGGTTATCAAGGACCACAGAAACTAATACACGTGTTCCACGGAAGCATGCCTGGCCATGACAGATATTCGGATCGACAATAATGTGTTCCTTCCAATCCACACTCCACCTCATTACCCTTGATTACCTCATATTATATAACAAACGTTACTACTCAGCCTACCCTCCCGCAGGTTATGATTGATAGCATTTATAGGTTTGAAGTAACTACTCAGCCTGGTAAGGAAACAAATGCAGGTAAATAGGGTTCACTAACAAGGGCTGATCGAAGAACATCCAAAACACATTGTTCATTTTTCCGTGCCGTTGAGATGTAAGACCGAACCAGACAGAAGGTATCAGAACCTTCCACAGTGCGGAAACAGCCGGACACCTTTTGCTTGACCTTCATCATGCGGATGTCCCGCTCCGCTTGATTATTATCAAACGGAACCCCAAAATCGTGCATAAACGCCAGCACTGCTTCCTTATGATCATGGAGCCGATCCAGCAGGTTCTTGGCCGGGCTTTGCTTGATCCGGCCTCGCTTCCTGGGCTGTCCCTCTGCTCGTTTCGGCGGGGGGTTGGTCCGCAATCCCTCTTCGATCAAACGATCATAGCGGCTTTCAAAGTCGGCCTCTTGTTCCGGCGAGAGGCGGCTCTTCGTTGCTCGAGCCTTATCGACTGCTTCTTTCATCTCCATCAGCAAGTCAACCAATTTGCTCACCCAGTCTTGCGGATAGCGCTCCTGTAGGAATGCTAATCGCCGCAGGTGATGAGCGTTGCACAAGGCGTGTTTGACGTTGTACTTCAGGTAAGATGGCCAGGCATCATGAACAGCTCGTCCTTTCAGGTGAGGCAAGATTCCAATGCCATCTATTGCCTTTGAGCCTCGTTTCCGATGGACCACATAGTGGGTGAGACGTTCTGTACTCGCCGTGTGTAACCAGTGCAGCTTTCCCTCCACCCGCAACCCGGTTTCATCGAAGTGGACCACTTTTTCTTCCTCGATCAAATGGTTCTTGATCGCATCATTCCCCGGCTGTACCCGTTCCGCCACTTCTTCACAGGCCTTCAAAATCGTCCCTTCAGCCAATGGCTGCCCGTACAAATCCTCAAACACTTCGCTCGTTCGTTCCAACGGCAGCAGCTGGTATTGGTTGAAGTAAACCGCTTGTGCCTTGATCCCCGGTCCATACTGCACGGGTTGGGTGACATCTTCCGGAAAATCCGCCTTGATTTCTTCCCCACATCTCGGACAGCGCTTGATCTCGGCCTGGTGTTCGGTCACCTCCAGCCTGACAACAGGCAAGTCGAAAACCTGTCGCTTCTCGTGCCGACTTGCATTCACCTCTTCCAGACATGTGTGACAGCGGCAGCATTCTTGCACTTGATGCACGACCACCTTGTCCGGATGTTCGACCGCGTGCAAGGTGTGCCCTTTGTGCCCCGGCTGCCCACCGCTCTTCTTCCTGCTACGCTTACGCAGACTCTTGGGCGCTGGCTTATTCAGGCCATCACTGGAGGGAGGCTTTCCGCTATTACGGCTACCGAAGGTTGGCCAGGCGGTCCTCCAAAACCTGCACCCGTTCTGCTAAAATGATCATGTTCTGGATCATGTCACGAAATAGTGCCACAACCGCTTCTTCACCCTGGTGGTATGCGTTACGTACTTCGTCTTCAGTCGGGAAGTGGATAGGTTTCATGTTTCCTATTGTGAACGTTTTATCGACTCATTAAAAGAATCAAATGTAACCAATAACTCGTTACTTTTGACTCAGATGCCTGAGTAGTTACGGTTTGAATATCCGATCGAGACGCGATTCTGTGTCAAAACAACATCCAAACCTGCGGGAGGGTGAGTAGTTACTAACAAACAATTAGGCCATCTAACGCTACGCGGATGAGCCGCCGGGCGGGTTGCCCCCTGAGCCCTCGCCAGAAGACGCTTCTTGTGAACACGGGACCTTCGATTTGCGCCGCGATTAGCCCGGTCGGACTCCATCCGCTGGTTGGGCGGCATACAACTCTGCATGGACGCACATTAGCCATCGCTCAGTAGCGGAATATGGCAGCAATGGAGGAATCACCGGGCATATTCACTGGCTCAAGCGCGTAGGCGGTTCCCCCGTTCAAAAAGGTCTGGACGGCGGCGAAATCCAGCAAGTCTTCGTCACCAGGTTTAGCTTCTTCATGCAACCGAACCATACTTGACTGGGGATCAAACATACCCCATCGCTGGACACCGATAGCGACAAAGAGTGTCTCAACTCGTCCACCATAGGCCGCAGGGACAATCTTCCCCAAATCGTCAGAGGCTTGTTCGCTATTCACGTTTGAAAGCCGCTGGTATTGCATTGCGGCTTCCTTCTGCGCTTTCGCGAAAAGCGGATGGACGATCTCCCAAGCGCATTGTTGCAACACCTCAGCACTCAACTCTTCGGGATTACCCTCAATGCCCTCCTCCACCAAGTGGGGGTAACTGTTGGCCTCTTGGTAAATCGGCAACAGGTACTCGACACCCGCCAATACCAGTGGGGCTTGCTCGTCTCGAAGCAACTCCTGCAAACCTTTGTCAATCTTATGGAAGTATCGCAGGATGTTGGACTTGGCGTCGTCCACGCCAACGCCATGTCCATGAAAGAGGGCTGCACGCTCGCCTCCGCCACCAGGCGTGCTCGTGCCAGTATGAAACTGTAGACGTTTTTCAGGGTCATCAAACCGGAGCGCCTGCGCAAGGCTGGCAGGCACTTCTCTTAAATCAACCTCACCGACGCTGTATCGGGTGCATTGAAGTAGCCTGACTTCGTTCTGGCTGATCGCTAGCACAAAAAGGCGTCCATCCGCAGTAAACAGCGGAAACAACGGTTTGATGTGGAAACGGTCGGTCACAACCACCAGTGCATCAAAGTGAAGTGGCAAGCGATAGTAGCGCAGCCCTGCTGAGGAAAGGAATAAAGCGAGTCCATCACTCTGATATTGCCAAAAGAGGCCATCAACCAGAAGGAGCTCTGCTGGGTCAAGCAGTGTCCGTATCTGAAGGGTGCGAAGGCCACTAGTGAGCAGATGTTCTTCAGCTTCTTTGAGCAAGTTCTTCAACCGAATCGGTCCTTGTTCAGTTTCTCTCCCTACCCGGTACGTGGGCATGTAAATCGAGACGCATACTCCACCTGGCTTGCTTATCAGTTTCCTTAGTTCTTCTCTTGTCAGTATATCCATCTTGTGTTGCCATCCCTCCGTTTTGGTGTCACACTGTTTAGGTATGCCGTCCAACGGCCTGCGGTTCACCCGCACGCGGGTTTTCCGACGCACCCAACAATCCAAAGACCGATTCATAACCATGACCGGCAACAATTGGATCCTCGATCAGCGCGTCGGGTGCAACGAGTTGTTGGGCGGCGGCTGGTCTGTCTCAAACGACAAATGCACCTCCCGATTGCATGCTCCAGCACAAGATGATCATGATTGACCGAGAACAAGCGACACAATCCCGCTTGCGAACATGTTTGTTGTTATGTGAGCTACTATGGAAGGGTAAAGGCTTTTCGTTCGAACAAGGGTATACCCGAATACTAATGCCCCCAAGAAGGCTCCAAGGCCAATGACTGTGGCAGGCCCCATGTAACTCAATCCATAGTATTGGACGCGAGAGATAATATGCGCTATTCCGAAGATGATACAACTCATCAGGAAACCGGCGGTCTCACCCAACCAGTCACCCAGTCTTGTTTGGAGATAGCCACGGTAATAGATCTCCTCTGGTAAGCCCACTATGTACAGTTGTTCAATAAACTCGATGAGCAAGTTTGGTGGCATCGACAGTTCATATGGTTCCCTGAACACATACCTTACAGATGCCACAACAAACGCCAATACTACTACCTGACTGAAGAAACCGAAGATGGCATACCTGAAATACTGACCCACCCTATCCTTTTCGAATACGCAGCCTATCGAAGTTAGGCTGCGCTTCTCAATGAGGAGGACCACGAGAATAGGAGCGATGAGAAACAGGCACAGCGCAGAATAAAAGACCCGACTAATGGCAAAGATGAGCAACGCAATGAAAGCATAGGCGATAACCTTGTCTCTCGATGGTTTAGAGATCATTGCCGCACCTCCATTTGTCACCAAGCCACATCCGCCGCCCAACGGTATGCGGATGAGCCGCCGCCGGGTCTTGCAGCAAGAGCCCTCTTGACATTGCTACTTCCGCAACCGCTGTAGCATCGAATTCGAGCCGCGATTAGGCGGTCGGCTCCATCCGCTGTTAGGCCGCGCCCTGATGTGATGAAGGCCAACCGCAACTCACACTGTGAGCGAACTCCAAGAGCCGTATCAGCTTTGACCAAAGCCAAGTCCCCTCCCTCCGATTGCAACTCGTCTTTGTCAGTCCGGGCACGCTGTCGAAGCAGGCTATGGTCCATCTCCGCAGCCTATTGGCAATCTCGAGCGACCTGCAAAGCATGTAACGTTGAAACTGGAGGCTGCGTCGTATCGTCGCCAGTACCGTAGAGGACAACGCCGTTGGTACCGTCTACGACGAAAGTCAAATGATGGGCTACCCAGAACAGTGGGACGTCCTCGGGGCCTACGCGATAAGCCATTAGCTGCTCACCAGTAGAGCCTTGGATGGCATACAGATGTCTATCGGTGGAAAGAACCAAGACATCCAGGAGACCATCGGCGGTGAGGTCCACTAGAATCGGCTCACCCATGTTCTCCAGTTTGCTCTCTGATAGGTATTCGCCTTCGAAAACCCACTGTAACGTTCCATCATCGCCACTAAAAACCTGAACCTCGTTTGCAGGTGTCACCTGAGTGTAGGTGTAAACCCAATCACCAGTATTCTCATACCAATCCAGGCGATATTCAGGTCCAAAGGATAGAGCGACCTCCAACGACGGGTCGGCATCCAGATTGCCCACTCCGGCAGCTTCACCGTGAGGCCCACCGGTACCGTGCTTATCGGGCTCAACGGTGCCATCTGCCCGGTGGCTGACAACAACGCCATAGCCCTCGACAGTAGGTACACGCCACAACAGGTCTCCATGCCGGTTCAACACATAGTAGTGACAACGGGTTCCCCAGCCGATTTCCACCTGTCCGTCAGCGTTGAAGTCAGCGATGGTAGTTGAAATGTAACCGAAGTCAGGGACCCAGCCGAGTTCCGGTGGGGCATTGGCTTCCTGTTGGGCAGACGGGGAAGCCAGGTAGGCCCACAACTCGTTGCCGTCTTGATCCCAGACCAGCAACCTTTCTCGTGATGGATCATACAAATGGTTGTGGCTGAGAATCTCAGGGTGACCATCGCCATTTACATCTCCTACTGTTGGAATGTTGTAGGCACTGCCGCCTGTTTCCCGCCGCCAGATCGGGCTGCCATCCAGGCCGTTTAAGAGGTGAATGCTCTGGGGGTCGCCGTAGTCGTTGATGACCACTTCAACCCAACCGTCGTTGTTGACATCGGCTACCATCATTCCCATTCCATGATCTGGAAAAGGTTGCACCCAAATCGGCGATGCGTCGTTGCCGTTCAGGGCCATCACCTGGGATTTGGTGGCCAAGACTATGTCCAGTCGGCTGTCGTTGTTGACGTCAACTATGATTGGAGCGCTCCAGTAGAACCAATCATCAAAGTATCGTCTCCAAAGGATGCTCCCATCCTCGATGTTGAAAGCGTACAGCCGATACTCAGGGGTCTGGTTCCATGCACCAATGAGGTATTCTGCCCGGCCGTCGCTATCGATGTCCGCTGCCACCGGAAACAAGCTGTCAAGAACATATCCTTCCGGGAACGTGACCTGCCACGATTCCACCGGCTGCTCAAGCAATTCACACTGGATGGTTGTGTTGGCGGCTGTGTTGGCCAGGTCGTAGCGAGGGTATGGCCAGTCAGTTCCGGCCTCTGTGCGATCACAACCCGCCACTAGCAAGATGAGGATTGGACCCACAAGAAGAACAAACACAGAAAAGGTTCTCATCTTCATTGTTCTGAACTCCCCGTTCCTGGGGTAGGCGACGGGCGGCATAACGGCCTTGAGCTAAGCTGCCGGGGATCGGACCTTCTCCGGCCTAAGCAGCAACCCGATCATACAACAACTCAAGCCTATGGCGCCGCACCCCCAGTCAGCTTCAGCGATGTGTTAGCCCGCATGCGCAACATCGCTCTTACAATTTCTACATCAAGAGACGGGCTCTCTATATGAATCATCGCATGACAATTGGGACATAGCGGGATCAGGTCTTTGATCGGATCGACTACGTAGGCCTCATCCAGGTCGGAAAGGGGTACCAAGTGGTGGACATGTATGAAACCCTCTCCAAGCTCTCCATATCTGGAACCGAAATTGAATCCACAGATCCTGCAATCACGGCCATAGTGTCGAAGACAGGCTTCCCTTGCTGCACTGCTCCGCTCATATGTCGTTACTGAAACCTGCCGTGTAGCGCCTTCCCAGTACTGACCAGGATTCTCCACTTCGCCTGGTAGCAGTGTGATTACATCCGGCTCATGGCCACGTTCATATACGACTGAATAGCTGTATCCGTAGTTTGGCGCTATCGGTTCATCATTGGACACCTTGATCAGCTCAGTCATCGGAAACGTCGAATCTAGCTTACGGCATCGCTTGACCATATAGAGAGATCTGACGGAGCTCTGATAGCTCTCCCAAAGGCCTTCCTTGACCGTTGATGGGAGGGAGAAGCGAAGGAACCTCTCAGTATCGGGATCCATTGAATACGGATTCAGATGAACCGCGACCAGGTCGGCCATAAATGCTACATGCGGACCCTCACCAACCACCGCGAAATAGACTGGAATGGTATTGTGGACTTCCAACGCAGTCGCGGCTGCAGTCCAGTGAGTAGCTGATCGGAACGTAACAAGTTGGGTCGGGCTCAGTTGCGCTGCTTCTTCCAAGTAGTTGCCATGATTTCGAGCAAAAACAGCCGGCTTAATATCTGACATTCTTCTTGCCATACGAATGCCCCTATTTCACAATTGATGCGGCCTAACGATTACATCACCGGCGGGGCGGCTCTTACCCAGAACCTTTGCCAACCGGAACGATTGATTGCAAATCGCGCCGATTCCCTTGGGGCAAAGCCCCGTCCGGTGCATGTGGGGTTAGGTTGCCTTTCATGTTTGCTTACAATTGTAGGAATTTAATGTACTCCGTGCACGCTCAATTTTTACGCTACCGCAAGACAAGTGGCAGATAGATAGTCTCGGTGAAAGCTATTCCGGCTGGCACTTCAAAAACTGTACCAGTACCGTCCTGGGGGCGCACTGGTTCATTGGAGTCCAATGTGAAGCGCGTCGTAGCACTTGGATTTACGTTTGCTGTAACAAAATATGCACCCTCATCGGCGTTTGTGGTTGAGAACAAGAATACAAACTCTCCATTGGTGTTAGTGGGCACATTACCAAGTTCCTGACCATTTACAGTAATGGTTGCCGTGTCGTTGGCGGGGAAGTCAATTCCAGTAAAGGTGAAGTAACTGCCTGGTGCCCCAGTGGCGAAATTGATTGCAAGAGATGGAACAACTTCATAACGCAGAGTGCCACCATACCCTGCAATCCATCCATCTGTGGCTGAAACCATTGTCACTGCGTTGAGTTCTGCAATCGTAGGGCTGTTTGCCTGTGTCCATGTGCTTCCATCCCAATGTAGAATAACGCCATCATCACCGACGGCCCAACCATTGGTAGCCGAAACCATTGATACCGAGTTCAATGATGTAGTCACGGGGCTGGTCACTTCAATCCAAGCACTACCGTCCCAACGCGTTATTTTTCCAGTGAAACCAACTGCCCAACCGTCATTAGCCGAAACCATGTCTATGTCGTCATCTGCGACAAGAGGTAGCCAAACGTTGGTATCTAGTTCCCAAGTGATTCCATTCCAATGATAGTACTTAGAGCCAAATTTAAATCCAGCGGCAGCCCACCCATCAGTCGCAGAAATCATGTCTAAGGACGAAAATGAAACCTCGTTAGGGTCGGTCACGGTGTCGAATTGTGTCCATGAATATCCGACCCAATGGTAGATAACGGATTCAGCACCTCCGCCTAAAGGGCCACCCAAAGCTATCCAACCATCAGCAGCTGAGACCATTGAGATGTCACCCCGGACAATATCTTGGGTGTGTGCAACACTTCCCGCATTTGTCCAGTTAGTGCCATCCCAGCGGTATAGAAAAGCTGATTTGCCCGCAAACGTTATAATCCAGCCATCGGTGGCTGATACCATTGAAATCTTATCACCGAAAACGCTATCGTTGTTAATGTTCCACCCAGAGGATTGAGGGGTTGATGGTTGAGCAGGTTGGGCATTGACAGAAAGTGTAAACCCCAATATAAAAGTCATAGTTGTTACGATGAGCAAAGAACGAACTCGAAGAGTCTTGTTCATAGTACATTTCTCCTTCTCAAAAGCATCATTAGAATAGATTCTCTGATGAAGAAACTACGAATAGAACGCTGGCAACCGGTCTGGGCTTAACCTGTGCGGCGGCTGCGGGGAAGTCGCCTTCGCAGGAAGACTACCTGAAGGCGCGAGTGGCCTTCGATTTGCCGCAGCTCAGCCGCGTCAGGTGCAAGCCCTTGTTAGCCACCCATTGAGCCACAATTCTTTGTAGGAAGCTGGTTCCAACAGCTTCTTGATAGACGCTTTCATGGATAGTTCTTGACCACCATAGGCAAGAAAACCCTACAGTTTTCAGCAAGCTCGAAAAAGTCGAAGTCAGCAGGAACCTTTATGTCTTCAATGTCTTGAGCGGTAGTCAAGCCAAATCTTGAGAGCGAAATCCCCTCGCCAAGCGTATGCCTCCCTATTAACATCCAATTCGCGTCATCCTCACTGTAATATCCAGTGTAGGTGTTGCCCGTGCGGATCACACGTAAGTAGGCCTCACCTTGGCTGGTGGGAAAGGTTGCGAAGTTGCTGCCAACAAAACTGCCCCCTTCCAAATGGTCAAAGTAGATACCGTTGCCACCACACCAGTCACAATAGGCACGACCGAACATCAGGTAGTTGTCGTTATCCTGGTAAAGAACGAGGCCAGCGATTTGATAGTTGTGGGTAGGCGTGAAGATGAGGTGCGTGTCAATCTCGAAATCACCCGTGGGTGCACTTTGAATTAACAGGTTCTTGTCACCTACAGAGCCAGGGTTGGTCGCAATTCGTAGGAATCCAGGATGAGCAGTTAGGCTCCACTGAGCAGGATCTTCATCTATCCACGACCAACGACTATCGAGGCTTGTACTACTGAAATCATCAGTGCGTGTGCAGCCGAAAGTGGGGAAGTCGGCTTCTAGTTGAAAGAAGTCAAAGTCAGCAGGAATCTCAGAAACACCGGGGAGCTCATGGGTAGCGCCAATGCCCACTTTCGAGCAGACCAGAGTGGTGGTGTATTGACCAATTTGGGCCCAGTTGCTTCCATCTGAGCTATAGTAGCCTGTATAGGTGCTATCCTCTTTCTCAATCCGAAGGTATACCGTTGTCGCCGATTCTCCAACTTCGACAAAGGTTGCGGTACCGCTATCCTCGTGTATGAACTCCACCTTGTTGCCGTCTGCGTATACTCGCTGCAACTCAAGATAGTTATCATCATCCTGGTAGACGAGAATCGCTGCCTTTTGGAAATTCTGAGTCGGTGTGATAGTCACCTTTATTGTGATTCGGAAATGGGTTGAGGGTGCTGTAGTCATTAGAAGATTGTGCTGGGTGTTGAACGACTCCCACAGACTATCGTCCTGGGTAGTGATGCGCAGAAATCCAGGTCTAGCGGTCAAGCTCCAATGTGTGGCGTCTTCCCGCACCCAAGACCAAAGTGGATGAAGCGTAGAAGTGTTGAAGTCGTCCGTCCAGGTGTAGTCATAAGACGAAGCGGCCATTGACGGCATTACATTTGGTAACGCTAACAGCAATAGGATCAGCAGACCGACGGTAGCTGTGAGACCACCACGTAGGAAAGATTTGGCTTTCATAAGGCTATACCTCCTGTTTAACAAATGGTAGGGATTGGGCGGCTAACGTCTGAGCTCAGCCGCCGCCGTAGGCGGTCGGCTGCAGCGAATTGTTAGGCGCTTCTCCTCATCAATATTTACGCTTTATCCATAGCATGCAAATGTTTTATAGTTCTCGAAGAATAAAATATAGCACTGACTGATGACCATACAGATATGGCAACTAATGACCAGAAAGGAGCATTTAGCAAAACACCTATTAAGATAAAGACTATGTAACTGTTCTTTCTACCATCAAATTTCCTAAATAGCTGTTCAATTCTACCGTAATCCTGCAACGGACGGCTCTTAATCGCCTTCCCAAATGCACTTACACAATAGTTAGAAAACCCATCGAAGAGGAGTATAAATGTGCCAAGTAAAACCGGCATTGCTCCAAATGTGTTTGATAGATAGATTGCCAATGCTATATACCACGAGTGTTCAAAGAGGTAATCAAATGCATGTTCCATTTTTCCTATATTTGAAGAAGACATTTTCACT
>Ga0209986_10004172_pt1 | contig 12343 bp, 9 predicted proteins | sample BlataG_FD_183168 | JGI IMG/M metagenome (GOLD analysis project Ga0209986, IMG submission 183168) | Deep subsurface microbial communities from Black Sea to uncover new lineages of life (NeLLi) - Black_00105 metaG (SPAdes) (version 2) | ecosystem: Environmental > Aquatic > Marine > Oceanic >...
TATCTATGCGATCACACTGCAGCCTCGAAGCTAGTCCTCGATGCCAGTTTCATCGCCACTATACCTCACTATAAGACAGATCATAAGCCCCACAGTTTAATTCCCCCTATCTTCTTTATGGATACCCTCGCCGGGGTAGATTTCATTCCCACAGAATGGGTTGATATTAGCGACTTTATCAAAATTAAGGAGAAAATGCTCCTTTGTCACCAATCCCAGTGCAAATGGCTTAAGGAACACGACGGAATTGATTATGTAGATTTTATGAGGAAGGTTGCCTCTTTTCGGGGACTACAATGCGGAGTTCCTTACGCCGAGGGTTTCCGAGCCTATTCAGTTTGGGGTAGGATCAAACCAAAAAGACTCCTTCCCTGAGCCTCTCTTGCTCTTTAAACTCATCTAAACTGCCGAGGTATGTTCTGAAGTAATTACATTTCTGTGAAGTATATCTTTTAACTTTCTTTTGGGTACATGAAGCAGCCCTTTTTTATCTTTCCAGTATTTAACTGAATTTTCGAAAGGTTCCTCCACGGGACTTTCGTTGGGATAGCCTAAGGCAATAACTAAGTTAATTATATATTTTTTAGGAATATTAAATCTTTTTCTCAATTCTTCTCTCTCAACGGCACCAAAACAGCAGGAGCCCACCCCCTCTTCAAGAGCCGTTAAGATGATGTTTTCTACCGCCATCCCCACGTCATGTTCAAATCCCTTCGTCTTCACCTCTTGATTAATCAACACCATGATATAAGCGGTGGGTCTCTGCGAGGCAGGTGGTGAGCCGTCCGAAATATACCCGGCCCACTGTAGAGTACCGAAAACTTCATCCAAGAGATCCTCCTCATCAACAATCAGGTACTCACAAGGCTGTAGATTGGCCGCTGATGGAGCAAGTCTGGCCGCATTGACACATTTCTCTAAAACTTCATAGGAAACTTTTTTCTTTTGGAAACGCCTAATTGTCCTGCGTTTAAGTATCGTTTTGTATATATTCATTTTGTCTCACCTAAATGCACAATAGTCTTTTAAAACTTATCTTTAAGTATTTGGACATCAAGTACCGTCTGGCAGAAATTGAAGACTCTTTTTAAACTCGTTAACTACTTTGATTAAGCTCTTTTTGACTTCATTCCAACTGGGACCTGTCAACAACTCAGTTTTCTTTCCCTTTTTTCCTTACCGCAAAGTAGGTTAGCACCTCTAGAACAAGTATTTAAAAACTGAATTTCCTTTTTGCTCTAGAAATTAGATAGACTACGAAATCGATTTGCCTAAGAACTAGTCCGCAAGTTAACCTCGTGTGTTGCCCACTTACATTTGAATCCCTTTGTTTGTAATAATAATCTTAAATCAAGATATTCAGGAGCAGAAAATTTCTCGAAATGTTTGATTGAAGGGAAAATCAGAGATGTTTTTGAAGAAGGACGTAATACTATAACACACTTCAACCATTCATCAACTGTGTGTACCTCACCCTCTTCATCTTCGAATTTCCGTCCCCATATTGTTTGTTCATACCGATATTGACTTATTTGGGGAATTGAATTTTGTGAATGAACCCGCATCTCCTGGATTAATTGTAGACTTATAGGGATCTGATTGTAGAAAAAATCCAATAACTCATCTTGCTCAATGGTTCTGTTTAACAGGATAATGAGCAAAATATCGCTACTTCCAATCTGTTCCTTATTTTTAGAAATTACATTATCTAAAGTCTTAGTTTCGTCCGGCTCCCAGCCCCCTGCGAAGGGGGCACCCTTGGCATTCCTTATTGACAGTTCGTACGTTTCCATCTTGCACTTAATTACAAAGTGGACCTTTTCTACTGGCAATTTCATAGCTCTGATTACTCTTTTTAGTTCTTTTTTCAATTCCCTTTTGTGTTCTCTGTGAACGTCGAAAGGGGTGATGTCAACATCATAATTTTTAAACAGAGTTTTTACCTTACTGGAAAAGGTCTGATCGTTTTCTTCTTCAGCAATCTCCCTAAGTAGTCGGACAAAGGGCTCATATAAGTTGCTGATGGTCTTGACCTCAAGTATAAGCTCTTTGCCATTAACGAGAATTTTGAAATCGGGAGTTGGTTTTTCTCCTTGAGGTAATTTGGTAATCCCCATTTCCCTAAAGAGACACTTAACATATTGTTCTCCTAAATCTCCTAATTTACCACTGGTATAGGCTTTGCTACCATTAGCGTCTGGCTTTACTGGCTCCTCGCCACACCGTAGAATGAAGTCACGCATAGCTTTGATACTCGCGTCTATGGAAGCCAAATTATTCAGAGAAGACTTCATCAATTTTTCCTTGCAGTTCAATGGTTAGACGGATTGCTTTTGCTACCTTCATATAGTGGTTAGTCTCATCCAGAGAAAGTTTTCGACCTCTTCTATCCTTCAGGTATTTCTCCATTACCTGATAGGCTCCGATTTGATATTCCCACACTTCTTTTGAGATGCCCTCAAAGTACTGGTCTTTGTTGATAAAGGCCCTTTGAGTTGGCTCATCATATCTTATCTTTTCCATTTTGTTGGAGCCACTTACTGGATAGCCAATTTCGGTCTGGGAAAGAGACAAATGTTTAAGTAAATGAAGTTCAACAAGCTCTTTACCAAGATTGCTCAAAGTCCTGAAAACTTTGTAATCTTTTGGCAAGGGAATCCTGGGAAAGTCTATTTTGAGGAATTCCTGGTAACACTTTCGGTACGTGGGAGAGTAAAGAACAGCGTAAATATAATAAAAAATCTCCTCTGGCAATGGCTCTTTTTCCAGAGATTTCTTTACCGCCTGCAAGAATTTATCGGTAAAATTTGGGCCTTTCCGTTCTTCGGGTAATTCCTGGGAAAGAGCTAGACCTTCACGTGTATACTGGTAAAAGTAGAGAGGAAAGCAGTAGCAATTATCCCTTGAGGAGATAAGAGTCTTGTCTGTTATGCGGGAGGTAACCAAAATGTGTCGCCAAATTGGATCTCTCAACCTCTTAGTAAAATTTATTGCTAGATTACTCCCCTCTATCATATGTCTCATCAGTTTAAACCTATCTCTTTCAATAAGTGCTGAGTGGTAACAGATGTACCGCGAATCAAAGGGCCTATAATCATAGGGATAGATTAGATCCTCCCACTTTTCACCTCTGAGTTTTTCTCGTGTCCTCGAAACCCGCCAATGCTTGGTGTTTTTTAATTTGAAGTCTATTTTGATCAAATCACTCGTCAGAGACCCTGTGAATATCCTCATCCTTTGCACTATCTCATCGCTTGTAAATCCTACCACAAAATGGTCTCGTGCGGTAGTTACACCGAAAGACGACTGTCTAAATATCTCCGTCATCTTCCAGAGTCTTCCATACTCCTCTTGCAGAGCAAAATCTTTGGGGACAAAGAAGTAGTAGGGAGCGACAGGTTTAAGTTCTTGCCATTTAGTTGTCTCCGTGTCTTTTTCCGAAAGGTATCCGTATTTTTCACCTCTCAGACCCCAAAGGTCTGCATAATAAACTTTCTTCTCATTGTCTGACTTTTCAAGTTTTACATAGAGGGCAATAACTACCCCCTGCTGGATGTCAAAAACATTCTCATCTTTACCGCCCTCTGGCGTCAGCTCACCGAGTCTTGAGGAACCGTGCAGATTTAAAAGATAAATCTCGTCGAAAGTCTGTAAAAGTTTCTTTCTCATTCCCCGGTGGATTATCCCGGAAAGGTACGAGCCGTTGGTGATAAAACCCAAGATTCCTTTACCAGCTTGTTCTATTTTCCAGTGACCAAAACGGATGAACTTTATGTAATCATCAGAAAGAGGCTGGATATTTCGCTCCTTCCTCACATCTTCTTTGTAAGTGTCCATCAAGTCTTCAATGAAATCAGACTTATTTTCTGAACTCACTGAATAAGGAGGATTGCCAAAAACAACCAGAATGGGAATTTCTTCCTTTATCTTCTGAGCCTCCTGCCCTTCTTTTGTAAGATCAATGAGGAAACTTATCTGTCTGGGTTCTTTCATCTCCAGAGTATTGGTGAGGTAAAACTTGAATCGTTCACCTTCCTTGAACCTATAACCCATCTCTTCCAAAACCATCGAAACCTTGAAATGACCCACCGTATAGGGAGCCATAAGGATTTCAAAAGCATGAAAATGGGGCAAGATATGCTCTTCTATATAAGATTTAACAAGTCCTCCCTTATTCCTCTCTTCTAGCTCCTTCTGGACTTGCTTGATTGCCTGAACGAGGAAGGTCAAAGTTCCCGCCGCTGGATCAAGAAGGGTTACATCCCTGGTAGCAAGTCCTTCGGCTTTTGAAAATTTTTGCTTTAAGAGTTTGTGAATCGACCTCGTGATATAGGAAACCACTGGCAGAGGGGTATAATAAACTCCTAATCTTTGTCTTTCTTTAGGATTATAAGTAGCAAGGAAGGTTTCGTAAAAATGAATTACTGGGTCCTCATCCCATCGAGTCGTCTTGAACTCCTTAAGAATTGAGGAGGTATCGGCCTTCTCAAGGACCTGACTTATGTCATCAACAATCCAGGATAACGATTCTGGAAAATGTGGTCCAACAAAGGAATAAAAAATTTCCTTGAGTAAGGGTAAACTCTGAGGGATGGATTCCCAGGCAACTTCCTTTTTGAAGCCATTTTCAACCCTCATTCTGGCGGCGAAGAGTCCATAGGTGATAGTTTGGGCATAAAGATCTGCAAACCGCTCCTTGCTCAAAGTTTCTATAAGCTCTTCCTGAAAGGCTTTGTAAAATCTCGTCACCTCTTCATTCTCACCTGAAAGCTCTTCCTGTAAGATATGTTCAAGAAATCGGGTTCTCTTGGCCAGTTCAATGGAAAGGTCAGAGGAGGTCTTTATCTCAGGTGCAGAAAAGGAGAAGAATTTTTCAAGAAGCTGGAAGAATAGATCTAACTTCTCAGGAACGGGAGGGTACTTCAATCTGTACAAAGTAAATTGCCGACCCACCTCCACCTGATCAATAAGACTGCTTTTCCTGTACAGCCTGAACTCCAAGAAATTGGTTAAAATGAGGTTAGAAAGCGAGCCCAGATATCTCTTGAGCTGCTCGGACTCCTCCACAGCATCTAGCTTCGTATCCGGTGATTTTGCTTCAATATAACCTGTGATCTGGCCATTTTTCCGAACGAGAAAATCGGGAATTCCCACTTCTGTCTTTTTAGGTTGAACAAGAACTCCTGCCAAATTTCCTAAAAGTCCGGAACATTCCTCAATAAGGGCCTTCAAGGAAGGATAGAAACTCTCCTCCCTGAAATTACCTCCCACATAAATCCTGTGGATTTCCTTAAAGTAGCTGCCAAGAGCTTTTTGGAATTTATCTCTTTGCCTTTTGTTCATTTTCGAAATAAGCCTTTTAGGAAAACGACTTCACTAAAACGCAATTATATTATATGAACTGGCCATAAAAATCGTTCTATATGAGCATTTCTCTCACAAAAGAATGCCTATCTAAACCATCTGTATAACTGTTTTTCTAACAAAGACAGACTCACATAGTATTATCTTATCAGTCAAAATGAGCCTGTCAAGCTCAGAATAAGCAAAAAAAGGCTTTATTAGGAACAGTTTTTGGCGAGGAAGATATTCTTAATTAACAAATTGTAATTCGTGCTCTTGACATTTTTCAGAAAAATTCTATAATTGAAAAAATTGCCAAATAAAGAAAATTTTTTCAATAAAAGAAATTATTACCAGATAGTTAATTAGATGAGAGACAATTATTACCAAATAGTTAAAGTATGTAGAATGTATTACTTGGATAATCTCACCCAAGATCAGATTGCACATAACCTAAGAATATCTAAATCTTCTGTTTCCCGTTTACTTAAGGAAGGTCGGGAGAAAAGAATAGTTACCTTCCATATTAATGAGCTTATGGATCGAGTGAGTTCCTTGGAGCAAAAGTTAGAACAAATTTTCAAATTGAAAGAAGCGGTGATAGTGCCAGATGAAGGAATACATTCCTCGGAAACGCTCAAGAAAAAAGTGGCTCAGGCAGGGGCTCTTCTGCTGCAGAGAAGAGTGCAGCGGAATGATATAGTGGCAGTTTCCTGGGGCACCACCCTCGCAGAACTGGCTGAAGCATTGAATCCACCTTCTCCTTTGGATATAGAGGTAGCTCCCCTATTGGGGGGAACTGACCACAAAGGGAGAGACATTCATTCCAACGAAATAGCAAGACGGATGAGTAAAGCCTTTGGAGGAAGATACTATGTACTGCATAGCCCCCTAATTGTAAGTAGTTTACAGGCAAAAAGAATCTTAGAAGCAGAGGAAAGTATTAAGGTAGTTCTGGAAAAGGCCAAATCGGCTAATATGGTTATAACAGGTATAGGAATTCCTAAAGAGAGCTCTACTATGGTAAAGAGAGGATATTTCTCAGCTGAGGAGTTTGCTGAATTGGCGAAAAAAGGGGTAGTAGGAGATATATGTACTAACTTTTACGATGCCAAAGGAAATATTTGTGAGCTGGCCTTGGACAAGAGAAGAGTAGGCTTAGGACTGGAGGATTTGAGACTCATTCCCGATGTGATGGGGGTAGCCAGTGGTGAGGAGAAAGCAGAGGCTATCTTAGGTGCACTGCGTGGAGGCTTGGTAAATATGCTAGTAATTAACAAATCGGTAGCTGAATATTTGATAAATATGGCTCAACAAATCTACAAAGAGGGAGAAATCCCCGGGCATCCGCAGACCTGTCATGGTCAGGAAGATGTAGTAGGAGCCATAAAAGCTCTTAATGAGAAAGGCAGCAGTCTTCCGAGAAAGATAACCTAAAGGTCTCCTTTGGAAGGTGGAAGCCATGCTTGCTGAGTTGTCAAATAGCAAGAGAATTAGATAATCTGTCCTCACCTTTCAGATTACCACGTATGGGTCAAGAATCAAGTAGAGAGAAGGTGATAACTACTTTAAAGACACAGATTCTTAATTAAATCCAATCATACGAGAGGTGGTTATGATGAATCCAAGGGAAAGGATTCTTACTGCTTTGAGTCACCAGGAAGCCGATAGAGTTCCTGTTGATTTAGGCAGTAGCCTGGTAACCGGAATTATGGCTGTTCCCTACAGGCATTTGAGAAAGGCTCTGGGTATTGATGGTGAACCTATCAAGGTTTTTGATATAGTCCAGCAACTGGCTGAAGTGGAGGAAGCTGTACTAAAAGAAGTAGGAGGGTGTGTCCTCCCCGTATATCCTCAATATCCCAAAAAGTGGAAACCTGGAAAAATGACAGATGGAAGCCCTTGTCTGTTTCCTGATTACTTTACGCCAGAGACTTTGCCTGACGGATTAAAAGTATTCCGGGAAACCTACGGTTATTTCGGTAAGAATGAAAAACGAGAAATCACTCATAAAATGCCTCCTAACGGTTTCTACTACGACATGCCGTATCATCCTCTCCAGAATGCTACTACTTTTGAGGATATAGATGAGTTTTGGTGGGGGGAGAAGTTGTCCCCGGAAGAACAGAATGATCTGGGGCAGAAAGCAATTAGCCTTTATGAAAATACAGAATACGCCTTGATGGGTGGGGGACTGTGGGGCGGCTGGGGGCAGATGTACGAGGTTTTGCAAAACTTAAGAGGATGGGATACCTTTCTTATAGATTTAATTGCTAATCCCTGCCTGGCTGAATATATGCTGGATAAGAGACTGGAAGCTGTTATGGCTAGATTTGACCAGTACTTTGATATAATGGGCGATTACGTGCAGGTCATAAGCGTAGGTGCCGATTTAGGGACGGAAGAAGGACCTCAGCTCTCTCCAGAACTGTATCGTAAAATCGTCAAACCCAGACAGAAGAAGTTGTACCAGTTTATTAAAAGCAAGACAAATGCCTATTTATTCCTGCACTCCTGTGGATCAGTCTATGAGTTCATACCAGATTTTATTGAGATGGGAGTGAATATCCTTAATCCAGTGCAAGTTAGCGGTAAGAATATGGACAGCAAGAAATTAAGTAAAGAATTCGGCAAAGACGTTGTCTTCTGGGGAGGAGGATGCGATACCCAAAAAGTTCTTCCCTTTGGTACTCCTGAGGAAGTACGAGATGAAGTAAAAAGACGCATAGATGATTTTGCTCCCGGGGGTGGATTTGTGTTCAATACCGTTCACAACATCCAGATAGGAGTTCCAGTAGATAATATAGTAGCTATGTATGAGACAGTAAAAGATTACGGGAAATATTAAAGTTAAGAATTTCTCTTTGTCCAAGAAACTAAGGTACCTTAAGAAAAATTTTGAGAGGAGGTGACGAACTAACAATTAAAGTCTTAAGGTATCAATCAACGTTAGGAGGAAGAGGAGAATGAAAAAAATAGTATGTTTTCTGTTGTTTGTAAGTATGGTTCTGGTCTCCGGTTCGATCGCTGGTCTTTCTCAAGAGAAAAAGACCATAAGTTACTGGGGAATGAAACAGGCAGAGGTAAGATTAATTGAAGCTCAGGAAGCTGCCCTGGTTGATTTTGAGAAGATGCATCCCGACATCAAGGTAAAAATAACAGTGTTCCCATACCATTTGTACAGAGACAAACTATTGGTGGCTGCCTCGGCAGGAAGACCTCCGGACATCTGTGTAGTGGATCATATTTGGAACCCAGAATGGGCTGCAGCACGGTTCGTGATACCCTTGGATGATTATATTGCCGAATCTCGTGTGAAAAGCGAAGACTATTTTCCAGGTGCGTGGGACACGGTAGTTTGGAAGGGAAAAACCTGGGGAATTCCTTTCGATGTGGGTGTTTGGTGGTTCACGTATTATAACAGAGGTATGTATCGGAAGGCTGGTTTGGATCCGGATAAGCCTCCTATTTACTGGGATGAGCTGAAGCAATACGCAGAAAGGTTGACTCAAGACACCACGGGAGACGGAAAAATAGACCAATGGGGTCTAGCCATTTGGGGAGCCAAGGGCGAAGACACAATCGCCGAAGTGAACCCTTTTATCTGGTCCAATGGTGGACGTATTGTGAGTAAAGACTTTTCCACCTGTCTTCTCGGTGAGAAGGCTTCAGTAGAGGCTATGAAGTTTTTCAAGTCTTTGGAAGAAGTGAGTCCCCCCGGTGCTGTGACCAGAAATTCCGAAGATGCTTTCAAGCTGTTTACTGGTGGAAAAATAGGCATGCATCTTTATGGTGAATGGGGACAGGACACTGTTGCAGCTCGAGCTCCAGAGATGGAATGGGCCATGGGTCCCCTTCCTAAACCCCGAGGTGGAAAATCCATCGGTCTGTTTGGGGGATGGAACATGGTTATATACGAAAAGTCGAAATATAAAGACGCAGCTTGGAGATTTGTCGAATATTGGACAAGTAAAGGAGTTAACGAGAAAGTAGCCTCTCTTACTCCGGCAAACCAGGGGTCTGCCGACATCTTCCTCGCCTTGAAGAGAAGATTCCCTGAGTTGATCTTCCGCCAATTGGCTACAGCTCATGCTCGACCAATTATCCCAGCTTATCATGAACTTACGGAAGTTGAGAGAGAAATGATTCAATACATTCTGTTGGGTACGAAACCAATAAAAAAAGCATTGGATGACGCGGCTGAGGAGATCAACAAGATACTTCGAAGATAGGTCGGGGAAAATTGAAAGCTGTGCAAGGGGATGGACAAAGTATCTCTGGTCCATCCCCAAGCAAAAAGGATGGAACGTAATTTTGACTAAGGCTCCAAATGAGAGGAGAGGTTAAGAAAACCGGAAGTGATTTCTTCATCGGGTACGGGTTAATTTTACCAACTCTCTTTTTACTTGGAGTTATCGTTTTTTATCCCTTAACTTATACTTTTTACCTCAGTCTGTTTGATACCTCTTTGATCCTTCCCAAACCTTCCTTTATCGGCTTCCAGGGTTATGCCAAAATCGCTTCTTCCACTACTTTATGGCTAGTAATCAAAAATTCCTTGATATGGACAATTATAGTAGTTATTTTCCAATTCGTGCTAGGATTGTCAGCAGCCGTACTACTAAATCAAAAGTTTATAGGGCGAACTCTTGCCCGAGGAATAGTTATTTTGCCGTATGTAATGCCGGGGATTATTACTGCGATGGTCTGGAGGCTAATGTACGATCCCCAACTGGGCATAATAAATAAGTTCCTATACGAGTTGGGAGTGATTAAGACTTATACTGCCTGGTTAGGACAGCCAAAAACGGCCCTTTTTGCTGTCATCTTTTCCTGTATTTGGAAGGGATTCCCTTTTTCTACCATTATGTATCTGGCCGCTCTACAAACGATACCTCGAGACTTATGCGAAGCTGCAGAGCTAGATGGAGCAAATAAGTGGCAGACATTTATCACTATCACTATTCCTCAAATGATGCCTGTTATCAGAGTAACCGTTTTGCTGACCTGGATAGGGACCTTTAATTATTTTGAGTTGGTCTGGGTTATGACAAAAGGAGGTCCGACAAAGAGTTCTCATATTTTTCCTACGTACATATATGAGGTGGCCTTTCAACATTTCAGATTCGGCCCCGCTTCAAGGTATGCTGTAATAAGCTTTTTGATATTATTGATATTCTCAATTCTCTATATTCGAGAGTTAAGCAAAAAAGGGGTTCTAAAATGAAGAGAAGGGGAAATCAAAAGAATTTTTTCGCTACATTTACAATATATGTCTTGGTGGCCCTGCTAATGCTCTTTGTTCTCTTCCCCTTTGCCTGGATGCTATCTACTGCCTTAAAATCGCCCGAAGAGCAATTTAAGATCCCTCCTACTTTATTGCCCTCGGTTCCTACTTTGCATAATTTTTCATCTGTTCTCCACCATTCTATGTTCATCGATTATTTCTTAAATAGCCTCCTCATCGCCAGTGCAACCACCTTGCTAGTAATAATTGTCACTTTATTCTCTGCCTATAGTTTCTCAAGATTGACATTTCCAGGTAGAAAAATGTCGTCCTGCCTAATAATATTTAGTCAACTTTTCCCTCTGGCTGCCATTATTGTGCCAATTTATGGCATAATGTCCACCATTGGGTTGATAAATACCCGCTTTTCTTTAGTAATTGCTAACTTTTCCTTCACTGTTCCTATTTCCGTTTGGCTACTGCGAGGTTTTCTTGAGGGAATCCCCTACGAACTAGAAGAAGCAGCAATGATCGATGGATGCAGCAGACTACAAGCCTTTCTAAGAATCATCTTGCCTTTATCCAGACCAGGAATGGCAGCAACTTCAGCCTATATTTTCTTTGTCAGTTGGCAGGAGTTTATGTTTGCATTAACTTTCATTACTGATGAGGCTAAAAGAACTCTTCCCGTCGGTATATTGGATTTTGTAGGACAATACGAGACTAACTGGGGGAACTTGATGGCTGCTTCAATTCTCATTTGCCTACCGGTATTTATCCTGTTTATGGTTCTACAGAGACAACTGGTAGCCGGATTAACTAAAGGTTCACTGAAGGGATAAGGTTTTAAAAGAAGACATTATTACCTGTGAAGCGTTTCTCACTTTTTGATACACTTAAGAAAAAAATATGAGTCTCAGGTTTCCCTATCTATCAGCATTGGTATCATTGAAACAGGGCGATCCTAAAAACAGGAATTGCTACAACCATTTCTGAGAAAGCTTTTAACTATTTATATGCTTCTGCGAGGCGTGGAGGGCCTGATACACCAATAGCGTTTGACCCAGTACTAGTGAACGGCCCCACAGCTCTGCTGTGGGGCATCCTCAACTGCAAGGATAAGGGGACGGAGTCCCCTTGGGTTGTTTGCATGCCGAACTAGCTAAAAGTTCAGGAGCAGAAAGGATAATTGAGAATGTCAACCGAGAGTAAAGCAGAATATAGAGAGTGGATAGATTATTACCAGCAGATGTTAAAAATAAGAGTTTTTGAGGAAAAGGCACTCCAGATGTATTCCTTAAATAAGATTTTTGGCTCTTTGCACCTCTATATTAGAGAAGAGGCAGTAGCAGTTGGTGTTTGTTCAGCTCTTAGAAAGGATGATTATATTACCAGTACCCATCGAGGACACGGACATTCTATTGCTAAGGAAGCAAAGTTGAATAAAATGATGGCTGAACCTATGGGTAAAGCTACAGGATATTGTAAAGGTAAGGGTGGCTCAATGCATATAACCGACATCAACTTATCTTCATCGAACATAAATTCTCTATGGAACTAAAGGCGAGGTTCCAGGAAAGGAGTATACGCTGGCTTATAGAAAACGCCTTTGACTTTCTTGATGCCCCGGTGGTAAGGATGGCTGCTAAGGATGTACCCGTGCCTTATGCACAAATTTTGAAGACGGCTAATTTCCTAAAAGATCCCAGGACCCTTCCACCTCATATTCTTCTTTAATCAAACGTTCCATCTCCAGGGCCACCTTCTTCTGAG
>Ga0209986_10004173_pt1 | contig 12342 bp, 9 predicted proteins | sample BlataG_FD_183168 | JGI IMG/M metagenome (GOLD analysis project Ga0209986, IMG submission 183168) | Deep subsurface microbial communities from Black Sea to uncover new lineages of life (NeLLi) - Black_00105 metaG (SPAdes) (version 2) | ecosystem: Environmental > Aquatic > Marine > Oceanic >...
ATATCACAAACTCTCTTGAATGTTATCCTGGATAATTTTTCTAAGATAGGTGTTATCGCTAAAGTTGCTTGATTGATGTCATTGCGAACTCCCGAAGGGAGCGTGGCCATCTCAACCTCTTTTTCGTTTTTTGTATACAGCTAGTAAAAACAGAATAGAGAAAATAATCCGATTTTAGGTGAGATTGCTTCGCTTCGCTCGCAATGGGCATAAAGGTCACAAAATGTTGTTGATCATATTTGTATTTTTAATTAAATAAGCATCATAGAGATGAATTTTAGTGTTTTTATTGAATGTATTCAACAATGATAGTAAAAAACACTCTCTATATAACTTATTTAAGAGTAGTATCTTCTTCATTAACAATTGGTTATATTTTGGATGCTTAAATGAAATATAAAGTAATAACAACAATTTGTGACCTTTATGCCCGCAATGACAATTTCAATCATAAATGCATCTTATTATATCTTATGTCAAATGTTGAGACCTGACCCCAAAATGTGGTATTTAGAAAGGTAGTATTTCTTGAAAAAAATTTGAGAGGGGGGAAGGGCGGTACACCTGGTGATGTGCCGCCCTTCATACGTTTGAAAAGGAATTCCTATTCGAACTGTTTAATTTAAATATTAGCTTCCGGTAGCAGCAGTTCTTGGAGCACGAATCCAGGAGCCATCCCACTGAATCAAGTCATTGTTGAAATGAGCCATAGTGCTGAGTACAAAGAGTCCAGCTTCAGGATTAGCAGGATCGAAGGTAAAACCTTCTTGGATTCTATCCCGCCCGAATGAAGAAACAATAAAATCATCTGCGAGGGCGGTAACTCCATATTGGTCAGTAGCGCACCAGACATTAAAAGGATTACCCCACTGGTCGTTAATAGGGAGGACTTTGATATAGAAGGGGGAAAGATTACCATAGAAAGGGGCACTGGCATCATAGGTGCCACTTTGAGTAGGAGCGACTCCGTTGTCAGTAATAAAATCGGCAATAGCCGTGGAAATGGTAGTAATATCCTTCATGGTGCTTTTTTGCTTGGCTTTCTGGATAGCTGTTATGGCATTAGGAATAAGAAGAGCTGCAAGAATACCAATAATGGCAACAACAATGAGCAGCTCGATGAGGGTGAAACCTCTTATACGTTTTAACATGTATACCTCCTTTCCCTAGTTCAACTCATTTAGTCGACTAGAGTGTCTTCAAATTGAAAAATTTTTATTTATCTTATATTTTATATGCAATTTTTGTTCCAAATTTATATAAAATAACTAATTGAAAATAAAGCAATTAAAATTCAATAAGTCCCTTCCTCTCCTTCTTTTTAACACTTTTTGTCACAAAAAAACAAAAAATGTCATATTTTAAGTTAAAAATCATTTTTTTACTTCTCTTCCTTTATTTATTATAATTTTATGTAATATTAATATATATTTTTCCAATCTTAGTCAATAATCTTTTGGGATGAAGTTTTTTCACCTTTAAAGATTAGCCTTATATAGAAAGCAAAAAACAAACAATTAACTATCTATTTCTGTTTGAGACTTCAAACCGTATTTTTCGATAAGATATCTCAAGGAGCGATAACTTATTCCTAACAGAGAAGCTGTTTTCTTAAGATTTCCCCCAGTTTTTAGCTGAGCTTGTCTTATATAATCCTGAGAGAGCTCATCCAAGTAAGAATTGAGGCTAAACCCGTCATTTGAAAAATGGCCGAGCTTTTCTTTTTGAGGAGAGACTAATAATTCTTTGGGAAGACTATTTACTCTTATTGTATTAGAATCCTCAATAGCTATAGCTCTCTCAATCACATTTTCTAATTCTCTGACATTTCCTGGCCAGTGATAAGATTCCAAAATATTCATAACTTCTGGAGAAATCTTTTTTATCTCTTTTCCCATTTGCTGACAGTATTTTTGAAGGAAAAAAGAAATTAGAAGGGGCAAATCTTCAATTCTCTCTCTTAAAAGAGGCATTTCAAAGGCGATAATATTAAGTCGATAAAAAAGATCTTCTCTGAATTTTCCCTCTTCGATTTTTTTCTTTAAATCCTGATTGGTAGCAGCAATAATTCTGACATCAACAAGAATTTCCTCTGTACTTCCAACTCTTCTAATTTTTTTCTCCTGGATTGCTCGTAACAGTTTGACCTGAGTCAAAGGTGAAGTCTCTCCAATTTCATCTAAAAATAAAGTGCCTTTCTGGGCAACTTCAAACATCCCTTTCTTATCAGCAATAGCTCCAGTGAAAGAACCTCTGACATGGCCGAAAAGTTCGCTCTCCAACAGGTTTTCAGGCAGGGCTCCACAATTTATAGATACAAATTGGTTTTGACGGCGGGGACTGATAAAATGAATCGATTTAGCAGCAACTTCCTTTCCTGTTCCGCTTCCTCCTGATATGATTATGGTGGAATCAGTGCCAGCAATCTTTTCTATCAAGCTAAATACTTCCAGCATTTTCTTACTCTTTCCTAGCATGTTCTTAAAACTGTACTTCTCCTTTAATTCTTTTTTCAAAAGAATATTCTCCTGCTTCAACTTTCTCTGTTCCAGTCCCCGGGAAACAATGATTCTCATTTCATCTATCTCAAAGGGTTTCACCACATAATCTATAGCTCCCCTTTTTAAAGCTTCCACAGCTTGCTTAATGCTTGCATAGGCGGTCATCATAACAACCGGAATATCCGGCTTTTTCTCCTTAACCTGCTTTAATACTTCCATACCACTTATTTGAGGCATTTTAATATCACAGAGAAGAAGGTCAAAATCTTCCTTCTCCATTAATTTTAGGGCTTTTGGGGCAGAAAGACAGGCATTCACCTGCCAGCCTTCTTTCTCAAAGACCACTGTCAGAAGATCGAGAATACTCTTTTCATCGTCGACAATCAATATCTTTTCCATTGCTCTCAGACTTATCTTCTTATTTATAGCTGTCTATGCTTTTCAGGGGAAAGGTTATTGTTACCTCTGTACCTTTATCAATTTCAGAAACTATCTGAATTTTTCCATCGTAATCTTCAACTATTCGGTAAACAATAGCCATCCCAAGGCCCCTTCCATCCTCAAATTTGGAATAAAAGGGCTCAAAAATTCTTTCTTTTTCCTCTTTTGCCATCCCTTTGCCAGTATCAGCAATTTTTATCTGGAATTCATTGTTTTTTTTCTTGATAAAATCTATTTTTAATATTCCTCCATCAGGCATAGCTTTAAGGGAATTTCTTAAAATATTCCAGAAGACTTGCTTGAACTGATTAATGTTGGCATAAAAGCGTATTTTAGTTGATTCATAATTTCCCTCTAAGCAATAGAGTCCATTCAACTGGCCACTGCCTCGAAGCATGGCCAGTACTTCCTTTAAAACAGCTGAAAGCTCAATAAAGGTAAAAATTTGCTTTCCTGGGATAGCAAAGTCCAAGAACTGCTCGATAGATTGGGAAACTCTTTTTGATTCTTTGAGGACGATGCTCATCAGTTTTTTTTGTTCTTGGCTCAATTTTAGTTCATTTTTAAGAACTTGCACCGAGCCTGAGATAGCAGTCAGAGGATTTCTTACTTCATGAGCTATACTGGCTGAGACTTGACCGGCTACTGCTAAGCGATTTTTAATCTCAAGCTCTTTTCTGGTTAGTTGGAGCTGTTCCTTAGCTTTTCTCAATTTTTTTGTCAGGTAATTGACTAAAAAAGCGATAACAAAAAAGATAGCCCAAGCAATAAAGATATTATAGCGAACTTGACTTAGGGATAATTCCATATATTGCTCAGGACTGAAATAAGGTATGATTCCAAAATACATTCCATCCACCAGTACTCCAAAAACGAAAGCAGACAGAGCCGCTATAAAATAGGCTGCTTTGGAGGAAATGATAATGCTGGCTGCAATTATTCCGAAAATATAGAGGAAATAAAAAGAACCATTTAATCCTCCAGAGATATAAACAAGGGCAGTAATCAAAAGAAGATCAAAAATTATTTGAAAGTGTGCCTGGAGAGTGTAATTCTTTCCCCATAGATAAAAAATAAAATAGATTAAAGATAAAAAATAGCCCAAAAAGATTAAATAATATAAAGAATCAAGAGAAAGAAAACTGGATGTACTATACTGAATAATTATAGCTGAAACAATTAAGGAAGTTAAAGTTGCAAGGCGGAGGATGATTAGCCAGAAAATATTTCTTTTCTTTTCTGTATTCATCCCCTTGACATTCACTTTTTCCTTTATTTATTTTTATTCTTGTTTTCCTAATCTTTTTATTTCTTCTCACACTAAAAAGAAAGAATCTTTAGCGGATTCCTTTTCCTTTAAAACTGCTGCATCAAGCTGAAAATTGGCAGGTACATAGAAACAACAATAGCACCTATCATCCCTCCTACAGTAATGAGAAGAAGGGGTTCCAATAAAGAAAGGAGAGAAGCAACTGCAGCTTCAACTTCATCATCATAGAAACCGGCTACTTTAAGCAACATGTCATCTAAAGAGCCGCTGGCTTCTCCCACACTTACCATCTGGGTTACCATAACAGGAAACTGTCCGGCTTCCTTCAGAGCATCAGTAAGATTTCTTCCCTCAGATACTTTCCTTCGAGCTTCTATAAGGCTACTTTCAATAATTACATTGCCTGCTGTAGATGAGGTAATTCTCAAACTTTCCAGTATAGGCACACCTCCTGAAAGAAGAGTGCTCAGAGTTCGAGTTATCCGGGATATGGAAACTTTTTTTACGATGTCTCCGAAAAGAGGCATTTTTAACGAAATTAGGTCAGTAATCCTGCGTCCCCAGGATGTTCGCCTAATGTACCTGAAAAGAAAGATAAGAGCGATAACAGAAAGGAATATATATAATATATTCTTTTCCACAAAATTACTGATGCTAATAATAATCACTGTAAGGAGAGGAAGAGATGCTCCTAAATCTAAAAATAGAGAAGCAAAAACAGGAATGACTTTCCACATCATAAAAATAGACACAAGAATAGCAAAAGACATTATGGCTATAGGATATACCATTGCCTGTTTAACCTGAGACCTTAATTTGACTATCTTCTCGATGTACTCTGCTAAACGCCTGAGAACAACATCAAGGGATCCACTCTGCTCTCCTGAAGCAACTAAGTTGCAATAAAGATCATCAAAAACTTTAGGGAATTTTCTCTTAGCTTGATTCAAAGTTGAACCAGCTTCTACATCTTCTCTAATGCTGGTAATAACCGTGGCAAAATATTTGTTCTTAGTCTGTTCTGCCAAAACATCCAAGCTTTGAATCAGAGGAAGATCAGCATCTATCAAGACAGAAAGCTGACGGCTGTAGATAGACAGTTCTTTCAGTTTTACCTTCTCCCTTTTAAGGAAAGGTATCTTGATTTCAGTTCTCTTCTTGGAAATGTTAAAAACAGTTATTTGTTCTCTCTTAAGAATCCTGGAAGCTTCCTCTAAAGTACTGGCTACCCGTTCTCCCCCTACTACATCTCCAAAGCGATTTTTTCCTTTCCAGATATATACTGCCAACTTTTCCCCCTTTCTATTTTTTCCTTAATCTTGGATTTAAACTTGCCGAGGCCACCCTAATACCTTCTTTCCTCTGAATAATATCTACCAGCTCCTCCGGATAATAGGAAATATTCATGGCTGTATCCAAAGTTATTAATCTCTTAGAATATAAAATCTCCAAGGACTGATTAAAGGTCTGCATTCCAGATTTTTCCCGGCCGAGTTGCATATTAGCATATATCTGGTGAATTTTATTTTCTCTGATTAAACTTCTTATGCCTGAGGTAGGAATAAGTATCTCCATAGCCAGTACTCTTCCTCTTCCGTCAGCCCTGGGTAAAAGGGCTTGAGTCAGTACGCCTTCTAAATTCATAGAAAGCTGTGTTCTCACTTGAGCTTGATATTGGGCAGGGAAAATATCAATAATTCTTGATATAGTTTCAGCAGTTGAGTTTGTATGAAGGGTGGAAAAAGTAAGATGACCAGTTTCCGCCACCCGCATACAAGCTTCCACTGTTTCCAAATCTCTCATCTCTCCTACCAAGACTACATCTGGATCTTCCCTCAAAACAGAACGCAGGGCATTGCTGTAAGATAAAGTATCAACATAAAGTTCCCTCTGGTTGATAACGGCTTTTTTAGGAGTGAAAAAAAATTCAATCGGGTCTTCTATAGTAACAATATGAACATTTCGTCGTTGATTAATATAATCAATCATACAAGCTAAGGATGTTGATTTTCCACATCCTGTAGGTCCTGTTACCAGGACTAACCCCCGGGGTAAGTCGCAGAGCCCGGCAACTCTTTGAGGAATTCCCAGTCTGTCAAAGCTTAGAATATCTGGAGGAATTCTCCTGAAAGCACCTGCCACTGCTCCTTTCTGCATGAAGACATTTGCTCTGAACCTACCTAAGTCCTTCATACCAAAGGAGAAATCTATCTCTAACTTCTCCTCGAATAGCTTCTTTTGTTTCTCAGTTAAAATACTGTAGACTAACCCCTTGGTTTGGGTGGGAGTCAAAGGGGAGTCATCCAGAGAAACGAGAACCCCGTTGATTCTTATCCGAGGTGGAATATATGTAGTTATATGCAAATCACTTGCATTTTCATCGACAGTGATTTTCAGTAACTCTTGAATTGGTCTAACCATTTTAATAAATCCTAATCTTTTATTGTCTCTCTTAAAACTTCTTCGACAGATGTAATCCCATTTTTTATTTTAACAAGTCCACTATGTCTTAAAGTAGTCATACCTTGTTCAATAGCCTTCTTTTTAATTACTCCAGATTGAACCTTATCCAAAATAAGCCTTCTTATATCATCATTTATTTCCATAACTTCAAAAAGCGCAATTCTCCCTTTGTATCCGGTGTTATTACATAAGTTACAGCCATTCGGCTTCCAAAGGGTGATATCTTTCACTTCCTCTAAAGAAAAACCCATATCCACCAGAGAATCATCAGGTAACTCATACTCAACACGGCATTTCTTACATAAACGCCTGATCAATCTCTGAGCAACAATCGAGATTACAGAATTTGAAATCAAAAAGGGTTCAACTTTCATGTTAACTAATCTGGTAACGGTGCTGGCAGCATCGTTAGTGTGAACTGTTGAAAAAACCAAGTGGCCAGTCAAAGCTGCTTTAATGGCAATGTCTACTGTTTCATAATCTCTCATCTCACCGATTAGCATGATATCTGGATCCTGTCTTAGGAAATGCCTGAGGCAAGTGGCAAAGTTCAAACCAATTTCCTCTTTTATATTTACTTGGCTTATTCCAGGAAAAGTAAATTCAACAGGGTCTTCGGCTGTCATTATATTCTTTTCCATAGAGTTCAAATTGGAGATAGCAGAATACAGAGTATTCGTCTTTCCACTTCCAGTAGGGCCAGTAACCAGAATAATTCCCCACGGTCTCTCGATTGCTCGCTTAAAAACAGTATAAGATTCTTCTTCAAAGCCCAATTGAGTAAGGTCTAATTTCAGCATTTCGCGGTCAAGGATACGAACAACAATTTTTTCTCCGTAAAGTGTTGGCACACTGGAGACTCTCATATCAACTCTTTTGCCACTCCCATCCTCTGTTTTTACCCTCATTTTCATTCGTCCATCCTGAGGCAATCTTCTTTCAGCTATGTCCATGTTTGATAATATTTTTACGCGAGATAAGACTGGACTCTTGAATTTTTTAGAAATGTTTGTTATTTCATAAAGAGTTCCATCAATACGGTATCTCACCCGTAAAGAATTCTCATAAGGCTCTAAATGAATATCGCTTGCTTCTTTCTTCACGGCTTCGATGATGACTGAGTTTACAAGAGAGATAACTGGAGCTTCCTCTGTAGATACAACTAACTCATCAATCTCAGCCTCTGTCTCCTCCTCTTCTTCAATAATATTGACACTCGAATCTTCAGCTAACTCTACCTCATCAAGCTTCTTTTTCAAGCGCAGGGCATGGGAGGAACCATAATATTTACTTATAGCATTCTTAATTGATGACTCAGAAGTAATGACTGGCTGAATGCTTAAGCTGGTGCGAAACTTGACATCCTCAAGGGCGGTTAAATCTGTGGGATCAACCATAGCCAAAGTTAAAAAAGAGCGAATTCGATGGATAGGCATAATCATGTATTTTTGAGCTATCTCAAGAGGAATGAGGTTTACAACATCAGGATAAACCTCAAACTGATCGAGGTCAACATAAGGATAACCTAATTGACGGCTTAATGCCTGAGCCATCTCTTCTTCTGAAATAAAGCCCAAGGCAATCAAAGCAGACCCCATAGGAACTTCATTCTTCTTCTGGAAATCTAAGGCATTTTCCAGTTGATCTTCTGTTAATAGTTTTTCTTGTAAGAGTAGCTCACCTAAGTTAGATGCCATTTTTACTCACTTAAAAAAATATTGCTAATTTGACAATTTTTGTCGATTTAGCCTATTAATACTAAGGACGATATATATTATTAAATTTTCTCTTCTTTCAGTCAAAGGCTTCATAAATAAATTTTATATCTGATTATTTTTCTTATCATTGCAGAGAAAACCTTTTCCGTCAATCACCACTGGGGAGGATTTTAAAGGTGAATTTTAAAATCATTTCCTCACCTTTAAAGATTAATCCAAATCATCTTTCTCTTATTCCTTTTCTTAATAAATAATTTTAACATCAGGGAAATCTTAAAGTCAATATGATGTTCTTACAACATTTAGTCGTTGAAAGGAGTAAAAATTTCTAAATTTTTTGGTGGAATTTATTTTTTTTGCCCTTATTATTAAGGAAACTGGCGCGCCTGGAGAGACTCGAACTCCCGACCCGCTGCTTAGAAGGCAGCTGCTCTATCCAACTGAGCTACAGGCGCACCTAATACAAACAAAGTTATTATTGTCACATTGTCATGGCGAGCGACCGAAGGGAGCGTGGCCATCTCTTCCAATAAAGACGAGATTGCCACGTCACTTCGTTCCTCGCAATGGGCATAAAGGTCACAAATTGTTGTTATTACTTTATATTTCATTTAAGCATCCAAAATATAACCAATTGTTAATGAAGAAGATACTACTCTTAAATAAGTTATATAGAGAGTGTTTTTTACTATCATTGTTGAATACATTCAATAAAAACACTAAAATTCATCTCTATGATGCTTATTTAATTAAAAATACAAATATGATCAACAACATTTTGTGACCTTTATGCCCGCAATGACACATGAATTAATGCGTTTATATTAATTTATTAATTTCGAAAGTTGAACTTCTCTTTGCCTGCCCTGAATTTTAATCGGGGAGATCGGATTTGAACCGACGACCTCCTGCTCCCAAGGCAGGCGCGCTAACCAGGCTGCGCCACTCCCCGTCATCTCCAATAGGTGAATAATGTTTCAGCCAGGTGATTTCTATCCTCCTGGAAACTTACCCTGGTTTGTGAGCTTGATAATGTTAGCAAAAGGGGTATGAGTTGTCAATTTCGAGGTCTCTTCAATCCCTTCTCAATTTCCTTTCGCTCAACTTTGACTATGATTGGCCTTCCATGAGGGCAGAGGGAGAAATTAGAAATCTTGAAAAGCTCCTTCAACAGATAATTCATCTTCTCCTGGGAGAGAATCTCTCCTGCCTTGATGGCTGTCTTGCAGGCAAGTGTGGCTAAGATCTTCTTTTTTTTATTTTCAATTTTTTCCTCTTTAATCTCTTCAAGCAAAGAAAGAAAAATGTTTTTTGCCTCCTCCGTGTCAAATATATCAGGGAACTCTTTTAGAGCATAGGTCTTTCCTCCCATAGTTTCCACCCTAAAGCCCATTTCCTCCAATAGGGCTTGATTATTTTTCAGAGTTAACTCCTGGGAAGGAGAAAACTCAAAAAGAAGAGGAAGGAGAGAAATTTTTCTTGGCCATTTTTTCTTTGCATCTATTTCTTTATATCGTTCGAATAAAACCCTTTCATGGGCATTGTGCTGATCGATTATAAAAACTCCTTCCTCATTCGAGGCTATGATATAGGTATCCAGATATTGGCCCATAACACGGGGATAGGTCTTCTCCTCCTTCTGGGGAGGAAAAAATAATTCTCGGTGGCTTGCCCTTTCTTTCCCTGAAATACTAAAATCAGGTACTTCTCTTGACTCCTCTATTCTCCTATTTTTTTTATCCTCTTCTGAAGAAGGATAAATTTCTTTAATTCCTTTCTCCTTGAGTACGGCCTTTCCAATACCCTTGATTATCTGATGAAAAATTACCTGGGAATTTTCAAACCTCACTTCTGCCTTTGCCGGATGGACATTCACATCTACCTCAGAATAAGCAATGTAAAGAAAAAGAAAGGCTTCAGCAAAAAGATCCTTCTCTAAAATTCCTCTGTAAGCTTGATTTAAAGCAGCCTGAAGGACTTTATCTTTGACAGGCCGCCTATTCACAAAAAAAAACTGATGTCTCCGGTCTCTGCGCCCAAAAGGAGGTTTGGAAGTATAGCCATAAAGATGAATTTTCTCCCTGTAGTCAATCTCTATGAGTCTCTCTAATATAGATTTTCCATAAACCTGAAAAATTCTCTCCCTGAGTGTTCTCACTGAAGGATAATTAAAAATATCCCTTTGGCCATGAATTAAAGAAAACCTAACTTCTGGATAGGCAAGAACAACACAAGTTAAGTATTTAACAATCATGCCCAGTTCGGATCTGTCCGAACGGAGAAATTTTCGTCTTGCAGGCAAATTGAAGAATAAATCTCTAACTTCAACACTCGTTCCTTTTGGGAAAGCTGTAACTGAAGTCCGAATAAGTTTTTCTCCCTCTCGCTCTATTAGACTTCCTCTATCTCCTTCTCCGTCATAAGTTTTGAGAGTTACTTTCGACACAGCAGAAATACTGGGTAAGGCTTCACCTCTAAAACCCAGAGTATAAATTTGAGAGAGGTCCTCTTCTTTAAAAATTTTGCTGGTGGAATGCCTTTCAAAACAGAGCTCTGCATCTTTTTTACTCATTCCATGTCCATCATCTCTAACTCTTATCAATTTCTTTCCTCCTGTCTCAAGCTCCACTATTACTTCCTTAGCTTCAGCATCCAGAGAGTTTTCCACCAGCTCCTTGACTACAGAAAAAGGCCTCTCAATAACTTCACCAGCAGCAATCTTCTGTGATATCTCTGGAGAAAGAATGACGATTTTTTTCATTAAAATTATTTTATCCCACCAAGGCTACCTTTAAAAGAATAATTTTATATGTTTTTGAATCCAATGGCCTGAGCTTATTTTATTTAGTTTATCCTTACTTTACTTGGTGAAGGCCATTGGGTGAAAAAACCGTTTGAAGGCTGAGCGGGCACGGTTCCTCTCCAGAATGGAGAGGAGAGCGAAGTCTGAAACCGAGCAGCTTTTGACTCGCTGGGGCAAAAGCTGCATGTTTTTAAATCCAATGGCCTGAGCATTACTTTACTGAAATAAAGGAGGAGTCTTTAAGGTAGAGATTTTTCAAGAATTTCAACCAGGGATAATTTCCCCGATTGTTTCCTTTGTCCTCACCTTTTCTATCTTAACTTTGACCTCTTCTCTCTCTTCAGGAGGACAGTAAGGCACAGAAACTTTAAGATAATTAGAGGTCAAAACTTCTCCTTGACCTCCTTTTTTTCTGATGATTATGCCATCCAATTCTTTTCCAAGAAACATATTGCGAAAATTCAAATTCTTTTGCACAGAAAGCTCCCTCAAAAGAAAAGACCTTTCTTTCTTTTTTTTCTCATCAATCTGACGCCAAGAATAAGCAGGAGTTTCTGGCCGAGGCGAATAAGAAAACACATGAAAATAAGTCAACGGGGACTGCTTTAAAAATTCATATGTTTGTTTAAAATCTGCCTCTGATTCTCCTGGAAAGCCAACAATAATGTCTGCTCCAAGGGAAGCCTGGGGAGAATTCTTCTGTAAATAAGCCAAAATCCTTCGGTAATCGGCTACTTTAATTCTTCGACCCATTCTCTCTAAAACATCATCTGAACCATGCTGTAGAGAAAGATGAAAGTGTGGACAAATTTTCTTGCTCGAAATTAGATGATCAAGCAAAGGTGAAAATAGAAATCGAGGATCAAGCGAACTTAGCCTGATCTTTCCCAAGTCTTCTAATTCTTCTACACCCTGGAGCAATGCGAGAAAATTACTCCTGGGATTTAAGTCCAGACCATAGGAACAAATATGAATTCCTGTCAGCACAATCTCCTTAAATCCTTGTCTTATGAATTTTTTCCCTAAGGAAAGGATGTCCTCCTTGGCCAAGCTAAAACTCCTTCCCCTCACCTTGGGAATAATGCAAAAAGTGCATTGAAAGCTGCAACCATCTTGAATTTTTAAAAGGGCTCTAGACCGGAAGAA
>Ga0209986_10004174_pt1 | contig 12333 bp, 10 predicted proteins | sample BlataG_FD_183168 | JGI IMG/M metagenome (GOLD analysis project Ga0209986, IMG submission 183168) | Deep subsurface microbial communities from Black Sea to uncover new lineages of life (NeLLi) - Black_00105 metaG (SPAdes) (version 2) | ecosystem: Environmental > Aquatic > Marine > Oceanic >...
CCCCTCTCTAAAGTCTCTTCCCCCTCTCCTTTAACATAGTAGGTATTACAAGAGAGTTAAAGAGAGGCGAAGCCTCTCTCAATATTCTTCCCCCTCTCCTTGAGAAGGAGAGGGGGATAAAGGGGGTGAGGTTGATAAACAATCTTATTTATCCAGGTTGAAATATTGCCTACTAACTCTACCTCTGGTATGCTTGACTGTTGATAGTAATGAGAACAGCAAACAATACTAGCTCACATACCGGAGCTAACGGGTTTCACTCTATTGACTACATAAAGATCACCATCTTGGGCTTTGGTCTGTCGGCCCTGTGGGCGAGCTTTCATATCGTCATTCTCCAGGTGCGGTTGTTAGACTTTGTTCCTGAATCGCTGAAGAATACCTACCTTGGCTACCTTACCTTCGCTGGCTTAATTCTGGCAATGGCAGTCCAGCCCATAGCCGGGGCGATTAGTGACCGCTCTGGCTTTGCCTGGGGGCGCCGGCGACCCTTCATTCTGCTTGGCATTATATTGGCTCTGCTGTTTTTGCCTGGGATAGGCTTGGGCGGGAGTTTTACGGCTATCTTTGTTATTTATTGCTTAATGCAAATTAGCAGTAATACCGCACAGGGTCCGTTTCAGGGCTTTATCCCTGACATGGTACCTAGGGAGAGGCGAGGGTTAGCTTCAGGGGTGAGGAGCTTACTCAATATTATCGGTGGTGCTGCCCTGGTAGCGGTGATAGGTCGCTTTATGGGTCACTACGCCGCTGGTGAGGGGGGCTCCTGGCTATGGCTGAGTTTGGGGACGCTAGCTATCATCCTGCTGGGGGTTATGCTGGCTACTGTGCTGACGGTTAAGGAACGCCCCGGGGCTGGTGGCGCCCAACTTCCCTTATTGCCAGCCCTATATGAAAGTTTCAAGATTGATGTCAGGGCACGCTCTGATTTTGTCCTGTTTTTGGTGGCCTGCTTATTTATCTTTACCCCCTGGGCTGCCTTACAAACATTTGCCCTATATTTCCTTATGGATGTTGTTGGTGTAGCCAATCCAGCGGCGGTAACTGCTGACCTTATCATAGTGGTCACCGTATGTATGCTGGCTACAGTTTATCCCGCTGGGCGTTTAACTGATAGGGTAGGGCGCAAGCTGGTTATAGTCCCCGCCTGCCTTCTTAGTGCTTTAGGGGTTGTGGCCCTGTTTTTCTCCCAAAGCTACCTGCATATAGTTTTGTGTGGCGCTCTTCTCGGAATCTCCAGCGGAGCTTGGATGAGTTCCCAGTGGGCTCTGGCTACAGATTTGGTCGGTAAGGGTGAGGAGGCAAAATACCTTGGTCTGGTCAATCTAGTGGTGGCTGGTGGTGGTGCTCTAGCCCGCCTTATTGGACCAGTGATTGATTTGTTTAATAGCTATAGCCCTAACCTGGGCTACAAAGTTATGTTTCTATTTTGTTTTATCTGTTTTATTGTCGGCTCATTGTTGCTAATGAGAATCAAGCGGGACTAACCAAAGTAGGGTAGCACCGCTTCCCATCCCAATGCCGCCAGCACTACGAAAACCACGTACAATATTGTTCTGCCCAACCAGCAGACAAGGACAAACTTCCATAGGGGAAAGCGGAGGACGCCAGCCGCTAGACCAACCAGGTCAAAGAACAGGGGTACCAGGGCGAAAACAAATATAGCTACAGCTCCCCACTTCCTCACCCAACCCGCCAGCCTTTCATAGAGCCTGTTTTTCTCCACAATGCCGCGTCCGCTGTAGCCGACCATATAACCCACTATCTCTCCGATAGCTGCCCCGGCTCCACCGGCTAGCCCTACTATAACTGGCCCGACTAGACCAGCCGCCGGGTATAAAACAATGCCCAAACCGGAAAGTATGGGAAGAACTATGCCCGGTAACAGAACAGTGGCATTCCCAATTAGGCTAATTAGAAAAGCGCCTAGGTAGCCGTAACTTCTCAGTTTGGCAACTATCTCTGGACTGCGTCCAAAGAAGAAGAGGCCAACGCTAATAGCGATGACAAGGAGTATAGTCAGAAGGGGAATGATTCTCTTTCTTACTTGTTCTCCTTGCCTCACTCCACCCGGCTTTTTGTTGCTAATCATCTTGTTTTCTGACGCATTGTAGCACATTATGTTGTCGGCTGGCGCTGTCTTTGCTATACTTAGCTGGTGTGCCCCCATCGTCTAGAGGCCTAGGACATCGGCCTTTCAAGCCGGTAACAGCGATTCGAATTCGCTTGGGGGCACTAGTTCCTTGTATCTATTTTTGGCATTTCTTGAGGATTTGTTAACCAAAAGGTCAACTTTTCTCATCACTGTTGCCTCCCTTTGTTATTCCCCAGCAGTATTAACTCTGTGAATCTCCCTTGCCGATAGAAAAATAGTGATGTATCATTAAGATAGTTGAGAACGGTTCCAATACAGGGCATAAACAATGTCTATTTTGAAACGATTAAGTAGTATTGATAAAAGACTGGTTTTGGGTCTAATAAGTGTTTTGCTTGCCTCAGCTGGATTATATTCGGGATTTCATGCACCAACACCAAGTATTTCTATGGTGAGCGTAAACGAAGCAAACGTGCTTGATGTTCATGAGCCTTTAGAGGGACTTACTGTTTCATTTCAAGGAAAAGACATTGAGCAAGAGGACTCAAACCTTCGCATTCTTACCATCAATGTCGAAAATAGTGGGGAGGTTGATATTTTGCAAGGTTACTATGACCCAGACGATATTTGGGGGATTCAAGTCCAAAATGGAGAAATTATTGACGTAAGATTGGTTGACAGCAATTCAGACTATATTGCGGCGAATTTGAATCCTACAGTAACCGGGGAACAAGATATCGTGGAATTTAAGAAGGTTATCTTTGAAAGAGAGAAGTTTTTCACGCTTGAGATTCTAGTCCTTCATGAAAAGGACAAGTTGCCCGAGATAATCCCTATTGGAAAGATTGTGGGAATAGATAGAGTACCAGTTGTTAAGTACCAACCTGGCGAAGCCGAGCCTAACTTTTTCGGGCAACTGATTAGCGGAAATGCTTGGGTTCATTTTGTTAGGTTCATTATCTACTTAGTTGCGGCTTCAATGACTTTGTTTGCTGCAGGATTGTCCGCGGTCGGGGTCATGGAGTTGCGTGACAGGTGGAAAACGGTACGACGTAGAAGAATGGTCGAACGCTATTTGGAGGTGGTATCTCCGAGAGGGGGGGCTAAAAACAGGATATTATCAGAAATGTACGTTAACCAAGGGCCTGAAGGGCTAAGAACGGTCAAAGCGCTCTTGGAAAAGGAGAATAGGCTACGTATGCAAGCGCGCAAATATGAGCGTGCGAAGAAACAGTGGGAACAGATAGATGCTCAAGAAACAGCTGCTGAGGCTGACGGCGCTGTGGATACCGAATCGAGACGTTTGGCACGTGCGCGTGGATTTTGGCCAATAAGCGACTTGCTTGACGCAGGGCTGGTGACTCTTGAAAAGTTTGGTCAAGTCAAAATAGATTCAGGATTTAAACAGTTGCTGGATGGGTTTTTGGAGTATTTAGAGAAGAGAGCGGAAATACAAAGAGTTCGAAAGGCAGGCCCTAAAGAGTGGCTTAAATCTCATGCTGGATGGGTTTTTGGAGTATTTAGAGAAGAGACAGGAAATACCAAGAGTTCGAAAGGCAGGCCCCAAAGAGGGGCTTAAATCTTAATTGTGCTGCATATTATGGGGGGGATCCCATTTTGGCTATGCTTGAGCCATTCGAATTCGCTCGGGGGCAACAACTATTTGCTCCTTTGGCTCCGCCCTCGCTCAGAGTTTGTCTTTTAGCTTTTTATAGGTTTCGGCTAGAGCTTCAGGTAGTACCCTTGCATCAGATATTACCGGCATAAAGTTGGTATCACCCTGCCACCGGGGGACAATATGGGTGTGAAAATGGTCAACTATACCGGCGCCGGCTACTTTCCCGATGTTTATGCCCATATTGAAGCCGTCGGGGTTAAATGCTTGCCTCAGGAGCTTGATACTTCGGCTAACTATTTCAAAGTGCTCGTGGAGCTCGTCATTAGTTAGCTCCTCCAGGTTAGCTACATGCCGGTAGGGGGCTATCATCAGGTGCCCCGGGTTGTAGGGATAGGTATTCATAATGACGAAGTTCTTATCTCCCCGATACAGGATGTAGTTTATAGCATCTTTATTCTCTCTAGGTTTTTGACATAAAATGCACCCTTCTGGTTTCTCCATCTGGATGTATTCTATGCGCCACGGTGCCCAAATGTGCTCCATTTCACTCTCCCTGTTGGAGATTGATTAGCCACCTATCCCCCTGACCCCCTTCCCTTAATAAGGGAGGGGGGAGTGTAGATAAGAGGGGGTGAGGTTAATAAACAACCTCCTTATTGGCTACTTATCGCTATTTTAGTCGGCTGCCACCCAGTCGTCAAAGGGCTAGAACAGTTGTAAGAAATAAAGCCACAGTCTATACTTACATTAGCTATGGAGGATAAGAACCCCTCGGGCGATACCATCACCTTTCTCGGAACGGCTGGTGCCAGAGTTATGGTGGCTAAGCAGATTCTGGCCTCGGGTGGCTTGTGGCTGAATTTAAGTGGCACTGAGATACTCCTTGACCCTGGTCCAGGCTGTATAGTTCAGTCCACTAAAAGGAAGCTTAATGCCGATAAGCTGAGCGCGATCATCCTCTCGCACCGCCACCTTGACCATTCGGCAGATGTCAACATTATGGTTGAGGCGATGACTCAAGGTGGATTCAAACGGCACGGCCAGCTATTTGCCCCGGCTGATTGCCTGGAGACTGAGCCGGTTATCTTCTCGTATCTGAAAAGCTATCTTGAGGGTATCGAGGTTTTGCAAGAGGGCAAGTCCTACTCTGTAGGCAGTATCTCCTTTTCTACGCCGATTCGGCATATACATGGGGTAGAAACTTACGGGATGGTGTTTACAGGTGCTGAGCATACCCTCTCTTATATTACTGATAGCCGCTATTTTGATGGCTTGTGTCGTAGCTACAGTGGTGAGCTGCTAATTATTAATGTAGTCAGACTAGAGGCTAATCACCCCTACGACCATCTATCACTGCCTGATGCCAAGCGTATTATCACCGAGCTAAATCCCAAGATAGCTATTTTGGCCCATTTTGGTATGACCATGTGGCGAGCAAAACCATGGGAGCTAGCCCAAAGGCTGTCTGAGGAGACCGGGGTCAGGGTGCTGGCGGCCAGAGATGGCATGAGGTTCGACCTATCACAATTGGATAGCGGCTGAGTCTGTTTAACGTGTAGTCTGGAGGAGGCAATTTGACCTATTCCGATAATATTTTGTATCAGGTTAGCAAGCCCGCCCGCTATACCGGCGGTGAGTGGAATAGCCTGGTAAAGGATTGGGACAAAACCAATATCAGGGTCGTCCTTACCTATCCCGATTTATACGAAATAGGCATGTCCAATATAGCTTTGCCTATCCTTTACGAACTGCTTAATAGCCAGCCGGATGTTCTTGCCGAAAGGGTCTATGCCCCATGGCCGGATATGGAAGCAGTAATGAAAAAAGCTGGAATTCCCCTGTTTAGCCTTGAATCTAAACACCGGCTAAAAGATTTCGATATTATTGGCTTCTCTTTAGGCTATGAACTCACCTATACCAATGTATTGAATATGCTTCATCTGGCTCAAATACCAGTCCTGGCCTCAGAAAGAAACGATTCGCATCCGATAGTGATAGCCGGTGGTGGCTGTGCTCTCAACCCAGAGCCTATGGCTGACTTCATCGACCTCTTTGTCATCGGGGATGGTGAAGAGGTGTTGCTTGAGCTGCTTGATAGTTTCCGGGATTGGAAAGGCAAGGGGGCTCCAAAAAGGCAGCTCTTCCACCAAGTGGCTACTATCCCTGGTATCTACGTGCCTAGCCTGTATCAGGTGGAATACCAGGCTGATGGTCTGGTTAAGAGCATTACACCAACTGTGCCACAGGCTAGCCCCGCAATTCAGCGGCGGATAGTAACCAAGCTACCTCCGCCAGTAACCAAACCGGTGGTTCCATACATTGAGGTAATCCAGGACCGAGGGGCAGTGGAGATTCAGCGGGGTTGCAGCCGTGGCTGCCGTTTCTGCCAGGCAGGGATTATATATCGCCCGGTGCGTGAGCGCTCTCAGTCTGAGGTGCTGCAGGCAGCAGGGGAGCTTATTGCCAACTGTGGCTACAGTGAGGCGTCTCTAGTCTCACTAAGCACCAGTGACTACCACGACATTGACCAGCTGGTGACCAGCCTATCCCACCACTACCATAATCTTACCCTGTCATTGCCGAGCCTCCGCATCGATAGGTCTTCAGTAAGATTGATGAACTCTTTGCCCTCTCATCGGAAGACCGGGCTCACCTTCGCTCCTGAGGCAGGAAGCGAAAGACTACGGCGAATCATCAATAAGAACATCCCTGAAGATGAAATCCTGGAAACTGCGGCTGCTGCCTTTGACCGGGGCTATATAAACCTTAAGCTATATTTTATGCTCGGCTTGCCTACGGAAACCATTGATGATATAGAGGGAATTACCCAGCTAGTAGACAAAGTCTACTCATTGGGCAGGAAGGCGAAAGGGAGGAGGCCCCAGATAAGAGTCAGCCTGTCAACCTTTGTCCCCAAGCCCCACACGCCTTTTCAATGGGTAGCCCAGGAGGGGGAACAGCAGCTAAACGCTAAACATGAACTGCTCAAGCTGAGGTTACACCGGAAGGGAATCAGGCTATCGTGGCCAGACCCTAAACTCAGCCTACTTGAGGCAGCATTGTCACGGGGAGATAGACGATTAGGCAAGGTTATCTATGGTGCCTGGCAGCTTGGCTGCACCTTTGATGCCTGGAGTGAACACTTTAATTATGGAAATTGGCTTGGTGCTTTTGAAGACGCTGGGCTTGAGCCTAGCTTCTATGCCCATCGGGAGCGCTCCTTAGAAGAGCTGCTGCCCTGGGCTCACATTGATGTGGGAGTAACTACTGCCTTCCTAAAACGAGAATATCAACGGGCTTTGGATGGCAGAGAGACCCCTGACTGCCGGCACAAAACTTGTAATGCCTGCGGACTCCAGCACTGGCAGCCTGATTGCCAGCAAAAGTATCAGCAGCTCAGTCCAAGCCAGGACATCAGCAAAGACTAGTCAAAGCAGGCAAGGGCTACCACCTTATCACCTGGGTCGAGCTTCATCAGCCTCACCCCCTGGGTGCTCCTGTCCTGAGTGGTAATGCCCTGTCTAGGGTCTTTCTCCTTTACTGGAGTGCGGATGACAAGCCCATCAGCAGATATAATCATTACCTGTTGAGATAGAGTAACCGATCTGGCAGCAGCCACCGCACCCGTCTTTTCGGTAAGCTTGAAAGTACTGACCCCGCTGCCAGCCCTATGCTGTCGTGGATAATGACCAATTGGGGTCACCTTACCGAAGCCGCCTGCGGTAACTACTAAAAGGAAGGCATCTAGATAGGCAATATCCATATTGACCAGCCGGTCATCAGCCGCCAGGCGGATACCACATACCCCACCGCTAGTTCTGGAGCTAGCCCTTAAACTAAATACAGGAAACCTGATTGACTGCCCCTTTTCGGTTACTAATATGATATCATCCTTATCAGTAGCTAACCGCACTGCTACCAACTCATCCCCCTCCTCTAAATCCATAGCGATAAGGCCACTACTCCGCACTGAGACAAAGCTATTTACCGCTGTCTTCTTTATCTCCCCGCGGCGAGTGGCCATCAACAAATAGGCATCCGGCTCAAAATTGGTCACTGATACCATAGCGGTGACTCTCTCACCTTCAGCAACGGGAAACAGATTAATCACCGCTATCCCTTTAGCTGTCCGAGAGCCACTGTCTGGGATTTCATAGCACTTAAGACAGAAGACCTTGCCCCGGTTGGTGAAGAACAGGAGTTTATCATGGGTATCAGCCACCACCAGGTGGTTTACCGCATCAGCCTCCCTGGTTACCATGCCAATAATCCCCCTGCCACCGCGATGCTGTGGCGAGTAGGCTCGAGATGGTACCCTTTTGACAAACCCCCTATTACTGAGCGTCACCACCACCCTTTGATGAGGGATAAGGTCTTCCTCACTGAATTCTAGTATGCCTTGCTCACTAATCTCGGTTCGCCGCGGGTTATCATACTTAGACTTCAATTCACCCACCTCTTCCTTTATTAGGAGAAGCATCCTCTTTGGGTTAGCCAGAAGGTCTTCCAAATAGGCAATGGTCTTTAACACCTCGGCATACTCATCAAGTATCTTCTGCCGCTCTAAACTGGCCAATCGGCGTAACTGCATATCGAGGATAGCCTGCGCCTGCACTTGAGATAAGCCAAAGTTGGCCATAAGTGCCTCGCGAGCTGCCTCAGCAGTCTTGGAACTTCGGATAGTAGCAATTACCTCATCGATATGGTCTAGGGCAATCTTGAGCCCTTCGAGGATATGAGCCCTGTCTCTGGCCACTTTCAGCTCAAACCGGGAGCGCCGAGTGATAACCTCATGGCGGAAATCTATATAATACTGAAGCGCCTGTTTAAGGCTGATTACCCGGGGCTGACCATCAACCAGAGCCAGCATATTAACAAAGAAGGCTGACTGCATTGAGGTATATTTATACAGGCTGTTGAGTACCTGCTGGGGTTGAGCTTCTCTCCTCAGCTCAATGACAATACGCATACCCTGACGGTCCGACTCATCGCGCAAATCACTGATGCCGGCAATTTTCTTATCCTTGACCAGCTCAGCAATTCTCTCCACAAGGGCAGCCTTATTTGTCTGGTAAGGAAGCTCAGTAACCACTATCTGGCGGCGTCCAGCCTCTGCAGCACCTCCCACATAAGCCTTAGCTCGAACTGTTACTCTACCGTGTCCGGTAGCATAGGCACTCTTAATCCCCTCCTGCCCGAGGATGATGCCAGCGGTAGGGAAATCGGGTCCTCTAATAAATTGGGTGAGTTCATCAACTGTGGCTTCAGGGTTATCAATGAGATAGGAAATGGCGTCGCACACCTCCCTTAGGTTATGCGGGGGAATATTGGTCGCCATCCCTACCGCAATTCCGGTGCTGCCATTAACCAGTAGATTGGGCAACCGTGTCGGCAGAACCACGGGCTCCTGAAGGCTATCATCAAAGTTGGGCATAAAGTTAACGGTATCCTTATCAATATCAACCAGCATCTCCTCGGCAATTTGAGCCAGGCGTGCCTCGGTATAACGCATCGCTGCTGGAGGGTCATTATCCACACTACCATAATTGCCCTGGCCATCGACCAAGACATATCGCATAGAGAAGTCCTGTGCCATGCGCACCATGGCATCATAAACAGAGGCGTCACCATGAGGATGATACTTACCTAATACCTCGCCGACAACACGAGCACTCTTCTTATAGGGGCCGGCATGATTTAGCCCCAGACCATCCATGGCATAAAGAATTCGCCGGTGTACCGGCTTTAGCCCGTCCCGCACATCGGGTAAGGCACGGGAAACGATGACACTCATCGCATAGTCAAGATAAGAGCTCCTCATTTCGTCTTCTATATTTACTGGTTTAATTTTTCCTAAAACCATACTCGTTTGAACCTCCTACTCTTCATTATCAGCCTCATTATCAGTCTCAAGAGACTCCTCAGGCAATAACGTCCCCTCCTCCCCACCTATTATGGTATACCCCGGCTCCTCAGGCAGTGCCTCCTCATACTCCAACTCACGCCTAATTATTCTATCGCTAATGTAAGGGCGAACACCCTCAACCCCCTTTGGCGGGAAGGAAGGTCGCCCTACCTGACTCGGGTGCTGATATACCTCCTTAATAATGACTGAAACTTTATCTTCCGTTGAGCTGAGGATAGCGGCGGTATACTTATTACCCCCCTCTATTAATTTGATAAGGCGCTGCCCATGTTTAGGGATGACTTGCCCTAGGTACTCGCCACGACCATTCTCAACCACTAAACTTGACCCATCAATCTTCAAATATACCCTATCACCAGCCACCATTTTGGCTAGTATCTCCGGTGGTGCCAAGTGGTAAAGGCCAACCACTCTAGCCTTGCCGATTTCCTCAATAAAATGTTGCGGTTCGACCCGATGGGAATCACCTTCCGAACTAACCGGAGCCTCGACTAAATGGGATAAACGACGAAGATTTTTCTCAGCAATGGTATTATAAGGGGCCAGTTCTATAGCTCGTTGGTAGGCTTCCCTTGCCTGAGAATACTCTCCGAGCTCCATATAGGCCCTACCCAAACGATTATAGGCATCGACATCGCCGGGGAAGCTCTCTATTAGGCTCTTATTAACCTCCACCGCCTCCCTCCACCGACCTTGCATAGCTAAGGCTATAGCCTGTTTACTGCCCTGCCGCCTTAGTCTTACCTGTTCCTCTTCCTGATATGTCATTCTCCACCCCCTAAGTAATCACCCTTAATCAATATTCTACACTAGCCAAAATAGTCAAAAAAGTCAAAGTTTTCATCATGGGATTTTTTATCAACCTCACCCCCGTAAATGAATAGAGGGGGGTCCTCTCCCTTAATAAAAATGCCCCTGTGTTTAGAGGTCGTTTAACAACCTATCCCCCTGACCCCCTTCCCTTATTAAGGGAAGGGGGAGTGTAGATAAGAGAGGGGCGAAGCCCCTCTCAATATTCTTCCCCCTCTCCTTTTTAAGGAGAGGGGGATTAAGGGGGTGAGATTAACAAAATTGACAAGCTTCCCTAGCTATGATAAAGTCTAATCTGCCTAGGAACAAAACAGGCTATATCTAATAAAGGGGGGCATAATGCGAGATAAGGTGGAAGAGGTACTAAACAAGATACGACCCCGCCTGATGGCTGATGGTGGCAATGTAGAATTGATTGGCGTTGATGATGGTGTGGTCAAAGTAAAATTGACCGGTGCCTGCGGTGGCTGTGCTATGGCTACCATCACCCTGAAGATGGGTATAGAACGAATACTAAAGCAAGAAATCCCCGAAGTCAAAGAAGTAGTCGCTGTCTAACCGGTCTATTCTGCCATTTCCAGCTCAAACGCCCGGTGCAAGGTACGAACCGCATCCTTTATCTGGGCATCATTGATAATGCAGGTTATCCTTATCTCCGAGGTAGTAATAAGCTGGATATTTATCCCCTTTTCACTGAGTGCCCGAAACATCCTCGCCGCATAGCCGGGGGTATTCTGCATTCCGGTGCCGATAATACTAACCTTGCCCAACTTGGAATCAGCAGTACAATCCCTGGCGCCAATTGACTTGGCTATCGGTTGCACTACCTCCATTGCTTTCGTCAACTGGCTTTTAGCCACGGTAAAGGTTAAATCGGTAATATTCTCAATACTGGCGTTCTGCACAATGGTATCTATACTGATACCCGCCTTAGCCAGGGGTTCAAAAATAGCTGCGGCTATGCCCGGCCGGTCAGGTACACCAACCACAGTTACCTTAGCCACATCAAGGTCATAAGTTACACTTCTCACCTTATTTCTTACTTCCATAGGTTCCCCTCCGTGAATTACTGTGCCCGGGTTTTGACTGAAGCTAGAGGCGACCAAGATAGGAATATTAAATAGCTCTCCCAGCTCAACCGCTCGAGGATGCACCACCTTGGCCCCATAGCTTGCCAACTCCAACATTTCATCATAGCCGATCTCTGATAACTGATGAGCCTCAGGGACAAGGTGGGGGTCAGCAGTATAGACCCCGTCAACATCGGTGTAGATTTGGCATATCTCCGCCCCCAGGCTAGCCGCCAGAGCCACGGCGGTGGTATCAGAGCCACCCCGCCCCAGGGTAGTTATATCCATCTCACCGGTAATACCCTGAAAGCCGGCGACAATGACAATATTCCCCTTCTCCAGCTCCTTAACCACTCGCTTGGCTTCAACCTTCAGGATTCGGGCCCGGCTATAGGTAGCGTCAGTCTGTATTCCGGCTTGGGCGCCGCTAAGGCTAATCGCCGGATAACCCATACCATGAAGCGCCATCGCCAGTAGGGTGCTGGAGACAATCTCACCGGTGGAAAGCAGCACATCAAGTTCCCGGTTATCAGGCTGCTCCGAAATCTGATAAGCCAGCTTGATCAGCTCATCGGTGGTATCCCCCATCGCCGAGACCACTACCACCACCTGGTCACCCTTATCCCTCACCTGGGCTATGCGCCGAGCCACATTCTTAATCCTCTCGGCATCAGCCACCGATGAACCACCGTACTTTTGCACAATTAAAGGCATTTATTTCTACCTCTTTATCAACCTACCCATAATATTATACCCTTGGTCAATAAACAAGCCGGTGCTTTTTGCCTCGGCTTCGGTGAACCGCTTTGCCCCA
>Ga0209986_10004175_pt1 | contig 12332 bp, 13 predicted proteins | sample BlataG_FD_183168 | JGI IMG/M metagenome (GOLD analysis project Ga0209986, IMG submission 183168) | Deep subsurface microbial communities from Black Sea to uncover new lineages of life (NeLLi) - Black_00105 metaG (SPAdes) (version 2) | ecosystem: Environmental > Aquatic > Marine > Oceanic >...
GAGCATGGGCAGCGGCTCAGGCTCTTGGGTTTTTGTCAAAAGTTTAGGGATAGGGCTAGGAAAAGAAAAATAAATAAGTACAGAGATTTTGAATATATTGTACAACTAGTAGTGTGTAAGAAGTCATCAATTATTTAAGGATGGGAGTAAGTTAATTTGAGCAAGAGATGGCGTGCTAGCCAGCAGTTTTCCCGCACACAAACCAAAGGCCCGACCGATGAGAGGAAAGGTGGTGGTGACCCACAGGGGCATAAGTACTGAGGCAGAAATATATACGTGTTGAAGAATAGATTTAACAGTAATAGTAATAGTACTCAAAGTCTGAATAATAATTTCAATCAAATCATAATTTTGCACTTATCACTGTGACTCTACTCTCTCTCGTCTTCTGATGATTTGACTACCAAGTTGCCAGGTGGAGTGGCCTAGACTGCTGGCTTGGCACCTTGATTCCAAGCACTGAAGATCCCATTGATGATGATTTTATATTAGAATAATGGCCAGAAGGTGGACAAGCCTGCCCCAGCCAGCAACTAGCCAAGACACAGCGAGGCATATCAAGTAAAATACCTTTCGTTCCAAATGCCAGCTGGCAGTGATTAGAACAGGCCACTTAAAGCATCAACATGAATATCATGCCAATATTCCGAGCAAAACATTTCAAATTGCAATTATTATGTTTGTAGGAAGTTTTGAAATGACTTAAAATGAAGGCCCTAAGCACCAAGTGGCCATTTTGGAGGTCTCTGACCAATCCCTCTGTGCACACGTAGCCACACCATAATACCACAGGCTGCACTCCAGGAGCTCAGGAGCTAAAAGATCAGGGCATGTTGCCAAGGTTGAAGAAAGGAATGGAGAGCTTGAAATGTAGTAGTAGTGTGTAAGAAGTCAAATATAAGGACAGTCATTATGAGCAAGTGATGTTGCCAGCCAGCAGTCCACACAAACGGAACATTGCCGGACGGATGGTTTTGCAAACACAGAAATGAGAGGAAATGTGACACACATTGGCACAAAATTCAAGTTTAATCGGTTAGTATTGATCGCTAGTTGACGAATTTAAAGAGCAATGCTGGTTAAAAGGTTCATTGAGAGCAATTTGAGGTGTAGTAGTAGTGGTGTTCGCCAAGCATTGTTCAGTGCTCAAGCAGCCACTGCTAGCTCCACCAACCCATACTATGACGTCCCAGAAGGCCATAAGAATTCAGATCTTTCACAAGCAGCCTGCAATATCAGTCTATCAAGGAGAAGAGAATTAACACTCAGACAAGATGTGAAAGTGGAGGTGAATGGACAGACAAAATCCCTCGCAGATGTCTTCAAGGTAAGCATATAAGCTCACTGCATTACATAGTATCGACCATACAACCTTCCATTGACAATCTCTCACACTTGCGATCTCATCTCTCTCACCCTCCAACGCCCCTCTCCTCCTCCTTCTCCTTCCACACACACAGGGAGAAAGGGCAGTCATCTTCGGCCTCCCTAATTGTGGCCAAGTCTGCGCTGAAAAACACATCCCAGGCTTCATCAAACAATTCAACAAACTCAAAGAAGAAGGCGTCTCTAAAATATTCTGCATAGCAGTCGGCAATTCTACTGCTGCATCTGAATTTATCAAAAAGATTGACCTCGACACATCTAAAATCTCCCTCCTCTCCGACCCCACCGGCGCCTTCACTCGTCAGCTTGGAGTAGAGCTAGGCCCCATAGATGCCCCAGGTCCTAGATCATTGAGATATGCAGCTTTTATAGAGGATGGGATTTTGTTGAAAATGAGGGTAGATGCCTCACCAGCTGATGTCAAGCAATCCAGTGCTGAGAACATGGTGGATGTGGTCATGTCGTGTAATGGTAAACGACCTGCCACTAAATCAATGAAATGAAATGGATGAGTACTTGATGACTGAATGAATGACTGAATATTTTTTTAGGGAAGGGGAAATTGTTGTCGTTGTTACGTTTTTGCTGTTGATTCTTTTTTTTGACATTTTCCTGCTACTACCACTTTGATTTAATACACACAACCTTCACTCGTCAAATCTAGCTCATGCTAAGGAACTTTTTCAGAGCATCCACCAACCTAGGAGGCCACAGCTTCTCTCTAACTACCCATTCTACATCTGAAAACCGTTTATCAAATTCTTGAGAAGCCTCCCACAGGCTCTCTGCTCTCTCCCTCTGCCCAGGCCTCTCTGTCCACAACATTGCAGCCAGTGCTGCTGATACTTCAGCTGAGCCTGATAGAGATACTTCTTCATCTTCCAATTGAGCTATAGCCATTGATATTTGTTGTTTTTTGGAAGATGCATTATGATTGTTGTTGTTGTCAATGCTAATTTGGTAGAGGAGGATGGCTCTGGCAACCCTGGCTCTTTCCGAGAGAGCTAGTCCTGGATATTTTGTTATGAGAGTGTTGTAGTAATCGTATGCTAACTGGTAGTCTTCATCTTGACTGGCTTGTCTGGCCTTTTGGTAGAGATCTATAGCTTGTTTAATTTGAGCTGGATCTGATTCGGGGCTTGGAGGGGACAGTTGGCGTTGTTGACGTGGTTGCCTTTGAGAGGTTCGTGGCTGGGACATTCTGCCTCCGATTTCTGCCATTGCTGAGGCACGTTCGTTTGATTTGATAGTGAGAGGTATGCTCGCTGAGGCAGATTGGATGATGAGGATGGAGGAGAGGGATATGGCTGAAAAGATGGCATCTCTTCGATTGGGGAGAACTGATTGGGAAATTGCTTTCGTTGCTTCTGTCTTAGTGCATTTAGTAGACTTTTCTGTTTTGATGAGACGGGCATTCATCTTTTTTCTCGTGTTGATGTTATCGAAATAATGCGAGATGGAAATCAGGTGACACAGAGAATGGAGCTTATTAGTGTGGAAGTGGTGACTGTCTACTCGGAGCGACAGAGATTTAAACAGTGGCAACTACGACAGCCCAGCCCAGATCAACCAACTAAGGGTAGCCAGTAGATTCATCTCTATCTAGTGAGTTGCATCATACTGTATTTTCTAAAATGGCCTATCTTGCTGTGGAGTTATCTGGGCCTATGTAATGTATTAGGCAACGTCCCAAGTTGGAAGGAGAGAGGAGTGATGTCACGTCGGTGAAACAAACTTGAGGGGGCCCATGGGATTCCTGCACGTCCATTATTTCCTTTGATTCTAACAACTATACTGAGGAGGTGTATTCATAACGATATAACTATTGTGTGCAACATAATATATATAACGTTGCTCTGAAAGAGTTCCCAACTTACAATTCAAACACGCTTTACCCCGACTCCTCGTGAGATAAAAAGGTTTCAAATTAAAGGCAAGAATTCTAGAGATAGCAGATCTAGTGTTGAAAGTCGACACAGCTTTAGTATCAGCGTTGATCGCGATTCGAGTCTTTGAATGGTTAATGGCCTGAGGCGAGCAGAAACCAGGGAGGTGTATCATCTCACATGGTTTTGGACTCGACAAGGTCCCTACTAGTCTCTCGTATCATTTAGACGCTGATACTCTGTGCACACTTGCTCCATTTTCCCTCAACCCCCCGCCCTTCAACTCATAAACCCTCCTGCTCCTTCCTCCTTCTTGCAGCGACCCGAATAAGAACATTAGAACACGTACCTCCAACCTACTCACAGAACACAAAGACACACATACAAAATGGATGCAGTTCTAGCAGCAGTCAACCGCATCTCCAACATTGCCGCCCTTGCAGGCGACACCCAGGTCGGCGACGAAAAAGGCGGCTCTGCCCTCCCCTCCCTCGCCCGCCAACTCCCCAAGATTGTCGTCGTCGGTGGGCAATCCTCCGGTAAATCCTCCGTCTTGGAAGCTGTAGTCGGTCGTGATTTCCTCCCTCGTGGTACCGGCATTGTCACCCGCCGTCCTCTTGAACTCCAATTGGAAACCGCCTCTGACCCCAAGGCCCAGGAGTATGGAGAATTCGGCCACTTACCAGGCCGCAAATTCACTGATTTTGAAGCCATCAGGACAGAAATTGAAGAAGAGACCAAAAGACACACTGCCAAGAGAGGTACTATAGTCTCCCCTGTCCCAATGACGCTGAGAATCGTGTCCCCCAACCTCCCTGCCTTGTCTCTAGTGGACATGCCTGGTCTCACCAAGGTCCCCATCGACGGCCAACCCAAGAGCATCGTTACAGAGCTGGAAAACATGGCCCGTGAGTACGTTCGACATGAAAACGTCATTATTCTTGCAGTCACACCAGCAAACGCCGATTTGGCCACATCTGACGCCCTCAGACTGGCCAGAGAGATGGACCCCACTGGAGAACGTACAGTGGGAGTGCTGACAAAGATAGATATCATGGACCCTGGTACCAACTGCAGAGAAGTCCTCCAAGGACGTCAGTACCAGTTGAGAAATGGATGGATCGGTGTGGTCAACAGAGGGCAGAGGGATATCGACAGCAAAATGGACATGGGAGCAGCTCGCCGTAAGGAAATGGAATTCTTTGAAAACTCCAACGAATATGGTGGACTGAGAAATGTTGGAACTGAGCATTTGTCTACTGACTTGTCTGAGAAGCTGATTGCCAGTGTACGTAGGCAGCTGCCTAATATCTCAGGTTTCTTACAAAAGAGCTGCATGGACCTGCAAAGAGAGCTGGAAGCCATGGGAGGAGCAGCTCCCATTGGTCGCGGTGAGATGGTACATGCTGTGCTCACAATGTGCCGTAAGTTTGAAACTGCATTTGCCAAGTTGATCGACGGAGGGAAGGGTGGCGGCGAGCTGGTGCTCACTGTGTTCGAGAAGCGTCTCCCAGAAGCCATTGAAAAGCAGCCCTTCAAGAAGACTTTGGAGGTCAACTATGTCAAGAGAGTAATTGAAGAAGCTGATGGTATCCAACCTCACTTGGTCGCCCCAGAAAACGGCTACCGCCGTCTACTGGAAGAGGCCCTTGGCTTCCTGAAAGAACCATCAGAGAAGAGCGTGGAAGAAGTGTACGTTCTGCTCAGACGCATGGTGGACAACATTGCAGGCAGCGAAGATATGGCTGCTCTCCGTCGTTACCCCACCTTGAGAAGAGAGATTGTATCTGCTGCTTACAAGGCTCTAGAGGCTTTCAAAGATGAGACGAGGAGAATGGTGGGCGTCATGGTGGAAATGGAAAGAAATTATATCACAGCAGAGTATTTTAGAACCATTCAAATGGGGAAAATGCCAGATGGCAAGATCCTCTACACCCTTGATGGCAGACCAGTGATGGAGGAGCCAGAAGGAAGCATGGAGGAAAGGCACTACAAACGCATCATTAATCAGGTCTCTGGCTACGTCAGAGAGATATGCAATCAAATGATTCAGACTGTGCCTAAAGCCATTGTCCACTGTATGGTGCTGGCAGCCAAAGAGAAGCTGTTGGAGGAGATGCAGGCAAGCGTGGCGGGAGAGCAGGAGGTGAGTCTGAAGAGACTGTTGGGAGAGGATGATGCTATTGCTGCTCGTAGAGAGACGTTGACTAAGAAGCTGGATATGTTGAAACGTGCTCAGAGTGAATTGGCTACAGTTAATGTTTAAATATATAGAGGGTACTGTTTTGGGGGGGGTGTTGATCTATAGATAGAGTACCATTGTTGATTATGTCTGAAAAACTCAATGTGTGTAAATCAGTGTGCATGCAACAATAATAATAATAATGAAGGGAGCTTTGGGTTTGGTTACAGAGCTAATATATTTAAGAATATTATGAGTTAATTGGTCTTCTTGGAGGAGCCCTTTTCAAGTTTAAGGGCTTGATTGTGAGAGTGGAGCTTGAAGGTGCTGAAGAGAATGCCAAACAAGCCTCCATTGAAACAGGCAGCAAGACTCATGGGGTTTTTGTTGACAATCCATCTCCAGTAAATTCCTAGTTGGTTGTTGCTGTACCATTTGGATTTGTGCTCATCGTCTGTGTTTGTGGGTTTGGGAAGGAAAGGGGGGGTTATGTTGCGAGGAAGGGCGAGGGTTGTCGGTGGAAGGAGATTATGGAATGGTGTGGTAACATACCCATCATAACAGCGAGTCCATATATCCCCAGGGGAAGTAGTACTGTTAAGCATAATACAAACAGCAATCTGAAGAGTTGAACTTGCTTAGGCTCGAGTTTCTCGGGTGCTTGCCTAGATTTTATTAAAATCTTAGAGCTTTTTGCTCCCTTCGTCGAGTTCCTAGTTGTAACCATGGTGTAAAATTAAAGATATATTCTATACATGTACAATTAGTGCACTACCTCCCTACAATTCATACAATTTTATTCAGGAAAAAAAAAAGCGACGCCCAGGGTTGGGACCACGTGGTGCGTGCACAGACCAACCCTCTCTTCAATCTCTCTTCCTATGCCCACCACCACCACCATTAGCCATCCCAACTTTAGCCACTGTAAACAACACATACCCCACCATACTCAGCACAATGCCCTTCACTTGCTGCTCACTCAACACATCCCCCTCTCCCACCGACATAGCCATCCACACCACCACCACATTCCTAAAACAACCCGCCACCTTCAATGTCGTCCCTGACGTCGCTTCCAGCGCATAATAACACGTCAAATTCACTAGAAAACTAGCTACGGCAGACCATACAAATTCTTGAGGATAGGTCATCAATACAGACATACCTACAGTGTCCAGTCCAGCTGGCAGTTCCATCACCAGGGAGCCAATGCCCAGCAACACTGTGGTGAGAGGGCCCATAGCTAACAATGCTTCCATTGGAGTTATTAGGGGAACAGATACCTTTCTACTACTACCATTAGTAGGGCCTCTTTTATTCCTCTTATTATTATTGTTAATAGTAGAGGAGGGAATGGTTTGTCTGAATTGCAATACTCTTTGAGTACATGCCACACGCACAGCTTCCGCCACAATAGAAGCTGCAAAAGCAGTAAAAGCTCCCCAATGGAACCTCCCCGCCGCATTCTCTCCTACAGTAGTCAATACAGTACCCCAAGCAATAAGAGCCATTGATAAAACCAACTGAGGAGAGACACTACTTTCAGTGCCCTGCATCACTCCAAACAACAAAGTGACAGCTGGGTTGAGTGCTTTCAACACATTGATATACGCGACTGACAGTCCTAGGTAGGCGAAGTTTCCCAAGAATAAGGAAAGAGCGAAATAAATAGACGCTGATGACAATAAAGAGTGCATATGCTCTTCTTTTCTATTCCATTTCAATGCAGTACGTGCGCTCATTATTGTGGTACGTTTTGCTTCCTTGTATGTTGGAATCGTGCTTGCATCATCACCAATGTTCATCAGACCTAGGGAACGTGCCAATACGCTGAGGATCATGCAGCCGATTTGATCAATGGCGGTTAGAGCACATGGATACTTAAACCCTCTGTCTACCATGAGCGTTTTATTGACAAAGATTAAGATGGTGGAGGATGCCATCCAGGCCAGAAGGGAAAACACACCGATCATCAATGTATGCCTACTATTGCTACTGTTGGCATTGCTGCTGCTGCTACTACTACTACTACTACTACTACTACCATGATCATCATCATCAACAACAACAACATTATCATCATCTGAATCTGAATCTGATAGATTGTGGTTGGAATAAGAGACGAATTCACGCACAGATTCAAGTTCTTCACTGTTGTACCTCACCCTCTTCTTCACTCCTGTTGTTGTCAGACCATTACCAGGAGTTGTTGCTGGTGCTGTGCCGTTTTGTCTGGTTTGTCTGTTGGTTCCAGTGCCATTAAGAAGCGTGTTGGGTGTGTCAATATTATCAATATTGCTAGTAGCTCCATCACCACCAGGAGTTGTGGCCCCATCATTACTACGTTTGAGAGCGGATTTTATGTGAATGGTTCTGCCGTCTCTCAAAGTGACTCTAGTGGGGGTCTGGGCATCAGTATGCCTTTGTTGCTCTTGTCTACGTGTTGTCACCATTATATTGTATTGTATTGTATGGCTATGTAAAGCTGAGTCAGTTGTCAAGTTGTCTTTAAGTAGTGTGAAGTGGTCACTCAGGGCTCAGGTGCACTTCTTCTTGTTGGTGTTGTTGTCAGTTGGAGACGAAGAAGGAGATGAGTATTTGGAGAGGATCCAGTCAGCGTCTGCCAGAGCTTTTTGGTGGAGAATAGCTATAAGCTCAGGATCTGATTCTTTCTGGTGAGCTATGAAGCCAGATCTTAAGAATTGCTTGTAATAGTCGCGAGTTTCTCTGATAGGGAGTTGAAGGAGAGGAGCGGGGGTGAGCGGGGAGATCAATGTGTCGATAGGAGAGTAGAAAGGGTTTGTTGGCGTATCTCTCAGGTCAATTATAAGAGAGGAGGACTTACTTGGGAAGATAGCGTGTCAGACGAAATAATTTACGTGCCAACTCAACAGAATTCATCCAGAAATTCAAACTTTATTCAAGTAAATAACGGTGTAGAGGACACCTCGTCTTAGTATGATTATATAACTACTCTTAATATGGCTATAGTAATATGTAATGGTTATTTTTGCCAGAAGAATGAACGTCTAACACATTTTATACACAGTCCCCGACACTCTTTCGCCCCAGTTGCTCGCTCCATCACCCAAGCATTTGAAACAGCCGACAGTCAAGGGGAGATGTATATCTGAACATTAACAATGCTACTTGTGGGGAGTGCCTTGGAATTGGACTGGTAAAAATCCAGGCAAGTTGCAAAACCCCAGTCAGAGTTGGCAGTGCTCCTACCTTCATCAGTCGACGTCGATTGATGCCTCCTGCTTCCTTTATTTTCGACCCATACTTATGACTGACTAATAAAATTACCTTATGAACTAAGTAAACACACATTGCAGTTGTATGATAATACTAAAAGCAGCATATCTTCGCCTATCTCTACACATGCATCTATCAATCATCCTTTACCTTTGCCACCTAAAATAATAGCAGCATAAATGAATTTCAAATTCACATCCCTATTAGGTGCCCCATACCGTGGAGGCACATTATTAATACATGACAATCAACTTTTAGCACCAGCTGGGAATCGTATAAATCAAGTCGACCTGGTGGAATCAACCAGCAACACCCTCCCATTCGAAAACCACAAGCAAATCAGAACCCTAGCAGTATCTCCAGACGGACGTCTCCTACTCTCTGTCGACTACACCGGCCGAGCTCTGGTCATCAATCGCCGTCGACGAGCCCTCCTCCATCACATCTCTTTCAAAGACACCGTCAGAGCTGCCGCCTTCTCTCCAGATGGTAAATACCTCGCAGTAGCTGTAGGCAGACTCCTCCAAGTATGGCTATCTCCCGGTCTCCTCCAAAAAACAGTAGCCCCTTTAGAACTCCACAGAACATATGGGCAATGCCATGACAACATTTCCGCCGTTGATTGGTCCCCCGATTCTCAATGGATTGCCGTCGCTTCCAAAGACTTGTCAGCAAGGATCTTTTCACTCAATCCAATAGAAGACTATAAACCCCCTACATTAGCTGGACACAAAGAACCACTGGTTGCAGTGCATTTTGCTACTACTAAGGTGGGAGATGCAGCAGAATTGCTGGGTAAGGAAAGACCTGCTCTGTATACTGTGTCTAGAGATGGTGCTTTGTTTGCATGGACTTACCATAAGAATGTTAATGAGGAAGAAGAAGAGGAGGAGGAAGATGCTGCAAGTGAAGGTTCTCAGGAACAACAACAACATGCAGCAAAACGACTTAAAACAGACTCAACAACACCGAAAGACTCTCAGTCTAAGACATATACTGGAGGGCACTGGAAACTAACGGAAAAGTACTTTTTCAATCAAAGAAACGGCGCTCGCTTGACATCAGCCAGTTTCCACCCCACTGGTCTTCTTGCAGTGGGTCACACCAATGGTATCTTTGACCTCCTCCAGCTCCCCGACCTCTCCCCCCTCCACACCCTCAGCATCGGCAACCAACCACTCACCTCCATATCGTTCAACGGAGCAGGCGACTGGATAGCAGTAGGGTGCGCAAAACTAGGGCAGCTGTTGGTTTGGGAATGGAAGAGTGAGACGTATGTGATCAAACAACAAGGCCATCATTATGATGTTTCCACCTGTGCATTCTCCCCAGACGGCGCATATCTAGTGACTGGCGCTGACGATGCAAGAGTCAAGGTGTGGACCCTAAGTAATAATTTCTGTTTTGTGACATTTGCTGATCACACTGCACCAGTGACTGCAACAGCGTTCCTTCCCAGTGGGCATGCTGTGCTGAGTGCGTCGCTGGATGGTACAGTGAGAGCGTTTGATCTGGTGAGGTATCGCAACTTTAGAACATTGACCACACCAACACCGGTACAGTTTGCGTCATTAGCGGTAGACCCCGGAGGAGAGATTGTGTGTGCAGGAAGTAAAGATACTTTCCAGGTGTATGTATGGTCATTAAGAACGGGGAGATTGTTGGATGTCCTGGCAGGACATGAAGGACCAGTCACTTCCCTAGCTTTTGCCCCCAACAATGCCCCTTTATTGGCTTCGGGATCATGGGACAAAACAATAAGAACATGGGATGTGTATGCAGCTGGCAGTACTGGGGATGTGCTGCTACATCAACACGATGTACTGGCTCTAGCGTGGAGGCCTGACGGCAAGCAATTGGCAAGCTCCACTCTCGACGGTACCATCTACTTGTGGGACCCTCTTGAAAGTGAATTGTTGGGCACCATATCTGGTAGAAGAGACATTGCAGGGGGGAGATTGAGGACTGATAGACGTACTGCTGCTAATAGCACATCAGGGAAGTGTTTTACTAGTTTGGCCTATTCTGCTGATGGCGCCTTCCTCCTGGCAGGGGGGATCAGCAGATATGTGTGCCTGTATGATGTTCAGGAGAAGGTCATGCTGCGTAGATTCCAAATATCACACAACAGATCATTAGACGGTGTGGTGGACATGCTTAATTCTAAGAGAATGACGGATGCAGGGGCTTTGGAGCAGATTGACGCTGCTTCTGATAGTGATGACGATGACGATAACAGTGGTAATGGTAACGGAGATCAGCTGCTGTTGCCTCCTTCAGGGGCAGGCGGCGCATCTGGCGCTGACGCTCTCCCTGGTACAGGTGGAGGGGGAGCCAGGGTACCCATTATCAGAACACGGTGTGTAGCGCTCAGTCCAACAGGCAGATCCTGGGCAGCTGCCACCACTGAAGGCGTGCTTCACTACTCTCTAGATGACTCGCTTCTCTTTGATCCCACCGACTTGACAGAAGACGTCACACCTGCAGCTGCTCTGACAGCCCTAAGAAGAGGAGCCTACCTGACAGCTGTCTTGCTGGCATTAAGATTGAGGGACCCCAAGCTGGTGCAGCATATCGTGCTCAGCGTGCCTCTCAAAGCTGTACCCGTGGTGGTGAACTCTCTCCCTGCTACTGCTGCACCGGGAATGTTGGAAACCTTGGCTCAGTTGGTGCCTAGCAGTCCACACTTAGAGTTTTTATTGAAATGGGTGAGAGCTCTTGGATTGAGACATGGGGTGATGTTGCAACAGCAACAACAGCAACAATATATGAGACACGGTGGTGGTGGTAACAATGGAAGAGCAGCGGCAGCAGCAGCAGCGACTCCAGCATTAAGAGCTCTTCAAAAGACACTTACCAAGGTTCATGAAGATCTAGCAGCTATGTGTGAGAGTAATGTCTACTCTTTAGAATATATTACCAATGTACCTAGTTAGTTTAGTTAGTTGTTACATTGAGGGTTCAGTACCACTAGCTATGTATTTATGTATATATTCACTGGGTCAAAAAAAGTATGTAAAAAGCAATAATAGCCTTTGGCTTCATATTTGTATGGTAACAGTATCCATTTCTCTCCTACTAATACTATTATTATTATTAGCCATAATAAAACCTGGCTTGTCTAGCCATTACTGGGGCCAAATTCTCCCTCACATCCTCACTTTCAGCCATCCCCATCAAAACCTCCAAACACTCCAACAACTCTTGATCATCAGGATCATCAATGAACGTCCCAATTGGCAGCGCATTCTCTGGTTGGAATACATAAGAATGGGGTGAGTTGTCCACTATAACAACTTTACTTAAATCTCTCCCCAGAGCAGTCAGATCTTTGACGTATGAACCTTCCCAAGGAACACACGATTCTCTAAATAACCGCCATTTAACTACTTGATGTTGATCTAAGAGATCGAGTAATGGATCAGCGTATTTACCTAGTGATGCTGTAAATACTACTACTTCAAATCGTTGTCCTACTGCTCGCATGAAGTGTCAATGCCCTTCACTTGCTGCTCACTCAACACATCCCCCTCTCCCACCGACATAGCCATCCACACCACCACCACATTCCTAAAACAACCCGCCACCTTCAATGTCGTCCCTGACGTCGCTTCCAGCGC
>Ga0209986_10004176_pt1 | contig 12331 bp, 9 predicted proteins | sample BlataG_FD_183168 | JGI IMG/M metagenome (GOLD analysis project Ga0209986, IMG submission 183168) | Deep subsurface microbial communities from Black Sea to uncover new lineages of life (NeLLi) - Black_00105 metaG (SPAdes) (version 2) | ecosystem: Environmental > Aquatic > Marine > Oceanic >...
AGGGGTTGTAGGCATACCTATCTCGTATATCTTGTCTATCCACTGCCCAGTGCCTGCATCGGAAACGACAGTGCGGTTACCATTGATTGGATTTACACGCACCACTGCATCGCGACCACGATCTACAACCACAAGACTGCCATCTGCTTCCACCGCTATGCCAACAGGTGCTGCAAAGCCAGTGCCACTGCCGGTGCTGGCATCGGAAACGACAGTGCGGTTACCGCTGATGGGATTTACACGCACCACTGCATCGAGACCACGATCTACAACCACAAGACTGCCATCTGCTTCCACCGCTATGCCCGTGGGTGCTAAAAAGCCAGTGCCACTGCCTGTGCTGGCATCGGAAACGACAGTGCGGTTACCATTGATTGGATTTACACGCACCACTGCATCGAGACCATCATCTACAACCACAAGACTGCCATCTGCTTCCACCGCGATGCCATAAGGTGCTAAAAAGCCAGTGCCAGTGAACGGCTGGTAACAGCCGGGAGGGTAAAACGCCGATTATGCGAAGGGATCCTGCTTTGGCGAAACGGAAAACAGGTGAGATAAAATCTCAATGAAGCATGGGAGAAAGTAACCCACAAAGTGCCACGAAAAGAGGCTATCATGAAATACAAGGATGCTGTTAGGGCAACAGCGAAACATTTTGATCAAACTTTCCTAAAGTTTGAAAGTAATCTGTGTCAATAATTTATTTTATAGTTCTGTATAGTTGCTTATTATAGAGTTTATAATACTTTCTGTAAGTTGTATTGTTCCCTTAAACCCAGCATAAGGAGAATCAGAGATTGACACCTCGTCCAGTACTGGATAAAACATTCTGACCAGTGGAGCGCCAAGTTCGTATGCCAATTTCTTCTCCATTGAGGAACCAAAGATCATCTCCACTCCTTTTGCTTTTATCTCGCGGTTCATCTCAAATCTGTCTGGCTCTATAAGTAAAGTTTCAAAATAATCTTCTTTCTCTTTATCAGGGGTAACATAATTTTTAGAAGTAATCGCTAATACCTTTACCCCGAACCCCAATTCATCACTGACAAACTTAGCTAAGTCAAATGCACGACCTCCGTCACCAACTACTGCAACTGAAGTATCATAGATACCCTCTAAAAAGAGAAAAACATTTTCTATGCGCTCTTTAATTACCGCTTTCTCGGCGGAAATAAATTCTCGATTGCACTCCTTGTTCAACCCTTGGGTTACGCTTTCCAGGAATTCCACGCTGTTATTCAATCCAAATGGATAAGGAGTTACTACGTATGGCACATCAAATTTTTCTCTCATAATTTTTGCGTTCTCAAGTCCATCTCCACCCAGCACGATATTTAATGATGCTTCTGGCGCTTTTTTTATTTCCACGAAACGTGAATTGGTTAATACGGAGTTGACGGTTATTCCCTGGCTGTTTAGCATACGCTCAATTTCCGAAAGGTCAGAATATGCCTTTATCTCATCTTGCTTGAATCCTATTATATTCACACTGTTTTCTCTTTTCTCGCTTTCGACCATAAACTGCGTAAGCTCCGCCAGGGTCTCCTCATAGCCAATCCATGCGGGTCCCTCATAGCCTCCGGTACTTAAAGAAAATATCTCAGCGGGGATCTCTTCTCTCATCGAAAGAACAACTCCTTCTACATCGTCTCCCATGATAGCAGGTGCACTGCAATTAAGAACTGTGATTAGCGCAGGTTCAAAATTTTCATAGGATAATTTTATTGCCGCAGCCAAATTCCCCTCTGCTCCATATATCATGTCCGATGCGCGAAAAGCACTACCAACTATTCTTATGTCGTTTTGATTCGACCCGAGCGTCCTGAGAAGCAATACGCCACAATGACAGCCATGCCGACCATGAACGATGGTTATCGCATCTTTAACGCCACTTAATGCTCTCGCAGCTCCTACCAGTTTACAGTCCTGCGTAGGGTCGAAAACCACTCCTTCTCGCATCTTTACCTCTTTGTTATTCATTTTTTTTTAGGTTTTATATTCGTTTAAATGCTGTCTCTTAGAACCTTCTACAATGCTTGCTGCAACGGAAACGGTGGAACGCCGAATTTGCGATGTTGAGCCAAACTTTTCTTCCCCTGGAAATTGCTGTGTAACTTTGTATACCTCCAGCACAAGTTCATGGCTCTTCTGCCATACTTTCAAATCCTCAAACCCTCTTATCTCTCCCATTTTTCCACTATCTCCTATCACCTAAAACCTATCACCTAACACCTACCGCTCCCCCTCTAAGACTCATAAATATATCCGCCAATTTTGCCCACTCATGAGTTAGATTTGCCCTACACGTGTCGTATTCTAACATGCACAATAGAGGATTCCTCTTTTTTGGTTTTTTCAGTGCCTCTCCTAACCGAAAAGCAAGTTCAACAGGGCATTCAAAACCTATTCTTTGATAATGAACTATAAGGTCCTCACGGTTAAAAGTTCTTATGCCTTCTTTATGGTATTCATACACGGCATTGTTTAAACTTGATATAATAGCCAGGTCAATCCCGTTCTCTTTCATCGCTCTTATTTCTTCCTCAGTAGTCGGGTTTATTAAGATTTTGGGTTCTGAACCATATTTCCTTGCCCATTCAACCGTTATGTTTTGCAGTTCTTCCATAGCGTCCATGGAAAGGAATAGCCCCAAACCACCCGTCTTATAGATAACGAGACTTGGATTTATTCCCGCATCCCGCAATAACATCTGTTGTTCAAGACTATGGAGACAACCCCTACCGGAATAAGCGACTTTTTTACCTCCAAGCCCACTGCCTTTTTTAATTTCCGAAAGCTTTTCATACGCAATTTTTTTCCTCCTTTCTATCACTTCCTCTGCTTCTCCTTCTTTATCCAATCGTTTAGCAATCTCCATAAACACCCTTGCACTTCCTTCTATTCCATAAGGGCTTAATAATTCTGGTTCTTTACTTTCTTTGTATTTCTCCAGTTCCACCGTTGCATAATAATCAACACCCAGTCTCTCTTTCATTAACGTGAGCGCAGCCAGGGGATAATCAGTAATGGTAAGCTCAGCTTTTGGCAACTCATATAAATCCTTTACAGTGGTATGGTCAAAGCAAATTTTGTTTATTTTAATGCCCATCTCACTCAGTACTGACGCCATCTCGGCAGTCTTTAAAGCGGTGTTCTGGATAGGTAAAGTGATAATATTAACAGAGCAATCATTCTTCTCTATTTCTTCCTTTTTCTGATATTTACACAGCATCTGGTCAGTAATGGCATACAGAGCGTCCTGATAACCAATTGGCTTTGATTTTCCAACGAAATCCCCTGCCGTATATACTACCTCGCAACCAACGTCCTCTTTTGTCTTTTCTATAACTGACTTAAAGTCATCACCAATTAAATCACTTGCACAGGTTGTTATCACTACAATTAGACCTGGATGATACTTTTCATAAGTTTCTTTAACTCCCAGGCTTAATTTTTCCTCGCCTCCATAAACCACTTCTAAATCGCGCATGTTCGTGCATGGAGTTTCATAAAACGCAGAATGAGGTCTAAAAGGGTTTATCTTCCTCTGAAATGCACATCCTATTGGACCATGAATCAGGGGAACTGCATCCGTAATAGCGTTAACGAGCATTAAAGCACCGGAAATCTTACCTGGTATTGCCGTTATTTCGTGTATAGGCAGTAGAGTATAAGCATTAATAAGAGGTCGCAAAAAATTTGCATTTCCACCTTCTTTATTATATATCATATCTTCCTCTTGTTTATATTTAATTTTTTAGATTAAAAAGTAGTGTGAAGTTACAGACAAGAGCGAGGAAATACGATGCTGAAACCTGCTGAGATGAGGGAACTGCGAATCGTCACCCTGGAGGAGTATGTAGACGGGGTAATCAAAAGAATTGATGCTTTGGGCTCCGTCCATCTTACGGATATAAAGGAATTCTTAGGTGATTGGGAAGGGCTAATAGAACCTTCAAAAGCTGATGCGGTATTAATAAAAACCTCTGAACTCCTGGCGAGAATAGACAACCTGATAGCTCTGTTGCGACCTGCGGAGGGAGCGAAGAAGAGCCTGAAGGTGATGCTGTTTAAAGCACCGGAAGAAGAAAAAGGGGAGAAGATACGGGTAGAGGAGATAAGGTTAGAAGAGATTGAGAAGGAGTTTAGTGGATTAGAGCACACGGTAACCACGTTAATAGGTGAGAATGATAGCTTAAAAGAAGAATTATCAAATACTAAGGAATTATCAGGTGTATTAAAGATATTAGAAGATTTTAGCGTTGATTTGGATTTTATAGGTGAGCACGAATTTATCGCTGTGAATACGGGAAAGTTACCGAGCATGAATTTAGATGCGTTGGAGAGCACTCTTGACGCAGTAGCCGGGGAAAATCACTTCGTTGTGTCGAAGAAGATAGTCGGGGGAGAAGAAGAGTCTTTTGCTTTTGCACTGATTGTAACCTTAAATAAGGACAAAGAGGAAGTGGGAAAGGCGTTGAGCCGGTTGGACTTTGAATCATGGCAGCCCCCGGAACACGTTCCGAACAGGACAAAGGATGCAATAGAGGAAGCATCGGCAGGAATGAAGAGGCTAAAAGGCGAAATAAAAGATAAGGAACGAGAAATAGAGGGAATAAGGAGTGAAAAATTCAAACACCTGCTCGTGATGCAAGAGCTTGTGCAAATAGAGGAAAGCAAGGCAAAGGCAAAGGTTCTGTTTGGTAAGAGTGAATATGTACGGGTTATCGAAGGCTGGACACCTAAAAAAGAGGTTGAGAACGTAATAGAGGGAATAAACGAAGCGACAGGTGGATTTTCCGTGGTTGAGGTGAGGGAGCCAAAGCGCGAGGACGTGCGAGTGCCTTCTTTACTTAATAATCCACGAATAATAAAGCCTTTTGAATCAATAATTAAGATGTATGGGCATCCGTTATACAAGGATATAGACCCAACGCTGATTACCGCTATAATGTTCCCGATTCTTTTTGGTCTAATGTTCCCTGACATAGGGCATGGAATTTTTTTGCTTGCACTTGGTTTGGCAGTGATGTTTGCTTTTAGGGGCTTGGGAAAGGAGTTCCGGGGTATGGGCGTGATAATAGTGTTATGTAGCATTTGTTCGTTGATCAGCGGCTTTTTATTCGGTGAATTCTTCGGCTTAAGTGAGTATGCAAGCCATTTGGTTCATGATTCTATGGGCATGAGCATTCCCGAGATGTTTGTCTTCGAGCCTTTGTGGTTCGAGCCGATCCCTAATGTGACAGTTATGTTCATCGTAACGATGCTAATAGGGACGCTACACATGGGGCTCGGATTACTGCTCAATGCGATAAACAAAGTCTCCAGCAGAGACATGTTTGGTGTAATATGGGAAGCAGTAAAGATTTGGTGCTTGTTTGGCACTCTTTATTTCTTATTTGCTTTACTCAGTTCTTCTCTTGAAGGGATAGACATAGGTATTGCAGTTTTCGTCGTTTCTGTTCTTTCTCATATTGAACTAAAGGAAGGTATTATTTTTTTAGTAGCACTCCCTGTACTCATACTCTTCGCTCTCAAGGTAGTTTCAGAGTTGAGGCATGAAAAGCACGGTAAAGAGGAAAAGGAGGAGAAGCGGGCTGGCATGGACTACCTCATCATTCTTATAGATGGCGTAATAGATGCAGTGCTGGAGAATCTCTTCAGATTTCTTGCGAATATCGTCTCTTACGGTAGGATTCTCGCGTTAGCATTATGTCATGCGGCGTTAATGGAGGTGTTCATTCTTTTGACTTTCATGTGCTGGGGTAGTATCGCGGTGATAGGACCAGTGATCGGAGTTATTGTGTTCGTAGCCGGGAATGGGGTGGTGATCGTGCTTGAGGCGATAATGGCGGGTATCCACACAATCAGGCTGCATTTCTACGAGTGGTTCACGAAATTTTATGAGGGTGGAGGAGTGGAATTCTCGCCGTTTAGGTTCCGTAGAACTTATACGTCAAACTTTTGAAAAAAAAAGAGCAATCATACCGCTATATAATTCTCGCCAATATTAACGCCTGTGTTGCTACATCTGTGCCACTGAAAATCAGTGCCTTGTTACCCGAAATTTATTAAGTTCAATATCTTTTCCCTCTCGGAAGACATTCTCTATAAATTTATTGCCCTCTTCTATCATCCTTCGTATTTCAGCCGTAGTATAGCCAACAGGTTCAATCTGTCTCAATTTCAAAAAGTACAATTTTGCCTGTCTCTTGAACCAAACAATACCACTCGCTTCAATCTAAACTCCCTATCCACTCTTCTGCAATATTCGATTACTCGCTCTATTACTGTGTCTGTTTCTCTGCCCATTCGAGCACCCTCCTGCTATTTTTTAGACATTCTTCTTTTAACTCATCCAGCAAGTCAACAATACTGTGTGTCCACGGGAAATCAACGCCTTTTAAAAGGAACAACGACTTTATGGCTTTTTCTCCCACTTGCTGGGAACAAGTACAAACCCAGTTATATCTCTCGAGCTTATGAAGTTCAAGGCATGTATCAAAATCATACTTAGCCTCATCCATCCATATGCCAGCCCTTCCAGCGCGTTTGCTTTTCTTCATCGTATAGCTCATTTTTTAATTTTCAAGCATGCACATTGATATTATGGCTCATATTTATACGCAGTTTCAAAACTGTGCAGAGCGTGAAAACCACTGACAGCGGTATCACAAAAGGAAGCATGTATGCGCCGACAACGGCACAGAGCGGTATTGTGTATCCAGCGAATCCAAGCGAGAATATCGCTGCGATGAACACGAGAATCGCACCTACTCCTGCTAACAGTGGTTTCAATATCTTCTTTCTATCTTTTCTAAGCGAAAGAACCGCAGTCACTGTCAATCCGATGATTAACACGAGCCAAATGTCGTTCAATGCGAGTTTCGAGAGAGATACCAGCGGAGTTATCAAAGTGAGCCTTGTAACGGTTCTCAAACCATCGTTTTCTCTTAACGCATCTGCGATTGGCGGGCTCGTTGTGTAATATGCGGAAACGAATGCTTCTCCAACCGGATTCGTCATGAGCACCGTATCCCGGAAATCACGTAGCACGTCTATATTCTCGTCTAAAGGCGTTCCGTAAGTTGCGGTTGCGATGTAACAGGGTGATGGTGCTGCTTCTACTGTCCATGTCCACGTTTGCATATCGGTTCCATTTGTATTGTTTACGATAGCAGAAACATTCCATGTTCCAATAGCCGCGCTCGTATTCGTGTATGATGCTTCAGTCACGCTTTCATTCGTTTGCACTTCTGTGCCGTTTATTTGCCAGCTTACGTTCACTGTTTGGTTGATTGTGATGTTGAAAGTTAGAGTTGCACCTTCTGTATCGCTTACAGGCGAAGGAGGAGCGAAAGAGGTGATGTTCACAGGTATAACGACAGTTACCGATGAGTTAGACGTAGTTGCATTGTTGTAATGCGTGAGGTTATAGAACCGAATGGAAAAGTTGAAAGCCCCTGCTGAAGGCTCTGTCCTGCTGAAGTTCGCATTTCCACTCGATATATTTATATCCTGTGTTCCAACGATAATTCCTTCTCTGAGCAAATCCGCTTTACCTATGAGTTCACTTCCATATTCGTCTTTCGCCGACCCGTTTATCCAGAGCGTTTCGCCGGGGTGAACGGTTTGTGTAGCTTCGGGATTCACAACAATTACGATGTCACGCTTCGTGAGGTTTATCCAGAACGGTTCGGTGTCGTTAATTGCAGATACGGTTGTCGAGTTCGCATTCGCTCTAACGGTGACGTTCTGCACCGTGGAGTTAGAAACAGTTTGATTAGCCCATTTTGTCTCGCTCCTCTTCACCGTTCCCAGCGATTGCGTTGTGAGCCATGACACGTTATAGGTAACGTTCACATTGCTCGCATTTGCATTCGTTACCGTCACAGAATGGTTCAGGTTGAAGTCCCTGCCCCAGTGTTCAGTTATGTTGCTGACGTTTCCAAGTTCGAGTGTCGGTCCAGTAACATTCCCAAGAAGTGCAAACACGCTGAATTCCGTGATGTTTGCATACACGTAGTTCGCAGCCTGGTTGACTCCATTTACTCCGGAACCATCTGCAAGCTCCCAGCCTGTTCCGTTATGCCTGTACATTTTTAGGCTTGCCTCGTCCACGCCGATTACCTCGGCATCGCTGTAACTCACATTCAAGAAAAGCCACGAATTCGCAGTAACATTCGTTGCATTCACGTATTTACTGATGTTCCCTTTTCCCGCAGGGTCTGGTTCCGGAGTCGTTACACCTTTTATCTTGATTCCCTGATCATAAGAGAAGGAGATTGTAGTTGGGTAGCTTGCTATGCTTGCTATGCTTGCTATTGTGAAGTCTTTGACGGTATTGTTATGCGAATTTTGGTCTGAGTAGAAGTCGTAGTTGGTGTTGTTCGATGCGGTGTTGTTCGTGAGTGTGTTGTGGTTCGACCACTCCAGATGGATACCGTATCCTATGTTATCACGTATAATATTATTGGCAATGGTACAATAGTCCGCCCCCCTCTGTAATCGAATTCCATCGTTATTATTGTGAGTAATAGTGACGCCTGTGATGCTGTTATAAATCGGTGCAAACCTCCTCGGGTTCCGGAAAAAAACGATGGAAATTCCACCAGAATTGTGAGAGACATTGCCGCCCTCAATACTGTTGTGGCTCACACCACCCACCAGGCAGATGCCGTAGTTGTTGTTCGAGTTAGCGGTGTTGTTCGTGAGCGTGTTGTAGTTGCTCGAAGAATACAGGAAGATGCCGTAGTTGGTATTCGAGTTAGCGGTGTTGCTCGTCAGGTTGTTGCACGAAGAAGACAGGTAGATGCCCTCGTAGTTGGTCGAGGCGGTGACGTTTTCTATACTTGAGTTGGTCGTCTTCCAGAAGCATACGCCATACCAATTCTTTGTGAGATTCAGGTCTTTTATCGTAACGTTGTCACATCGGATACAGTATATCGTGCCTGCGTTTGAGGTACTGTCAATAATCATCCCGCTGGAATTATCTTTGATATAATATATCGGCTTTCCATCAACGCTGTTCGTCATGTCGATGGTATTATTGAAATGAGAATCGGCGTTACCGGATAGACTAAAATTATAGGCATTCCTCGACATTGTGTTGTTCGTGAGGTTGTTATTGCACGAATAAGACAGGTAGATGCCGAAGTAGTTCGAGCTTACATTGTTATCAGAAATGTTGCAGTGACCCACATTACTGTCAAGATAAATTCCTGCTTTCTCGCCACCTGTTGCCCCGGTCATTTTAAACCCGCTGATGTTCACGTAGTCAACTGACACATTGAAAACATGGTCGCTTGTGCTTGCAGCCTCAACAGTCGTTAAAGCAGAGCCATTTTTTGACCGAATTGTCAACCGCCTGTCCACATCCACGTTTTCGTTGTACGTGCCATCTTTCACGCAGATGGTATTCCCTTCGGTTGCGTTATTTATCGCATGCTGTATGGGCGTATTGCTCGCATTAAAAGCGGCGTCGGCTCGCCACCACCCAGTTGTGTTTACACAGATGTCACCGCAGGTGCAGTTGAGTGTTGGCGGTGCTGCTACCTTCACCACCGACTCATTCTGATACGAAATGTTGTAGTTCGATGCGTTATTGTACATCTCCACCGAGACGTTGTATTTACCATCCGCAGCACTCGCATTCAGGTGAAAACTCACATTCAAGACCTTATTTTCTCCTCCCGCGGGATAATCACCGCTTGATGCGTTAATCACCGCACTGCTGTTATATGCTTTTACCGTGTAGTTCTTCGGATGCTCCGCCGTGTACGTGAAGTTCACGTAGAACTGCTCGCCTCCTTTTCGATAAACTGGGGCGGATTCGGTTGGCACGTCTATCGTTATATTTGGCTTTGCCGTGTCAACCGTTATATTTACAGTATGCGTGGCAGAATTCCCTGCCTTGTCGTAAGCGATTGCCGTAATATTGTACGCTCCGTCCTGGGGTACGGACAAAGAAAGGATAAAAGTGCCGTTGGTGGCGTTTGTAGTTGAGTTGACAAGAACGTGGGAATTGCCGCTCCATACCGCTTTTCCATCCCTCTTAACCATAATTATGTGATTTGGAACGGTGACATCGTAAATCTTGCCTTTATAAGGGACTTTTTCTATTTTATTGACGATTACAGGTTTATTATTCTCATCAAGGAAGACCAGGATTTTTACATCCGAAATCTTCTGGTAGATATTTTCTATCTTTATAAGAGAGAAGTTATTTATATACTCATGATTAATACTATTATTGGTGATAGGAATGGCAGAATTGAAAGTTGAGATCCCCGCGGGATTATTTAAAATAGCCAGGGAAGAACTTGAAAAATCAGAAACGAAGGTGTTGTTCAGGGAAGCGGTGGAGGAAAAGCTAAGAGTACTGCTATTATTCAAGGTGGTTGACAATATATTAGAGAAGAGTAAACTAACAGATGAACAAGCTAAAGAATTGGCAGAAGAATTAGAAGAGAGAGTTGCTAAAAGGCATGGGCTTATCTGAAGGTCAAGAATGGAAAACTTGTTATTGACGCCGCTATTTTGTTCTCCTTCTTTAAACCTGAATCGTTTACAAGGGATTTTGTTAAGTTGTTATACAGTAATGGAGTGGAATTATTTCAAAGTCAGAATATGAAAGGTTTCTTTCAGAAGCAAAAAATCTATTACCAGAGCATCCGAAAGATGCCTCATATTTCGCGTTAGCTCTCAAACTTTCCATTCCCATCTGGTCTAACGAAAAGAGATTTAAGAAACAGTCTAAAGTCAAAGTATTTTCAACACATGAGTTAAAAGGATTATATCCCCGGATTAGTCCATAAACCTTGTGTTCCGGTGAAACCAACAATGCTGTTCCATCCCGAACCGCAAGGGGGCACATCCCCCCTTCAGTTTTTGGTAATTCCTGATTCCCCCCCTGATGAAGAATCAGCTAATTTTCTATAAACCTTATGTTCTGGACTCACTAACAAACTACTTCCATCCTCTAAGGTAATTTTATACATCTCGCCATTGTAATCATAGACCTGAAAAGCAGCCGGCAACTGCCATTCTGCTTCCTTTGTCGCAGGATTTAATGTCAGAACTTTCTCGTCTCCGCTCAAATCACCGAATAGTTTCCAGCCTTCCGCTGTAAAAATTTCCGTTTTATTGTCATAACAACCGAATTGCTCATAGATAGAGATATTGGTGTAGTTTAGATTGGTATCGGTGGCAGAAACGTTTATTTCTATTGTTTTTGAGCTCAGATATTCGTTTTCTGCTGGTGCGTTTATCGTTACCGTTGGTGCGGTGTCATCCTTCACCACCGACTCATTCTGATACGAAATATTGTAGTTCGATGCGTTGTCATACATCTCCGCCGAGACGTTGTATTTACCATCCGCCGCACTCGCGTTCAGTAGAAAACTCACATTCAATACCTTATTTTCCCCTCCTGCGGGATAAACACCGCTTGATGCGTTAATCACCACACTGGTGTTATAGACTTTAACCGTGTAGTTCTTCGGATGCTCCTCCGAGTACGTGAAGTTCACGTAGAACTGCTCCCTTCCCTTTCTGTAAACCGGCGATAATTTTGTTGGCACGTCTATTGTGATTTCTGGTGGTGGAGCTGCCGTCACATTCCACACCCACGTCTGCATATCAGTGCCATTTGCATTCTCCGCGACTGCAGATACGTTATTTTCACCCACGAACTCCGCATGCAGCGTGTAATTCGCCTCTCGTTTACTTTGGTTCGTGTGTAGCAGCGAATCATTCAGATACCAGCTCACGTTTACCGCTTGATTTACCGTCACGTTAAAAGTCCTCCAATTGCATACCGTATCGTTAACCGATGAAGGAGGCGCGAAGGAAGTGATTTCTGGTGGTGGGTTCTCCAAATTATAAATTATCGCTGTACCATAATTAGAATTTCCCGCGTCACGATAAGCGATCACAATCTTGTTGTTCGAAGAATCAAATGCCGCTGAGATATAATATGTGGAAGCGCTGTTGAATACCGTTTCGCTGCCTATCGTACCTTCTGACTCTACGGTAGCGACAAATCCACCCATGCAAACCGCAATTGCAACCAGCACGGACAATACCTCTAATGCTTTCTTCATGATGTACCTCCTACCAATTGCTTGGGTAAAGGATTTTGCTGATTTCACCTTTTGCATAATTGTAGATGTAGAGCTTTATCCCTATTGCTGTGGACTTGCCATCTCCCGGCATCATCATTTTACTACCTGGAAGGGCTCAATACATCGCGGAGTATTTTATTTGACAAATAAAGGTTCAATACATCGCGGAGTATTTTGATATAAGCAAGATTAAACGCATCATT
>Ga0209986_10004177_pt1 | contig 12330 bp, 10 predicted proteins | sample BlataG_FD_183168 | JGI IMG/M metagenome (GOLD analysis project Ga0209986, IMG submission 183168) | Deep subsurface microbial communities from Black Sea to uncover new lineages of life (NeLLi) - Black_00105 metaG (SPAdes) (version 2) | ecosystem: Environmental > Aquatic > Marine > Oceanic >...
TTAAAACCTCTCTTATTCTTCTTCCTCTTTCCAGGATTTTTGTTATCTTTTCCCTGCTTAATACGCAATGCATCCGTTTTCTATATATATTAGAGACTTATTAAATTTTAAAAAAGCAATTATCAATTCAAAAATCTATATTATTATACAGCTAAAGCTTTAAATGAATCTTTTAATCTATTATATAAAGAAAGAAATATGGCATATTGCTTTTCATATACATCAGTTTTTTCTGGATAATATATTTTATTTTCGAGCTTTACAACTTTCTCTGCTTGTTTTTCGATAGAACTATAAAGACCAATTGCTTTTCCACTTAATAACATATTACCGACTAGCCCTGTGTCAGAAATTTTAACCGTATAAACAAGCTTGCTTAGAGTTTTGCCTAAGATTTCCAGCCATTCCAGACTTTTAGAACCTCCACCAACTGCTCGCATTTCTTCGATTTTTATCCCAAGGGATTCAACTGTTTCTACATTATTTCTTAAGGCAAAGGAGACGCCTTCCATAACTGCTTTGATAAAATGGGCCTTAGAAGAAAAAAGATTAATACCAAAAAATACTCCTCGAGCAAAAGGATCCCAGTATGGAGTCCTTTCTCCATTTAAATAGGGTAAAAAAATCAATCCCTCTGAACCATCAGGAATTTTACTTATCAACTGATCATATTCAGAAAAAATATCTTTAACCTCACTTTGGGCTGATTCTTCTCTGTCAAAAGCATTTTTAAACCAATTTAATGATTCCCCGGCTGTCTGTAATATTCCTAAAGTAGCCCACTTATCCCTCAAACAATAATTCCAGCAAAGGGTTCTGTGTTGTAGATCAATAAGTGGTTTATCTGAACAAACAGTAATAACACCCGCAGTGCCTATAATTAAAGTAACTTGGCCTGACTTAACCATTCCTGCACCTAAAGCAGCTGCCGAATTATCAGAACTACCGTTGGCTACAGGAGTTCCTTTTTTAATGCCGGTTAATTGTGCTGTTTCCTTATTAATTGTTCCCATAATTTCGTCAGAGGGACGTGCTTCAGGGAATAAAGAACTTGAAAATCCAAAAAAATCAAACATATCTTCAGACCATGAGACATTAGCCACATCAAAAAGAAGTGTTCCACTTGCATCTGTAAAATCAGTAACCATATTACCGGTTAATCTCCACTTTAAAAAATCTTTTGCCACAAGAACATGCTTAACTTTTGACCATATATCAGGTTCATTGTCTTCCACCCATTTAAGTTGCGGAGCAGTATATGTAGTAGTAATAACATTTTGTGTATTTTTAAATATAAATTCTGATTTCTTCTTATCTTCATTAATTTCTCTTACAATTTCACTGCTTCTTTGATCCATCCAGGTTATCGCCGGTCGAAGTATCTGAAAATTTTTATCAAGAAGAACATTCGTATGCATTTGACCGCAAACCCCAATTGCCTGTACCTGGGCTAATTTATTGGGGAAACTGTGATTAATACTCTGACATAATTCTATAAAACTAGACCACCATAATTTTGGATCTTGTTCAGCATACCCTGATTTCGGGCAAAGAATAGGATACTCTTTATATCGTTGTGCTATTATCATTCCAGACTCATTGATAAGTGCAATTTTCAATCCAGTTGTTCCAAGATCAATAACTAAAAATAAATTCATGAGATTATTCGTTCTCTCCTTTATAGATAAATGTTTTTTACTTTAATATTTTTTTTAGGATAAATTGAATTTTAGAGAATTAATTTTAAAATGAACCTCTTTTCTTAGCTTTTTACCATCTAAGAATATATGAGTATAAAACGGGGCATTTTATTTAATAAAAAATAAAAAAACATTTCTATTGGTTACACTATATTTCCTAAGGCTAAAAAAATACTTATTTTACTTCTTCATAGAAAGGTATAATAATTTTAAGGGATTAGTTTTAAAATAATTAAGCTAACACAAAACTACCATCACCTTCACTTTAAGGTGGAACCACCATCAACAAGTATATTCTGTCCGGTGATATAGGAAGCATATTCAGAGGCTAAGAATAAGACGGCATATGCAACATCTTCGGGTTTTCCAAGTCTGCCTACCGGTATCCTTTTTATATATTCTTTTCTCTTTTCTGGATTTGGCTGTCTTTCACGTAACATAACAGTATCGATCAATGCAGGCAATATTGAATTTACGGTAATTCCCAATGGGGCAAGTTCTTTGGAAAGCGATCTTACCAACCCGTTAATTCCTGCTTTTGCAGCTGCATAATAGGCAACGCCTCCTCCACCGGTTATGGATGCTGCAGACCCGATAAATATTATTCTTCCGCTTTTTTGGGCAATCATTGTTTTAGAAGCATATTTAGCAATATAAAAAGCCCCTGAAAGATTTACTTCTATTCCTTTCTTCCAAAGGTCAGTAGAAATCTCATTAAATTGCATCGGGCTAAGGATACCCGGACAATTTATTAATATATCTATATTACCGAATATTTCTACTGTTGTTTTACATAAAGCTTCCATCTCTTTCGGTTTTGTAATATCTGCAGTAAAAGTTTTAACCATACCCCCTTGTTTTGTTATCTGTTCTTCTGTTTCACTTAAATCACTTATATCACTTATCATTACATTTGCATCTGCTTCAGCCAATAATACACTGCTCGCCGCACCGATTCCCCTGGAAGCACCTGTAATTACTGCAGTTTTACCTTTAAAATCAAAGTTCATGATACCATTCCCTCTATATTAAAGTATATTTAATAAAAACAAAATAGAAATATGTTTCAAAAATAAATTAGTTAATTTCTTGCCCTTCAGGGAAATAAAGATCAACAAGAGATTTGTTTACACCGGGAAGGCCGAAAAGAGGAAGTTTCCTTGTAGCCATAACATTATCAAGTCTCTTTACGTCCCCTTTTGATATTTGCTTTATATCCCCGATATTAAGAGCCTGAAGAATTGATATAGAAGTCGTTTCAAGCTGTTCGGTAATCATCATGGTCCATTCTATATCTCTTGAACTCATAATAACAAGCCCGTGATTCTCCATGAGAAAGGAATTGTACTTTTTTAGATAAGGTAAAAAATTATCCGCCAGTTTCTGTGTAAGGGGCTCGGCATAAGGCACAACAGGCACTGGACCAATCTCCACAGATATCTCAGGGAAAATTGGCCGCATAAGCCAGTTTTCCCCTTTGGTAATAGCAAAGGTATTTGTGTAAGGAGGATGGCAGTGTATTACAGATGCAATATCCGGACGTTCACGAAAAAAGTTTAAATACATGGGAGTTTCCCCTGTTGGAGACTTGCTCCCTTCAAGTTTTTCTCCGGAAGCATTAATGAATACGAGATCCTCTGTTTTAATATCTCCTTTATTTACCCGGGTCGGTGTAACCAGAAAAAGATCTTCTTCTAGCCTCCATGCAAGATTTCCCCCATAGCTCGTCGTATACATTTCTGAACTTAATTTATGACATACACGGATAAATCGTTTTATTTGATCGTCATATTTCTCCGAATAACTCATTTTTTTCCTCACTTTTCTTATTTAAATTAGTGATTTATATTTTAATTTATACTACTGTTTTGGCTGGATATTATAAATACTTGATTTAAAGTAATTTCTGACATTTTTATACAACAGAACACGTTAAATCACCTATCAGGCTATTTTTTAGATTCATTCTTTAATACTTTATACATTTCATATGCTTTCTCTGGCTTTTCATTTTCGTGCACTATTGCTCTTATGGCTCTTATCATGGCTATCGGGGATTCTGACTGAAATATATTTCTTCCCATATCCACACCGGCTGCTCCTTCTTGTAAGGCTCTGTAGGCCATCTTTAATGCATCAAGCTCCGGACGTTTTTTCCCTCCTGCTATCACAATGGGAACAGGGCAGGATTTGGTTACGGTCTCAAAATCTTCTTCTATATAATATGTTTTTACAAATTGCGCTCCCATTTCAGCACATATCCTGGTAGCAAGCCTGAAATACTTGGCATCTCTTACCATATCTTTTCCCACAGCGGTTACTGCCATAGTAGGTATTCCGTATTGTGTACCAATATTTACAAGTGTTGACATATTAGTGATTGATTTCGTCTCATACTCTCCACCTATAAAAACCTGTACCGCCATAGCACAAACATTCATTCTTATCGAATCTTCCACACTTACGGCAATCTCCTCATTGGAAAGTTCTTTTAAAATACTCGGCCCTCCTGATGCCCGAATAACTATTGGTTTGGTTGTTGAAGGTGGTATAATACTTCTTAATATTCCTCTTGTTAACATCAATGTATCTACATAGGGGACAAGAGGAATAATATTTACATCAATCCTTTCGAGTCCGGTTGTCGGCCCCTGAAAATAACCATGGTCGAAAGCCAACATTAAGGTATGGCCATCTTTTGGATTAAATATCCGCGCTAATCTATTCTTCATACCCCAACTAAGTTCATTAGAACCTTTTAGAAAAAATAACTCTGATTTCTGCGGTATTTCCAAATAAAAATTTTTCCCTTCTTTATCTGCTTCTGGCATAATATTCGTCTCCTTTCTATTTATTTATTACTTTTATTTTGGATATATAAGATCCTTAAAATCTTCTAACTTCAAGCCTCTTTTTTCAATTTCCTTAAGAGTGATCTCTGTTGCCCAGCTTGCTCCATCACCAACAACTGCACAACATTTATCATCATCTTCGTGGGCTCCTGCTTCCCTAAAAAGTTTTTTGTCTCCATCGTCTCTGAGATTAAAAGATCTTCCAAATATCTTCTTATGAATCTCTTTACATATTACAGTCCCGTATTTTTTTATAAATATATCGTGCAGTTCTGCGGCCATTCCAAAGGAAACATATTTATCCTCACGGCCTTTTGTGGTTGCTTCTTCGTCCCTGGTCCTTCCAAAAAAAGTACTCATCATCATAATTCCCCCGGAATAGCCACCACACAATCCATCAGTACATTCTCCTGCACCGCCGGCAAGACCACTTCCTGCTTTGTAAACAAAGTCATTCTTGATCTTGAGGGCATCCTGAATTGCAGCAATAGCACATTGTGCACACCCTCTATAACTTCGCTCACCTTCAAAGCCTTGTTTGTATGCTTCTTCAATCATTTCGTTTTCTTTCTTTCCCATAATAAAATAATCTCCTTTAGTTTTTTTATTTTGTCAAAATAGTTGAAAAGTGAATATAAATCATAATTATTTTCACATTAATATGAAAATGAATTCATTTTCTTGGTTTATTATTATCTAAAAATATTTAAATATAAAATAGGGGCATTTCATAAGAATAAAAAGAGTAAAAGTGCAACTAACAAAAAGTAAAAAATATTTGAGATTATTATAATTAAATGTTATAATATTTTACAAACAAAATCAAGATAAATAAATTATTGTAAATTCTTTTCTTTTTAAGTCGTCTTATTCCAATCGTATTTCTTCTTCGCTGATTATGCTTCCAAATAATTAGGAGGTGGTGTTTATAATATAACATTCTTCGTAACTATATCTAATTCTACATAACTTTTTGGTATAGAAAATTCGTATTTTTTTTAAGAAATTTCATTTTATTAATTAGGAGGATAATATAATGAACAAGACATTTAGTCGCTTTTCTTTGATATTTTTGGCTTCTCTACTAATTTTAATGGCATTTACTTGCATTACTATTGCACAAGAATATGAAATTGCAGTAGTAGTAAAGATTGTTGGCATACCCTGGTTTAATCGTCTAGAAGAAGGAGTAATTAAGGCTGGCAAAGAACTCAGTGTTAACTCTTATATGTTAGGACCTTCCGAAGCTGATCCGGCACAGCAGGTAAAGATTGTGGAGGACCTTATTGCTAAAGATGTAGATGCGATCTGTGTTGTCCCCAATGATGCCTCTGCTATGGAACCTGTTTTTGAAAGAGCACGGCAAAAAGGCATTCTTATTTTAACCCATGAATCTCCTTCCCAGAAGGGTGCTGATTGGGATATAGAAACCATTGATAATAAGAAATTTGGAGAAGCTAATTTTGAAAAATTAGCTGAGCTTATGGGGGGAGAAGGCGAATTTGCCGTCTTTGTCGGTAGCCTTACTGTCCCTCTCCATAACTACTGGGCAGATGTAGGCTTGGAAATGGTAAAAGAGAAATATCCAAAAATGAAACTTGTTACCGATAGAATCCCTTGCGGAGAGAGTGTTGAGTTATCCATTACCAGAACTAATGAGCTTTTAAAAGCATATCCTAATTTAAAAGGAATTGTGGGTTTTGGAAGCTTAGGTCCCATCGGCGCTTCTGAAGTATTAAAAACCAAAAAATTAGGTGGTGAGGTAAAAATTGTTGGTACCGTTATCCCCAGCCATGCCGCTCCTTACTTAAAAGAAGGTCTTATGCAACATGGCTACCTCTGGGATCCAGCAGATGCAGGTTATGCTCTTGTTCAAGTTGCCAAGATATTACTTGATGGTGGAGAAATTAAAAACGGAATGGAATTACCGAATTTGGGCGTTGCCGATGTAGATCCTGAAAGTAGAAATATTAAATTTGATAAGACATTAGATATTATGGCAGAAAACGCGGATAAACTTGGTTTCTAATTCTTATTTTAATCCTAATTTTAAATAAAACTAAAAAAGATTTGGTCGGAATTCATTTCTGACCAAATCTTTTTTAAAATATTGTATAAGTCAGAAAATACAAAACCATATGAATAAAACAGAAAATAAAATATTAGACATTAAAAATATTAATAAACGCTATGGAGGAGTCCAAGCGCTTAAACAAGTTGATTTTTCTTTGAATACTGGAGAAATTCATTGTTTGGTAGGAGAAAATGGTACCGGTAAAAGTACTTTAATTAAAATTATTTCTGGTGTAGAGCAACCAGAAAGTGGCGCTATTATTTTTATTAATGGCAAACAAGAACTCCGTCTTAACCCTATAAAATCTATTCAAAAAGGAATCCAGGTGATTTATCAAGATCTTTCGCTTTTTCCTAACCTTACAGTTGCAGAGAACATCACTATCCATAACTATTCCAAAGGAAATCTAAAGAAAGTAAATTGGGAAAAAACAAAAAAACTAAGCATTGATATATTAAGTAAAATAAAGTTAAATTTAGATCCTAACCGATTGGTCAGCTCCCTATCTATCGCTGATCGACAATTAGTAGCTATATGTCGGGCTATCGCTACTAATGCTAAATTAATTATTATGGACGAACCTACTTCTTCTTTAGCCAGACATGAGATTGATGCCCTGTTCTCTATCATTAAAGAACTTCAAAAAACAGGTATTACCATTCTCTTTGTTAGCCATAAACTTAATGAAATTATGGAAATATCCGAACGAGTCACTATCTTAAGAGATGGAGTAAAAGTTGGCCTTTTTGATAGAAAAGATATCGATGATAAAAAATTAGCCTACCTTATGACTGGTAAGAAATTTTCCCAAGAAAAACTAGCTGAAAAAGTAAAAAAAGAGAAAATTCTTCTGGAAGTAAAGAACTTATCCAAAAAGAGTAATTATAAAGATATTAACTTTAAATTACACGAAGGAGAAATACTTGGTATTATTGGTATGACAGGTTCAGGTAGAACTGAACTTGCTTTTTCCCTTTTTGGTATAAATCCTCCTGATAGCGGAGATATTATAATAGAACAGAAAAAAGTTAATTTTAAATCAAATGAAGAAGCACTTGAAGCTGGTATTGGCTATGTTCCGGAAGATCGAATTGGACAAGGTCTTATTATGGATCAATCTATAACTAATAATATTACTGTAACCATTTTAAAAAAATTATTAAATCGTCTAAAAATGATCGATAACAAAAAACAACTAAAAACAACTACCCACTGGGTTAATTCTTTGATTATCCGAACTTCTAATATTAGTAACTTAGTCAGAACACTCTCTGGTGGCAATCAACAAAAAATTGTTTTAGCAAAATGGCTTGCTACCACTCCTAAAATTCTCATTTTAGACTCTCCCACAGTTGGTATAGATATTGCAGCTAAACACGGATTGTATGAAATTATGAGAGAACTATCCAAAAGAAAAATAGGAATTATTTTAATCTCCGATGAAGTTCCTGAAATTCTTTATAACTCTCATCGCTTCCTTTTAATGCGCAAAGGGAGAATTGTAAAAGATTTTCAACCAGATGAAATTTCTGAAAATGAACTCAGCAATAAAATAATTGAGGTTTCGAAAAATTAACTACTATGATTACAAAAGACCTATTTAAAAAACATGAATTTTACTTATTTATTATCATTATATCTCTTTGTATATTATTTACTTTTTGTACGGAAGAATTCCTTACCCTTGAAAATTTCCTGGATTTACTTACTAACTACTCATTTTTAGGAATCATGTCAGCCGGGATGTTGATAGTATTAATTTCGGGTGGAATTGATCTTTCCTTTACGGCTATAGCCACTATTTCTGAATATATGATCGCTTTAATTATTATTAATTACAATGGCAATTTGCTTACTGCTTTTATTGTCTCCTGTTTTATAGGTATTATCTTAGGCTGTTTTAATGCTTTTATCATCTATTATTTTAAAGCTCCTTCCCTAATCGTAACAATTGCCACTTTAAATATTTTTTATGGTTTTATTATTTTAGTAACTAAAGGTCGGTGGATTTACAATTTCCCCATATGGTTTAGAGAAATGCGAAATATATTTGAATTTACTGCTGGTAGCGGTAAAGAATACGAAATTGCTTTACCAGTCTTATTACTTTTATTCGTTTTTATCATCACTTATATACTTCTTAACTATACTTTTTTAGGAAGAAAAATTATTGCCTTTGGAGGTAACCAGGAAGCTGCTCGAAGAATGGGCTTTAATATATTCCATATTACTATTTTTGTCTATGCTTTTATGGGTTTTTTGGCCGGCGTTGGAGCAATTTCTCATGTACTTATTGTGCAGACAGTCCAGGCGAATGCTATTGTGGGAAGAGAATTAGAAGTTATTGCCGCTGTAGTGCTTGGTGGGGCTAGCTTAGCAGGAGGAAAAGGCACTATCTTGGGAACCATATTAGGAGTAACTTTGATTGCTATTATGTGGAATGGTTTAGTTCTTATGGGAATTTCTTCCTACTGGCAACCGGTTATTCTTGGAATAATCATCATTATTAGTGTAATTTCAAGTGCTTATAGTTCCCGTAAAAGTATTTTGGGAGGTACTAAAATTGATATCAAGTAACACAATTATCTCTCGGTTACGCTCTTTGTATAGAAACAACCCTACTCTCTCTATGTTAATTGTTATTTTGATTTTTTTAACTTTTCTATTTTCAATCTTTCTACCTGGAAAAATATTTTCACTAGGTAACTTCCAATCTATGGCTTATCAATTACCTGAATTAAGTATATTGGCTATTGCCATGATGATTACCATGTTAAGTGGAGGTATTAATCTTTCCATTATTGCCACCGCAAATGCTTCTGGAATTATTACCGCTACCATATTAACTAAATTAATTACTGCAGACTCTGGTAACTCATTTTATATTTTAGTAATCGCCGTATTAGCAGGATGGGCAGCAGCTTTTTTAATTGGGACAATCAATGGTTTTATCATTGCTTATATCGGCGTATCACCCATTTTAGCAACATTGGGAATGATGACATTATTAGAAGGTCTTAATATTTTATACACCAAGGGTTATGTCATCTCCGGCTTCCCTCCTGAAATCTTATTTATAGGGAATGGAACCATTTTGGGGATACCATTCCCCTTAATTATATTTCTTATGATTGCTTTTATAATCGCTATATTACTGGATAAGACCCCTTTTGGAGTAAGTAATTACCTGATTGGTTCCAATGAAACAGCGAGTTATTTATCCGGAATCAATGTTAAAAGGGTTCTAATCTGGACTTATGCTATTTCCGGTCTTTTATGTGGAGTAGCTTCCACTATAATGATTTCTCATTTTAACTCAGCAAGAGCAGGATATGGTGCTTCTTACCTTTTGATAACTATTTTAGCTGCTGTGTTGGGAGGAGTTAATCCTTATGGCGGTTTAGGTAAAGTCAGCGGCTTGGTGATTGCTCTATTCATCCTTCAGATCGTTTCTAGTGGTCTCAATCTGCTAGGAGTAAGCACGCATTTTACCAAAGCTCTCTGGGGAATAATTTTAATCTTTGTTATTGGACTTAGAAATATAAAATTTAAAAACAATATAAAAAGCTAATTTAAATTATCACAGTAAGCACAATTTTCAATCTTTCTCTGAATGGCTTCCAGCATCTGCATTTGGCTCGTTTTCCTCTCTCTTTAAAATGGATGTTTCCACAAAATCAAGAATCATTTTTACTTCATTACTATCCAGTTTTTTGTTATTCATCACTTTTTCTTCCAATTGGGGAAATTTGTCTTCCAAATTCTTTTTTATTTCTATGATCTTTTTTTTAATATCTTCAACCGAAACCCCATCCCATAACCCCTGGTTTACCATAAGCAGAATGGTTATTTGTTCCATGACTGAGTAGGGAGCGTATTGATTCTGTTTTAAAATCTCTCTTATTCTTTTTCCTCTTTCCAGGATTTTGATGGTACTCTCATCTAACTGGGTGCCGAACCGGGAAAAGATTTCCAGTTCTTGAAATTGAGAATAAGTTAAACGTAGGCTGCCCACCACCTCTTGATAGGAAGCTAATTGCGTTTTCCCTCCTACCCGGGATACTGACTTCCCCACATCAACGGCCGGCAGCAGCCCTCCCTGGAATAATTGAGGCGAAAGATAAATTTGACCATCGGTAATGGAAATAAGATTGGTAGGAATGTAAGCTGATAAATTTTGTGCCTGAGTTTCAATAATAGGCAAAGCCGTCAAAGAACCGCCGCCTTTTTCTTTCTTCAGATGAGTCGCCCTTTCTAAAAGGCGGGAATGAATATAAAAAATATCTCCGGGATAGGCTTCCCGGGCAGGCGGCCTTCTTAATAAAAGCGACAGCTCCCGGTAAGAGCGGGCATGATGGGTTAAATCATCATAGATAACTAAAACATCTTTCCCTCGTTCCATAAAATACTCACCGATACTGGTCGCAGCATAAGGAGCAATATAATTCAAGCCGGGCGTATCTTCTCCTGATGCTACCATGACCAGGCTATATGCCATGGCTCCTGACTTTTTAAGTTGAGCAATGACTCTGGCCACGGAAGATAACTTTTGACCGATCGCACAATAAATACAAATAACCTCTTTATCTTGTTGATTAAGTATGGTATCCACGGCAATCGCTGTTTTCCCGGTTTGTCGGTCACCCAGGATAAGCTCCCGCTGTCCCCGGCCAATAGGTACCAGGGCATCGATTACTAATATACCTGTCTGCAAAGGAACATAGACCGGCTCTCTGTCCATAATGGGAGGAGATTCACGCTCAATGGGGTACCTCTCCATGGTCCTTAAGGTTCCTAAACCATCCAGGGGACGGCTCACCGGGTCGATGACCCTTCCCAACAATGATTCGCCAACCGGGACATCCATGACCTGGTGGGTTCTCCTCACTTCATCTCCGGCCTTAATCCCCTTGGCATCATCAAGCAGAACAATATCTACCTTGCCCGGTTCCAGATTAAAGATCATCCCCCGCTGACGGTCTTTAAAAATAACGATTTCCCCTGCCTTTACTTCCGGTAACCCTTTTGCGTTGACAATACCTTTGCCTACCGCGGATACAATCCCGATTTCCTGTACATATAAGGATGCTTTCTGTTGTTTGATCACGCGATTCATACTGGAAAAAGTCGTTTTTAAATTTTCTTCTAAAGATAAAGTATCTATCTCTTTCGTTGTATTATCCATCAATACCCCCACATGACCATGAATGACATCCTAATCCATCCAAACCAGATTAGTTTTCTTTCTTTTCAACATCCGATTCCTGAAAACTGAATTCAGTAAAAGCTTTCTTCAATTGCTCTTCCAGCCCATCTAAATAGTTTTCAATATTCCAGGAAATCTTCTTACCCTCTGTTCGCGTTTCAATGCCGCAAATCAATTTCGGAGAAACCTTAAAATTGATTTCAACTTTATCGCCGATTATCTCTTCCAATATTTTCCTGATCTCGGATTCTTTTTTGCCGGTCAGCTGAAAACTACTATCCACCCAAATCTTCCGCTCATCCTTATCAATAAACCGGACAAAATCATCTTTTTCCTCTTTGCTCAACTTCCCCAACTGGATCAAGAAATTTTCAATCAGCTGGTTTTCCAATTTTTCACCGGCCAAATCAGATAAAACCTTTCTGCTAATCTGACAAACTTGCTCGCAGGATAAATGACGAAGGTCCCTTAAAAAAGCGGTTCGTTGTTTTAATATCG